>Ga0118677_10000420_pt1 | contig 92735 bp, 86 predicted proteins | sample AliMusrvi5mmetaG_FD_86154 | JGI IMG/M metagenome (GOLD analysis project Ga0118677, IMG submission 86154) | reverse complement strand
TCTTTCATCAGCGTCTAGGGACAAAACCCATTCTCCAGTAGCGAGGTCTAAGGCCCGATTCTTTTGGGGGCCAAAACCAGGCCAATCTGAGGGCTCGGCAATGATGGCACCATAGTTTCGGGCGATTTCTAGGGTGCGGTCATGGCTAGCGGTATCGACTACGACGATCTCACGGGCAATGCCTTCTAGGGAGGCTAAACAATCCTCAAGATTGGCTTCTTCATTGCGAGTTATGACTATGACAGATAAGGTGGGCATAATTCATTATATGAATGCTCAAGACCGTACCGCCCTAAACCGCTTAATTCAGTATCTCAGACCACATATTCGCTTGATTATGGGTTCTTTATTAGCCATGGCCGTCGTCGCTGGAGCTGAGACTTCCATTCCCGCTTTGATGAAGCCATTACTTGATCGGGGTTTTACTGGACAGCTCAACTCCAAGCTATGGCAGGTGCCAGTTTTCCTGATTGGCTTGGCTATGGTCAGAAGTTTGGCACAGTTCCTTTCGAATTATTTGCTCACTCGGGTCATTAACTCGGTCTTACTCAAACTACGTGAGCAGATGTTTGAGACTCTATTACATGCCCGAACAGTATTTTTCCAGAAGAACTCTGCCTCAATTCTGATCAACGCCGTAGTTTTTGAAGTCAACAATGTCCTATCGGTAATGGGTGGGATGTTAATTAGTTTAGTGAGAGACTCTTTAACCGTCATTGGCCTGATGGGTTATTTGATTTATCTTAATTGGCGTTTGACATTAGTAGTGTTGATTATTTTCCCAATCATTGCCTTGATTATGAGCAAGATCAATCGGCGCCTTCGTTCACTCAATCGTGAACAGCAAGCACTCACCAGCGATTTAGCTTATATCGTTGAAGAGTCAGCTGCAGGTTATAAGATCGTGAAGGTCCATGGCGCGCATGAGTATGAGATGCGCCGCTTTAAAGAGAAGGCTGAGCGTTTACGCCAATTTGCCCTTAAGTCAGCAGTAGCGGGCGGCCTGAATCAACCTATCACGCAACTGATTGCCTCAATGGCTTTGTCAGTGGTGTTGGTGATTGCTTTAATGCAATCGGCTACCGAGGGTACTACGGTTGGAGGCTTTGCTGCCTTCATTACAGCGATGATGTTGGTGATCTCGCCTTTAAAGCATTTGGCCGATATCAATCAGCCTTTACAGCGCGGCTTGACTGCAGCAGAGATGGTTTTTTCAATGATGGATGAACCCATCGAGGAAGATGAATCCCGCAAAGCCAATATGCAGTCACTGGATAAAGCCAAAGGTGCGATTCGGTTTGAGGATGTGGGCTTCTCTTATGAACAAGAAGTCGGACGCCAAGATGCTTTACGCCATGTTAATTTATCGATTCAGCCAGGAGAGATTGTGGCTTTCGTGGGCCCATCAGGCGGTGGTAAGTCAACCTTGGTCAGTTTACTTCCTCGATTCTATAAACCCACTAGCGGTGAAATTTTCTTAGACAATATTCCTCTAGAAAATATTGCTTTAGCTGATCTTCGTAAGCAGCTTGCCTTTGTGAGTCAGGATGTGATTTTGTTTAATGATTCAGTAGCGGCTAACGTTGCTTATGGCGCAACAGGTAGTGAAGGTATTGATCGTGGCCGTGTGATTGAAGCGCTTGAGGCGGCTAACCTGGGCGCCCTCATGAAAGAGTTACCTGAGGGGATTGATACTTTGATTGGAGATAACGGTAATCGACTCTCTGGTGGTCAACGCCAACGTCTAGCAATTGCCCGCGCAATTTATAAAAATGCCCCAATTCTGATTTTGGATGAAGCGACATCCGCATTAGATTCAGAATCTGAGCGCCAAGTACAAGATGCATTAGAAAGATTAATGACAGGCAGAACCACTTTGGTGATCGCTCATCGTCTTTCAACCATTGAGCATGCAGACCGCATTGTGGTGTTAGATCAAGGGCAAGTTGTCGAAAATGGCTCGCATGAAGAATTGATTCAGCAAGATGGCTTGTATGCCAACTTGCATCGCATTCAGTTCTCAAATGCTTGAAAACCATTCTCAGTTAACTGAGAACAATATCGTATTGCTCTTGCCGAAAGCTCGCTTCGGCTTGTAGTTTGATGGGTTTTGCTACGAAGTCTCCCAGCCTGGCTAGGAACTGACTTTCCTCCTCAAGGAAGAGGTCGATCACATCGGGCGCAGCCACAATTCGAAACTCTCTGGGATTAAATTGACGATGCTCTCGCACAATCTCTCGCAAAATCTCATAGCAAATCGTTTGAGGGGTCTTCACTTCTCCTTTGCCAGCGCAGCTAGGGCAGGGCTCACAAGTGATGTGTGCCAGGGATTCACGGGTACGCTTGCGGGTCATCTCTACGAGACCCAGACTAGAAAAATCATTGACTGAAGTACGAGCATGGTCGCGCTCCAAATTGCGCTTCAGTTCGTGCAGAACGGACTCTTGGTGCTCTTTGCTGAGCATATCAATGAAGTCAATAATAATGATGCCGCCTAGATTACGGAGGCGCAGTTGTCGAGCAATTGATTGGGCTGCTTCCAGGTTGGTCTTAAAGACCGTATCATCTAAATTGCGAGCTCCAACATAGCTGCCCGTATTAACATCAATGGTGGTCATGGATTCAGTTTGATCAATCATCAGATAGCCGCCAGATTTAAGATCAACCCTTCGACCGAGCGCTTTGTTAATCTCGGTATCCACATCAAATAAATCAAAGAGGGCGCGCTCCCCACGGTGCAGAGTGAGCTTACCCAATACATTGGGCATATAGTTGCTTGCAAAGGTGTTGAGCTTCTCATAATTTTCAGCTGAATCTACCCGAATTTGGGTTGTCTCTTCACCGGCTAGATCTCTAAGAACGCGTTCAGCCAGGCTAAGGTCTTGATACAGCAAAGAGGGCGCTGATTTTGTTTTAGCGGCTTCGAGAATATTTTCCCAGGTGGTGCGCAGGTAATGCATATCGTGTTGCAGCTCGTTATCGGTCGCCTCTTGTGCGCTAGTGCGCACAATGATTCCGCCTTTTTCATCAGCAGGCATGAGGCCAGCAAGGCGGTTTTTGATGGTTTCACGCTCTTCTGGCGCTTCAATACGCTGGGAGATGCCAATGTATTTCTCGGTACTAGGATCATTGCTATTGGGGGGTAGGTAAACCAAATTACGACCTGCAATACTTAATTGGGTAGTCAGTCTTGCCCCTTTTGTGCCTAGAGGATCCTTGAGTACTTGCACTAATAGGGTTTGGCCTTCAAAGAGAAGTTTTTCTATTTGGGTTTGTGAGTGATTTTGCAGAATATCGGCCACATGCATGAATGCAGTGCGGTCTAAACCAATTTCAATGAAGGCCGATTGCATGCCGGGTAGAACACGCGCTACTTTAGCTAGATAAATATTCCCAACAATGCCACGCTGACGGGTGCGTTCGATCTGGAGTTCTTGTACTGCTCCCTGCTGAATAAGGGCAACCCGCGTTTCTTGCGGAGTAATGTTAATCAGAATTTCTTCATTCATGGGTAGTGCTCAATGGGTATACAACTTGGGCAAGATTCAGTAATTGGGATGTCTCTGCGAGAGGTAGGCCCATGATACCGCTATAGCTTCCCGTAATCGATTCAATCAAGACGCTACCGAGTCCCTGAATCCCGTATGCTCCTGCCTTACCAAAGGCTTCCCCGGAGGCAATGTACTTGGTAATTTGGTCTTCGGATAATTTAGCAAAGGTCACTTCAGAAATTTGGACTGCTGAGACGGGTTCACCGGTGCGGCTGATTCTCAGCGCAATGGCAGTCAGAACTTGATGGGTTTTGCCACTTAAGAGTTTGAGGATGCGGTCTGCATCAATTGCATCAAAAGGTTTACCCAGAATTTCACCACCAATATGACCAGGCAGGCTCACTGTTGTGTCGGCGCATAAGATTGGGGCCCAAGGTAGTGCTCTTTCGATATGGCGCTCCAGTGCAGCAGCACTTTTGGCTAAAGTAACTCGCTTAACATAGTCATGCGCTTTTTCATGAGGATGGATAGCTTCAATACTTTCAGTATCTTCGCCTGGCGCCGGTGCGAGCATTTCATACTTCACGCCAATTTGCTTGAGTAGTTCTTGGCGACGAGGGCTTTGAGAGGCGAGGTAGATATAAGGAAACATGGCAGATTGGTTATTAAGCATTGAGCTTACTCTCGATGATACGGGTGGCCTTGCAAAATAGTCCAGGCTCGGTAGAGTTGCTCGATTAAGATAAGTCTAGCCATAGCGTGAGGTAAAGTCAGACTAGAAAGTCGCCACATTGCATGCGCTTTTTCTTTGAGGCTAGGGTCTAGACCGTCGGCGCCACCAATCAAGAAGGTGATGTCGAGCCCATCTTGGCGCCAGCTTGCGAGCTGCTTTGATAACTGTTGGGTAGTTTGATCCTTGCCGCGCTCATCTAAGGCAATGATTTGCGATCCTTTTGGAATGGCTGTCAAGATCTTGATTGCCTCTTTAGCCGGTGTGAGGTCGGGCTTAATTTCTTTAACATCAATCGCGCAGTCTGTTGGCATACGCTTAATGTAGTCATGGCTTGCCGTTGCTACCCAATCCGGCATCTTATGTCCCACGGAAACAATCGTCAGTCGCATCGTAATTGCAACTTCAGTGTATTTTTAATCAGACTCTTCGTCATCGTCACTAGCCTTAACTAAACCTCTGCTAGCAGCGAGTTTGACGCGGACGGGTTTTGCACCCCACATGCCTTCGAGTTGATAGTAAGCGCGCAGCATCGGTTGCAAGATATGAACCACAATATCACCACAATCAACTAAGACCCATTCGCCGGTCTCTAAACCTTCAATTGAGATAACTTCGCCACCCTTAGCATTCACCTCTTCTTTTACTGACATTGCAAGAGAGCGAGTCTGCCGATTGCTTGAGCCGGTGACAATGATGACGCGATCAAATAATTCGCTGAGCTTACTAGTGTCGTAAACACGAATATCTTGCGCCTTCACATCCTCTAGGGCATCAATAATGACGCGTTGTAATTTACGTAATTCCATATTTTCTCTTTAGTAATAGGCTAATCTTAGCTTGATTACCGGTATAGGCCTAGATTCGTGATAATTTCCAGCGCATGTGATGGTATGGATGCTGTTGCAAGATCATATGTTGAGGGATTCTGGAGCTGTTCTCGTAAGGCGGTTGAGGAAACATCAACTGCTAGCGTTTCATCAATAAAGATCTCGCCACAAGCATGATTCTCGAGCTCCCCAGCTGATTGGCATTGGTGCTGGGCTAAAAGCTCTGCTAAGGCTGGTGGCAATTCAGTATGTAATGAGTGCTCAGGACGGCTAGCAACTGCAAAGTTCATCAAACTTAATAAGTCTTGCCAATGCTTCCAGGTGGGGAGATTGGTAAATGCATCTGCACCCATCAGCCAAATTAGATTAGCCTGGGCGCCAAAACGTTGGCGTAGTTCTTTGGCGGTATCAATTGCGTAGCTTGGGCCTGGGCGATCTACTTCAATTTGATCGATACCAACACGAGTTGGGATTTGCAGATATAAAAAGGCACGGGCCAAATCAATGGCTGCCGCCTCAGTTAAACGCAAACGGACACTTGCCGAGGTAATGACATTTTCTTTTTGCCAAGGATGACCACTGGGGATTAGTAGCAGTGCATCGAGCTCAAATAATTTAGCAAAGTGAGTAGCAAGCTTTAAATGACCGAGATGGGGAGGATCAAAAGTACCTCCCAATACCCCAATCTTTTTCAAAGAACCCATTTAGGCTAACCAGTCTCGAGGTTTGAGATAGCGTTCATAGAGAACAGCTTCCGGAGAGCCCGCTTCGGGTTGCCAGTTATAGTGCCACTGCACGACTGGTGGCAGAGACATCAAAATGGATTCAGTACGACCACCAGAGTGCAAGCCAAAGATCGTGCCACGATCGTAAATCAAGTTGTATTCGACATAACGACCGCGGCGATATTCCTGGAAAGATTTTTCAGCTGGTGTAAATGGTTTTTCATAGCGACGCTCAAGAATCGGCAGGTAAGCCTCAATAAAGGCATCGCCCACAGCCCGCATCATGGCAAAGCTTTGCTCAAAGGGTAGTTCATTAAAGTCGTCAAAGAAGACGCCACCAATACCGCGTGGCTCTTCGCGATGCTTGAGATAAAAATATTCATCGCACCATTTTTTAAAACGGGGATAGAGGGCTTTATCAAAGGGATCTAAAGCATTTTTAGCAGTTTGATGAAAATGTTTGCAGTCTTCATCTACGCCGTAATACGGAGTCATATCGAAGCCGCCACCAAACCACCAGATGGGATCTTTACCCTCAGCACGGGCAATAAAGCAGCGCACATTCATGTGTGTAGTTGGCGCATGGGGATTGATGGGGTGAAATACTAAAGACATTCCCATCGCCTCAAATTGGCGGCCAGCTAATTCGGGGCGGTGGTGTGTTGCTGAGGGCGGCATTTGTTTGCCATGTACATGAGAAAAACCAACGCCGGCTTTTTCTAAAATATTACCCCCTGCAAGAATGCAAGTCCGACCATAACCCTGCAGTTTGCTATCGGCGGGTTTCTGCCACTCATCTGCAACGAAGGCCTTGCCATCCAATTCACTAAAAGCTTGGGTGATGCGATCTTGTAGTCCTAAAAAATAGCTCTTTAGGGCTTTAGTATCAATTTGGGTTTCAGAAATACTCAAGCGTTCGCTCCCCATTTACTTAATGGCACGATAGCCAATGTCTTTGCGATATTGCATGCCATCAAAATGAATCTGATCGATCGCTGCATAGGCTTTTTGCTGAGCCCCACGCACCGTATCAGCTAAACCAACCACGCAGAGAACCCGTCCACCTGAGGTCACCAGCTTGCCATCCTGTAATTTGGTTCCTGCATGAAAAGTCATTTGATCTTCAGTGTCTTCAGGAATACCTTTGATGACATCACCATTGCGAGGGGTTTCAGGGTAATTATGGGCGGCGAGCACAACGCCTAAGGCAGTGCGACGATCCCACTCGAGTTCCACTTCATTGAGCTTGCCGTCTACTGCTTGATTTAAGGTATGCACGAGATCACTGCGTAAGCGTGCCATGATAGGTTGGGTTTCAGGGTCACCCATACGGCAATTGAATTCTAAAGTTTTGATCTTGCCATCAGGCGAAATCATGAGGCCTGCGTATAAAAATCCAGTGTAAGGGATGCCATCGGCTTGCATACCTTTGACGGTAGGCATGATGACTTCACGTAAAGCGCGCGCATGAATCTCTGGGGTGACAACTGGGGCGGGGGAGTAAGCACCCATGCCACCAGTGTTAGGTCCTTGATCTGCATCGAGTAAGCGCTTGTGATCCTGGCTAGTAGCTAATGCCAACACGTTCTTACCATCCACTAGAACAATGAAGCTGGCTTCTTCGCCAGTCAGAAATTCCTCAATCACAACGCGGGCACCAGCATTGCCGAGTTTGTTGTCAGCCAACATCATGTCTACTGCAGCATGTGCTTGCGCAAGATTCATGGCAACGACTACACCCTTACCAGCAGCCAGACCATCCGCCTTGATGACTATGGGTGCACCCTTGGCATCAATATAGGCATGCGCTTCTAGTGCGCTACTAAAAGTTTGATAATCCGCAGTCGGAATACCGTGGCGTTTCATAAATGCCTTAGAGAAGTCTTTGGAAGACTCTAATTGGGCTGCGAGCTGGGTAGGCCCAAAGATGCGTAAACCATTTTGCCTAAAGACATCTACTACACCAGCTGCTAAAGGGGCTTCTGGCCCAACCACTGTTAAGCCAATCTGTTCCCGTTTAGCAAAATCTGCTAAATCTTGTAAGCCTGAGATGGGGAGGTTCTCAATTCCGGCAGTAGTTTGCTTGGCCGTTGCAGTACCGCCATTACCAGGAGTTACAAATACGGTTTGTACTTGTGGGGATTGAGCAAGTTTCCAAGCCAGGGCATGTTCGCGTCCACCAGATCCAATAAGCAGAATTTTCATATGAGGTAAAGATTAAAAGGCAGCGTTAGTAAAGACTTCTTGAACATCATCGAGGTTTTCTAAAACATCTAGGAGTTTTTGCATGCTCTCCGCTTGGTCTCCTTCGAGAGCAATTTCAGTTTCGGGGCGCATGGCGATAGTGGCTAACTCTGCCTTCAGGCCGGCCTTTGCAATGGCATCTTGTACTTTGGAGAAATCCGGCACGGGAGTAAGCACCTCAATAGAACCATCATCATGTGCAATGACGTCTTCAGCGCCGGCATCAAGTGCTAGCTCCATCAGTTGATCTTCATTGATGCCAGGAGCGAATAGCATTTGACCGCAGTGTTTGAATAAGAAAGCCACTGATCCTTCCGCGCCCATGTTGCCACCATGCTTGGCAAAGGCATGACGCACTTCAGCAACAGTGCGCGTTCTGTTATCAGTCATGCAATCTACAATGATTGCTGCACCATTAATTCCGTAACCTTCGTAACGAATCTCCTCGTAGTTAACGCCCTCCAAAGAACCAGTGCCGCGCTGAATTGCTCTTTGCACATTGTCATTGGGCATGTTCGAGTCTTTGGCTTTATCAATCGCTAGGCGTAAGCGGGGATTGGTGGCAATGTCTCCACCACCGAGTTTGGCAGCAACAGTAATCTCTTTAATAAGTTTGGTCCAAATCTTGCCGCGTTTTTCGTCTTGACGACCTTTGCGGTGCTGAATATTGGCCCATTTTGAGTGGCCGGCCATACAGGTAAGTCCTTTAAGAATTTGGCTATAAGCCCTAATTTTAGGCAAATTCAGGAAAGGCAAGCCAAAAGCCAATGAAATCAGGCTAGGGAGGGGTCAAGTATGACTTTTTTGTTACACTCTCACCTCTTAGTTCATTTGCTGCAGAGTTGTTTCACTGCACACACCTGCCTCGGTGATGGAATTGGTAGACGTGCCGGACTCAAAATCCGGTGCCGCAAGGCGTGGCGGTTCGAGTCCGCCCCGAGGCACCAAATACATATGCCCTGTCGACCGCGGGGCATTTTTCTTTTGTTCTTTTGTTAGGTATACTTGTACAATATATAGAACAAGTAGGAGTTTCAAAATGCGCGTCATTAATTTCTCTGATGCTAGAAATCAATTTAAGCAAGTGATCGATCAAGTTGTCGCTGACTCTGATGTAACTATTATTTCTCGAAGAGACGCTGAAGATGCTGTGGTGATGTCTTTGGATACCTATAACAGCATGATGGAAACAGTCCATTTATTAAAATCTCCCGCTAACGTAAAACATCTGGAGAAATCATTGGCGCAATATCGTAAAGGTCAAACCAAAGCCAAGGCTTTAGTGGATGAGAAGTGATTTAGTATGGACCTCTGCTGCTTGGTCCGATTATCTATATTGGCAGGGACAAGATAAAAAAACACTTAAGCGCATCAATCTTTTGATCAAAGATGCGATACGCAATCCGGCAGAGGGTATCGGTAAGCCCGAGGCTTTGAAAGAAAATCTATCCGGCTTATGGTCTAGACGCATTGATGATGTAAATCGCTTGGTCTACGTAATCGAGAAAGACCAGTTGGTCATCATTGCTTGCCGATATCACTACAGTTAGCCCCTCAAATCTCGTAGTTCTCAGACTCGCTCGACATCGCCTGCTCAACAATCTTGCGTGTGAGGGTTGGCGAGAAGAGTTCAATGAAGGTGTAGACAAAAGATCTCAGGTAGGCACCCTGCTTAACGCCAAGGTGAGTTACGTTGTTGCCAAAGAGATGTCCAACAGGAAGCACTTTGAGATTGCGATCTCTATCTGGATCGTAAGCAAGTCCAGCAACAATACCTACACCCATACCAGCCTCAACATACGTTTTAATCACGTCCGCATCAATGGCTTCGAGCAAGATATCTGGAGTTAAATTCCTTTGTGCAAAAGCAGCATCAATCTTGCTGCGTCCCGCAAAGGCTTTGTCATAGGTAATGATGGGATATTTGGCGAGCTCTTCGAGCGTAATGCTAGCTTGATTTAATAGAGGATGACTCAGGGGCACCATCACTACGTGTTGCCACTGGTAGCCGGGCAGGGCGAGAACGCCTGGAGTGTTCGCAATGCCCTCAGTAGCAATCGCAATATCTGCGCGGTCCTGGGTCAATAGTTCGGCGATCTGTCCAGGGTTACCTTGCTGAATGCTGACCCGCACTTTCGGGAAGCGTTTAGTAAATTCGCTTAGGACTTTGGGTAAGGCATAACGAGCTTGGGTATGGGTAGTGGCAATGACTAAGTTGCCTTGATCTTGAGTTGCAAATTCTTTACCGACCCGTTTTAGTGTTTCTACTTCATCCAAGATGCGTTCAATCGATTGCAAGATTCTCTTGCCAGGCTCGGTGAGCGAGCGAATTCTTTTACCGTGGCGACGAAAGATCTCAACACCAAGTTCATCTTCTAACTCAATGATGGCCTTGGATACTCCAGGCTGAGAAGTAAATAAAGCCTTAGCCGCCGAAGTCAGGTTGAAATTTTGTCTAACCGCTTCTCGTACAAAACGAAATTGGTGCAGATTCATAGGGATTCCAATCTTATATATCTACAGAGATATAGGAATCAAATTCTAAATTATTTTTGGGTATTAAGCCCGAGAAACGAGACGTAGGGCAGCAAAGGCTAGGAAAAGATACAGCAGGGGCGGAATGAGGGCGGTTAGAGGAGCAGGCCAAGAGCCCAGTAAGCCCACATTGGAAAAGAGTGAGTTGAATAATTGAAAGCTCATGCCCAACATAATTCCGCCGAACACTTTGACTCCAACGCTGCCAGCCCTGACTTTCAAATAGGCGAATGGCAGGGCTAGGGCGAGCATCACAAAGATTGTGAAAGGGTAGATCACTTTTTTCCAGAAAGCAATTGAGTGGCGCTGAGCATCTTGTTTGTTTTCACGCAGATGAGAAATAAATTGCGAGAGACTGAAGATCGACATTTTTTCTGGGCTAATCAGAAGTACGCCCAAAATTTGTGGCGTGACTTCAGACTCTAGAGTCAACTGGGGGTAGCGCAGAATTTGAGTTGAATAGATTGGATTAAGGGGATCTGCTTGTTTGGTTTCTTTGAAGCGCGTTTCAGTGACGTTCTGCAGCGCCCACATACCGCGATCCTCGAAGTGGCCAGACTCTGCACTGCGAATCGAGAGCAGTCGATAGTTGGGATCAAATTCATACATGCGGATATTGCGTGCTTGATTGTCTTTATCTACCGTGCCGACATTGACATAGCGTACCCCAGGACGAATGGGCCCATTGCCATCCTCATCACGCAGGCGATCTTTTACCCAGACGCCGGTTTTGAGCTCAGAGCCATAAGATGAACCTAAAGCCTTCATGCGAACTTGCTCCGATATCGCTTCGGTATAGGGCCCTAACCATTCACTCATGACTAAGGTGAGAACAATTAAAGGTAAAGAAATTTTGGCTAAGGTAATTAATCCTCTGCGGATATCCAAACCTGCAATCCGCAAAATAGTGAACTCAGATTGACTGGCTAACATAGCAAAGACATAAATACTGCCAATCAGAGCTGCAATCGGTATGATTTCAGAAATACGTCCTGGAGCTTTGAGTAGGATATGTAATAGCGCAATCGGCAAAGTGTATTGCGCATTAACAGAACCTAGCTCACTTAAGATATCGAAGAATAAGAAGAGTGCAACGAGCGCAAATAAAATAAAGCCAAAGGCAGCATAAATCTGCTTCGCTAAATATCGCTCGAAAATATATGGAAAGAGGGTTCTCATGACTTGGCCATGCTGGCTGGCAATTGACGTTGCCACCATTTAAGAGAGGGATTAATACGATTACGAATCAACGCCGTAGCAATCAGTAAGGCCAAAAGATGAATTGGCCAAACCCCAATAAAGACATTCATCTTGCCTGAAGCAACAAAGTTTTGCGTGAGGTTTAAGAGGTTGCTGTAAATCAGATAGATGAGCACTGCGTAAAACATCGCCGTATAACTACCCAGCCTGGGGTTGACATATGCCAACGGAATCGCAATAAGTACTAACCCCAAAGCCATTAGTGGCAAACCAATGCGCCACATGAGCTCTGCGCGATTGGCGTTCATGCTATTTGGATCTTGATCGGTAATGAGTTCGAGAACTGTTTTTTCTCGATCACGGGGCGCAGGAGCAAGCGCTTCCTTACTGCGAATCTTGGTGCTGTATTCATCAAACTCCAGAATACGAAAATCAGGCTGTGTAGGAGTTCCTTCGTAGCGCATACCATTATTGAGGACGATGGACTTTTCACCGCCCTCAGAATTTTGAATATAGCCCGTTGCTGCAACAGCCACACTTAGGCGACCATTTTTGTTATCCGCTACAAAGACATTTTTCACTTCACTTTTCTTGAGATCCAATTCTTCAATAAAGAAGACTCGTTGTGCTCTGGCAGATTCTTTAAATTGACCTGCTGCGATCATCGAAACATCATCACGTTGCTGAAAGCGTTGACTAATCAGAGTGGACTCACGATTGGCCCAAGGCCAAACAAAAAGTGCTAATAAGGCAATGATGATGAGAAGAGGGGCGGCAAATCTCAGAATCGGTTTAATGAGATTGGTGATGCTTAAGCCGCTTGCAAACCAGACAATCATCTCTGAATCTTTGTACCAGCGCACCAAGACAATGAGAACAGCTACAAATAGGGACACTGTTAACAAGACTGCTAAATAGCTTAGTGTGGCGAGCGTAATGAGCACCAAGACATCTTCTGGGTTGACATTGCCATTGGCAGCCATTCCCAATACCCGAATCACCAAGGTCGTGATCATGATGGTGACGAGCACCAAAAAGACTGCCCCAGTTGTAAAGCTGAGTTCGCGGCGAAGGGCTTGTTTAAAAATCATGCAGATTGTTTGGGTAAATATGGCATTCTCGCTAGGATAAAGCCTTCGCCGGGCTCTCGGAGGATAATAGACAAATTCACCGATTTGACCTCTAGATACCTTAAGAAATCATGACCATTCAATTTAGTAGCAAAGTTTTTGCACAAGCTGACTTATCCAGCCCCAAACTCCTCAAGGCGGGATTAAGTAGCCTGCTTGCCCAAAGTACCGACTGCCTTGTTTTGGCATATTCCCAGGCGCAATTGAATACCTTGACCAAAAGTGGTTTACTCAAGGAGCTTGATGGTCTCTTGGGTGGAGTAGTCAAACTGGCCAAAGAGGCTGGAGACTTAGAAGACAAGCAAAGCGCCATATGTCTCTTGCGTGCCGATAAGTCTTGGCCTGCAAACGTCAAAGCCAAGCGATTGCTATTGGTTGGCTTGGGTGAATTGGGTGCAAAAGAAGCCAATACTTTGCTCGCGTATTCCAAAGTTGCTCGCACAGCTTTAAAGGCATTGAGTAACGGACCGATCACAAATGCTGTTTGGTTCATGCCCAGTTTTGTGACTGAGGCGCATCAATTTGGCGAGCAGGTACGTGTTACTTTGCAATTAGCAGGTGATCAAGCCTACCGCTTTGGTGTGCGCCAGCCTGCCATGAAATTTAAGGCCAAAGATAAAGCAGACCCATTTAATCATCTAACAATTGCATGTAATAACACCTTTGCAAAAGAATTGAAGTTGGCGGTGACTGAGGGTAGTGCGATGGTTGAAGGAATGGATTTGGCCAAAGATTTAGGAAATCTCCCTCCTAATATTTGTACACCAACATATTTAGCAAAAACCGCACAAGGTCTAGCAAAGAAAGTTCCCCTCAAAGTGGAGGTGTTGGGTCAGAAACAATTAGAGGCTTTAGGAATGGGTTCTTTTCTGTCGGTAGCAAAAGGTTCTGATACGCCACCACAATTCATCATCATGCGCCACCAAGGTGGGAAGCCAAGTGAAGCACCAATTGTATTGGTTGGTAAAGGGATTACGTTTGATACTGGCGGCATTTCCTTAAAGCCTGGTGAGGCGCTGGATGAGATGAAGTACGACATGTGTGGGGCTGCATCGGTCATCGGTACCCTCTATGCAAGCGCCCTAATGAAGCTCGGTAAAAATGTGATTGGCGTGATTCCGACTTGCGAGAACATGCCATCTGGTCGCGCTTCTAGGCCTGGCGATATCGTGAAGAGTATGTCTGGTCAAACCATTGAGATTTTGAATACTGACGCAGAAGGACGCCTCATTCTGTGTGATGCCTTAACTTACGTTGAGCGCTTTAAGCCTCGGGCAGTCATTGATATTGCCACTTTGACAGGGGCTTGCGTCATTGCTTTAGGCCATGTACACAGTGGACTTTTCTCGGATGATCAAGGTTTGGTAGATGGTTTAACAAAAGCAGGTTATGCCTCTTTGGATACTGTTTGGCGTTTACCTTTAGATGCAGCGTATCAAGAGCAGCTCAAATCCAATTTTGCGGATGTCGCCAATATTGGCGGTAGACCAGCTGGTAGTGTCACGGCAGCTTGTTTTTTAGCGCGCTTTACTGAGAAATACAAATGGGCGCACTTAGACATTGCGGGTACTGCATGGAAGAGTGGGGCTGCTAAAGGTTCCACTGGAAGACCAGTACCTTTATTGGTGAATTTCCTCTTAGAGCAATAAGTAGGGCAAAGAGAGTAAGGGCTCAATACAATTTTTATGGCGCGCATTGATTTTCATTTCAACGTGAATGACAAGTATGAGTACGCTTGTCGTTTAACGCGCAAAATTTGGAGTGCGAGTGCTGCAGGAGAGCCAGTTCGGAATATCGTGATGGTGGGTAATACAGCCGATTTAAAAAAACTCGATGCTGCACTGTGGAGTTTTAGCCCAAGCGATTTCTTGCCACACTGCTTTATCGATGATGAAGCAGCAGTCGATACACCCATCGTCATGACAGAAGATTTTGCCTCACCCTCTTTGGCAAACATTCCGCATGCTGATGTCTTGATTCATTTAGGCATGAATATGCCAAAAGATGTAGCGACGCTGGTCGAGCGCTTTCCCCGTATTGTGGAATTGGTAACCGTCAATGAAGCAGAGCGCCTGGCTGGAAGAGAGCGCTATAAAGCCTATCGAGACTTAGGGCATGAGTTGTTCAACTTCGATCAATCTAAACCGGAAAGCAAGTCTTAATTCCTTTTATGTTGATCCACCCACAGTTTGACCCCGCTGCAATTCGGATTGGTTCCTTTGCAATCCATTGGTATGGCTTGATGTATCTCATGGCCTTTGCCCAATTTTTACTCTTAGGACGTTTGCGGATTCGCTCTCCCCAATATCAAACTCTGGGTTGGTCTTATAAAGACTTAGAAGACTTACTGTTCGCTGGTGTGCTCGGTGTAGTTTTGGGCGGCCGCTTAGGTTATACCTTGTTCTATCAACCCGGCTTTTATCTCACGCATCCCTTGAATATTCTTAAGCTATGGGAAGGCGGCATGTCTTTTCATGGTGGTTTGCTAGGCGTGATTCTGGCAATGCTCTGGTTTGCGCATCGTCATAAAACCACCTTTTTTGTTGTGAGTGACTTGGTTGCGCCGCTGGTCCCATTTGGTTTAGCCTTTGGCCGACTGGGGAACTTCATTAACGGCGAGCTTTGGGGTAGGCCTACTGATCTGCCGTGGGCAATGATCTTTCCTCAGGTGGATATGCTGCCGCGCCATCCCTCTCAAATCTACCAATTCTTGGGCGAAGGTATTTTGCTAGGAGTCATTTTGTGGATTTTTTCGAGCAAACCTCGCCCACTTGGTCAAGTCTCGGGTTTGTTCTTGCTTGGATATGGAGCCTGTCGTTTCTTGGCAGAGTTTGCACGTGAACCTGACGCCTTTTTAGGCTTACTGGGATTGGGTTTATCGATGGGGCAGTGGCTCTCACTCCCCATGATTTTTTTGGGTTTTTACCTTATAGTGAGACCAAATACCCAGAAAGTTGGCTAAAAGCCGCTAAAACCTCAAAGTTTTATTGAGACTGTCGCTAATTTCTGGATTGATGTGTTGTAACCATTTATTTATCGAATTAGAGAGACAGATATGCTGGAAAAGATCGCCAAAGCCCGTAATTTATCGCGTGTAAATAATGCGGTAAAGCGCATGATCTCCGAACGTGGCGAATCGAATGCTGTCAGCATGGCCGATGATGTTGTGAACGGTTATCGCAAGCTTAGCAAAGATCAACACGTCGCCTTCTTCACTTTTTTATTCGAGAAATTAAATCCCGATACTGATCTCGTGATGACTGCTGCGCAAAATTTTGCTGCAGACTCCAATGCCCGCAACTACATTCGTTTGCAACGCGTCGTTGAGTCTCCTCGGCAAGAGTTGTTTCGTCGCTTAAATCGTGCCAGTGAAGGTACTGCTGCAGTAGTACAAATGCGCCGAGATCTCTTGCAAGTTTTAGACAAGAAACCTGAATTAACTGCGGTTGACTTTGATATGCGGCACTTGCTGTCTTCTTGGTTTAATCCTGGATTTTTGAAGATGCACCGCGTGGACTGGAAGTCTCCTGCTGAAGTCCTAGAGAAATTGATTCAACATGAAGCAGTTCATGCGATTGATGGCTGGGATGATTTGCGTCGTCGCCTACAACCAGATCGTCGTTGTTTTGCTTTCTTTCATCCCCAGCTTCCTAATGAACCCCTGATCTTCGTTGAGGTTGCATTACTCCCAGAAGTTCCGGCAGTCATTACACCCTTGGTCGACAAAAAGGCCGAGACCAATGTTCAAGTAGCTCAATTTAAAGTTGCAGCTTTTTACTCAATTAGTAACTGCGAACCCGGATTGCGTGGCGTGTCGATGGGTAACTTTTTAATTAAGCGCGTAGCTGAGCAATTGCATGCAGAATTTCCGGGGTTAAAAACCTTTGTGACCTTATCGCCGATTCCGGGATTCATGGATTGGGTGGCGGCGGGCGCGAATCTTGGCCAGGGTGTTCCTGAAGATCGCTTGAAGCCTGCCATTAAAGCAACACGAGATCAAGCGTTAGCAACGCTAAAGTTAGATAGTCAAACTTGGACGGAGCGCTTAAGCGCAGGTTGGCATCCTGATCAGGCATCCGAAAAAGAAAATGAAGCACTCATGTCTCTAGCGAGTATTTATTTAGGCCTCGCCTCAACAGGGCGGGATGGTAATCCTGTCGCCAAATTCCATTTGGGTAATGGTGCAAAACTGCACCAGATTAACTGGGCGGGTGATCTATCTCGTAAGGGTTTACGTCAATCGGCTGGCCTGATGGTCAACTACTTATATGACCTTTCTTCCGTTGAGGATAATCATGAGCGCTTTGCCAATGGTGAGGTGATTTCTAGCAGGGCAGTGAGTAAATTAATGACGGCTTAGAGGGTTTAAGAGGGGCTTAGACCCCTTTCAGGCGGTTTATGCCTGAATAGATGAAGCCTCAAGAATCAAGTTTAAAATGACAGAATTATTAAAAGTAGCGAATGTAGTTTGATTTTTTGATAAAAAACAGGGTCAGCAATTTCTGTAAGCAAAGACCCACAGGAGAACGAGATGACAGATTCAAAAGAAATTAGTCAGTTACGCCGCCAAATTCTATTGGGTGCCGCTGGTGCATCATTAGCAGGATACAACTTGCCAACTTGGGCTCAGGGCGCATCACAGACCCTCAAAATTTCCCATCAATTTCCAAGTGGTACAGACTTCCGTGATCGTCTTTGCCAAAAATTTGCTGATGAAGTCACCAAGAGAACCAAAGGTGCTTTGAAGTTTGATGTGTATCCACAATCTTCTTTAATGAAGACCAATGCGCAATTTAGTGCGCTTCGCAAAGGCGCTTTGGATTTCAGTTTCTATCCAATGCCTTATGCCGGTGGTGAAGTAGTTGAAGCCAATATTGGTTTAATGCCAGGTTTGGTAACGAGTTACGAGCAGGGTGCGAAGTGGAAGAATGCTGAAGTAGGCAAGATTCTCAATAAAGTGATGGAATCTAAGGGCATCATCATTGTGAGCTGGGTCTGGCAAGCGGGTGGCGTAGCTACTCGTACGGGCCCTATTATTGTTCCTGAGGATATTAAAGGCGTTAAGGTCCGCGGCGGTAGTCGTGAGTTTGATGCGATGTTGAAGGCTGCTGGCGGTTCAGTGATGACTTCGATTCCATCTAATGAAGTGTATCAAGCGATGCAGGCTGGGTCATTAGAAGCCGCCTACACTTCGTCAGCCAGTTTGATGTCGTTTAAGCTGGCTGAACTAAGTAAAAACTTTACTAGCGCCAAAATGAAATCGTATTGGTACATGCTAGAACCACTCATGATGTCCAAAATGGTATTTGATGCATTGCCAGCCAATCAGCGCGAAATCATCATGGCTGTTGGTGCTGATATGGAAAAATTTGGTACTGAGCAAGCGAAGTTGGACGATATCGATGCGTCGATTGCTTTTGCTAAGGCGGGCAACAAGGTATTCGAGCTAGATAGCTCTGTTGTTGAGAAATGGAAAGCTGTTGCTAAGCCATCCGCTTGGAAAGAATTCTCCGAGCGAAATGAAACTTGTGCAGCAATGATGCGTTCCGCAGAGAAAATTACTTAATTATGTTTAAGCTTCTTGAGATTGCTGACAAAGGCATGTCGGCGATAAATAAATGCCTAGTATTGCTGGGATCTATTGCCCTAATGGCGGCAGCCCTTATCTTGACCTACAGTGTTGTTTCACGGGGTGTATTTCATGCCGCTAACGACTGGCAAGATGAAGCAGCTTTATTCTGCTTGGTCGGAGTGACGTTTTTATGTAGCTCCTACGTTCAAGAAAAACGTGGCCACATTGGCATCTCAGCAATTGAAGGTTTATTGCCTCACCATGTCAATCGCATCAGAGGTATTGTGATTGACATTATTTCCTGCTTATTTTTTACCTTCTTTTCGGTTAAGACTTGGGATTTATTGGTCGAGGCTTGGGTCGATGGTCAGGTAACAAATTCCACTTGGGCTCCTTCTTTGTGGATTCCCTATGCCATGATGTTTGCTGGCATGGCTTTACTCAGCTTCCAATTATTTTTACAAATCTTTGTCAGAAAGCATGTGGCTACTGATGTTCTAAGTCGGGGTCACTAATCATGTCAGTCTTAACTCTTGGTCTAATATTTGGTGTAGTAACGCTGCTCATCATGTTCTCCGGAATTTCCATTGCATTTGCTTTGGGAATCGTCGCGATTATCTTTATGTACTTCTTCATGCCTGCATCTTCACTAGATACAGTTGCGCAAAATGTCTATGAAGAAATGTCGAGTATTACCTTAATGTCGATCCCGCTCTTCATTTTGAAGGGGGCGGCAATTGGACGCTCACGCGCCGGTAAAGATCTCTACGATGCATTGCATGTTTGGATGGGTAAAGTGCCAGGCGGCTTAGGCGTTGCTAACGTATTTGCTTGCGCGTTGTTCGCTGCAATGGCTGGGTCAAGCCCAGCAACTTGCTCGGCGATTGGTAGTGCAGGTATCCCAGAAATGCGTAAACGTGGCTACTCTCCTGGCTTTGCTGCGGGCATTATTGCTGCGGGTGGAACCTTAGGTATTTTGTTGCCACCATCGATTACGATGATTTTGTATTCCGTTGCATCCGAACAGTCGCTTGGTCGTTTGTTCTTGGCGGCGATTGGCCCCGGCGTGATGTTGGTCATTTTCTTCTCGATGTATACCATCATGCGTTTCCGTAAGGAATATGCGAGTGCGTACGAAGCATATAACTTGAACTCTGCTGTGACTTCGCCGATCCTTGATCGTCACACTTACACCATGCAGCAAAAGATCAGCGCCTTACCTCGAGTGCTACCATTTTTGGTTCTCTTGATTGGTGTGATGGTTGCCCTTTACGGCGGCTATGCCACTCCAGCTGAGACTGCTGGTCTAGGCGCCGTATTCGCTTTCGTGTTGATCGCTTTAATTTACGGGATGTGGCGCTTCAAAGATTTATATCCTTTGCTGGACGTCACCATTCGAGAGTCTGCCATGCTGATGTTCATTATTGGTATGTCTTTGCTATTTGCTAACGTCATGAGTTATTTGCACTTGAGTCAGTCGGCAGCGCAAGCCATCGTGGATTTGCATACCTCACGCTGGTTGCTCTTAGCAGCGATTCTATTGATGGTCGTGGTATTGGGCTTCTTCTTACCACCAGTCTCGATCATTTTGATGACTTCACCAATCTTCCTGCCACCACTACGTGCTGCTGGGTTTGACCTCATTTGGTTCGGTGTAGTGATGACAATTGTGATGGAAACTGGCCTGATTCATCCGCCAGTGGGCTTGAATATTTTCGTCATTAAGAATATCGCTCCAGATATTACGCTGCGAGAGATCATTTTTGGTGTGATGCCTTTTGTAGCAATTATGATTTTCTCAGTGGTCCTGCTGTGCTTCTTCCCAGAAATCTCCACCGGTCTCTCAGACTGGGTAATGGGCCCACCGCTCTCGTAATTTAGATTTAAATCCCCAAGGAATTTTCATGAATTTGTATTCGTTGTTAGAAAAAGGCTTTCCTAAAGATAAGAAAGCCTGCGCTCTTGAGACCCACGATGGACTGTATTACTCATGGGGTGACCTTGAGCGTTCTACAGCCATGATGGCCAACCTCTTGAAGAACCTGAAGCTTCCCAAGGGTTCCCGGGTTGCTGTCCAAGTAGAAAAGTCTCCTGAAGCACTTTTTCTGTATCTCGCTACGATTCGTGCGGGTTATGTTTATCTACCCCTGAATACTGCTTATCAGGCTGCTGAAATGCAGTACTTCATTGAGAATGCTGAGCCAGCATTGGTAGTTTGCAGTAGCAAGAACTTCGCCTGGGTATCCAAAGTGGCGTTTAAGGCGGGTACTAAGCATGTTCTTACCTTAGACGACAACCGAACTGGCACCTTGCTCGAGAGAGCGGCTGTGCAAAGCGATAAGTTCAAGACGGTTACTGTGAAAGATGATGATCTCGCAGCAATTCTCTATACCTCTGGTACAACTGGTCGTAGCAAGGGCGCAATGCTGACCCATAAAAATTTAGGTAGCAATGCAGCTGTTTTGCAAAAGTTCTGGGGCTGGCAAAAAGGCGATGTTTTGTTACATGCTTTGCCAATCTTCCACGTTCATGGTTTATTTGTAGCAGCTCATGGTGCCTTGATCAACGGCAGCAAGATGATCTGGCTGCCACGCTTAGATACTGCTCAATTACTCCATCACATGCCTCAGTCCACTGTAATGATGGGTGTACCCACTTTCTACGTCCGCTTACTTGCCGACAAGGGTTTCAATAAGCAGACTGCACGTAATATGCGCTTATTTGTTTCTGGCTCCGCTCCCTTGTTGACCGAAACCTTTAATAGCTTTAAAGAAGTAATTGGTCAGCCAATCTTGGAACGCTATGGCATGAGTGAAACCGTGATGTTGGTTTCTAATCCCTACAAGGGCAATCGCGTTGGTGGCTCAGTAGGTATCCCACTGCCTGGCGTGAAGGTAAGGGTGGTAGACGAGAATAATAAGCCTTGTGGCCCTAACGAGATTGGCAGCATTCAGGTGAGAGGCCCCAATATTTTTGCTGGTTACTGGCGTATGCCTGAGAAGACGGCAGAAGAGTTCACCAAAGATGGTTGGTTTAAAACTGGCGATGTTGGACGCTGGGGTGGTCCAGCTAATGGTGGCAATGCTCCAGATAACTATCTCTGCATCGTTGGTCGCAGTAAGGATTTAATTATCTCTGGCGGCTATAACGTGTATCCAAAAGAGATTGAAGGCTTTATTGATGATATGGATGGCGTTGATGAGAGCGCTGTGATCGGCATCCCTCATCCTGATTTTGGTGAGGCTGTGATGGCGGTCGTTGTGCCTAAAGCTGGTGTCAAGCTGGATTCACAAGCGATGATTAATACCTTAAAGACTCAGATTGCCAATTTCAAAGTACCAAAACGCTTAGAGATCGTTTCTGATTTGCCTCGTAATGCTATGGGCAAAGTTCAGAAAAATGTTCTGCGTGAGCAATACACCCAGAAGTAATTTAGCTCTTAGAAACCAAATGCCTTGCGGCTTTCATTAAACATGAAGGCCGCAAGCAAGAGCAAAATAAATCCAAAGATGCGTTTGAGTTGTGCAACATTCAGTTTGCGCGCCATCTTTGCACCCCAAGGCGCAGTGAAGATGCTGACAATCACAATGCAGCCTACTGCAGGCAAGTAGACATAGCCGAGTGAACCTGCAGGTAGATTGGGTATTCCCCAGCTGCCGTACATGTAGCCCAAGGTTGCCGATAGTGCTACCGGCAAACCTAAACCAGAGGAGGTGGCCATGGCAGTATGGGGTTTGACGTTACACCAAATCATGAATGGCACCGTTACAAAAGCACCGCCCGCTCCAACCAGACTTGCAAGGGCTCCAACAAAAGTGCCAAACGAAAATAATCCTGCTGAGCCTGGAAGATCACGACCGGGCTTAGGTTGTTTATTGCGCAGCATCTGAATAGCGCTGTACACAATAAAACAGCCAAAGAACAAAGAAAGCCATGAGGTCTTGATTGCCTCAAATAATTCACTACCACCAATCAGGGCGCCAAACACCATGCCTGGGCTAAGCAGCCCAATCAGTTTCCAGTTCACTGAACCATGTTTATGGTGAGCCCAAATCGCTGATGAGGTAGTAAACAAAATCGTTGCCATACCGCTGGCAATTGCCATGTGCACAATCAAGTCTTGTGGAAAGCCTAAATGATTGAATACCATAATCATGAAGGGGACTAAGATCATTCCGCCGCCAATACCGAGTAGTCCGGCTAAGAACCCAGAAATACTTCCGCAGAGCAGCAGCATCAGAATGTCGTTTATTGCCATATAGGATTCCCCGCCTTAGCCGCTAGGCCGTCATCCTGAACCCTAGGGTTCAAGGTGGAACGGCTACTCTGCTTCGGGTGCATTAAGCTCTTCAGGGAGTGAACAGCGCGAAGCTGCCACTGTGAAGTATCAAAACGCTCACGCCCACAAGGTAAAGATCGTTCCGGATGCTTGCGCATCGGTTCAAGGAACTATTGGCCTTGGCGAACCAGGCAGGGAAAGGGTTTGCATCAGTGCATCAACCTGACTCTCTAAAGAATGAATTTCTTCTTGGAGGCGGGATACATCTTCTGATTGAAGGCTACTTGGTGCGGCCATATTTTGCTGTTCATTTTGCAGCTTGATAAAGTCGCCAGCAATTTTGAGAGCCGCCATCATGCTGGCACGCTCAATACTGCGATTACCGCCATTAATCGCCAACTGAATTTGTTCGTCAACGAGGGTGCAGGCAGCCCGCAACAGGTGTTCATGCTCAGTGCTAGTTGCTAGCGCAATCTTTTGACCGGCAATTACTACTTCAATGCGTTGTTGGCTCATTACCATCCTCAGGTTCTGGGGTGCTGCTTTCACCAAGTAAATTCATTTGACGCCCGTCAGTTTGTTCGGGTAGTCGACTCAAGATATGTTGAATACGTTTTTGTGCATCCTCAATTTTTTCTTCCAACTGAACGCGGTCAGCTGCCAATTTTTGGACAGCAACCGCTACCTGGGCAAGCTTTTCAGTAAGGCGTTGAATCGAGGCCTCTAAGCTGCCTAGATCGCTGGAAGAGGAGGGGTATTGATCACTCATATTGCCATTGTAGCTTTTTGAGGGAGAAGTGTGAATTCCCCTCTACCCAGTCATATTCAGCGCTAGGGGGCTAAAAAGAATATTTAGTAGTTAAATAATAGGCTCTGCGATCACTGGGGTAGTAGTAGTAATTATTCACAAAGGAACCGCTAGCAACTTGGGTGGAGGCATAGCCCCCATAGGTTGCATACAAGGAGTTGCCTACATTCTTGACTGTAAATTTGGTATCCCAGCCACTATTCTTGTAATTTAAATAGACATCTCCGACAGTATAGGAAGGCATTAAGGCCAGTGAGTTATAGATAGTTGTATTGGTCCCTGCATCGTAATGTTGAGTACTAACGTAATTCACAACCCCGCCAAATGACCAATTTTGATCAATTAAATAGTTAGCTCTTGCATTGAGGAGCAAATCAGGTGTCATTGCGATTGACTGACCCATGTAGGGTCCGTCCGCATAATAAGACCGTTGGAATTTGCCACCGCCAGCAATGCTAAGACGGTTCGTAAGGTTAGCGGAGGAATCTAAAACAATTCCTCTTCGATTCACGTTGTATGGAGAGTTGTAGTTTGCTCCAGTTGTCGGGTTGTAAGTAATTTCATTCTGTGACACTGAGGAGAATAGTGAGCCATTTATCCTTAGAGTATTAAGCATCCAGTTACCCCCAGCAGAATAGGTTTGAGCCGTTTGAGGTTTTAGGATGCCATTAAAAACTTGAGCGCCCGTTGTTGGATCGGCACCCCAAAACTCATCAATATTAGGAAAGCGGTAGGACTGATCCCATTTAATGAAAAGATTTTGATTCTTTGCGTAATTGAAATTGAATGCCGCATCTCCAGCGTTAGCAGAAAATGTCTGATTAGCTGTAGTGGCACCATTTATTGATCCTACTGCTGAATAGTAGGTGCTGGCTTGCTGAGTTTGATGTCTTGCGCCGCCTGTAAAGCCAACGCCATCAGTCAAGGGGAATTTTAGAATTCCGTAAGCGGACTGATTTAATAGATAGGCATTTTGAACGTTATTGGTTTGATTGGTCGGGTTATCAACATACCCCTGGGGAATCATGTAGTCATTAAGTTGATTTGATCCGTACGTGCCAATCGAACCTTGCGATGCTTTATTAAATTCATACCCAACGATTGTTGTGCCGAGAGGGCCAAAGTTAGCCTTTACACGAGGAGAGAGGTTAAATTGCCAGCCCGAAAGCGTGTTGTTGGTATTTGACCAGACTGGGGATCCACTAGAGGTATTGATTGCTGCGTCGGTGTCATAAAAAGGGTAGTAGTTAAAAGCAGTTTTATTTGAGTAGGAGCTATCAAGCTCACCAAGAAATCCATCAGCTAACTCCTTGACGCCTCCAAAACGAAGGCCAGAGTTATTGACTGTATTAGTGGCACCTATATTTTTGAAGAATGCTGACTGAGGATTTCCACTTCCTACTTGCCCAATCACGGCGCCAGGCACCCCCTCATTGGTATAACCATAGAACAAATCGATATAAGCCTTATCAATACTATTAAATTTTTGCGTTACCTTGGCATCGAATGCATAAGCATTTGCTCCAGAATTTTGACGCCACCCTTGGCTGTTGGATGTGTTTGCAGTGAGTTGATAGGTGGTGTCCTGGTATGTGTCTCGCAGAATGGCATTATTGATGAGCGTGTTATAGCTGCCATAACTGACGCTTGCCTGATTTAGGGCCGAGCTATTGCCATTGGTAATGATGTTAATGACTCCACCCACTGCGCCGTTACCATACTGCACGCTAGCGCCACCCTGAAGAACCTCAATGCGTTCAATAGAGTCGATTGGAACAGATTCCCACATCACAGAAGAAGAATCAATCGGATTGATTCTTTGACCATCTACCAGAATGAGAGTGGTACTTCCGGCAGTCATGCCATAACCGCCCATATCAACCGTGGCATCTAAGTTGAGTTGACCGCCACCATTGATATTGCGGACATTTAGCCCGCCAATTTGTGACAGTACATCTGGAATATTTTGCGATGTTGAATTTGCTATTTCATCACGCGTAATGACTTTGATATCAGCAGGTACTTCATTGAGATTTTCCTCAAAGCGTGATCCCGTCACAATCACGGTACCACCTGTGGTTTGGGCTTGGACTATCTGATGGTTGCCGATTATTAGTAAAGCTACACCACAAAATAGGGCGGCTATTTTCTTATTAATCAGCTGCGGATTCATATTGCACTTTCTGTTTTCGAATACCCGCGCCAACTTCCCCGTTAGCAGGGTCGAACAGAATTTCACGTGCAAGAGATCGGGCGTCAATAAGGGTCCGGGCCTTTTGGGGCGAGGACAATCATCGGCGCGCGAAGGTCCCCGTCCGCAAAATTCCACCTGTCTTGGCCGGTATCCGGGCTAGTAAACATCAGAATCTGGCCTTCCCATGCGATTGACGCGCACAGTGGCTTTTGAGATTCCTTGCCCCATATTGTGAAATCTGGGGTGCATTTACTTACCGTTGCGGGGGCAGCACACGTTTAGTGTTTCCCGTTTAACCCTATTGCAATGCAATAAGGCACCACGACACAGTAATTCTATCTTAAATAGCTTTCTAGACTAGGTATTTGAGGGTTTTGACGTCCTAAAACGCCTACAATATAGGGCTTAGGAACGAAGAATTCATGACCGCATTAGATAAGCATCCCGAAAAAAACCTGATACGCCTACAACTTAGCCAGAACTCGGTTTTGCAGAGTCTTGATTCGAGCGCAATGGCTGATTTAGAAGCCCATCTGGAGATCGCAGATCTCAAAAAAGGCGATATCCTCCTGCATCAGGGCGACCACCAAATGGAGCAGTACTTTGTCCTGGATGGCATTTTGAAAAGAATCGTCTCTAGCGCAGATGCTAAGGAAATGATTCTGCGTTTTGCGATCGAAAAAGATATCGAGACCAGTTATGCAGCATGGCGCCTCAAGACATCCGCCCCCTACAGCATTGCTTCAGTGACCAAGGCCCGTGTAGCACGGATGCCCCTCAAGGCTTGGGTTGAGTTTTTAGATGCCCATCCGGCCCTGAAAGAAAGCTTTGAGTTTGAGGTCATGCGCTTGATGAGCGAGATCATGGCTCACACCATCACTTTGCATATGCTTGATGCACCTGGTCGGGTAGAGCGTTTCTTGCGTAAGTACCAGTATTTATTTGAATTGCTGCCCAAAAAAGAGCTGGCTGCTTACCTCAATCTGTCCCCCGAGACCCTGAGCCGCCTCAAAACCAAGCATAAAGAACTCTTTGTCTAGGCAGGAGCCAGCCCAATAAAACTGGGCATTTCAGTGGAAATTGACCCAAGTCAATGATCCATTGCCTCCCCAAGCCTAAGATTCAGTTCTGCTGTGGAGGAGATGCTTTCTACCTCTTGCATTGTTTATAACTTTAATAATTATTTATGACTACAGATACTCAAAACACCCAGTTAACCGATGGCTTTCATCTGGTTATTGATGCCCTGAAGGCAAACGATCTCAACACCATTTTTGGTCTTGTTGGTATTCCAATCACTGACTTGTGCCGTTTAGCGCAAGCAGAAGGTATGCGTTTTATCGGCTTCCGACATGAGCAACACGCAGGTAATGCTGCTGCTATTGCGGGCTACATGACTCAACAGCCGGGTATCTGTATGACAGTTTCTGCTCCTGGATTCTTGAATGGTTTGACTGCCTTAGCAAATGCAACTGTCAACTGTTTCCCAATGATTTTGATCAGCGGTTCTAGTGAGCGTGAGATCGTTGACTTGCAACAAGGTGACTACGAAGAGATGGATCAGCTCAATGCAGCCAAGCCATACGCAAAAGCGGCTTATCGTATCAACCACATTGAAGATATTGGTATCGGCTTTGCTCGCGCGATTCGTGCAGCAGTATCAGGTCGTCCTGGTGGCGTATATCTGGATTTGCCAGCTCAGTTGCTCGCACAAACCATGCCCGCTGCTGAAGCGAAGAAAACCATCTTCAAGGTAATCGATCCTGTTCCTCGTCAAATTCCTGCTGCTGATGCAGTCGAGCGTGCACTCAATGTATTAAAGGGTGCTAAGCGTCCATTGATTCTTTTGGGTAAAGGCGCAGCGTATGCCCAGGCTGATAGCCAGGTGCGTGATTTGATTGAGAAGTCTGGTATTCCATATTTGCCAATGTCGATGGCTAAAGGTTTGTTGCCTGATAACCATCCACAGTCAGCATCTGCAGCTCGTTCATTTGTTTTGGCCGAAGCAGACGCAGTCTTGTTGGTTGGTGCGCGTTTGAACTGGTTACTCGCACACGGTAAAGGTAAGACTTGGGGCAAAGATCCTAAGAAATTTATTCAGATCGATATTCAGGCAAACGAAGTTGATAGCAACGTACAAATTGATGCTCCATTGATTGGTGATATTGGCTCATGCGTTGGCGAACTCTTGAAGGGTATTGCTGCAGTTCCTAAGCCAAGCGCTGAGTGGATCAATGCCATTAATGAGAAGAAAGACAAGAACATGGCGAAGATGGCAGAAACACTTGCCAAAGAAGCAACGCCAATGAACTTCCATGGTGCCTTGCGTGTGATTCGTGATGTGGTTAAAAAGAATCCAGACATCAACTTGGTGAACGAGGGCGCGAATACATTGGATTACTGCCGTGCGATTGTGGATATGTACAAGCCACGTAAACGTTTCGACTCTGGCACTTGGGGCATTATGGGTATTGGTATGGGTTACGCGATTGGTGCGGCCGTGACGAGCGGATTACCCACGATTGCAGTTGAAGGGGATAGCGCCTTTGGATTTAGTGGTATGGAATTAGAGACCATCTGCCGTTATAACTTACCTATCACTACGATTGTTTTCAATAACAACGGCGTTTATCGCGGAACCGATGTCAATACCTCTGGCACTGCAGATGTTGCCCCTACTGTCTTTGTTAAAGACGCACGCTATGACAAGATGATTGAGGCCTTTGGCGGAGTAGGTTATTACGTGACCACCCCTGCTGAATTAGAAGCAGCTTTAACTAAAGCGATTGCTGCTGGTAAACCTGCTTTGATCAATGCGGTCATTGATGAAACTGCAGGCACCGAAAGCGGACGTTTAACGAATCTCAACCCATCTAGTGCAGCAGCTAAGCACTAAGCCAACAGTAATTGATCAGTAATATTGACTAGCTATATTAAGTAATACTTTAAGGAGAAACAAACATGACTAAACCATTAGACGGCATTCGGATTATCGACTTCACCCACGTACAAGCGGGTCCCGCCTGTACCCAATTGTTGGGCTTTTATGGCGCTGATGTGATCAAGGTAGAGCGTCCAGGATCTGGCGATGTGACTCGTAGTCAGTTACGCGACATTCCAGGCGCGGATGCTTTGTATTTCACAATGCTCAACGGTAATAAGCGTTCTTTAACTTTGGATACCAAGACCCCAGAAGGTAAAGAAGTTTTAGAGAAGATGATCAAAGCATCTGATGTCATGGTTGAAAACTTCGGCCCAGGCGCTTTGGATCGCATGGGTTTTTCTTGGAAGCGTATTCAGGAGTTGAACCCAAAAATGATTTTGGCTTCTGTTAAAGGTTTCAGCGATGGCCACTCTTACGAGGACTTGAAGGTATACGAGAACGTTGCCCAATGTGCTGGCGGTGCTGCTTCTACAACTGGTTTCTGGGATGGTCCTCCTACTGTTTCTGCTGCTGCTTTGGGCGACTCCAATACGGGTATGCACTTGGCGATTGGTATTTTGACTGCATTGATGCAGCGTCAGAAGACCGGTAAAGGTCAAAAAGTATCTTGCTCAATGCAAGACGCCGTTTTGAATCTGTGTCGTGTGAAGTTGCGCGATCAGCAGCGTTTGGACAAGATTGGTTACTTGGAAGAGTATCCACAGTATCCACACGGTTCATTCTCTGATGTCGTGCCACGCGGCGGTAACGCTGGCGGTGGCGGTCAACCAGGCTGGGTCTTGAAGTGTAAAGGTTGGGAAACTGATCCTAATGCGTACATCTACTTCACCATTCAAGGTCATGCATGGGAGCCAATTACCAAAGCTTTGGGTAAACCAGAGTGGGCAACTGATCCAGCGTACATGACTGCTGAAGCACGTCAAGACAAGATTTTTGACATCTTCGCCACCATTGAAGACTGGTTAAAAGACAAGACTAAATACGAAGCAGTGGATATTCTCCGTAAGTTTGATATTCCTTGTGCACCAGTTCTTTCTATGAAAGAGTTGGCTAACTCACCAGACTTGCGTAAGAGTGGTTCAATCGTTGAAGTGGATCACAAAGTACGCGGTAAGTATTTGACTATTGGCAGCCCAATCAAGTTCTCTGATTTAGAGATCGAAGTAAAGCCATCACCAGTATTAGGTGAGCATACCGATGAGGTATTGGCTGACTTAGGTTACGGCAAAGAAGACATTGCCAAACTGCACGCAGCTAAAGCAGTTTAAGTAGATTCAACTGCTCTCAGAAGGCGCTCCCAGTGGGCGCCTTTTTTACGTCTAAGGGTTCTCCCTAGCTAAAAAATAGGCAATATTCCACCCTGATTTCTCGCTGGTAAAATCGAAAGAATTCAAAATTTCAATCTTCCTAGGACTTTAATCATGGCAAAAGCATTAGACGGGGTCAAAATCCTCGACTTTACGCATGTTCAATCTGGCCCAACCTGCACTCAGTTATTAGCTTGGTTTGGTGCTGACGTTATCAAGGTGGAAAAATCGGGTGAGGGTGATGCTACTCGCGGTCAACTCCGCGATATTCCAGATGCAGACAGTTTGTACTTCACAATGCTCAATCACAACAAGCGTTCGATCACTGTCAATACCAAAACTCCAAAGGGTAAAGAAATTCTGGAGCGCTTGATTAAAGAGTGTGACGTGCTGGTAGAGAACTTTGCACCTGGCGCATTGGATCGTATGGGTTTTTCTTGGGAGCGTATTCAAGAACTTAATCCGCGCATGATCATGGCCTCGGTTAAAGGTTTTGGCCCTGGACCTTATGAAGACTGCAAAGTCTATGAGAACGTCGCCCAATGTGCTGGTGGTTCAGCTTCCACGACTGGATTTGATGATGGCCCGCCTATGGTGACTGGTGCGCAGATCGGTGATAGCGGCACCGGTTTACATTTAGCGCTCGGCATTGTGACTGCTTTGTATCAACGTACCCAAACGGGCCGCGGTCAAAAAGTATTAGCAGCAATGCAAGATGCTGTTCTCAATCTCTGCCGTGTGAAATTACGTGATCAACAGCGCTTAGAACGCAATGGTGAAATGCGCGAGTACCCACAGTATCCTAATGGACAGTTTGGTGATGCTGTACCTCGGGCTGGTAATGCCTCTGGTGGCGGACAGCCTGGCTGGATTCTGAAATGTAAAGGTTGGGAAACCGATCCGAACTCCTATATCTATGTGGTGGTTCAAGCTCCTGTGTGGGAGGCGATTTGCAAAGTGATTGGCCGCGAAGATTGGATTACCGATCCTAAATTTGCTTCCCCTACTGCCCGTTTGCCCCATCTCATGGATATTTTTGGTGGTATCGAACAGTGGACAATGACCAAGACCAAGTTTGAAGCAATGGATATTCTCAATAAATACGATGTTCCTTGCGGCCCAATTCTGTCAATGAAAGAGTTGGCTGAAGAGCCATCTTTGCGTGAGACAGGTACAGTGGTTGAGGTAGATCATCCAGTGCGCGGCAAGTATTTAACTGTAGGCAATCCCATTAAGTTATCGGATAGCGAAACTGAGGTGACTCGCTCCCCATTGCTGGGCGAACATACTGATGAAATCTTGAATGAGCTTGGCTATAGTACCGATGAGTTAATCGAACTTCGTCACGACAAGGTTATCTGATGCGCATCGCCTTAATTGGAAGTGCAGATTTTGGCAAGGCTGCATTAGAAGCTTTTTTGGATCGGGGCGATGAACTGGTTGCGGTCTTTTGTCCCCCAGATAATCCTAAATCCAGTAAGCCTGAAGCCCTTAAAGAGGCTGCTCTAGCGAGAGGCCTCACTCCTTTGCAATTTGCTTCCTTGAAAAGTCCTGAAGCTGCTCAGGCCATGATTGATAGCAATGCGGATATCTGTGTCATGGCATATGTATTGCAGTTTGTACCTCAGGAGCTTGTCAAAATTCCGAAGCACGGCACGATTCAATATCACCCATCTTTATTGCCAAAGTACCGTGGTCCCAGCGCCATCAATTGGGCGATTGCGTTGGGCGAAGAGAAAACGGGCTTAACCATTTTCCGTCCCTCTGATGGTTTAGATGAAGGCGCAGTCATTTTGCAAAAAGAAGTAGCAATCGGACCAAACGATACTTTGGGTCAAATCTACTTTGATCATCTTTTCCCATTAGGCCTTAGCGCATTACTAGAGGCTGCTGATCTTGTTATGGCTGGCAAACATCAAGAAGTTATTCAAGATGAATCCCAGGCTAACTATGAAGGTTGGTTTGACGCAAATGCGGCCAAGATTCATTGGGCAACCCATATCAATCAAACCTATAACCTCATTAGGGCTTGCAATCCTGCGCCGGGAGCCTGGACAAGGTTTGGTGAGCAAAAAGTGCAGATCTACGATGCTCATAAACATATCGCTCCAACTTTTGCTTCAGTCAAAGGTAAGCCTGGTGAAATCACTGAGATTAGCTTGAACTCATTCTCAGTAGCTTGCCATGGCGGCCAAATTGAGGTGCTCAGAGCAAAGGGCGCTGCAGGTAAGGTGACGGGCGCCGAACTTGCTCAAGAACTTCATCTTGCAGTTGGACAATTCTTCGAGTTGTAATTCAAAGGGTTTAGATTTCGAGATTATCGATTAGGCGAGTTTTGCCAAGCTTGGCCGCAGTCAGAATAACTAAAGACTCTTTGGCATCAAGCGCAGTATTGCTTGGAGTGGCTAAGTCACTTTGCAGACGAATGGCAATGTAGTCCGGCCGCCAGCCTCTTTTTGTAAGGGTCTCAAGCGCGCCAGCTTCAATCTTTTTCAGCTCTTCTGGGCTCTGTTGTTTAAGCCCGATCACTTGCTCGCGTACTTGTTGAAGAAGTTTTTGTAACTCAGGCGCTTCACGACGCTCATCGATTGATAGATAAGTATTGCGTGAGGAGAGGGCAAGACCGTCTTCGGCGCGAATAGTTTCTGCAGGAACAATATCTACTGGTAGCGCAAATTGTTTTGCCATTTGGCGAATGATCATGAGTTGCTGATAGTCCTTCTTCCCAAATACTGCGACCTTCGGTTGGACGCAAGAAAAAAGTTTAAGCACTACTGTACAAACACCTTGAAAGAAGCCGGGCCTGAATTCTCCTTCGAGAATGTTGCCTAGTTGGTTTGGGGGTTCTACTCGATACTCTTGAGGCTGGGGATAGAGATCTTTTTCAGTAGGCGCAAATAATACATAGACACCTTCTTTCTCCAACTTCTCAATGTCTGCCTGCATAGTGCGAGGGTAGCTATCAAAATCCTCATTGGGCCCAAACTGTAGGCGATTCACAAAGATGCTGGCTACTACCGGATCACCGTGTTGGCGAGCTAAGCGCATGAGGGAAAGATGGCCTTCATGGAGGTTGCCCATGGTGGGCACAAAAGAGGCCCGATTCTGGCCGCGCAACTGGTCGCGCAACTCTCCAATATCGCTAATGATTTTCATGCGCTGGGGGTATAGGCTAAGCGCACATAGATAGGGGCGTAGGGCTCAGCTTGAGTGATCTCAATTAAGGCTTCACGTGAGAGTTCAAGCATGGCAATAAAGTTCACGATCACGACAGGTACACCTTTGCCAGATGCAATAGCATCCTCAAATAGCTCACTAAATTCGACAAAACGGGTATTTTGCAGGCGACGCAAAATCCGCGTCATAAAATCGCGGACAGACAACTCTTCGCGAGTGATAGTGTGGTGTTGATTGAGTGTGGCACGGTGTAGAACATCGCGCCAAGCCATTTGTAGATCGTCTAAATTGACTTCAGGCCAAGTGACTGCGACCGTGGTATCCACATGTCCATGAGCGATCTGGAAATCACGTCCCTGTTGCGGGATTTGATCGAGCTCTTGAGCAGCAAGCTTCATACGCTCATATTCAAGTAGACGCCGCACGAGTTCTGCGCGTGGGTCTTCTACTTCTTCCTCGCTATCGGCTTTTTTCATCGGTAGCAACATGCGCGATTTGATTTCAATCAACATTGCTGCCATTAATAAATACTCAGCGGCGAGCTCAAGATTGTGATGGCGAATTTGGTCGATGTAGCTCAGATACTGTTGCGTAACCTGTGCCATTGGAATATCAAGCACATTGAAGTTCTGCTTACGAATTAAGTACAGCAATAAATCGAGCGGACCTTCAAATGCCTCTAAGAAAACTTCTAATGCATCTGGCGGAATATAGAGATCGGTTGGGAGTTTGAAAAGGGGTTCGCCATACAGCTTGGCAAACGCCTCTGACATTCCGTCGGTTACTGCAGGGGTGCTATCCAGTAATTCAGATACTGGTGCTGCGCTAGGTTCAGTCATTCGAATAAACGTAAGCGCGCTGTTTTAATTTCGCAGCTTTGGCGCGGCGCATATCTTCTACGCTCTGGGGTTCTTTATCCCAAAGGAGGGCGCGTCCTTCTTGCTGTCCTGCCTCAAGATCAGGCTTCTCAGATTTCATTTCATTTAAAAACTTGGTGAAATCAGACTCGTATCGGGCCATAGTAATTCCTAAATTCTCAATCAAATCAATAACTTAAACTTTTATTGGCCAAAGATTTTTGACCACACAAACACCATTATTAACGATTTTTAGTCGTTCTCGACCAATTTCCGACTTCTAGAGATTTGCTGCCAAGAGGCTATCAATTTGAGTGGGCTCGACCCGAGTCATGAGGTGTTGATAAGCTTGGATTGGGTGTTGACTACTCAAAGGGGTATTGATGTCCTCCCAATGCATTGGCTTGAGAGATAAAAAAGTTTCCACGCCTTCCGCGACCTTAGGCAAGACCGGTTTGAGATATAAACTCAGTGCCCGAAATGCTTCTAAAGTCACGCTACAGACGCGTTGCAGATCTGCTTCACGTTCAGAATCTTTAGCAATTTCCCAAGGCTTGTTCTCATCGACAAAAGCATTCACCTTGTCGGCAAGCTCCATCACGCTACGCAATGCTTTTGCAAACTCGCGACCTTCATATAGAGCGGCAATTTTTTCACTCGCTCCTCTAATTTCGGTTAGCAAAGGATGATCCATCGCTTCGTCAGAAACGACCCCAGCAAATCGCTTCACTAAGAAGCCCGCGCTACGACTTGCAATATTGATGTACTTACCGAGGAGGTCGCTATTGACACGCGCAACGAAGTCTTGCAAGTTCAGATCTAAATCTTCCATGCTGTCATTGAGTTTGGTCGCAAAGTAATACCGGAACCATTCTGGATTGAAGCCTGATTCAATGACGCTGTGCGCAGAAATCAGAGTGCCACGGGATTTACTCATCTTTTCACCATCGACAGTTAAGAAGCCATGGGCAAAAACATTCGTAGGCGTGCGGTAGCCAGCAAAGTGCAAAGTGGCTGGCCAAAAGAGGGTATGGAAATATAGGATGTCTTTACCGATAAAGTGGAACTGCTCGGTTGTGGTGTCAGGCTTAACCCACTCCTCAAAATTCAGCCCCTTTTGCTGGCAGTAGTTGAGGAAGCTGGCGTAATAGCCAATCGGGGCGTCGAGCCAGACATAGAAATACTTACCAGGAGCATCCGGAATTTCAAAACCAAAGTAGGGTGCATCGCGTGAGATATCCCAGTCACCTAATTTACTGTCTCCGGCTTCGCCAACCCATTCTTTCATTTTGTTGCGTGCTTCTGTTTGTAGCGGTGTCTTTACTTGAGTCCACTCGCGCAAGAAGCTTTCACAACGAGGATCAGATAGTTTGAAGAAGTAGTGATCAGAAACTTTTTTAATTGGTGTCGCACCACTCACAACAGAGTAAGGGTTCTTTAAATCAACAGGAGAATAAGTTGCGCCACACTTTTCGCAAGAATCACCGTATTGATCTTTAGCACCACACTTAGGGCATTCACCCTTGATGAAGCGATCGGGTAAAAACATTTCCTTAACAGGATCGTAAGCTTGCTCGATTGCACGTTTCTCAATTAGACCGGCATCACGCAGTTTGATATAAATACTTTGCGAGAGTTTTTCGTTCTCAGGACTATCGGTGGTGTAGTAGTTGTCAAACGAGATTAAGAAATCATCAAAGTCCCGTTTATGCTCTTTCCAAACATTGGCAATCAGTTCTTTAGGAGTGATACCTTCTTTTTCAGCGCGTAGCATGATGGGGGTGCCATGGGTATCGTCAGCCCCTACGTAATGGACCTCATGCCCCCGCATTCTCTGGAAGCGGACCCAGATATCGGTTTGTACGTATTCAACCAGATGGCCAATATGAATCTGGCCATTGGCATATGGCAGGGCGGAGGTAACAAGAAGGCGGCGCGGAAGGCTACTCATGCAAAACAGGCTTGATCAAAATAGGGGTCAATATACGATTATGCTGTCTAGGCTTATGATCCTGCAGTAATTTTAGTCTGCGGTTAAAGTTGAGCCCGATTCTTTATCTATTTAAGAAGGTGTTTTATGGCTGTATCAAGCCCCATTCAGATGTCTCATGCTTGCGTGCCGCTCGTGCACGAGGTCCAAATCGTGGACGAAGCTGGACGACTGAAAACGACCTTTATCCCTGGGGAGCGCCCCTTGACGATCTATCTCGATAAGCGAGAGATCGTGACGCTGATGACTCTCGGCAGTGCTCCTGAGGCCTTGGTTTTGGGTTATTTGCGCAATCAGCGCTTGGTAGAGTCGGTTAGCGACATTGAGAGTATTCAGGTGGATTGGGAGACCGATTCAGCGGCGGTCAAAACCCGTCGTAGTTCCGTAGATATTGATGCCCTGACAAGTAAACGGGTGGTTACCACTGGCTGTGGTCAAGGAACCATGTTTGGGGGCTTGGTAGAGGAGGTTGAGGCAATCCGTCTACCCGATGGTCCTAGTTTGCGCCAAGAAGCGATTGTGGCTCTGATCGATACGATTCGGAGCCACGATACGATCTATAAGCAATCTGGCTCGGTCCATGCCTGTGCTGTCTTTGAGCGGGCGGGACCAGACCAGATTCACTTACTCCATTTCATAGAAGATGTGGGGCGCCATAACGCTGTTGATTCCATCTCTGGACTGCTATGGCTTGAGGACAAGCCTGGCAAAGACCTGATCTTTTTTACCACCGGACGCCTCACCTCGGAGATGGTGATTAAAGGAGCGCAAATGGGGATCCCCTTTCTCATGACCCGCTCGGGCATGACTTTAATGGGCTTAGAAGTAGCTCGCAAAACGAATCTCACCCTCTTGGGCCGCTGCTCTGGCAAGCACTTTGAGATCTATAACGCCCCTGAGCGGGTGGTATTGAGCAAAGCTGCCTAAGGCGGTACTAAAACCTGCCCAAAAAGGGTGGGAAATGACTTGCGAAGGTTTTACAATCCCGCCATGACTATTAAATCAGACCACTGGATCCGCCGTATGGGCGCGCAAGGCATGATCAGCCCATTTGAACCCGGCCAAGTTCGCCAAGATACTGCCGGCCACAAAATTGTGAGTTATGGCACCTCGAGCTATGGCTATGACATTCGTTGCGCGAATGAGTTCAAGATTTTCACAAACATCAATAGCACCATTGTTGACCCCAAGAACTTTGATGAACAATCCTTTGTCGATTTCAAGGGCGATGTTTGCATCATTCCACCCAATTCATTTGCTTTGGCAAGAACAGTAGAGTTTTTTAAGATACCCCGTAACGTCTTGACAATTTGCGTTGGTAAAAGTACTTATGCACGTTGCGGAATCATCGTGAACGTGACCCCATTTGAACCCGAGTGGGAAGGTTATGTGACGCTAGAGTTTTCTAATACAACACCATTGCCAGCCAAAATTTATGCTGGTGAAGGCTGTGCTCAAGTTTTATTCTTTGAGAGTGATGAAGTTTGCGGCACCTCTTACAAAGATCGCGGCGGTAAATATCAAGGTCAAAGCGGCGTTACTCTGCCCAAGACCTAAGTTGTCTTCATTCACTAATCGCTTGCGAACCTAAAGGGTCCTCATGAAATTCCGTTTCCCTATCATCATCATTGATGAAGACTTTCGTGCTGAGAACATCTCGGGCTCTGGTATTCGTGATTTGGCAGAAGCAATTGAAACCGAGGGTATGGAAGTCATCGGTTTGACTAGTTATGGCGACTTAACTTCTTTTGCTCAACAGGCCTCACGCGCATCGACATTCATCGTATCTATTGATGATGAAGAGTTTGTGTCTGATTCTGAAGACAATGATTTACCTGCTTTAAATAATCTGCGCGCGTTTATTGCCGAGGTGCGTAAGCGTAATGAAGATATTCCCATCTTCCTTTATGGTGAGACTAGTACTTCTCGCCATATGCCTAACGATATTCTGCGTGAGCTGCATGGCTTCATTCATATGAATGAAGATACCCCTGAGTTTGTGGCGCGTCATATCATTCGCGAAGCCAAGGTTTATCTTGATTCCTTGTCACCTCCATTCTTTAAGGCCCTCACGCATTACGCCTCAGAAGGCTCGTATTCCTGGCATTGCCCAGGGCACTCAGGTGGCGTTGCCTTTTTGAAGAGTCCCGTTGGCAGAATGTTCCACCAGTTCTTTGGTGAGAATATGCTCCGCGCAGACGTATGTAATGCAGTGGAAGAGCTCGGTCAATTGCTAGATCACACCGGTCCTGTTTTGGCGAGTGAGCGTAATGCAGCGCGTATTTTTAATGCTGACCATTTGTTCTTTGTGACTAATGGCACCTCGACCTCTAACAAGATTGTCTGGCACTCCACCGTTGCGCCCAGCGATGTGGTCCTAGTAGACCGCAATTGCCATAAGTCCGTGATTCATTCAATCACGATGATGGGCGCGATTCCCGTCTTCTTAATGCCAACTCGCAATCACCTCGGCATTATTGGCCCAATCCCTAAAGAAGAGTTTGAGTGGGCCAATATTAAGAAGAAGATTGACGCTAATCCTTTCATCAAGGATAAAAATGTTATCCCCCGTGTGATGACCTTAACGCAGAGTACTTACGATGGCATTATTTATAACGTTGAGATGATTAAAGAGATGCTCGATGGCAAAGTGGATTCTTTGCATTTCGATGAAGCTTGGTTGCCCCATGCTGCATTCCATCCTTTCTACAAAGACATGCATGCAATTGGCTCAGAGCAAAAGCGCACTAAAAAGAGTTTGATGTTTGCTACCCAATCTACTCATAAATTATTGGCAGGCTTATCGCAAGCCTCACAAGTATTAGTGCAAGACGCTGAAGAGCGTAAGTTAGATCGTGATTGCTTTAACGAATCCTACCTAATGCATACCTCAACTAGTCCACAGTATTCGATCATTGCTTCTTGCGATGTGTCAGCAGCCATGATGGAATCGCCTGGCGGTACCACTTTGGTGGAAGAGTCGATTGCAGAAGCGATGGACTTCCGTCGCGCGATGCGCGAAGTCGATCATCAGTTTGGCGCTGACTGGTGGTTCCAGGTTTGGGGCCCAGATCATATTGCGCAAGAGGGTATTGGTGAGCGTTCTGACTGGGTGCTAGAGCCTAATGCGTCATGGCATGACTTTGGTAAGTTAGCCAAGGATTTCAATATGCTGGATCCGATCAAGGCCACGATTGTGACGCCGGGTTTGGACATTGATGGCAAGTTTGGTGAGATGGGTATCCCAGCTAGTATCGTCACCAAGTATTTGGCTGAGCACGGTGTGATCGTTGAGAAGTGCGGTTTGTATTCCTTCTTCATCATGTTCACCATCGGTATCACCAAGGGTCGCTGGAATACCCTTGTGACCGAGTTACAGCAATTCAAAGATCATTTTGATAAGAACATGCCGCTCTGGAAGGTTCTCCCTGAATTTGTAGCCAAGCATCCTCGTTATGAGCGGGTTGGTTTAAAAGATGTCTGTCAGCAGATTCATGAGTTCTATAAGAGTCGTGATGTAGCGCGTATGACTACCGAGATGTATACCTCAGACATGGTGCCTGCGATGTTGCCAGCCGAAGCTTGGGCCAAAATGGCGCACCGTGAAGTAGATCGTGTACCTGTCGACAAGCTTGAGGGCAGAATTACTGCCATGTTGGTAACGCCTTATCCACCAGGCATTCCTTTGCTGATTCCAGGCGAGCGTTTTAATAAACGCATTGTTGACTATCTCTACTTTGCACGTGATTTCAATGAGAAGTTTCCCGGCTTCGAGACCGATATTCACGGATTAGTGAAGACCGAAGCGAACGGCCGCACTGAGTACTACGTCGATTGTGTGAGAGCTTAGTTACAGCGTAACTAATAAATTACTTGAGTTCGCTACGTGCCTGTTTAATTGCACGAAGCACTTGCTCAGGAGCGGTGCCCCCGGCGTGTTGACGTGATTGCACTGAACCTTCAACAGTGAGCAGTTCAAAGACATCGTCGCCCAAAAGCTCCGGACGACTATCGAGGCCACAGGCAAAGCGCAACTCAGCCAGACTAAGATCAGTTAGCATGCAATTTCTACCAACGCAGGCTTTGACTGCATGCGCCACAGCTTCATGGGCATCGCGGAAAGCCAAACCTTTTTTGACTAAGTAATCAGCTAAGTCGGTGGCAGTAGCAAAACCTTCTTCAGCAGCTGCTTTCATGACCTCTGCCTTCACTTCAATATGGGGAACCATGTCAGCAAAGATGCGCAGAGTATCTTGCACGGTGTCCACTGCATCAAATAATGGCTCTTTATCTTCTTGGTTATCTTTGTTGTAAGCCAAGGGTTGGCTCTTCATCAGAGTTAAGAGGGAGATGAGATCGCCATAGACGCGACCGGTCTTGCCGCGAGCTAATTCGGGGACGTCAGGATTCTTCTTTTGCGGCATGATCGAGCTACCCGTGCAGAAGCGATCGGGCAAATCAATAAAGCCAAAGCGTGGGCTCAGCCACAGGACCAGCTCTTCAGATAGGCGAGAGACATGCATCATGAAAATGGATGCAAAGGCGCAAAACTCGATCGCAAAGTCTCTGTCTGAGACAGCATCTAGAGAGTTATTGCAAATGCCATCAAAATCTAGGGCATGCGCAACTTGCTCGCGATCAATTGGATAGGTGGTGCCAGCTAAAGCTGCTGCGCCAAGCGGTAGGCGGTTAAAGCGTGCGCGCAAATCCGCTAAGCGACTGGTATCACGCGTAAACATTTCGTAATAGGCCATCAAGTGGTGGCCAAACGTAATGGGTTGCGCAACTTGTAGATGAGTGTGTCCAGGCATGATAGTGCCCGCATGTTTCTCAGCCAAGTTCAAAAACGCAGAACGTAAGAGGGTTAATGAATTACTAATCTCATCCACGCTAGCCCGCAGCCAAAGACGTAAATCAGTGGCGACTTGGTCATTGCGTGAGCGACCGGTATGTAAACGTTTGCCAGCATCGCCAATCAATTCAGTAAGGCGAGCCTCAATATTAAGGTGGACATCTTCTAAAGCTAGCTGCCAATTAAATTTGCCAGCTTCAATCTCTGTTTTGATCTGGGCCATTCCCTTTTGGATATCGGCCAGGTCTTGGGCGCTAATGATTTTTTGCTTTGCCAGCATTTCAGCATGGGCAAGTGAGCCTGTAATATCGACTAAAGCGAAGCGCTGGTCAAAGCCAACCGAGGCGGTATACCGCTGCACCAGTTCTGAGACGGGTTCGTTAAAACGGGCCGACCAGGCTTGGGCTTTATTGGCGAGAGAATTTTTAGTTGAGCTCATAAACACAGTATATTGCTGTAGGTCTCTAATTATTTTAAATGTGATGTCCCCAAACCCCATTTCTTCTTCTCAGCCCAGCCGTTTGGTCATAGCTTCCCGTGAAAGTCGCCTTGCCATGTGGCAGGCTGAATATGTCCGAGATTGCCTCAAAAAGCACTATCCCGACTGCGAAATCAGCATTTTGGGCATGACTACCAAGGGCGATCAGATCCTAGATAAGGCACTCTCCAAGGTTGGGGGTAAAGGTCTGTTTGTCAAAGAGCTGGAAGCAGCTTTAGAAGATGGACGAGCAGACTTGGCGGTACATTCCTTAAAGGATGTACCCATGGTTATGCCAGCAGGTTTTGAGCTCGCATGCATTATGGCTCGTGAGGATGCAAGAGATGCTTTCGTGTCCAATGATTTTCAAGATTTGGAAGATTTACCCAAAGGCGCGGTTGTAGGAACTTCCAGCCTGCGCCGAGAATCTATTCTGCGAGCCCATTTTCCGCACTTGGTGATTGAGCCTTTGCGGGGTAATTTAGATACGCGTTTAGGTAAGTTAGACCGAGGCGAATACAAGGCGATTATCTTGGCTGTCGCTGGTTTAAAGCGTTTGGGTCTAGAGAATCGTATTCGGACGTATTTGCCGGCCGATATCTATACGCCTGCAGCAGGGCAAGGCGCCCTAGGAATCGAAACCCTTCAAGGCCATCCTCAGATCAAGCAATGGCTTGCACCTTTCAATGATTTACCTACTTTGTTAGCAGTTTCAAGTGAACGTATGATTTCTCGCCAATTAGGCGGCTCTTGTGAAGTGCCACTTGCAGCACATGCTATTTTTGAGAATCAGCAAATGCAAATCCGTTCATTTGTAGCAAGCGTTGATGGTCAAACTATTTGTAGAGCAAATGCGAATGCCCCAGTGCAAACAGTAGCTGAAGCTGAGGCATTAGGCTTAGCGGTAGCTCAAGACCTGATATCTCAGGGCGCAGCCGCTTTACTACCTAAGTAAAGCCGTGACTATCAAAGTGAATACAAAAACCATTGTTATCACCAGGCCAGTTGGTCAAGCTCGTCACCTAATGGAGTTGCTCAGCGCAGCACTATCGAGTCATACCGTTACTCAGCCACCACAAATTCTGTCACTGCCTTTATTGACGATCATTCCAAAGGCAGATGAAGAGCTGAGTTCAGAGGTCATCAGTGCTATGCAAGATGCTGATCTTGCAATCTTTGTGAGCCCCAATGCAATCGAATGTACCTTGCGCTTAATTGAGTGCGCTTGGCAAGATTTAGCTAGAGACATTATTCCAATTGGTGTCATGGGTGGCAGTAGTGCCCAGGCTTTGCGACATCATGGTATTGGCTCGGAGGATAGCCCCACACCCATTCTGATACCTGAGCAAAATGCAGGCTGGGATTCTGAAGGTCTATGGCAAAAGCTTCAAACCCTGGGATGGAATTGGCCCAGCAAAAAAGTGGTGATCTTCAAAGGCGAGGGTGGTCGTGATTGGCTTGCAGAAACTCTTGAGGCTGCGGGTGCAAGGGTGACAGCGATCTCGGTCTATACCCGTGTACCGCTTGCCATTGATAACCCAGCATGGTTACCAGTTCATGAGATGAATTTCTCTGACTCGCTTTGGGTCTTAACTTCTTCAGAAGCAGTTCGGTATCTAGGTAATGTGATTGAGGATCAATTTAGACAAAGCTTGAGTGATGCCAATGCACTCTGTCCGCATGACAATATTGCTGATGCTGCAAAAGCAGCAGGTTTTGCTAATGTCTTAGTTTCTGAGCCAGGCGATGAGGCTTTGATTCAGGCTAGCTTGGGATGGATTAAAAGCTTAAGTAGCCAATAGGGCAGGCAGGAATACTTCGCAAACCAAGATCGGTTTGCCTTTCAATTGATAGAGCGTTCGTCTTGCCCACAATTTTGATGGTAGCGAGGGATACAGCTTCTGAAAGTGTTGCCAAAAAGGATCACGTTTAGACAAATAACAAATTTCTCGCAGCACTTTGCGTTTGGATGAATTTGGCTTCTTGGCAAATAAGACAGCACCAAGTGGTTTGTTGCCCAAACGAAGCAAGCCTTGATTGCCCCCAAGTATGCTGCTAGCGGGTATCACGCTACGCGCAATCACTAGAGGGGTATTGCCTTTACAAAGCAAAACTTCACGAACACGGCAGCGCTGAGGCTGAAAATGAAAATAGCGACTCTCATCGCTATTTAGGGTTTGACGACTATCACGCAGAACCCGAACTTCGAGCTTCTGGGCAATATGCTCCTCAATTTTTTGGGTTAATGAGCCGGTATCACTGAGCCATCTTTGCCATCTACGAGGCGCAAGATGAAGTTCACCAGAATCGACTCGATTCCATTTAGAAAGGAGGCGACGCTGGTGAGGCATGATTAGCTACCGCTAAAGTTCTTACGTTGCCCACCAGACTTCGCTTTAGCAAAGCGAGGACCAGCAGGACGTGAATCACCTGAGCGACTTGGACGCGAGTCAGCAAAGCGATTGCCGTTACTTGGACGTGAGTCCGCAGAACGAGAATCAGCTTGACCGCCAGAGCGTGCTTCAGAGCGAGCACCGGAGCCATAACGGCCACCACCACCGCCTGAGCGAGCACCGCCACCACCAGGACGACCGCGACCACCACCACCGCCACCAGGGCGTCCACCGCCACCGCCACCACCAAAGCTAGGCTTGGCTTGTGGCTCAAGACCAGCGATGACTGAGGCTGCAATATCTTGCTGAGTAAAACGCTCAATATTGCGAATCTTGGCACGATCACGGTGCTCAACTAAGGTAATCGCAACACCGCTGCGACCCGCACGACCAGTACGACCGATACGGTGCGTATAGTCCTCTGGTTTCATTGGGAGCCCAAAGTTAATCACGTGAGTGATACGAGGCACATCAATACCACGAGCTGCTACATCGGTTGCTACCAAAATCTTGGTATGGCCTTTGCGCAAAGACTCTAAGCGACGCATCCGCACAGCCTGAGGCATTGCACCATGAAGGGCGCTAGCTTCGTAGCCATTAGCACGGAGAGTATCAGCGATTTTCTCGCTTTCAATTTGGGTACTTGCAAATACAACTGCTTGATCTAAGGTGGCATCAGCCAAAATATGCTCAAGTAATTTATGTTTGTGTGAAGTGCTATCGGCCCAATGTAACTTCTGTTCAATGTTGGCATGTTTATCGCCAGCATGAGCCAATTCGATACGCATGGCATCCTTGGTTAATGCATTAGCTAAAGACATGATCTTCGGTGCAAAGGTTGCAGAGAACATCAAAGTTTGGTTACGACCGGCGCAACGCTTATCAATTGCTTCAAGATCATCAGCAAATCCCATGTCGAGCATGCGATCAGCCTCATCAATCACGAGTTGTTTGACATCATCAAGACGAATAGCTTTGCTATCGCACAAGTCGAGCAAGCGGCCAGGAGTAGCAACCACTAGTAATGCCCCTTTAAGAGCCTGAATTTGTTTGCCATAAGGCATCCCACCCATGACGGTGGCAATTCGGATTCCTTTGAAGCCGCGAACCAGGTTCACAGCATCAGCGGTAACCTGCTGAGCTAATTCACGAGTAGGACAGAGCACTAACACTTTAGGTTGTGCGCGTCCTGGTACTGGTGAGCTGTTAGGGTTGCTCTCGATGAGTTGGTTAATCAATGGCAACAAAAATGCTGCTGTCTTGCCGCTACCGGTTTGGCTACTTACTAACAAATCAACACCAGTTAATGCCGCAGGAATAACCTGAGCTTGCACTGGAGTTGCGTGAGTAAAGCCTAATTCAGCAACGTTTTTAAGGAGTGGTGCCGCAAGGGCAAAAGACTGAAAGGTACTTTCAGCGTGCTTTGAGTCCGTAGACTCGGGTTTCGTTTCTTTAGAAAAAGTCATGCTATTACACATCCCCTTCAAGGGATGTCTCCGTTTGTGCACCCAATGTTTTTAAGGGTGCGATGGTCAAAGGCATCGACCATCAGACAAGCGGCAGCGTTGGTATGTTTATGACTTCTAAACGAATCGCTGAAATATAGCTGGGGGCGATGAATCAAATTGCTTTAAAAAGCCTCTTATTATGGCAGTTTGGAGAGGCTAATACAAGGGTTTCCCCGACTTATTTCAATAAGCGCAGTAAAAACTCTGTTTTCTTGCCATAGGGAGGACGCGCCATATTCGTGCCTTTGAACATCTTGATCCCTAAAAAGCTGTGAACTTCTAAAACTGATTTTTGATGACTCAAGGTATCAAAGCCTGTTTTACCGCGATAGGCACCCATGCCGCTTGCACCAATGCCGCCAAAAGGAAGGGTCTCTACTGCAGCGTGTAAGAGTGTGTCGTTGATGGTCATACCACCAGAGCGGGTTTCAGAGATCCAACGCACTTGATTTTTATTATCACGTCCAAACCAATAGAGCGCTAAAGGATTTGGCTTGCTGTTGACATAGGTAATTGCGGCATTGATATCCTCAATCACCACAATCGGCAATATTGGCCCAAAGATTTCTTCTTGCATGACTGCTGCATCTTTACTGACATTAAGTAATGCAACAGGCATGAAGTTTTCATTTGCCACCTCTGTCAATAATGGGATGACTTGCGCGCCCCGAGTTACTGCATCCTCTACCAGAAATTTCCAACGTGCTAACTGATTCTCATCGATAGGACCGGTCAGTTGTGTATCTGCGGAGTATTGCTTTTGAGCCGCTTGCTTGAGCTCTGCAACAAATGGATCCAATTGACCTTGTTGCAGTAATACATAGTCAGGCGCAATACAAGTTTGGCCTGCATTAATCAACTTGCCGTAAACAATGCTGGCAGCAGCGTCAGCGAGTTTAGCCGAGGAATCAATCACGGCAGGCGATTTACCGCCTAACTCAAGCGTGACTGGGGTCAGGTTTTCTGCAGCAGAACGCATCACTTTTTTAGCAATCACTTCAGAGCCAGTAAAGAACAAATGATCAAAGGGTAAAGATGCAAAGATTTCTGCGACGTCTGGGCCCCCAGTGCTCACACAAAATTCAGTAGGATGAAAATATTCTTGAATGAGTCCTGCCAGGAAGCCTGAGGTGCGTGAGCTGCGTTCAGAAGTCTTGAGCCACACCCGGTTACCTGCTGCTATTGCAGCAATAGCAGGAAGTAAAGCTAAGTGAATCGGGTAGTTCCACGGACTGAGGATGCCCACCACACCAATGGATTGGCTTTCAATCCAAGCTTGTGATGAGCCTAAAAATCCAGGTGTCTCTACTTGGGTTGGTTTCATCCACTCTTTGAGATGCTTGCTTGTGTGTTTGCAAGCTTGATAAATCATGCCAAATTCAGCTAAGCGAGTTTCCATAGGGTGTCTAAAACCAAAGTCTGCTTCTAGAGCCTTGCAGATCTTGTCCTCATTCGCTGTGATCATTTGCTCAATTTTGCGAATGCGCTCTAAACGAACCTCCAGGCTGGGATTGGGTTCTGCGATATAGGCAGTTTTGATTTCTTCAAGTTGGAGGGTAAAACGATTCATTGGCTATCGAACTCTGCAAATAATGGAATAAAGCAGTAGGATAAAGCTATGAGTGAAATTCTGAACAAAAATGGGGAAAGACTGGAACGGGCCAGCTTGGGTGGGGGCTGTTTCTGGTGCTTAGAGGCTGTTTACCAGCAAGTACGCGGTGTCGACCATGTAGTGTCTGGTTATGCTGGGGGCCCTAATCCTAATCCAACTTATGAGGCGGTCTGTTCAGGCATGACTGGCCATGCAGAAATCGTCGATATCTACTTTGATCCAAAGCAGGTTTCTTTTCGAGATCTCCTGGAAGTCTTCTTTGTGATTCATGATCCAACCACTTTGAACTATCAGGGTAATGATCATGGTACCCAATATCGTTCAGTCATATTTACGCATAGCGAAGAACAAAATCGTATTGCTCGAGAAGTTGTTGCGCAGTTAGAGGACGCTGCTATTTATTCAGGTCCTATCGTCACACAAATACTGCCAGCACCAACGATTTATCCTGCTGAAGACTATCACCAGGACTATTTCAATCAACATCCAGGTCAAGGGTATTGCATGGCGGTAGTTGCACCTAAGTTGGCTAAGTTTAGAGCCAAGTTCAAAGTGCTCTTAACAGATTAGGGCGCTAATCGGGCAATACGCCAAGTCTGATCCTGTAGTTTGTATTGAATGCGATCATGCAGTCGGGATGGTCGACCTTGCCAGAATTCAATCTCGGTCGGACTGAGGCAATATCCACCCCAATGATCAGGGCGTGGTGGATTGTCACCATGCTCGCTCAAGAATCGCTTCTCTGCTTCCTCTAGAAATTCTCGACTCGGAATTTCAGCGCTCTGAGGTGAAGCCCAAGCGCCGATTCGTGATGCAGGAGGGCGAGAATGAAAGTATTCATCGCTCTGGGCAGGGTCCACTTTAGTTACTGTGCCTTTGATCCGAACTTGACGTTCTAATTCATGCCAATGGAATAACAAAGCAGCTTCAGGTCGATTTGCCAGCTCTTGCCCTTTTTGACTTTGGTAATTGGTAAAAAAGGTGAAGCCCTTATCGCTAGCCCCCTTTAATAGGACAATACGAGCCGAAGGGTTCCCAGATTGATCTGCGGTGGCTAAAGCCATGGAATTGGGTTCAGGGCAATTGGCTTTGATAGCTTGATCAAACCACAAGTGGAATAGTTCGAGCGGATTAGCAGGAACCTGAGTTTCTGAGAGTTGACCCAAGGTGTAGTTTTTGCGAAGTTCAGCAATCGAGTTCATTTATTCAGTATAAAGAGAAGCTATGGCAGAAGACAACTTAGATGATCGTCGTTTTGGAGGGGTAGCCCGGCTGTATGGGGGAGAGCTGCGCGAGCGCTTTCTGAGGGCAACGGTGGTTGTAGCAGGTCTCGGCGGGGTAGGGTCCTGGGCTGTGGAAGCGCTGGCTAGAACCGGGATTGGACATCTCGTCCTAGTAGATTTTGATCACATCGCAGAAAGCAATACGAATCGTCAGATTCACGCTTTAGAAATGAACTATGGCAAGTCCAAGGTTGAGGCAATGGCCGAGCGGATATTACAAATTAATCCTGAGATTCAGTTAACGGTGTGCGATGAATTCTTGGAGCCTGATAATTTGGAGCGCTTGATTCCGATAGACGCTTTTGTATTGGACGCAACTGATTCAGTACCAACTAAAATTGCATTAGCGGCATGGGCTGTTAAAAATGAGCGAGCCCTAGTCATGTGTGGCGCTGCTGGTGGAAAAGTCGATCCCACATCCGTGCGCTGTAGTGATCTATCTAAAACCGAGCAAGATGCTTTGTTGGCTAAAGTGAGAGTAGGGCTGAGAACCGATCATGGTTTTTCTAGAGACTTAAAAAAGAAAATGGATATTCGTGCGGTGTATTCGCATGAGCCACGCGCTGGGAGCGCCTCTGGTGGCTTGGCGTGCTCAGGTTATGGCTCTACAGTCATGGTTACCGCTGCGGCAGGTTTAGCAGCGGCAGCTGAAATTCTGAATCTGATTGCTGCAAAAAAATAATAAATAGCCCTTTTTTCCTCAGAGAGCACTAGGGCTTTCCCTGTCAGAAATTACGGATTCTGTTGTCATCCCAAATAAATTCATGACAACTTACTCTGGTTTAAATCCACAACCCATCTATTCAGTGTTCCGTTCTAATCATTTCTAGTACTTTGGTTATTTTTTACCTCTAGTACTTCCGCTGTCTCCTCCCTAGACTTTGCTTCGTTGGTAAATCGCCAAGGACAAATCGAAAGGAGGTCTCTTTTGCAGACTGAACAAACCGGCTTAAAGCGCCATCTCAAAGTTCGACACATTCGCTTGATGGCTTTAGGTTCAACGATTGGTGTAGGTTTATTTCTGGGTTCGGCAAGTGCCATTGAATTGGCTGGCCCATCCATTCTTTTAGGCTACCTCTTGGCAGGTATCGTCGCTTTCATTGTCTTGCGTACCTTAGGTGAGATGGCGGTCCATCAGCCTGTTGCTGGCTCCTTTGCAGCATATGCCAATACCTATGTTGGTCCAGTTGCAGGCTATATGGTCGGCTGGGGGTATTGGACCTACTGGATTGTGGTGGGAATAGCCGAAGTGACTGCAGTAGGAATCTATATGGGTATTTGGTTTCCAGAAACACCCCAGTGGATTTGGGCTCTATCAGCCATTCTGATGATGGGCCTAATTAATTTAATTGCTGTCAAAGTCTTTGGAGAATTTGAGTTCTGGTTTGCTTTGATCAAAGTCGTTGCGATTGTTGCCATGATTGGTTTGGGTGGAGCGGTGATCTTCTTTGGCTTTACAAACGGCTGGCAGCCGATAGGTTTGAGTAATTTGTGGAGCCATGGCGGATTCTTTCCCAATGGTATTTCTGGAATGCTCCTCTCTTTGCAAATGGTCTTGTTTGCTTATGTTGGGATTGAGATGATTGGCCTGTCTGCAGGTGAGGCTGAGAATCCTCAGAAGACCATACCAATGGCAATTGATTCTCTTGCCTGGCGTATCTTGATTTTTTACATGGGCGCCATTCTGGTCATCTTAGCGATCTTTCCTTGGAATCAGATTGGTCAGCAAGGCAGCCCATTTGTCGTGATGTTTGAGCGAATTGGTCTGCGTGAAGCAGCCGGCTTAATTAATTTTGTCGTCATTACTGCTGCACTCTCGTCATGCAATGCGGGGCTCTTTAGTGGCGGCAGACTACTGTATGCCTTATCAATTAATGGTTATGCTCCTGCATCTTTTGCGCGTTTATCCAAGTATGGCGTTCCAGCAAGAGCTGTTGGTGCAACCGTAGCGGTGTGTCTGACTGGGGTAGTGCTGAACTATTTTGTGCCCGACAAAGCATTTCATTACATCATGGCCGCAGTAACTTTTGTGGGGCTGATGGTTTGGATTGCGATTTTGTTGACACAAATTCAGTTCCGACGCTCTCTTACTAAAGCTCAGGTTGCCGAACTATCGTATCGCGCACCTTGGTGGCCCTATTCCTCATGGTTTGCCTTGGCATTCATTGTCTTAGTAGTGGCGCTAATGGGCTTTCATGAAGATGCCAGGGTCGCTCTGATTTTAGGACCCTGTTTATTGGCGGTCTATCTAGCGATGTTCTATATCGCTGGCTTACATCGCAAGACGAAGTCGAAATCACCATTTCAATAAAGGAGAACAAGATGATTATTGGCGTACCTCAGGAAGTAAAAAATAATGAGTTTCGGGTTGGGCTGACACCGGGTAATGTGAGCGGCTTATGCAAGCAAGGACATTCGGTTTTATTGCAACGGGGTGCTGGTACTCAGATTGGATTGACTGATGAATCCTATCGAATCGCTGGAGCTACTCTAGTTAATAGTGCCGCAGAGGTCTACAGCAAATCAGAAATGATTGTTAAGGTGAAAGAGCCACAAGCGCAAGAGTGCGCGATGCTACGTGAAGATCAAATCTTATTTACCTATTTGCATTTAGCACCAGATCCAAAACAAACTCAAGCCTTGATTGACTCTGGTGCCACCTGCATTGCGTACGAGACAGTGACATCGCGTTGTGGCGCATTACCGCTCTTAGCCCCGATGAGTGAAGTTGCTGGGAGAATGTCCATTCAGGCTGCTGCATCTCATCTCGAAAAAACCCATGGTGGTCTAGGAGTTCTCATGGCAGGTGTGCCGGGGGTTGCTCCTGCAAAGATCGTGATATTGGGTGCTGGCGTTGTCGGTCGTAATGCCTTACAGATGGCAGTTGGGCTTGGCGCTAATGTGAGTATTTTTGATCGCGATCTTGAACGCCTCAGACAAATCGATATGCTCTTTGGTAATCGGGTTAGAACACTCTACTCAGACTCACTCTTGGTAGCTCAGGAGGTTCATGAGGCAGATGCCGTGATTGGTGCAGTTTTGCTTCCTGGTGCTGCTGCCCCTAAATTAGTCAATCGTGAAATGATTCGGAAAATGAAAGCAGGCGCAGTCGTGGTGGATGTTGCGATTGACCAGGGCGGTTGTTTTGAAACCTCAAAACCAACTACGCATGCTGATCCTACTTATGAGATCGATGGTGTGATTCATTATTGTGTAGCCAATATGCCAGGTGCAGTTGCGAGGACCTCTACCTTTGCACTCACTAATGCGACTTATCCTTTTGTTGAAGCGCTAGCCAAGCGAGGGGTGATTGAGGCTTTGAAAAAAGATCAATATTTACGTAATGGCTTAAGCGTGCATCGTGGAGTGCTGACTTCTGAGCCCGTTGCTATGGCGCAAAAGTTAGACTTTGTATCAGCCGAAGAGTTATTGGCGGCTTAGATAGTAGTGTTTCTCTCAGTGGGCGTGGCGCAAATGAAGTCACGACCCACTGTCATCAATCTGCTTGGGTATTCCGTTAAGATGGACGCTTTATACCTAAGCAATAATCTCATGGATCTTTCTATACTTTCGCTTTCAGCTGGGATTGTTGCCTTGGCTGAAATGGGTGACAAGACACAACTGCTATCTCTCATGCTGGCAGTTCGATACCCAAAGCAGGGATGGCCTATCATCGGCGGCATTCTCATAGCCACTCTAGTGAATCATGCTGGCGCTGCTTTTTTAGGTCAAGTATTAGCAAGTTTTCTAAACCCTGATGTCTTACGGTGGATATTGGGTGTGAGCTTCATTGTGATTGGTGCTTGGTTATTGGTGCCAGACAAGCTAGAGGATGAAGGTAAATCAAAAAAGGTGCATGGAGCTTTAGCAGTTTTCTTCCTAACTATGACACTGTTTTTCTTAGCCGAGATGGGTGATAAGACTCAAATTGCAACGATTGCTCTGGGTGCGCGCTATAACAATGTGCTCTCAGTTACCGCAGGAACTACCCTGGGCATGATGTTGGCTAATGCTCCGGCGGTATGGATTGGGCAGAAATTTACCCAAGGTGTTCCCTTAAAGTGGGTCCACGCAATTGCTGCGGGGGTTTTTATCGCCATAGGGCTGTTTACCCTGATTTGGTCTTAAGTCCCCGCAAGCAGATTGTCGCTAGGCGACTAAAATAGTGATATGAAAACGGATCTACCCCAAAGCTTTCGCCGGCTCGAATATCAGCCCCCCAATTACACTTTTCGCCATGTTGAGCTCGACATTGCTCTAGATCCCGCCAGAACGATTGTCAAAAGTCGTATCGAGGTTTTACCTGGCGCCTCTCATGTAGATCAAATACCTTTAGTTCTACAGGGTCAAGAACTGGAGTTTGTGAGTTTGCGCATTGATGGTGAAGCACATAAGCATTTTGAACTCACTCCTGAAACGCTCACAATTCATTCTTTACCAAGAGGTGGCAAAGAAGCATTCATTGTTGAAATCATTTGTGTATGCTGCCCAGAAAAAAATACTACCTTGATGGGTTTGTATGTATCAAATGGAAATTTCTTTACGCAGTGTGAAGCCGAGGGCTTTAGAAAGATTACCTATTTCTTGGATCGTCCTGATGTAATGGCGCGCTATAAGGTGGTATTGAGAGCCCGAGAAACTGAGTGTCCAGTTCTATTAGCAAACGGCAATCTCATTGCTCAAGAAAAGCTACCAAATGGTTGGCATAGTGCAACCTGGGAAGACCCTTTTCCAAAACCATCCTATTTGTTTGCGCTGGTTGCAGGTAAGTTGGAATGTATTGAAGAAACGATTACTACCAGTAGTGGTGCGCAGAAGTTATTGCAAATCTGGGTAGAGCCCCATGATCTTCCAAAAACAAGGCATGCGATGGACTCCCTCATTGCATCGATTCATTGGGATGAAAAGCGCTTTGGTTTGGAATTGGATCTTGAGCGCTTCATGATTGTGGCGGTGAGTGATTTCAATATGGGCGCTATGGAAAATAAGGGATTGAATATATTCAATACCAAGTTTGTACTTGCTCAGCCTGAAACTGCAACCGATGTTGATTTCGCTAATATTGAAAGCGTTGTTGCGCATGAGTATTTTCATAATTGGACTGGTAATCGCGTGACTTGTCGTGATTGGTTTCAGCTCTCCTTAAAAGAAGGGTTAACCGTCTTTCGTGATCAAGAGTTCTCAGCCGATCAAATGGGGAGTGATTCGGGTAGAGCGGTTAAGCGTATTGAAGATGTGCGTTTACTGCGCCAAATTCAGTTTCCAGAAGATGCTGGCCCAATGGCTCATCCAATTCGCCCCGACGAGTACCAGGAAATTAATAACTTCTATACCGTGACTGTGTATGAGAAGGGCGCAGAAGTTGTGCGGATGTATCAAACTCTGTTGGGTAAAGAGGGCTTTCGCAAAGGCATGGATTTGTATTTCAAACGCCATGATGGTCAGGCTGTGACGTGCGATGATTTTTTGGCAGCCATGGCGGATGCTAATCAGCGCGATCTGAGTCAGTTCAAGAATTGGTATAGCCAAGCAGGAACACCGCATGTGAAGGTCGAGGAGCGATATGACGCTGAGAAAAAGCAATATCACTTAAATCTCTCGCAAAGTTGTACCGCCACTCCTGGCCAGTCCGAGAAAAAGCCGTTTCACATCCCTCTGAAAATGCGCCTCATTACTGAGCAGGGTGATCAAGCAGAGATCCTCCTCGAATTGACTCAAGTCAACCAATCTTGGACCTTTGATTGCATTAATCAACGTCCGGTCTTATCCATTAATCGTAATTTCTCGGCCCCGATTCAGTTGGATTTTGATCAGAGTCAGGATGATTTATTGACTTTGTTTTCGCACGACGATGATCCTTTTAATCGCTGGGAAGCTGGTCAAAAATTGGCGATGCAAATGATTTTAGAGAATCGCCTGCCCGACCAAAAACTCATTGAAGCTTATCGAGAGCTTTTGCTAGATCCCAATTTAGATCCTACCTTCAAAGAACTCGCATTGACCTTGCCTGCGGAGAGTTATCTCTATGAGCAGGGTCACGATGTTGATCCGCAAAAGATCTATCAAGCCCGCTGCGCATTTCGTCACGCCATGGCAAGTGAGCTCAGAATGGAATTTGCAGCGATTTATCAGCAAATGCAAACCCCGGGGCCATTTAAGTCAGATGGCGTCACAGCAGGTAAGCGGGGCCTGAAAAACTTTGCACTCAATATGTTGCTTGAGGCTGATGTTAGTGTCTGGCTACCTATGGCAGTCAATCAATATCAGACAGCCGACAATATGAGTGATCGCTATGCAGCACTCGCTTGCTTAGTCAATCATGATGCCAAGCCAGCTAAATCTTGTTTGGCCGATTTTTATGAGCGCTTCAAAAATGATCCATTGGTCACCGATAAGTGGTTTGCATTACAAGCTATGCGCCCACCGCTAGAGCTTGCTGGATCGACCTTGAATGAAGTACGTTATTTACGTCAGCACGAGGCATTTAAGCTCAATAACCCCAATCGAGTGCGCAGCTTAATCCATGCTTTTTGTATGAATAACCCAGCCAGTTTTCATCAGGCTGACGGCAGCGCCTATAACTTTTGGGCGGAGAGTGTTTTGGCTTTGGATCCCGTAAACCCCCAAGTGGCAGCTCGTCTTGCGAGAGCCTTGGACCGCTGGCGTTTATTTGCTGAACCCTACCGCAGCAAAATGCACGCCGCATTAGAGCGAGTCGCCCAATGCAATACGCTCTCATCGGATGTTAGGGAAGTAATTGTTAAGGCATTAGCAAATTAAACGCTAATGTGGTTTCCCAACGAAACCAACTTTGAGTTTGGTCGCGAGAGCCCCAAGTTTTTTATCTAAAGTCCATAATTGGGCGTTTTCGGACAAAAGGGTTGCCGCAAGTAATGAAATGTCAATTGCCCCGCAGCCTGAATCAAATAATTTGTATTCTTCAATGAAATATAAAGTTTCCTCCGTTCCAGCTAGCACTGCTTGACGTAGCAATCCCATCTGTTCGATGGTCTTGGCCCTTGGGCTAGGTGGGGAGCCGCATGCAATTTCTAAGACAACTAATGGGTGGCAAATAATTCGATCATTAATAAGTAATGATTCTAAGAGGGGGTTATTTTTTCTAAAATGTTGTACCCATATAGATGTATCAGCTAGCACGAAACTCATGGTTATTTGTCGTTCCCTACTTTTCGACGAGGAATATCTTTCATTTGAGGGTTTTTGCCTCCTAGTGCAGCAAGACGCTTTGCTACCTGGACTCTTACAAACACCTGTAAAGCCTCTCTGAAGAGATCAGCTTTATCAATACTGGGGTCAGCCAGATCTAGGACTCTTTGATATAGAGCGTCGTCGATTGTTACGGTGGTACGCATGGGGTATACCTCATCAATTTTGATGTATATTAGCATCAAATTAAGCATCAATCAAGTTGAATATTACCCCCCTAAAAAACTGACTCTCGGTATCTGGAAAAGGGCAAAATAGATCCTGCAGCACAATAAGCTTTATTTCGGAGAATTTCTTTTGAGCACCAAAATCCATTTAGAGCAATACCTCAAGACCACTAAGGCTAAAGGCGCCTCTATTCCTATTGGTTTACAAGAGCTCTTGATTGCTGTTGCCAATACTTGTACTACGCTCAGCGATGAAGTCGCGCAAGGCGCTTTAATTGGACTACTGGGTTCAGCGGGAACTGGTAATGTTCAAGGCGAGGTTCAGCAAAAGTTAGATGTCATCGCCAATGATTTATTGATTGAAGGTGTTCAAGAGTGCAAGGCGCTAGCTGGTCTTGCTTCCGAAGAAATGGAGTTGCCGATGCCTGTTCAAGGAACGGGCGATTACTTGTTGCTCTTTGATCCTTTAGATGGCTCATCGAATATTGATGTCAATGTATCGATTGGTACTATTTTCTCAATCTTGCACAAACAAAATCCCATTGCAGCCTTGCAAAATAGTGATTTCCTCCTGTCAGGGCGTCATCAAGCTGCTGCAGGCTATGTGGTTTATGGACCTCAAACCACTATGGCGTTGACTTTGGGTGATGGGGTAGTGATGTTTACCTTGGATAAAGCGACGGGTCAGTTCGTTTTAATTAAAGATCGGGTCGAGATTTCACCTACGACTAAAGAATTTGCGATCAATATGTCCAATATGCGTCATTGGGCCGAGCCTGTTCGACGCTACGTGCTGGAATGCCTTGATGGCGTGACGGGTACGCGCAAGAAAGACTTCAATATGCGCTGGATTGCCTCGATGGTCGCTGATGTCCACCGTGTTCTATCTCGTGGCGGCGTCTTTATGTATCCCTGGGATCAACGTGAGCCCAATAAGCCAGGTAAGTTGCGCCTCATGTATGAAGCCAATCCGATGAGTTTTTTAGTTGAGCAAGCCGGTGGTGCATCGACTAATGGTAAGCAAGTGATTATGGATATTCAGCCGCAAGACTTGCATGAGCGCGTATCGGTCATGCTGGGTTCTAAAGAAGAAATCGAGAGACTACAGAGCTATCACGCCTGAACTTTTTCTTTGAGGTAGGCGAGAGATTCTTCGACTTGGTCGATGAGGATCAAGCAAATATCACCTGCTTCTAGATCATTCAGGGCGGTGTCGATGGCTAAAAACTCACCATAGATCTCTTTAACTTGAGAAGCCTTCTTGGCTCCAGTTAAGCCATCTTGCAACAGTTTCATGACCTCACCATCAGCGCGACCACGCTGACATTGATCCTCATACAGAATCACATTATCAAAATGATTTCCTAGAATGCGGGTCAAATCCCGAATATCCTCATCGCGTCGATCGCCAGCACCACTAATGACTACATGACTCTTCTTGGGTTTCATGGCCTCGATGGCACTAGCTAAAGCACGCATCGCATCTGGATTGTGACCATAGTCAGCAATGACAGTCGCGCCACGATGCTGGAATTGATTGAAACGACCAGGAACAGCATTAGCGGTACTCTCAAAACTATTAAGGCCACGCGCAATTTTTTCAGCGTCTAAACCCAATACCCAAGCGGCACCAATGGCAGCCATCACATTCTCAATTTGAAAACCGAGCACTCCATTTTGAGTCAACGGAATTTCACTAACAGGGAAGCGGTAGACCACTCGCGAGCCCTTAGAGGCGACAATATAACTACCATCAAAGAAAATCACTTTTTTATTCTTGGCGCGATGCGCAGCAATAACGGGGTGGTGCTGATTTTGGGCAAAGAAGACAACGCGCCCTTTGCAAATATCACCCATTTTGGCAACGATGGGATCTGCAGCGTTTAGGACAGCCGCTCCAGTGGCGGCGACATTCTGAACCACTACCCGTTTCAAAATGGCCAAGTCTTCTACGCTAGCAATATAGTTCAGACCCAGATGGTCACCTTCACCAATATTGGTCACAACAGCAACTTCACAGCAATCAAAGCCAAGTCCTTCGCGCAACATACCACCGCGGGCGGTTTCTAGAACGGCAGCATCGACATCAGGGTGCATGAGAACATTGCGTGCGCTCTTGGGGCCGCTGCAATCACCAGAGTCAATTAAGCGCTGGTTGACGTAGACGCCATCAGTTGTGGTCATTCCTACTCGTAAGCCAGTTTCGCTTAGAAGGTGAGCAATCAAGCGAACGGTAGTGGTTTTACCATTCGTTCCAGTGACAGCAACAACTGGAATACGTCCATCTTCTCCCTGTGGGAACATCGTATCGATGATGTATTCACCAACTGGACGACTCTTGCCATACGAGGGCTTGAGATGCATGCGTAGTCCTGGCGCGGCATTGACTTCAACGATGCCACCACCTTGAGCCTCTAAAGGTTTGTAAATTTCTTCGCACAAAATATCAACGCCTGCAATATCCAGACCAATCATTTGTGCGGCAGCAATGGCGCTTGCAGCCACATCAGGGTGTACGTCATCAGTCACATCGGTTGCAGTGCCGCCGGTGCTGAGATTGGCGTTATTGCGCAACAGTACGCGCTCTCCCTTTTTGGGGATGTACCCAGGCGTCAGATTGGCGCTAGCTAAGTGCGCTAAGGCAATATCATCAAACCGAATTTTAGTTAGGGCGGTTGCATGCCCATCGCCACGGAGAGGGTTTTGATTCTCGATCTCAACTAATTGGGCAATAGTATGACTGCCATCACCAACGACTTGAGCTGGCTCGCGCCGCGCTGCTGCTGCTAGTCGATTGCCAACTACTAAAAGACGATAGTCTTGGCCAGGGAGGTAGCGCTCTACGATTGTTTCATCACCGAAGGCTTGCGTAACTACAAAGCCATTGCGGATTTCAGTTTCAGTTTGAATATTGGCTACTACGCCTTTGCCTTGATTGCCATCTTTGGGCTTTAGAACTACGGGGCCACCAATTTTTTGCGCCACACGCCAAGCATCATCTGCTGTTGTAACAACATCTCCAATCGGAACAGAAACACCAGCAGTTGCCAACAAATTTTTTGTGAGTTCTTTATCTTGCGCAATCGCTTCAGCAATCGCACTGGTATCGCTGGTCTCTGCTGCTTGAATGCGCTTCTGTTTACTTCCCCAGCCAAACTGGACCATACTGCCCTCGGTCATGCGACGGAAGGGGATATTGCGTTGGATTGCAGCATCAACAATTGAACCAGTACTAGGACCTAGACGGACATCTTCATAAAGCGCTTCTAGCTCGGCTAAGGCTGCCGTGAGATCAAAGGGGCCATCATTCAGAGTGGCTTGTACTAAAGCGAAGGCAAAGTCGAAAGCCATACGGGCAACCAACTCTTCGGTGTACTCCACAACAACTTGATAGACATCCTCTTCAATGGTTTGGACGGTACGACTAAAGGTAACAGGACAACCCGCTTGAGATTGAAGACCTAGGGCGGCGTACTCTAAAACGTGTGCCAAGGAGAGCACCTCACTTTTTCCTCCGCGGCGCATATTACCCAATTGCGGAAAACGGGAACGAATCTTAGACTCAAACTGGGGAATCAGATCAATCGAGCGCTCTGCAGGTTCGCACGAAACCACCGCTTCCAGTGCAGTGTGGCGCGACCATAAATTTGGGCCACGTAGAATGCGGATGCGGGTGATTTCCAATTAAGCCTCGGCAGGGTGAAGCATATCGGGCATAAACGTTTCTGTGCCGGCTTCGATGACGTTAAAAGGAATACCTAAACCCCAGGCTGCTGCAATGGCAGCACCTAAGTTCAGCGAATGCCACTTTGAATCGATGGCGGCATGAGAAGGTAAGGGCACAGGAATATTCTTTTGATCGTTCAGACCCCATTTTAGGGCGATCTGTTGTTTGCCTACGATCACTGCGCGCCCACCATTCTGCAAATGGGTATTGATCAACACAGAATCATGATCTTTCGTAAAGAAAATAACTTCACCATCGGATAGCTCTGCCATCTTCGCGACCCACTCATCGTCTGCATTGAGGACCGCAACCCCAGTTGGAAGTACGACATCCACTTGAGTGCGCGTAATGCTAAAGACTTGGTCTTCATCATAGATCGCATATTCTGGAAAGTTGGCTTTGGGGTTTAGGTTCAGAACCACGCCAACCTGACAGCGGTCATAAGCCAATCCTTCTATCAACATTGAAAGCGAATTGTTTTCAATCACGGCCGCATCTACTGTGCGATTTAGCAGTGTTCTACGTGCATCTTCCCAATTCGCTGAATCGCTTCTTTGCACTGCACGGTTGCCGAAATACAAACCTTTGCTACAAGCTAAGCCGACATTGACATTGGTTAAACGTAAGAAATAGGCAATCATTTCCGCTACAGAAGTTTTTCCCTTTTCACCAGTGATTCCAACTAAAGGGATGCGGAAGTTAGCGCCAGGCGGAAAGAGGTGGTCAGTAATTGCTTTACCAACGGGTTGTGGACTGCCGCTAGCAGGCTTCAGGTGCATTAATAAGCCTGGGCCAGCATTGACTTCGACAATGGCAGCACCTTGCTCTGCAAGTGGTTTGCTGATGTCTTGGGCAACCAAGTCAACCCCGGCAATCTCAAGACCAACTACGCGTGCAGCTAAAGCAACTTGGTAAGCTACATCAGGATGAACTTGATCAGTGACATCAAATGCAACATTGCCATTACTTTGAATGAGAACCTTTTGGTCAAGCGGAGGAATGCTAGTGCCCGTCAGTTGTTGACGAGCCAATTCGAGCTCAACTGCAGAATCAATTCGTACGGGATTGAGAGGGCATTCTTCTGCAGTCCCGCGACGTGGATCTGAATTAATCTGAATCTCAATCAATTCTTTGATAGTGTGTTTGCTATCACCAGTGACCCAAACGGTTTCACCTTTAGCCGCAGCAACCACTTGATTGCCGACAACCAATAAGCGGTGTTCATCGCCAATGATGTGTTTCTCAACTAGTACTTCGCTACCTTCATGGATGGCCACTGCATAGGCGGCTTCAATCTCCCCTTGGGTATAGAGATTAATAAAAACACCGCGACCATGGTTACCATCAATCGGTTTGACAACGACGGGTAGACCAATATCTTGAGCAGCTTCCCATGCATCATCGTGACTCGTGACAGTCCTGCCCCTCGGGGTGGGCACGCCAGCACTAGCTAGTAAGCTCTTAGTTAAATCTTTGTCACGTGAAATGGTTTCTGCGATTGCACTGGTTTGATCAGTCTCCGCAGTCCAGATACGCCGCTGTTTTGCACCATAACCGAGTTGGACTAAATTACCTGAGGACAAACGAATCGAAGGTATGCTGCGCTCTTCGGCAGCATTGACGATGCATGCTGTACTAGGACCGAGTAATAGCTCATCACTGAGCTCGCGCAAGTTTTCAATAATAGTTTTGACTTCAGCCACTGGATCTTTGGTGTCTTGGGCTAGAGCCAAGTAAAGATCGCGGGCATATTGAAGAGCGGTGAGGGTGACTTCTTGATTGATTGCGCTGACAATAACTTTGTAAACGCTACGACGATCGCCATCACGTGCCTTACCAAATCCCCCGGGAATGCCTGCAAGGTTCTGCAACTCTAGAGTGAGGTGCTCCAAAATGTGTGCTGGCCAAGTACCTTCTTCAACTCTTTTGAGAAAGCCACCAGGCTCGCCATAACTACAGCGGTGTTCTTGAAGACTGGGTAAGGCTTTAACTAAGCGATCATAGAAACCAGGTATGAGGTTAGAGGGATAGTCCTCTAAGTCGCCAATATCGACCCAAACCTCGATCACGGGGTGGTAGGTCCACATATTGGGGCCTCTGAGATGCTTAACGCTCAGAATCTCAATAGATTTATCAAGTAATTGGGGCATCGTGGTGCATGGAGCTGGGCTCGAGAGGCTTAGCCTTGTCCGACTGTCTTCCTATTTCTAGTTTTAATTAAATCCACAAAATCAGCAAAAATATGCAAAACGGCTTAGTTGCATAATTTAACGGCTTTGGGCTCCCTAAAGTTGACAATCTCTATAAATAGAAAAAGCCTATGCTCCACTATACTTTTAGGGTCAATGAAGCCTGAAATTTCCCCCCAAACCCCGATTCTTCCGAATGATTGGCAGAGGGTATTGGGCGAACTCCAATTTCCCATAGGGGATCTTGGTCACGTTTTGGCCTGGGTCGAGCTCGACCTAGACCAAAATCTGCGTTTTGAAAAAAGCCTTTTATTACTATTAGAAAAGAGTCTCGTTTGGACCAATGGCAAGGAAGTTCTCAAATGGCCCATGACTTCTGATTGCACATTAGTCCATGGCGACCATGCTGGAGTAGGACATCTCAAATTAGAAACTCCCCATCGCCTTGAAAAGATTTGGTATTTCACTTTAGCAGTCAATCCTCACATTCTGCGTTTGCAAGCCAGTTTCAAAAAGATGAATGCAGCTCATCATGTGCATGAAGAGCCTGTAACTAATGAATACGACAAACAAATTTGTCCCGTTTGCTTAAGTCCAAAACCAGCTAACTCGGATTCATGTCTTACCTGTGATCCTGAAGATGACGCACCGCCTTCTACTTGGACCTTATTTAAGTTATGGCGTTTTGCCAAGCCTTATCAAAACAAACTCCTTTTAGGATTTGTGCTGACTTTATTGTCGACCGGCGCTACTTTAGTCCCGCCGTACCTCACGATGCCTTTAATGGATCATATTTTGATCCCTTATGAAAAAGGCCAACCGATTGATTTTCATTTAGCCAGTCTATATTTGCTTGCGCTTTTTGCTGCAGCACTATTGGCCTGGGGTCTGGGTTGGTGGAAAACCTACTTACTTGCTTTAGTGAGTGAGCGAATCGGCGCGGATCTACGCAATACGACTTTCGAACATTTACTCAAATTATCCTTGGAGTATTTTGGTGGTAAACGGACAGGGGACTTGATCGCACGCATTGGGGCTGAGACCGATCGCATTTGTGTTTTCTTGTCACTGTATGCGCTCGATTTTGCAACCGACGTGTTGATGATCACGATGACTGCGGCAATCTTAGTTTCGATCGATCCTTTGTTGGCACTGGTCACTTTAGCTCCGCTACCCTTCATCGTGTGGATGATCCATGTGGTGCGCGATAAATTACGCTTTGGTTTTGAGAAGATTGATCGCATTTGGTCCGAAGTGACGAATATTTTGGCCGACACCATTCCAGGCATTCGGGTAGTAAAAGCATTTGCGCAAGAGGATCGCGAACTCAAACGTTTTGTCGATTCCAATAAACACAATCTACAAATTAATGATCGTGTGAATCGGGTTTGGGGATTATTTTCACCAACAGTCACCTTATTAACCGAGACAGGTCTCTTGGTGGTGTGGGGCTTTGGTATTTGGCAGGTTGCCCATCGACGTATCAGTGTCGGTGTCTTAATTGCTTTCTTGGCCTACATCGGCCGCTTTTATATTCGCCTAGATTCAATGAGCCGTATTGTTTCGCATACCCAAAAAGCAGCAGCTGGAGCTAAGCGTATCTTTGACATCTTGGATCACGTCTCGAGTGTTCCAGAGCCGATTAACCCAGCACCGCTTGCAAAGGTTGAGGGCCGCATCAGCCTGAAAGAAGTCGGTTTCCGTTATGGTAATCGCGCAGTGACCAAGGGGATCAACTTAGAAATCGCTCCCGGTGAAATGGTTGGTCTGGTTGGGCATAGTGGCTCAGGCAAAAGTACGCTCGTCAATTTGATTTGCCGTTTCTATGACGTGAGTACTGGATCGATTGCGCTAGACGGACGCGATATTCGTAGCATCGGTATTGCGGACTATCGCAAGTGCATTGGCTTGGTCTTGCAAGAACCTTTTCTATTCTTCGGCACCATTGCCGAAAATATTGCCTACGGCAAACCTGATGCGACTCGTGAAGAAATCATTGATGCTGCTAGAGCAGCCCATGCCCATGAATTTATTCTCCGCCTACCTTTGGGTTATGACTCCTTGGTAGGTGAACGTGGTCAGTCTTTATCGGGTGGTGAGCGTCAACGAATCTCGATTGCACGAGCGCTACTTATTAATCCTGCCATTCTGATTTTGGATGAAGCGACTTCTTCGGTCGACACTACTACTGAAAAAGAAATTCAGAAGGCGCTCGATAACTTAGTCAAAGGCCGGACAACGATTGCGATTGCCCACCGCCTTTCTACCTTGCGCAAGGCAGATCGCTTGGTAGTCTTGGATAAAGGCGAGATTGTAGAGATTGGTACCCATGATTCATTGATGGAAGCGCAGGGCGCTTACTACCAGTTATACCAAGCGCAAATTCGGCAGGCTGCTGAGTTAGTTGAGGGTGGTGCCATCGGTGATACCGTTGAAGAAAATATAGAAGTACGCCAAGAAGAGTCTTTACAAGTAATCGCCAAAAATTTGGGTGGAGGAGTGTGATGACAAATCAATCCCATCGCTTAGAACGAGATGATCTTGGGAGCTTAGTATTGATCGATCATGCTGGTACTCGTCATGTAGGCGTTTATCCCGTTCGCGCTTTTCCCATTACGGCCATTGAGGCTGGTATCGGCCTGATGGATTCCTCGGGTAAAGAGTTGTGCTGGTTTCCCGATACAGCATCGATTCCTCAAAACGAACTTGAGCTTATTCAAGCAGAGCTAGCTACCCGAGAATTTATGCCCGTGATCGAAAGAATTGTGAAGGTCTCTACCTTCGCTACTCCCAGCATCTGGGATATTGAGACTGATCGTGGCCCAACTCGCATTCGGCTAAAGGGTGAGGAAGATATCCGTCGGATCTCTGGTAATACGCTACTCATCTCAGATGCCAATGGCTTGCAATTCCTTATTAAGGACTCAACCGCCTTGGATAAAGGCAGTAAAAAGCTTTTAGACCGCTTCCGTTAAAATTACTAGCTCAAGTCGCCGCTTTAGCTCAGTTGGTAGAGCAGTTCATTCGTAATGAAAAGGTCGCCAGTTCGATTCCGGCAAGCGGCACCACCTTAAATAAGATAAATTTCAATTAAATCAAACACTTAAATGTTTGTATTTACTCTCTTTTGGGCGCTTTCCAGGGGTTTGCAAGGAAATGTTATTAGGGTTATAATCTAGGTATTAACCCTTAGGAGATTACAAATGACTCAACTAATCAACATGATTAACCAGATTTTCAAAGACAGCTCTGCAACTGAACAGCAACTTCGTCATTATGATTTTGACGGCGCATATCGCGGTATGTAATCCAGCGAATGCTGAATAGATAACCACCTTCGGGTGGTTTTTTTTCGTCACAATTTGCCATCTCAATCCAAATGAAGCACCAATTATGCAAGGGTAATCACTAGTGATGTAAATGAAAATTATTGACTACTGTCAAGTGATTACAGCGCAAATTGCATAAAAATTGGTCACCCAAATTCAGCATGAACTTGGATCACAAAATAATTTGAAATACTAGGAGATTACAGATGGGCAATGAGCAAACTTCAGGACCATTAGGCGGCCGTTGGTTTCAGTTACTGATTGGCATTGTATGTATGTCGATGATTGCAAACTTGCAATATGGTTGGACGCTATTCGTTAACCCAATTGATGCTAAATTTGGTTGGGGTCGCGCAGCAATTCAAGTTGCTTTCACCATTTTCGTATTGACTGAGACCTGGTTAGTTCCTATCGAGGGTTACCTGGTTGATAAGTTTGGTCCTCGCCCTGTAGTATTTTTCGGTGGATTACTATGCGGCATAGGTTGGGTGCTTAATTCCCAAGCAGACACCTTGGCCATGCTCTATTTTGCTGCTGCAGTGAGTGGTGTTGGTGCTGGTGCTGTTTACGGTACCTGCGTGGGTAATGCGCTTAAATGGTTCCCTGATCGTCGCGGCCTAGCAGCTGGTATGACCGCTGCTGGATTTGGTGCTGGCTCTGCTGCAACGGTGATTCCGATTGCCAATATGATTGCTAATCAGGGTTATCAAGAGACATTTTGGTACTTTGGTATTGGTCAGGGTGCAATCGTCGTTATCTTGAGTTTGTTGCTTTCGAAGCCTGTCAAGAGTGCTATTACAACTGTTAAGGCTAAGGTTGTTCAGACTCGCAAAGATTTTCGTCCAATGGAAATGGTCAAGCAGCCAGTGTTCTGGATCATGTATTTGATGTTTGTAATGGTAGCTGCTGGTGGTTTAATGGCCACAGCGCAACTCGCCCCAATTGCTAAAGACTTCCAAGTTGCTGGCGTTACCGTCAGTCTCATGGGCTTAGCTTTGCCTGCGCTGACTTTTGCTTTGACAATCGATCGTGTACTTAATGGTCTGACTCGTCCATTCTTTGGTTGGGTATCTGACAAGATTGGTCGCGAGCAAACCATGACCCTGTGCTTCACTTTTGAGTGCTTCGGTATTCTGGGTTTGTACTACCTTGGCCATGACCCAGTGATGTTCGTTCTGTTGACCGGCTTAGTATTCTTTGCTTGGGGTGAGATTTATAGCTTGTTCCCCTCAACCAATGCCGATACCTTTGGTACTCAGTACGCGGCGGGTAACGCCGGCTTGCTCTACACCGCCAAAGGAACTGCTTCCCTATTGGTGCCCCTATCTAGCATCTTGATGGCAACGACTGGTGGCTGGGAAGCCGTATTTTGGGTAGCCAGCATCTTGAACGGTACGGCGGCGATTTTGGCCTGGTTTGTATTGCGCCCAATGCGTCGCAAATTGATTGAGCGTTCTGCCTCAATGTAATTTGAGCTACACAACAAAATAAAAGGGCCCACAAGGGCCCTTTTTTACATCTGTACTGATCAGGTAAAATCTTCACATCATGACATTCCGCAATCGCAAACTCGTCCACTGGATCGCTGCAGCATCGATTCTGATGAGCGCGCTTGCCCCTGCGATTTCTCAGGCAGTAGTCAAAAATGGCAACAGCTTTGCAATGGAAGTGTGCTCCACTTCCGGCAGCAAGATGATACAAATGCAGTCGGATGATTCTGGTAAAGCGGATGTCAAAATGCAGGCCTGTCCTTATTGCCTTGCTCATGCCAGTATTACGCCATCATTTGAGAGCCACCTCTCGGTTGACGCGCCTCAAAGTTACGCTTTATTTCCAGCGCTTTTTTATCAATCACCCAAGCCACTCGCGAATTGGGTAAGCCCTCCATCAGCAGCTCCTCCAGTACAAGCCTAATTTAGTCATTAGGGCATAGCGCTTGCTATGCATTAGGTAATTCTTGTTGGAGCAGTAAATGAAATTAAAAAAATTAATATTGGCAATGGCATTTCTGATGCCAGCGGTAGAGGTCATGGCTTGTGCTAGTTGTGGGTGCAGTCTTAATACGGATATCGGTACGCAAGGAATGGGTTCTTCCCAGGGCTGGACCTTCGATCTGCGTTATGACAGCCTCAATCAAAACCAGTTGCGCTCAGGGACTGGAAGAATTTCTCAACAGCAAGCGGCAAATACGATCAACCCTAAAACAGGATTACCTGCTGAGGTTGAAGGCTTCACCCAAAATAATTACGTGACCGCATCTATGGATTACAACGATGGTGAAAAGTGGGGTGCCACTATCATTCTTCCTTACATCATGCGGACACATATGACTTATGGTTCGGCTAATGCGGATGATGGGGATGGCGGCTGGCCAACTGGCACCAATGGATACAACTCTCAAGCCAGCGGCTTTGGCGATATCAAAATGATTGCTCGCTACTTTGGTTTTGCTGAACAAAAAGACTGGGGTATTCAGTTTGGAGTGAAGTTACCAACGGGTAATAATTCTCAAACGGTGACAGGTAATAACGGGACCACTCAGGCGGTAGATCCGGGATTGCAATTGGGAACGGGTTCAACCGACGCCATTCTTGGGGTGTATAAGTTTGGCTTTATTCCCCAAACTGAAAACTGGGGTTACTTTGCTAACGTCCAGTATCAGGCGACTGTGAAGCCTACTAACGTTCCATCTAACATTGCCTCACTCAATAGCGTCGCAAATGGCGGCACTGGAGGCTCCTCCTACCGACCAGGCAACGCACTCAATATCAATGTGGGCACAAACTATCAGGGCTGGGATAAATGGGTACCCACTTTGCAGTTCAATTATCTGTATAAGACCGCTGATAGCGGTACTGCAGCGGATACTTGGGCAACAGGGGGCACACTCTTATACGCCACTCCTGGATTGTTATATCAGCTCACTCCTGCAACCCAGGTATATGGAAACGTACAACTACCTGTATATCAGAACTTAAATGGCATTCAGGTAGCGCCCACTTTCATTGCATCGATGGGTGTGCGAGTGCACTTTTAACTATTGAGTATTTAGCAGTGGAGTAACGAGTTCTTCAAGAAGTTTGGTATCGACTCTAGCATCACCAGTCATGCCATTCTTTCTGAGGATGCCTTGTTTGTCGATGATGAAGGTGCTTGGGATACGCCAAATGCGCCCGTAATCTGAGTAATCCATTTGTTTCTTCTCAGCAAATAGAAAGGGGTAGTTCTGCATGATTTGTTTTGCTTGTTGGATATCAGCCGGTTTATCTACGGTGATAGCTAGGACTTCAAATCCTTTAGATTTATTCTTTTTCAGAAAGGCTTCGATGGCTGGCATTTCTTCGCGGCAGGGTTCGCACCAACTTGCCCAAAAATTGACTAAGACCACTTTGCCTTTATTGGCTTGGAGCGAGAAGGGCTTGCCATCAATCAATGTTCCTTCTATATTGGGTGCGGGCTGGCCGACTTCAATTCCGGCAAAAGCAATATTGGCTAGAGCAGAAGTGAGCAACACAAAAAGAATTTGATAGACGCGTGTCATTTGTATGAGTATTTCATGAAATTCCATTTAAGGAGAAGGTAATGATAAAGAATCAAACAGGCTGGCTATTCAGTATTGCATTAATGGCTTTTACTGGATGCGTTCAGGCTCAAGAAGCTAAAGTAGGCTCCATCAAGATTGAGAATGCGTATGTTCGTGCTACAGCGCCAGGACAGCCAGCTGCTGGGGCTTTTATGAAGATTGAAAATGGTGGTGCTGCCGCCGATCAATTGGTTTCAGCCAGTTCTCCTGCAGCTGGCGAAGTTCAACTGCACCAGATGTCGATGGAAGGTAATGTGATGAAAATGGGACAGGTTAAAGATATCGTTGTGCCTGCTAACGGATCAGTTGATCTCAAGCCTGGCGGTTATCACATCATGCTGATGAATATCAAAGCACCATTGAAAGCGGGTGAAACTGTGCCAGTCAAACTCAAGTTTGCCAAGGCAGGTGAAGTAGAAGTGAAGTTACCTGTTAATGCAGTTGGCAGTGGCATGAATATGCACTAAGTCATTCAAACCTAGCCATGAAAAAAGCCCCTATTGCTAGGGGCTTTTCTATTCCTCACTCAGTTCACGAAGTGAGAGATTGGCTTAGAGATCTAAATCTAGGTCAGTTACTGCACCTTTACTAGCAGTGCTGGCTAAGCTAGCGTATTTTGCTAAGAGGCCACGGGTGTAGCGTGGCTTTGGTTTTTTCCAAGCAGCGCGACGCCTAGCAATTTCTTCTTCACTCACATTGAGTTGAATAAGAAGCTTGTGTGCATCAATCGTGACTGAATCGCCTTCTTCAATCAGCGCAATCGTGCCACCCACATAGGCTTCAGGAGCGACGTGACCTACAACCATACCCCAGGTGCCACCTGAGAAACGACCATCCGTGATGAGACCCACGGTTTCGCCCAGACCTTGCCCGACAAGAGCGGAGGTAGGAGCGAGCATCTCACGCATACCAGGACCACCCTTAGGACCCTCGTAGCGTATGACAACCACATCCCCATCTTTAATCCTCTGGGCCATGATGGCTTGCATCGCATCATCCTCTGAATCAAAGACGCGTGCTGGGCCAGTAATGGAGGGGTTCTTTAAGCCGGTAATCTTTGCTACGCAACCCTCAGGAGAAATATTTCCCTTCAGAATGGCTAAGTGACCTTGCTTGTACATAGGGTTGTCTAGAGTGCGAATCACTTTTTGATCAGCGCGGGGTACCGAAGGAACGGCTTTTAATACTTCGGCGATGGTCTTACCGGTAATCGTCATGCAATCACCATGCAAGAGTCCACCATCGAGCAAAATCTTCATGACTTGCGGAATGCCGCCTGCTTCATGTAAATCGGTTGCTAAATAAGTGCCAGAAGGCTTCATATCGACGATGACGGGAACTTTTTTACGAATTCTTTCAAAGTCATCAATCGTCCAATCAATCTCGGCTGCACTGGTGATCGCCAGGTAGTGCAGAACGGCATTAGTTGAGCCACCCACCGCCATGATCACGCTCACTGCATTCTCGATCGATTTTTTGGTGATGATGTCACGTGGACGCAAGTTATTTTTGATTGCTTCTACTAAAACTCGTGCTGATTCAGCGGCGCTGGCCACTTTCTCTTCATCTACGTTAGACATTGTGGAGGAGTAGGGCAGACTCATACCCAATGCTTCGAAGGAAGAGCTCATCGTATTCGCGGTATACATACCACCGCAAGAACCGCTGCCTGGGCACGCGTGTTGTTCTACACCCTTGAGGTCTTCTTCGCTTAAGCGACCCGATGTAAATTCACCAACGGCTTCGAATGCAGAAACAATATTGAGTTCTTTGCCTTTGAAATGTCCGGGCTTAATCGTTCCGCCATAAACATAAATGGCAGGTACGTTAGTGCGCGCGATTGCCATCATGCCACCAGGCATGTTTTTGTCGCAACCACCAATCACGACAACGCCGTCTTGCCAAAGACCATTGACACAAGTCTCAATACTATCGGCGATCACTTCACGAGAGATCAGGGAGTATTTCATACCCTCGGTGCCCATACCAATTCCATCTGAGACGGTTGGAGTGCCAAACACCTGCGCTTTAGCGCCAGCTTCTTCAAGTGCAATGATTGCGGCATCTGCGAGTTTTTGTAAACCGCTATTACAGGGAGTAATGGTCGAATGACCATTAGCCACCCCCACCATCGGTTTAGAAAAATCCTTTTCCTGATAGCCCATTGCGTAATACATGGAGCGGTTAGGAGCTCTAGCGACTCCCTCGGTTACGTGTCTTGAGCGTTCGTTAAGGCGTTTCATCTACTTAGTACTCCAAAGTGATATTTGCTGAATTTGTAAAGGCTCTATTGTGCCGTGAGAAGAGGGTTGGGACGTATATTGCACCGCAACATAATAGTTCCGACATAAAAAGCTTCTCTATAACCCATATTCAACCTAGGGCTAGTTACAAATGTCATAAAACAGGGTTAAAGTCGTACTCCGACTGAAGCCTTTTTTGTAGAAGATCGTGAAAGTTAAAAACACCATTCCAGAAATTCGTAAAGAGGTCTTTGTAAAGGCTCGCGAAGCTTTGGGTTTAAGTGTTCAGGAATTATCTGGCAAAGCTTGCCTATCCGTTCGTCAGATTCAGCAGATAGAAAATGGTGAACACAATTCTTTCTACAGTCCGAATATCAAATTTACGGCTGCCAAAAAAGTGGCACAGTTACTCGATTTACAAACAGAAGAAGCATTTGATTTTGGAGATCTCGTTTCTCAATTACCTGTTGAAGTTCAGGAAGCAAAGCCAAGCCCTGCTGTTGTTGAAGAGAAGCCCAAGACTAAGACCCCAGAACCTGCTAGTAATATCAAAGTAGAAAGTGCTGCGCTGGCAAAATCTATTCAGCAGAAGAAGCCCGCCTCAAGTTCCCCAGATAAAAAACCTTGGTTACCGATTCTGGCGTTTATTGCAATTGCTGGGTTTGCTTTTCTGAGTTTGCGCCCAAGTTTATTTGGCACAGCTAGTGAGACTGCACAAGCTCCCGCTGAAGAGGTGAAGGCAGAAGCCCCCGTATCTCCTGCAGAACCAAGCGCTCAAGCCGCCCCAGAGAAAGCTGCTGAGCCTACTCCAACTCTAACTCCAACTCCTGCTGTTGTAGCTGCTCCCGTCGCCGTCGCCTCAACTTCCTCTGCTACTGAATGTCCTATGGCTGATAGCAATGTTGCAAGTTATAAAACGGATGCACCCAAGAAGTCTGCTGACATGGTGTATCTCGTTGCTAAGACTCCGCAGGTAGTCTGTGTTCTTGACGCTACTGGTAAAAGCCAGTCTAAGCAATTAGAGCCCGGAATTGGGGCTAGTATTTATGGCAAGGCGCCTTTGAAGGTCTTGACCGCAGGTTTGAGTCAAGTCGATTTGTACTTTCAGGGGGTAAAAGTACGTCCTGGTAATGCTGGCAACACAATCTTGCTAGAGCCTGCTCCGCTGAGTGCTGCTAAAAACGATAGCGATTCTGAGTTACGTTAGTCGGCCCGATTCAGCATTGAAGCCGTTCTTTATAAAGCAGATTCATTAGTCTCACCAGTTCGAATCCGAATCGTTTGATCAATCGAAGTCACAAAAATCTTGCCATCACCAATTTTGCCGGTATGTGCCGCCTTGGTAATTGCCTCTAAAGTAGCTTCCAGTTTATCGCTGGCAACTACCACCTCAATTTTGATCTTTGGTAAAAAATCGACCTGGTACTCGGCACCACGGTAGAGCTCAGTATGGCCTTTTTGACGACCAAAGCCTTTGACTTCGGTGGCGGTAATACCACTCACACCAACTTCAGCTAGTGCCTCACGAACTTCTTCGAGTTTGAATGGCTTAATAATCGCAGTAATGAGTTTCATAGATCCCCCAGTTTCATTTTCATAAGAACTCAGATTGCCTATAGTGTTTGACAGTAATAAGTCAGTTCTATTTAGGCCCTAAATTGCGATGTAATAGGGTAGCGCCAGTCTCGCCCAAAAGCCCGAGTCGTGACCCGAACGCCTGGTGGTGCTTGCCGACGCTTGTATTCATTAAGTTTGATCAGACGAGTCACTTTTTCTACGCTCTCGGCATCAAATCCTGCTGCAATAATTTGGGCGATGGATTGGTTTTGCTCCATATAGCGCTCTAGGATACCGTCCAAGACTTCATAAGATGGCAGACTATCTTGGTCGGTTTGATCTGGGCGCAATTCTGCAGAAGGTGCGCGGGTCAGAATGCGTTCCGGAATGACTTTTTGAATACTATTGCGATAAGCGCAAAGGCGGTAGACCAGAGTCTTAGCAATATCTTTAATCACAGCAAAACCACCCGCCATATCACCGTATAAAGTGCAATAGCCCACAGCCATTTCACTCTTGTTACCAGTGGTGAGAACGAGTCTACCCGTTTTATTAGAGAGTGCCATCAAGAGCGTGCCGCGCACACGGGCCTGAATATTTTCTTCAGTTGCATCTGGTTTCAAATCCTGGAATTGCGGCGCAAGTGCATGCTCTAAGGCATCTACTGAGTCACCGATAGCAATCTCGTCGTATTGCACACTCAAGTTTTTAGCAAGTTCACGCGCATCGATCCACGAGATATCTGCGGTATATCGTGAGGGCATCATGACTGCGCGTACTTTTTCTGCGCCTAAGGCATCTACCGCGATGGCGAGGACGAGAGCAGAGTCTACGCCCCCAGATAATCCAATAATGACGCCCGGAAAATGATTCTTATGAACATAATCCCGTACACCCAATACCAGAGCTTGATAGGCCTGTGCCTCTATGCTTAAAGCTTGAACGATCTTGCTGGGCTCGAGATCATGGACAGCATTGACTTTGACAAAACCTAAATCACTCTCGAATTGTGGCATTGCCATCACCAGTTCACCTTTGGAATTCAAGGCAAATGAACCGCCATCAAAAACCAATTCATCTTGACCACCTACCGAGTTCACATAAATTAATGGCATTTTGGTAAGTGCAATATGCTGTCTCAAAACCTCAATACGTAGGGCTTCCTTATTGAGGTGATATGGTGAAGCATTAGCAACCAATAAGATCTGCGCGCCAGCATCGTGGGCTTGCTGAGCAGGGCCTACATGCCATGCATCCTCACAGAGAATCAGACCAAAGCGCACACCATTTACTTCAAACACACAGGGTGCATTGCCAGGCGTGAAGTAGCGTACTTCATCGAATACTTCGTGATTGGGTAATTCTTGTTTGGCATACCTTGTAATGACTTTGCCATCGCGCACGACGGATGCAGAATTTTGCAGACCTTGAGTCGATTTTTGTGGGTGTCCAACTACGACAGTAAGGCCTGTAAATTGCGCCATGGATTTTGTCAGAGCTTGAAGGGCATGATCGCATGCTTCAATGAATGCAGGGCGCAGTAATAGATCTTCTGGTGGGTAGCCCGTGAGAGAGAGCTCGGGAGTCAATAATACTTTTGCGCCTTTAGCATAGGCTTCTTTGGCTGCTAGAAGAATGAGCTCAGCGTTACCCTCTAAATCACCCAAGAGTGGGTTGATTTGGGCGAGGGCGATGGATTCTGAGCTCACTCCAAATGACAAGACGCTTTAGGCTGACTTGCTTTCCTTGTTATAGCGCTCAATACCTTCGAGGATCTCTTGGTGTGCTTCTTTAACACCACCCCAGCCTTTGATTTTGACCCATTTTCCTTTTTCGAGATCTTTGTAGTGCTCGAAGAAGTGTTGAATTTGATTGAGGCGTAGCTGATTCATATCTTCTGGTTTTTGCCAGTGGGTATAGATTGGCAAAATACGATCTTCTGGAACGGCTAATAATTTAGCGTCTTGACCGGCCTCATCTTCCATGAGCAGAATGCCAATTGCGCGGCAACTGACAACTACACCCGGAATGAGGGGGAAGGGGGTGATGACGAGAACATCAACGGGGTCGCCGTCGCCAGCAATCGTTTTATTAATGTAGCCATAGTTACAGGGATAGTGCATTGCAGTCCCCATAAAGCGGTCTACAAAAATTGCGCCACTTTCTTTATCTACTTCATATTTAATTGGATCGGCATTCATCGGAATTTCAATAATGACGTTGAAACTCTCGGGGATTTTCTTGCCTGGTTTAACGTTGTCTAAACTCATAAATACTCCAATTAAAGATTAGTAAATACCCTGATCTTATCAAACTAGCAAAGTCATAATTCTGTTAGATACTGATGCAGCTTATGGATTCTGAGCAAAAGCCATAAAAAATCAGGTTCCAGTAGGCACAGGTAACAAAACAAATCAATTTTAGGGAGTTCAAGCATGAGTAATGTCACTTTAGGCTTGTATTTTGCCTTGGCGTGCGGTGTCATAGCCGTGATTTACGGTTTTGTGATGCGCGGCTGGATTTTGCGGCAAAGCACAGGCAATGCCAAGATGGTTGAAATTGCAGAGGCCATTCAACTTGGCGCAGCAGCCTATTTATCGCGCCAATACAAAACCATCGCGATCGTCGGAATAATTCTTACAGCCTTAATTGTCTTCTTCCTCGATATTGCTACCGCAATTGGCTTTGTGGTTGGAGCAGTCCTCTCAGGCGCCTGTGGTTTCATTGGCATGAACGTTTCAGTGAAGGCTAATGTACGTACTGCGCAAGCAGCAACTATCGGTATGAATGAGGCACTCAATGTTGCCTTCAAGGGCGGGGCTATCACTGGCATGCTGGTCGTTGGACTTGGTCTGCTTGGCGTGGGCCTCTTTTTTATGTTCCTCGTTTCGATCGGCGCAGGCAGAGATCTCAATGCGGTATTGCATCCTCTGATTGGATTGGCCTTCGGCTCTTCTTTGATCTCGATCTTTGCGCGCCTTGGCGGCGGCATCTTTACTAAAGGTGCTGACGTTGGTGCTGACTTGGTTGGTAAGGTCGAAGCAGGTATTCCAGAAGATGACCCACGTAATCCAGCAGTGATTGCGGATAACGTCGGTGACAACGTAGGTGACTGTGCTGGTATGGCGGCTGACTTATTTGAGACCTACGCTGTGACCTTGATTGCTACCATGGTACTTGGTGCATTGATGGTGACAGGCGCTCCCATTGCAGCCATTATTTATCCATTGGTCTTGGGTGGAATCTCCATTTTGGCTTCTATCATTGGTTGCTCTTTTGTTAAAGCGTCGCCTGGTATGAAAAATGTGATGCCTGCTTTGTATAAAGGTTTGATTATTGCGGGCGTACTTTCACTGATTGCGTTCTACTTTGCAACCAACTACATCATGCCGGATGATTCTTTAGGGATTCCGGGTAGTCAATGGCGTTTATTTGGTAGTACGGTAGTTGGATTGGTCTTGACTGCAGGTTTGGTCTGGATTACTGAGTACTACACCGGCACTCAATACAAGCCAGTTCAGCATATTGCTGAAGCCTCTACCAAAGGCCATGGCACTAACATCATTGCTGGCCTTGGCATCTCCATGAAATCCACCGCCTACCCAGTACTCTTTGTCTGTGCCGCGATTTTTGCAGCCTACTATTTAGCTGGTATTTACGGTATTGCCGTTGCGGCGACAGCGATGTTATCAATGGCGGGCATTGTGGTTGCTCTGGATGCGTATGGTCCGATTACAGATAACGCAGGTGGTATCGCAGAGATGGCTGGCTTGCCACAGTCTGTGCGCGACATTACTGATCCATTGGATGCAGTGGGTAATACCACCAAAGCAGTTACCAAGGGTTATGCGATCGGTTCTGCTGGCTTAGCGGCACTCGTGCTCTTCGCTGATTACACCCATGCTTTGGAGGCGATCGGCCAACAAGTGTCATTCGATCTCTCCAATCACATGGTGATCATTGGTCTTTTCATTGGCGGCATGATTCCTTACTTGTTTGGTGCCATGGCAATGGAAGCAGTGGGCCGTTGCGCTGGAGCTGTAGTTGAGGAGGTACGTCGTCAGTTCCGCGATATCCCTGGAATCATGGATGGAACTGGCAAGCCTGAATACGGCAAAGCGGTTGACATGCTGACCTCCGCAGCAATTAAAGAAATGATCGTGCCATCACTTCTCCCAGTGGTAGCCCCCATATTGGTTGGTCTGATTCTTGGACCTGCTGCATTGGGTGGACTATTGATGGGTACGATTGTGACTGGCCTATTCGTGGCTATCTCGATGTGTACCGGTGGTGGTGCATGGGATAACGCCAAGAAATATATCGAAGAAGGTCACTTTGGTGGCAAAGGTTCCGAAGCTCACAAAGCTGCTGTTACTGGCGATACCGTTGGCGATCCCTATAAAGATACGGCAGGTCCTGCAGTTAACCCATTAATCAAGATCATCAATATCGTTGCACTGCTCATCGTGCCTTTGTTGCCTATCATGCATTAATGCAATTGCGTGAGCAGTAAATAAAAACGCCTAGCAGTGCTAGGCGTTTTTTTATGTCCCCATGGTCTGATCGTGGCTATTTATTGCTTTTATCATTCTAGCCATGGAGAAAATGAATTTAATTCGAGTCACAGTTGATCTTAATGATCCAAAAACATTTCCAAAAAGTGATGTCGATAGAGAGGCTGTTAGGGCAACTTCAGAAGAGCAGATCGCAGAACATAAAAAAGAAGACGATCTATTTTTAAAAGAATTCTTCAGGAAGGGCTGTCGATATTAAAAGGGGCCCCTTAGATTGTGGCCTTATGCATCAAACCATTCACCTTTAAATTGCGTCAATTTAAAGGGCTTTCAAAAACACAACAGATCTGTTAATATTTAATGAATTCTAAGCAAATGAAGAAGTGGCTAGAGCAGCAAGGAGCTACTTTCTTGCCCGGCAAAGGTTCACACTTGAAAGTATTTTTAAATGGTAAACAATCAATATTGCCAATGCATGGAACAGCAGAATTAGGGAAGGGCCTGGAGGCTGCCATCATGCGGCAATTGGGTTTGAAATAAAGGGAATATATGTTTAACTACCCAGCAACTTTGACTAAAGATGGCCATACCATCCTAGTGACATTTCGAGATGTCCCGGAAGCAATTACTTTTGGCGTTGATAGGGAAGAAGCATTACTAAACGCAGTAGATGCTTTGGAGAGTGGACTCTCTTTCTATGTTGACTCCCGAAAACCTCTACCATTGCCAAGCAAAGCAAAGCGGGGCGAGGTCATTGTTTCTCCAACTGCTTTAGAAAGCGCCAAGTTGGGTGTTTATCAGGCTATGACCGAGCAGGGTATTAAAAAAGCGGAGTTAGCCAGACGTCTAGGCTGGCATATGCCGCAAGTCGATCGCTTATTTGATTTACGTCATGCATCCAAATTAGATCAAATTGAAGCTGCTGCTATTGCCCTTGGTCGCCATCTTGAGGTAAAGGTCGCAGCCTAAACTAGGATTGACCTTCTAAATACCGCTGTGCATCTAATGCGGCCATACAGCCTGTGCCTGCACTCGTAATTGCCTGACGATAGATGTGGTCCTGCACATCACCTGCGGCAAATACACCAGGGATATTGGTTGCAGTGGCATTACCATTCAAACCTGAGTGTGTCTTGATATAGCCGTTGTTCATATCGAGTTGGCCAATAAAGAGTTCGGTATTAGGTTTATGTCCGATCGCAATGAATGCGCCCATGACAGGGACATCTTCAGTGCTGCCATCGGCTTTTTTGATTCTGACGCCAGTGACGCCTTTGTCATCGCCGAGAACTTGCTCGAGTGTAGCGTTCAATTTGAGTTCCACTTTACCTTCAGCAACTTTTGCCATTAAGCGATCGTTCAAAATGGGTTCAGCGCGGAACTTGTCACGACGATGAATCACGGTCACTTTTTTAGCAATGCCAGTGAGATAGAGGGCCTCTTCAACTGCAGTATTGCCACCACCAACGACGCAGACATCTTGATTGCGATAAAAGAAGCCATCGCAAGTTGCACAACCCGATACGCCTTTACCCATGAATTCTTCTTCGCTCGGTAGGCCTAAGTATTGAGCAGAAGCGCCAGTAGAAATAATCAGGGCATCACAGGTGTAAGTGCCAGAGTCGCCAACTAAGCGGATCGGTTTTTCAGATAGGGCCGCCGTATGGATATGGTCAAAAATGATTTCGGTATTGAAATGCTCGGCATGCTTCAAAAAGCGATCCATGAGCTCTGGGCCTTGAACCCCATTTGGGTCGGCTGGCCAGTTCTCGACATCAGTCGTGGTCATCAACTGACCCCCCTGGGCTAGGCCTGTAATGAGGGTGGGCTTGAGGTTGGCTCGTGCCGCATAAACAGCTGCGGTATAGCCTGCAGGGCCAGATCCGAGGATAAGAACTTTGGAGTGTTTTGGATTATTAGTAGTCATATTCAAATTATAGGTTTGCTTGTTTACAATCGGTAGAACATGGCAAGAACCACATATCCAAAGCCTCAGAATTCCTTACCCCCCGATAATGTGGGGCCAGGCCGGATGCCCCGCCTCCTGATGGAGATTCGCTGGTTCATTTCATTAGGCCTATGCCTGGGTTTATTGGCTATTTTGCTGACCTATTCCAAGGCAGACCCCGCTTGGTCACACGCCAGTTTTGAGACTCCCAGCAATCTGGGGGGTCGCTTCGGTGCCTACATAGCCGATTTAATGCTCTACATTTTTGGTATTTCTGCCTTTTGGTGGGTGGTTCTATTTGGTCGACGGGTCCTCAATGGCTGGAAAGAGCTGTGGAGCATTCCTTTGCCCCCAGATCCAAACGCAAAACCTGACTCCATCCTGATGCGTTGGTTGGGCTTTGCCATTACTTTAATTAGCAGTATGGGTCTCGAGTCCATTCGTCTGCATTCGCTGTCCTGGCAGCTCCCTAGACCTCCTGGCGGGATCTTAGGCGAGCTCATTGGCGATCCCTTGCAAATGGCGATGGGTTTCACTGGCGCAACCCTGATTTTGTTGTTTGGCCTCTTTGCGGGACTTTCTTTGTTCTTGCACTTTTCTTGGTTGGATGTCGCAGAAAAAGTGGGCCGCTTCATTGAGCTCAGCTATCACCGCATTCGTGAGCGTCGCCAAACCCAGGAAGATCGCAAGTTAGGTGAAGTCGCTGCTGAAGAGCGCGAAGAATTCGTGGAAGAGATTCGTGGGCGTGTGATTGAAGCTGCGCCAGTTCAGATTGTGCGAGCACCGGTCGAGATTCCCAAAAGTTCTCGAGTCGAGCGCGAGAAACAACAACCTCTCTTTGTGGATATTCCGGATTCAGAGTTGCCACCTTTGGCTCTTCTAGATCCCGTTCCCGAAGCTAAAGAAACCATCTCCGCTGACGTTTTGGAATTTACCTCCCGCCTGATCGAGCGCAAGCTTGCTGAGTTCAATGTCGAAGTTAAAGTCATTGCTGCTTATCCAGGTCCTGTTGTGACTCGTTATGAGATTGATCCTGCGGTGGGTGTGAAGGGTAGTCAGATTGTCAACTTGTCTCGTGACTTAGCGCGATCACTGGGCGTAGTCAGTATGCGGGTCGTCGAAACGATACCAGGCAAAACTTGCATGGCTTTGGAATTACCAAACCCAACACGTCAATCAGTGTACTTATCTGAGATTCTGACTTCACAGGTTTATAACGACAATCACTCATTACTGACATTGGCCTTAGGTAAAGATATTGCTGGAAGCCCGATGGTGGCTGATCTAGCCAAGATGCCACACTGTTTGGTTGCCGGTACTACTGGAGCAGGTAAGTCAGTCGGTATTAATGCCATGATTTTGTCGCTGCTCTTCAAGGCTAAGCCTGATGAAGTGCGCTTGATCATGATTGATCCTAAGATGCTTGAGATGGCGATGTATGACAAGATCCCCCATCTGCTGTGCCCTGTAGTTACAGATATGAAGCATGCCTATAACGCCCTCAATTGGGCGGTAATTGAGATGGATCGTCGTTACAAACTCATGAGTAAGTTTGGCGTACGTAATCTTGCCGGCTTTAATAAAAAGATTTTGGAAGCTGAAGAGAAAGGTGAAAAACTCACCAATCCGTTTAGCTTGACGCCTGAAGATCCAGAGCCAATCTATAAAGCCCCTGTGATTGTGATTGTGATTGATGAGTTAGCAGACCTGATGATGGTCTCCGGCAAAAAGATTGAAGAGTTGATTGCGCGCATTGCCCAAAAGGCCCGTGCTGCCGGTATTCATCTGGTGTTAGCGACACAGCGTCCCAGCGTAGATGTAATCACTGGCTTGATTAAAGCCAACGTACCCACACGTATTTCCTATCAAGTCAGCAGCAAGATTGATAGCCGTACGATTTTGGATCAACAGGGCGCCGAATCCCTGCTGGGTATGGGCGACATGCTCTATATGGCGCCTGGTACTGGCCTACCGATTCGGGTTCACGGCGCATTTGTCTCTGATGATGAAGTGCATCGTGTGGTGGAGTGGCTTAAAGAGAAGGGCGAGCCGAATTACATTGAGGGCATTCTCGAGGGTGCTGATGAATCCAATATTGATGTGCTCAGCGGTGGCGGAAGTGGTGAAGCCGATCCTTTATATGATCAAGCCGTTGCCATCGTTCTAGAAAACAAACGGGCTTCTATCTCACTTGTCCAGCGACACTTGCGCATTGGTTACAACCGCGCAGCCCGCCTCTTGGAAGACATGGAAAAAGCTGGACTCGTATCCAAAATGAGCGGAAGCGGTAACCGTGAAATCTTGATGCGCGCACCAGAGTAAAGAGCCCCCTTGTTCAGAATTATCCTTGCATTACTTCTCACTACCGTTTTTAGTTCTGCCAATGTATTGGCAGATAACTCAGCCGCTGATCAACTGCGCCAATTTGTGCGGAACTCTAAAACGGCTGAAGGAGACTTTGTCCAGCAGCAACTTCGCGCTCCCCGCGCTAACGAGGCGCAAGACAAAGGCCTCAAAGTTGTTCGCCAAACCCAAGGCCATTTTGTATTTCAGCGACCAGGGCGTTTTATCTGGGATACACAAAAGCCTTATGAGCAGAAACTCATTGCTGATGGCAAGCAACTCATCTTGTGGGATCAAGATTTAAATCAAGCTACCTTTAGACCCAGCACTCAAGCATTGGCAAGCACGCCTGCCGCCATTCTTTTTGGTGAAACTTCCCTCGATCAGCATTTTGATTTAGTGGAAGGGCAAGAGCGATTGGGAATGAAATGGGTTGACCTACAAGCCAAGAAGGACCCAAATGCTAAAGGTGATTTACCGTACACCAAGATCTCCATCGGAATGGTTGATGGCCTTCCAAAAGCCTTAGAGCTAACCGATGGCCTGGGTAGCGTGGTTTTGGTGACTCTGAGCCAGATTCAGCTCAATATCAATGTTCCTCCCAGCCGCTTCGTCTTCAAGCCACCACAAGGTGCTGAGGTCTTACGCTTAAACTAGAGCCTTGATCAGAAAAATTCAGTATTGATAGGTCGTAAAAATGATTGATCCCCAACTACTTCGTAAAGATATTGCTTCAGTAGAAGCACGTTTACTGGCACGCAAATTTAAGCTCGATATTGAGAAATTCAATACTCTAGAGAGTGAGCGTAAGTCTTTACAAACCCGTACTGAAGAATTACAAGCCAAGCGCAATCAACTCGCCAAGGCCATTGGTATGAAAAAAGGCAAGGGCGAGGATGCGGGTGCGGAGTTAGCAGAAGCCAGTCAAGTTAATTCTGATATGGAATCTGGTGTTTCTCGTTTAAGCCTCCTGCAGGCCGAAATTGCTGATTTCTTAATGGGTATTCCAAACTTGCCAGATGAGTCGGTACCCAATGGCAAAGATGAGGCCGATAATAAAGAAGTCAAACGCTGGGGCCAAGAACCCATATTTGATTTTGAGATTAAAGACCATGTGGATTTGGGCGCACCCTTAGGCTTGGATTTTGAAGTTGCTGCCAAAATTAGCGGCGCGCGTTTTGCGTTTCTAAAGGGACCTATCGCAAGACTGCATCGCGCCTTAGCGCAATTCATGCTCGATACGCATTCTACTCAGCATGGTTACCAAGAGATCTACACACCCTATATGGTGAACGCTGCATCGATGCGCGGCACAGGACAGTTACCCAAGTTTGAAGAAGACCTCTTTAAAGTGCCTCGCAAAATGGGCGGTGCTCAATCGGCAGAAGGTGGAGAAGAAGAGCGCATTGAAAACTTCTACCTCATCCCAACGGCTGAAGTACCGGTTACCAATTTAGTCAGAGATGAAATTGTTAATGCAGATAGTTTGCCAATGAAGTACGTTGCACACACACCGTGTTTCAGATCGGAAGCAGGGAGTTACGGCCGTGATGTTCGTGGCATGATTCGTCAGCATCAGTTTGACAAAGTGGAGTTGGTACAAATTGCAAAGCCCCAAGATTCGATGCAAGCACTAGAAGAACTTACAGGCCATGCTGAAAAAATTCTAGAGTTACTCGAGCTGCCTTATAGAAAAGTATTGCTCTGTACTGGCGATATGGGATTTGGTAGCACTAAGACTTACGATCTTGAAGTGTGGGTACCTTCGCAAAAATCCTACCGAGAAATTAGTTCCTGCTCCAATATGGGTGACTTCCAGGCTCGACGTATGCAAGCAAGATTTAAAGACGGACAGGCTAAACCTGAACTAGTCCACACTCTTAATGGCTCTGGTCTGGCAGTAGGTAGAGCATTGGTTGCCTTGTTGGAGAATAAGCAACAAGTAGACGGCAGCATTGCCATCCCCAAAGCTTTGCAGCCGTATTTGGGCGGCTTAGCAGTACTCAAACCAATTTAATGTTTCAAGAAATGAAAAGTGGAATGACTCAATTGAATAAATTCCAATTATTCATAACTCTTATTTGTTCGGTATGGATTTCTCCAAGTGCTTTTGCAGCTGAAAAAATCTATCGCTGTGAGGTATTGAGTGACGTTTATATTAAAAGCAATGGTGAGTTAGATATTGTGAAAGATAGCCCCAGAATTGGCCAAGAATTTGTGGTCATCAAGAAAACAGGGGAAGTGGTTGGAGATGTGATGGATTCCTTAGGAAAACCCAAGGTAATTGCATTTGGAAGTAATAGCAATTCTTATAAAGTCGTTTGGATAAAAAAGGCTGCAGGCAAGGATGGGGCCTTTGTAGACTATCTCAGTATCAATGGGTTTGCAAAAGACGGCAAGTATCCCTTTGGGTTTTTCTCTGGTGCGCTTCTAATGGCGGGCGTGTGCGAGTAATAGATCAAAAAGCCTAAGGTGAGATTGCCACATCGTTCTATCCCAAAGACATTTGGGAAATGCAGGGATCGCTAAAGTCGGCTGGTTAAATCACTATAGTTTTTATTTTTAGCCTCGAGGCATTCTTTTCAAGCACTTTATCAAGGGTGATAATTGATTTTGCTTTTAAGAATTTTGCAGCCGCGAGATGTAGCGCATCCCCAGATCGCAATTTGAATTTACTATCTAGCACTAGAACACCGGCGGAGTAAAAGACTTTATTTTCTATTGGTAGTAATTCAATATCATTAGTGCAGATGGCTTCGAAAAGCTTCCAAGCACTCTTGCTTTCCTTGGGGGTAATTTGTCCAGTTCTCTCTTTAATGCTTAAGGCGCTAGCAAATTCTGTAAATGTCCAAGTAGATGAGATCAACTTCGCATCTTTAGAGTTGTCATACCATTTGTGGATAGCTAGACTTTTTCCTTCTTGGGTGCAAAAACCAACCAGTATGCTTGTGTCAACATAGAGCATTAGTAGCGAGCTCCAGAGCGAAGCTCGTCCATTACTGATGTGCCCATTTTCATGGAATCTCTTAACTCCTTGGCCATTTTGGACAAAGCTTTGCGATCCAGTTTTTGAGGTCTGATGACTAATGCTCCGTCACTAGATAGGGTTGCTTCAACTCTATCGCCATTTTTCAGTTGGATTTCTTTAATAAATGCCGCAGGAATGCGAAGGGCTAGGCTGTTACCCCACTTTGAAATTTGGACGTTCATGAGCTCTCCTTCTTAAATATAGATATACATAAATGTATATCTATATTAGTACGATATACCGACTAGGTCAAATAAGCTCAACAGCTAACCTTAGCTACATGGATTTGTATGCCTGTAGCTATAATTGCCATTCGGTTCGGAGAGGTGGCAGAGTGGTCGAATGTACCTGACTCGAAATCAGGCGTACTGTCAAAGGTACCGAGGGTTCGAATCCCTCCCTCTCCGCCAAGTCAATAGGTATTACAAGGGTTTGCGGCAATACAACAGCCTTGTTACCAAAATCGTTACCAAAGCCATCCTGCGGGGCGGCTTTTCTTTTGGTGCCGCTGGTCCGCTTTCGGCCAAATTGGGACGGTGAATCTTCCCAAAGTGGCTTGTTTGAGTGGCTGGAATAACTTTAAAGCAGCCATTGTGATTACTGGCGCCTTTGGCGTTGTTATCTACGGAGGTAGCGAGATTCGAACTCTCGACCAACGGATTAAAAGAAGTCATGCCTCTTCAAGGCCTGCTAGCTATGGCCCTAGTAAAACTTATTAATATCAGGTATTCCCTCTCTTGGGAATCTTCTCAATACTTAGGTGGCGAAGTTCCCTAATTTATGGGTTGAATATTAAAAAGATCGTGACTATAAAAAATAGGAAAAGCACTGCGCCTTGAACCAGATTGGACTTACCGGTAGACAACGCCACGTGGGATACCCATAACGACGATAGCAATAACAAAATTTGCGCCGGGGGTAAGCCAAGCTCAATCGATACATGATTAATGGCGGCCCAGCAAAGAATGATAGGGACAGTCAGAGAAAGTGTTGCAATACCACTTCCAAGGGCGATATTGAGTGAGCGTTGTAAATGGTTGGCCCTAGCGGCATTCAATGAGGCGATCCACTCTGGCGCTAAAACTAAGACCGCAATAGTAATTCCATTTAAGCTAACTGGAAAGCCAATAAGCTGAAATTCATAGTTAATTAAAATTGCTAATTTTTCAATCAATAAAACTGAAAGCAATAGACTTATTGATAGCCAGAAAGTTAGATGAGTTATCTCTTTCAGATTGAATGCTTTTGAATGGGAGCTCGAATGATTTTCTGGTGACTTGTTGGAGTATTTTGTTTCAGGCAGCGCATTAGATTCTGTATTCAGGAAAAAACTCTGATGGCGTTTTGTTTGCGCAAATATGAATAACCCATAGAGGCTGATAACAATTGTTGCAAAGAAAATAACTTGATCTAAGCCTAAGTTAGTACCAAGTTGATGAACTGTGAAATTGGGGAGTACCAGGGTAACAATCGCCAAGGGAATCAGTATGCTCAGATACATATGAGCACCATGCGTGTTGAAATTTTGATCTGGGTGCAAGAATCCGCCAATCATCATAGATAAGCCTGTCATTCCCCCTAAAACAATAAACAAGGTAGAGGAAATCATGTCCCGGACAAAGCTTGGATTTCCTTCGCCATGAGTTAATGCGGTCATCATGACGGCAACCTCAATGATGGTAGCGGCCCCGGTCAATATGAGCGTTCCATATGGATCACCGAGGATTTCAGCCAAGCAATCAGCATTTTGGGCAACTTTAAAAATACAGGCAAGAATAATCGCAAACAAAATAACTGCGGCAGCTAATGGGTAGGGCATTAAATCTAAGCGAGGCGCAAAGTAGTAGAGATAGATTGCAGCACAGCTAGCAATAACTAATGCTAGATATTTTTTTAAAAAATTCATATTGCAGACCTTTTGGCGAGTATTTCTATTGATATTGTTTTGAAAGTTATGGTGCGACCCATTCCTTCTTTAATACACGCCTTACCATGGGATCGAATGTCGATAGAGGTTCATTTGGGTAATTTGGATCAAAAGAGATCTCATCGTATTTGGCGCAAAACTCAACAGTTTGCTGATAGGCAGGATCGTCTTTATAAGTATCCCGAGCATTAGGGTCTAGACCCAATTTAGCGCCATAGAAATAGGTTTGGAATAGACCGTGCTGAACAAGCATCCAATGATTATTTCTGGAAATAAAAGGGCGTAGGATCGAGGCAATCACTTCTCCATGATTAAAGGGCCCCAATGGCTCGCAAATATCATGAAATAAAGTAACGACAATGTACTCTTCATCGCGATTGTCACGCAAAGCTCTAGTTGCCGCCTGCAAACAGTGATCTTTTCTCGTAATATTGTATGAAGTATCTTTCGCTAGATCTTCTAATAGACCATAAAGTAAATCGGGTAGATTAACTAAGGTCTGCTGATGAACCTCTTTGAGTATCTGAAAATCCTCTGCGGTACCTTCATCCATTCGCGTGAAATGCATTTTGTCCATTTGGAACCTCGACTATTTATAGATCATGCTAAGCATTACAAGAAACAAAAGAAATATATAAACCTGAGCATGTATCTTATCTGGTATTTTTCCAATAAATTTAGTCGCAATTTGAATTCCCAATAAAGAACTGATAGTAAGAACGGCAAAAGCGGGTAAATCAATGTATCCAATAAACCAACCATCTATTTTTAAGGGGTGGACGATTGAAAAAGCGATATAAGTAAGTGTTCCAGAAAGGGCTACAGCAAGACTTAGAGGATTTGCCATTGCTGTTGCTTGAGTCATCGACAAACCCTTGCGTCTTAATAATGGCACCGTCATTACACCACCACCAACGCCGATAAAGGTGCCGATAAAACCTATGCCCAATCCACCACCAATCTTCTCCAGCTTATTTAAGGACCTTTTTTCTTCTATATCGTGATCTGTAAAACCACTACGTAATATGCAGTCCATGATGGTTGCAGCAAGATATACTAAAAATGCATAGTGGACCCACTTGCTTTGGACGAACGATGTGACTATTGCCCCGCAGATTGATCCAATCGCAATATAAAACGCAAATGGAAAAATATATTCCCACAAAATATTCCCTAATTTATTGTGTTTCAGGGTTGAAAAAGTTGCGCTGACAATCATGACGCAAGTCGATGTTGCAACTGCAATATGGATAGCTTCATGCCCTATTACGCTTCCAGTTCCGTACATATCGTTTAGCGTAATGTACAGCAGTGGGACCACAACAAACCCACCGCCAAATCCAAATAAGACTGATGAAATTCCAGCCAAGCAACCGAAGCATATCAATATTAAATAAACCATCTAGTCTCTTTTAATTCAATTGGTTTTTATGAATGACGGCTATAGCCAGGCCCCTGCACTATGGAGGCTTGGAATTTATATCCTCAGAGTTTTACATGCCAAATTACTACAGGTCAAATTCTGTAGCAGGATTTAAATAGAAAGCGGAACGCTTTAAAAAGATAGGATAGGTATGCCCTGAAACCTCGTATTTATATAGCTTACCGCCTAATCAAATATTAAATAAATGTGAACACATTTCTCATGCCTGGTTAACAGCTCGAGTGTTAAATTTCAAAGGCATAAAAAGTTCACCAACCTTAAATACAATCAGCAGAAAAATGAAAAGTAAACTAGTACGGCCGTCATTATGAATCAGAAATTAATTGTGATGAATGAATCTACTCATTTAGACTCTAAGCCAAGCATTTTCTTTATTGCCGTATTCATTGCTCTTATCGTGGGCGGTATTATTTATATAGCTCATAGCTTGCAGGGGGCTATTCTGTCTTCTGGCGCTCCTGGAATTAGCAATTTAGCAACTTTTCTTCCCTATCTTCTTCTCGGAATAGCGCTCTTAATTGCCTTAGGCTTTGAGTTTGTAAATGGATTTCACGACACAGCGAATGCTGTAGCAACGGTTATTTATACAAATTCTTTGCCACCCCATTTTGCAGTTGTCTGGTCTGGCTTTTTCAACTTTCTGGGGGTTATGTTCTCTACTGGGACTGTGGCCTTTGGCATAATCTCTATCCTGCCTGTTGAGTTAATTTTGCAGGTTGGTTCTAGCGCTGGATTTGCCATGATTTTTGCCTTACTGATTGCCGCCATCATCTGGAATCTAGCTACCTGGTGGTTAGGTTTGCCGGTCTCTTCCTCCCATACTTTAATTGGCTCAATTATTGGGGTAGGAGTGGCAAATGCGCTGATGCATGGCCGTGACGGCACCAGCGGAGTAGATTGGCATCAGGCAGGCAAAATTGGAGAATCACTTTTACTCTCTCCTATCATTGGCTTTGCAGTAGCAGCACTACTTTTTTTTACTATCAAGTTGCTAGTAAAAAATAAAGAACTCTTTGAGGCACCTCAAGGGAAGAAGCCTCCACCTTTCTGGATTCGTTGCATGCTGGTATTCACCTGTACTGGAGTTTCCTTTGCGCACGGATCAAATGATGGCCAAAAGGGCATGGGTTTAATTATGTTGATCTTAATTGGCGCGGTACCGATTGCCTATGCTTTAAACCACCCAATTACCTCAGAGCAAACTATTCAATATGTTGCATTCTCCCGCTCTGTAGAACAGCAGCTGATTAAATTAACTCCTCCTGATGGACTGGCGATTCAGAATCCACAGACCGTTTTGGTTGAATATGTCCGGACTCATAAAGCCACACCAGAGCTCTTACCAGCACTTGGCCTTATTTCGGGTTCACTTGGGAAGCAGGTAGAGAGCAGTAATAACTTAACTCAAGTAATTGGCAATAGCGTTACTAACTTACGTAATGAGATGTACTTAGTCTCTGAGACTATACATTTGATGAACGAAGATGCTGAAGTTATCCAGCGATTAAACCAGGATGAGCAAAAAACCTTAAAAGATTTTAAGAAAATGAACGATGAGGCGACTAAATTTATCCCTTTATGGGTCAAAGTAGCAGTCGCTATTGCATTAGGTCTTGGAACAATGGTGGGCTGGAAAAGAATTGTGATTACGGTGGGCCAGAAGATAGGTAAATCTCATCTGACCTATGCGCAGGGCTCTGCAGCAGAACTCGTGACGATGTTGACTATTGGAACTGCTGACACATATGGCTTACCTGTATCCACTACTCACGTTCTTACTTCGGCTGTGGCTGGAACTATGGCAGCAAATCACTCTGGTCTGCAGTCGAGCACGATTAAACGACTTTTGATGGCTTGGGTTTTCACGCTACCTGCTGCGGTCGCTTTATCAGCAGCTCTCTATTTTGTATTTTCAAAATTATTTTAATGATCCATTATCAGAGCGCCAATTGAATAATTTATATCTAATCTTAGCTACCCTAGCAATTTCTACTTCTGTGTTTGCTCAAACAATCCCCGCTCTTCCTAAGGAGTGGAGGGGAGAGATATCGGCAACCTCGATTGGGAAAGCTCACAACGCAGCTAATCCTGACGCATCTCCAAAGGGTTGGAATAAATATGATGAAGTCAGAACGTTGATTATTCTTCGTCAAGAGGGGCGGCATCTAGAGATGGTTCTCATCAATCCTAGAGGTGAGACTTCTTGGATTGGCACTATCTCTAAAGATGGGAAGCAAATCATGGCAAGCTATCAGGGCGGCGGCTCTTGGTTGCTTAACTTATTAGGAAAAACGCTTTCTGGTTGTGGGGTTAGCCACGGGAATAGTGGTACTTTTGAGAATTGGTTTAGTAACTATGCCGTACTGTGTCTTGATTTAACTGCGGTTGACTAGGCGCTAATCGCTTGTGAATTCTCAATTATTTTTCCCACTTTGTCATGTAAGACTTAATTTTTTCTGGACCCAATTCTGCAAGATACTTATTGAAGTCATCCCGAATTGGCGAGCCCTTAACAAAGGCAAATCCCACCTTATCCGCATAAGGAATTTCATAGCTGCTCTGGAATGGTAGGTGTAGCTTATTGAGGTAAGTAGATAGCATGGCTTCGTCTACAAAAACTAAATCTAGAGCTCCATTGTTAAGGTCTGTGAGTGCCTCGTTATAGGAGGGGTAAAGTTTCACTTGGCTGACTGAGTAATAGCCTTGAGGAACCAAGGTATTTTGGACGTAACCCATAAATACCGTGCCTGTCGGAAAGCCAATGGAGTATTTTTTGAGCTGACTTAAATCTTTGATAAGAATGTCACGCTTCTTTAGGCTCACTAAATTCCATGAGCTTTCATCATAAGGATTACTAAATTCCATTGCTTGTTTACGCTGATCCGTTATAGAGATTCCAGAGAAGGCAATATCTGCTTGGCTACTAGCGACAGCGCCTAGCATGCCCGCGAAATCATAGGATTTAATCTTGTAGGTATAGCCACGAGATTCGCAGTAACCTTTGAAAATCTCGAGATCTACTCCAACCAATTGATCATTTTGCACAAATGAATAAGGGGGCACGGTAGGCGCAACAGCAGCCTGTAATATCTTAGCAGTGCTTTCGTTAGATTTGGAGCATGCACTGATGGCCAAGACTGTAAAGATGGTCAATATCGTTATTAGAAGGGAGCGAGATAGGTATTTTGAAAGTTTCATATGTAATCTTTATTTAAGGCCAAAAAAAGAATTTGCTTCATCAATAATTGCATCATATTCATTGAGATTCGGTATATCAGGTATGCCACCCTCAATAAAGGTACCACCAATAACGCCAATATCTTGTGGTGCAGAATCTGGCAAATGCTTTGGGAAGATATAAAAAGAGCGCTTTACCTTTTGGTTTGCTACTGTTTTTCCTTCTCCAAAATATACCAAAATCATGTAGTTCATATTCTCGGGCAATTGATTTTTTAACATAATTAAATGCCCTTGCACGGGAACCAAGGCAGTATCTCTTGCTAACTCAACCGCTCCAAGTCCACTACAGTTAAAGATAAACTGTTCTTGCAGCTCTTCAAAAGAATGTATCTTGCCAACCACGATATTGATGTTGTTTGCATTGCTGAACTCGTGTAATTCAGCCATGAGTAGTGCGGTATTCATGAAAATGCCATCGTCGTAGGCAACCATCTTGCGAGTCGTCCCATTGCCAAAATCCAGAATGACATCCTTGGCCGGGCGCATGACCCTTCCCACATAAGCCTCTAATCCAGAATCCTCGCGGCTATTGAAGTAGCTGGGAACTAAGCGAGCGCCTTGCTTGAAATCCTGATTCTTATTTCTGGCGACATCATCGTAAAAGCGATAGGCATCAATACCAATTTGATCGATGATAGGTTGCATATCATGATCGTTATCCATCGAGACTGGGGCTAAAAGGCCACCTGCGTAATGTGAGGCTAGGGGGCCAATCTTTTCGGCATAAATAGTGATGTTTGAATAGCCTCGCTTGACTAAATCATATGCAGTAAATAGACCCACCAAGCCAGCGCCAATGATGGCGATAGGGGTGGACTTATCTGATAACTCTTTTCCAAGCGGTGAATCAATGAGTAATGTATTGACGTACTTTGCTGAGCCTGGCCCGAGAGTCCAGCCGCTACCGCCATGACCATAGTTATGCGCAATGACTTTATTGTTTATTTGTTCAACACTTAAATTCGGCATGCCATGCTTCATTGGCCGGTAGCAAAGAATTTTTTCGCCTATATGAGTTTGTGCAAACGCTGGCGGAATAATATTTCGGGTTTCAATGCATTCGGTCATATGATGCTGGCGGGACGAGTGAGATCGACGCCAGTGTATCTTGTAAACCGAAGAAATGGCTAGTAAATCACTTACCCAGTAATCGAATAATGGCGCCGATAGCAATTTGCCGATGCTCTTCAGTCCCGGCAATCGGGCTGTTTTCCATAAAGGGCCTTTCTACGAGCAGGCTTATTTGCCTGATGAGTAAAGACGCTTCATTTTTTGACATCACCCTAAAGGTGCCTGTTTTATTCTTGAGAGCAGATTCTAAGTAGGGCTCGGCAAGTGAATCCATATAAGCAAAGTAATCGGGTGGAAGACCATTAAGCTTGGTAAAGCGGTTCTCAAAAAAACGCATTACCGCTGGATTGACCTTCTGGATGCTTGAAAATATGGTCTCAATGATGTTCTGCGCAAAATGTTCAATGGGAACATCTTTACTAAATTGAGCAATCTCAAGAGCTACCTGCTCAAACTTTTTATCTCTCCCTTTTTTGACTGCCCATAAAAATACATTTTCTATGGAGCCAAGGCGTCTTACGAGGGTGCCTAGGGCATAGCCAGATTTTTGCGCCAGTGTTCTGCTGGTAAATAGCTCGGGATTAGCCTCCCCAACGATTTGCTCGGCTGCCAGCAAAATATCCTCCAATGTTTTTTGGGAGCGCTCTTGTTTGGGCTCGGCAAAAGGTATTTGGGAGTGGGGATTCATATTAAATAAGTACGAGGCAGACTAAAAGCGGAACATTGGATTGGTTATTAGCAATGGGGCCATAAAACCTAGATGATATATAGGTTTTCTACTGTGCGCTTACTGACCAAATGTGAACGGTTTTAAGAGTTTTTTGGATGGATAGGGTGCTAAATTGAGCCCACTTTGCTCTTCCCCATCTCTTAGGACGTACATTATGAAACTCAAACTGACATCACTTGCCGTACTAGTTCCGGTAGTGGCCCTTGGTCAAGCGCTCCCACCCCCACCACCCTTTCCCGCCCCCCAAAGTCTTTAATCAGGGCGGGTTCAGCCTCCCCCCCCCCCCCCCTCCCCCGTTTCTCCCGGTGTAAACCCACCAAATCTTTCCC
>Ga0118677_10000418_pt1 | contig 92827 bp, 76 predicted proteins | sample AliMusrvi5mmetaG_FD_86154 | JGI IMG/M metagenome (GOLD analysis project Ga0118677, IMG submission 86154) | reverse complement strand
GCGTAACGTGGTGGAATTCGTTCCTGGTAAATGCTGAGAAGCAGTTCGGACGACGCACGATGATTGCCGATGTCGGCATAGTCTATTCACCCGACAATCAACTCGCGTTCTGCGTTCCCGGCGGGCATGCGATGAACCACGACTACCAGCCCCACCCATTCGCCCACTGGGGTTTTGCAACCGCTATGATCGATGCCCACATTCCATATCGTGTGGTGACAGACTGGAAACTCAAATCCCAGATTATCGATTCTCTCAAGGTGCTGATTCTGCCGAATGTGGAGTGCCTGGACAACGGTTCGCTGCCTGTGCTCGAAAAGTGGGTAAGGTCCGGAGGCAGGTTGGTTATGACCGGTCCAGTCGGATTGAGATATGGAGTAGAAGGCTGCTTCGCCAGACGCAAAACAGGACTGCTGAACTCATTGATCGGACAGGATGTGAGTGTATCGCCGGGTATCTCCGAAGCCGGGTATTCTGCCAGAACATATACAATCGTTTCAAACGCAACCGATGTCAGGTCGTTCGGCAGTGATTCAACTGCTGGCAATGCAGGTGCTCCGTCCATCACGATTGGAGACAAGTGCCGGGTATTCGAAAAACGCCTGGGTAAAGGAATGATTATCTGGACACCCGACAGCATAGACATTGCATACTATCTGACTGAGAGACAGCGTCCATTGCTGCTCAAACAGATGACTGAACTGGTCGGCAGGTCATCTTTCCTCGACGCCCGCGATGTGGCTTCAACAGTCGGTATATTTTGTTGGAAGAGTGCAGCAGGATCAACATTGTTTGCTGACCTTGTAAACTACAACATCGACCCTGAATTGGACAAAGTGACGCCAGCGAAAGACATCGTATTCAAAATGAAGGCTCCATTGGGAGCAACAGACGTGCATGTCACAACATTAACGCCTGACAATACTACCCCGGCAACAGCAGTGATTTCAGATGGCTGGGTGAGAGTAACGCTACCGGAATTAAATCACTTTGCCGGAGCTAAAATGGAGTTCAGCACCAAATAGACAGGAACATCAGAACTGAGATAGCGGTCTAGTAAGAACTTAAATCATGAGGAGAGGTATAATGCGCGTCAATATACACAAGATTTGTTTTATGGCAGTTATAGCAGTATTACCTTTTATGCACCAGTTACCGGTCTATGCGGATGTACAATCCATGGTGAAACGATTGGCCAGTCCTAAGCAAATTGAACGCTGGGCTGTTGAAGTTGAGTTCTGGAGCGTGGATTCATCCGCGATTACTGATGTCTTGCCTATGCTCAAAGACGCAGACCCCAAGATAAGAATAGCTGCAGCGGAAGCATTGTGGCACCTGAGAAATAGAGATGCTATTGTCCCATTAAAAGATGCTCTCAGTGATACCGATCCAAAGGTAGTCACCAGGATCAAGGAAATCCTGAATAGATTTGATCCCCGGCATGAACCCGAACACAAGACTAATAGACCTGAGAAACTGGACAGTGCGCTCTTCAATACAATGATTGCCAGCAATGATGAGCAAAAACAAATGGATGCAATGGGGTTGATTCCAGCCGGCACCGACCCCGAGGTTTTTGATCTTGCTGTTCAGCTCATTAAACACAAAAATAAGCGCGTGGCATCTGAAGCTGCTTCAATTTTGTGTAGATTCACAGACGGGCGCTCTGATCCATATCTGCTGTATGCCTGGAAGCATGGGAACGAGTATATGCCCGGGATAATCGAATATCCAGGTGCAAAAAAACTGGCTTTGATTATGATGAAGAGCACAAATCCCCAGAGACGTATAGAGGCATCCGGTATACTCAAAGACCTTCAAGACCCGGAATGTATGGGTGTATTGAAAGCTGCATTGTCGGACAAGTCCGCTAGCGTGAGACAAAATGCAGCCGATGGTCTGGGGAGATTTGAAGACCGCAGCGTCATTCCAATTTTACTAAAAGCACTGAAAGATCCGGATGAGGAGGTCCGCAATTATGCAACTTCTTCCCTTGGGGACTTGAAATCTCACGAAGCTCTTACCCCTGTCATTGAATTGCTCAATTCTAAGAAGACGAGAGAGTTATCCAAGTTCTTCTATATTGCTGCACTGGAGCAGATCGCCGATCCTAAAGCTGTCCCTGCATTAATGAAATGCCTGAAGAGCAGCGAATGGAACACAAAAGAGATGGCAATATCTGCTCTTGCGCACTTTAAAGTAAAAAAGGCTACACCACAAATCTGCAAAGCATTGAAAGACGATGAGGGTCTCGTAAGAGGCGAAGCAGCACGTGCATTGGGAGAACTCGGGGACCCCAAAACAGCAGACTACCTTCTATCGGCATTGAAAGATAAGGATACTAACGTCCGAGCTGCAGCTATGCTGTCATTGGCACGATTAAAAGACAAACGTGCATATGCTATATTGATCAAAATGGCTGATGAATGCAAGCCTGGGATTGGACTATACGCTGCTGCGGCGCTCGGTACATATAAAGACAAACGTGCATACCCACACATAATCCCCTACCTTACAAACACATATTCTCCAAGTGCATATGCTATTTCATATTCACTGGTATCTCTTGGAGACGAAAGAGCTATAAAACCGCTCATATCGGCAATAACCAGAGGATGGAATGTTCCCCATAACGATTTCGAGTGTGGCTGCGAACAACCGGATACTGGAATCGCTGCTAAAACAATTATGGAACTGAACACTCCGGAAGGCAATGAATTTCTACTCAAATGCCTTGAAGAAAGGAATCTCCCTGTTGTAAAGGGAGCATACAGGTTTTTCATCAACCAGGGAATCGAAGGCTCGGAGGAGACAATTATTACCGCAATGCATATCGACAGCCTGTATATCGCAAAGATGCTCATTAACTCAGGAAATAGTAAACTTATGGAAGCAGGCCAGAAATATCTGCATACCCACCATGAAGATGTCTACTTGCCATTTGATAAGACTGGTTGCCCCAAATGGGGAAGCAAGCAACCTGCGACTATGATGGAAGAAGACAGGTATTATCTGTAGGAATTGGATGCATTAATAGGATAGACACTTTATCGGAGGCTTGAATTGGACAAAACAAAACTCGGAATACCTGGGCATTTGCCTGACAAGCTGGCTATATGTTCGTGGATATGGGCCTGGATATCATCCAGCTTGTCGGATGAGCCGTATGGCGACCTTGAAGCTGCTATGGCTGAAACAAAAGCCCGGGGATTCAACTGTATACGGGTGGATGCCGGGTTGAACTGGTGTTTTGACCTAGACGGCAACCCACGGGGAGAGATGGAGTTCGGGCCGTGGATTGATGGCTACAGCTCGAACCTGCGCACTGTCAATGCTCGCGGAGGTGCACGGTTTGATGTTCTGAGGCGTGTCATACGGATGATGGAGCTTGCCAGAGACTATGGCATTTATGTAATATTGACCAGCTGGGAATACCAGGACAGCTCCTGGCATGTGGTTGACCGTCGGATCAGGGATGAAGTTTTCGCTATACCGCTGGAGCTGCGTCTGATCAAAATGGCGCACCAGCACGACAGGCTGCTCAACATCCTGAAAGATAGAGGACTGGACAAGAACATCGCGTTTGTCGAACCGCACAACGAGATCGAACACAGCGAGTTCCCTGCAGGTGACGCCGGAAAGATATGCCATGCTGAGGCAATAGCTTTCCTGAGGAATCTGCATCCTGACATCTTGATCAGCGCTGACCACTCCAGTATTGACCTGAGTATCATCCCTGACAACACTCAGGTCTTCGACAACCACATGTATGCCGGCGCTGCTATGTATTTTGAGGGTATTATGGCACAGACCGTATGGCATCCGGATTTCGATCCCGCCAACCCGAAGGCGCTGCCGCTGCTTCGCAGATTACTCAAGGACGATATTGTACCATACGCTGTATTCGAGAAGCCTGCTCAGAATGTAAGAGAGTTCTGGAGACCATTCGATTGGCTGTATGAAAACCTCAAAAATGAGGAGTGGGACCGCTGGATGCTGGAGCATTATGATGAGTTCTGGCCAATTGTACAACAGATGGTAGAGACGGGCTTTGCAGACAATGCCAAAGAAGCTGCCAAAAGAGGTATACCAATGGTGTTGGACGAAGGAGGCTGGTTCTATCCACCGCTGGGTTCCAGGTTTGACGAAATGCCGCAGGGATTGGCATTGTTCGATTTAATGGCAGACCATGCGATCAAACATGATTACTGGGGATTCATGCCAACCACCTACTGCGGTCCCGAACAGCCAATATGGCATGTGAACCCGGAGTGGCTAAAAGAGATCAATGGTAGATTTATGAAAGGCTAGAAACTGGCAGGTTGATATGGGTTTAATTTATTATGCTCCAGTAATTCTCGTGATATGTTTACTTTGCATGCCTCCGATCGTGATGGCAGAGGGAACAACTAAACCGGTAAGCCGTATGGCTGGCAGGCATTTCATACAGAATATTGACTGCAACGACTACGACTACTATGCTCCCCCGGGGAATGCACAGGTTTGGATGCGGGAGCGGTACCGGTTGATGATCTCTTCCGGAGCCGATGTGTTGATCTCAGACATAGCACTTCCAGATGTGGTGGAGACTATCAACACTCCCACTGGCGAGATAATCGGAGCCCGATTGCCTGATGAGCTGAGGAAGGGGAGCAAGCGGTATCAGACCATTATGGAGCTGTCCGGACAATGCACGGATACCCTTCGACTCGCCTGTGAAGAGGGTCATCGTGGAGGAGCTCTGGTGCTGGCTGGGATGCGGATGAGTGACGCCCACCACGGGGAAGAATGGATGCCTTCTTCAGATGTAGAGCTGTTCGGGAAGTTTATTATGGACCATCCGGAATGGTGTAACACGTGGCCGGATGGTAGGAAGGATGCTACACTGAACTACTCTGTCCCGGAGGTGCAGGCCCACCGGCTGGCAATCCTCCGTGAGCTTGCAATGAACTATGACATTGACGGCATAGAGCTGGACTGGATGCGCTGGTGCAGGCATTTTCCTGCCGGCAGACAGAGAGAGTATATGGCTTCGATGACTGGTTTCGTCTGTGATGTGCGGAAAATGCTGGATGAAGTTGCCCATATAAAGGGCGTTGACAGAATGATACTCGGACACCGGATTGCAGTGACAATGGAAGAGAACTTGGATATGGGCTGTGATATCCCGACATGGATGAAAGACGGGTATGCGGACTATGTATCACCAATGGACTTCCTGTTCAATGACCCCAACATCCGCACTGATGAGTATGTGCAGGCAGCTGAAGGAACCGGATGTCTGGTCTATCCAACGGTAACATCCAAATACAGCTTCGGAAGGATGTACGATGACAACAACCTCTATGAAGGCAAAGACAACCATCGTGCAATAGCAATGAGGACACTCGACCGTGTGCGCGCACTGGCACACAATTTCTTCACATGGGGAGCTGACGGCGGTTCCTGTTTCAATATGTATATGTGGGATGCGGAGGAACTGTCGTTTTATAAGCAGATGACAACGATTCTCTCTAATCCAAAACTCTCAGTGCAAGGTCCCCGTCACTATATCTATCTGCCAATTTGGAAAGACCACAGCGGAGGAGTGGGACCGACCAAACGCTTCAATGCCCAGAGCCTCTCATTCGGAACTGACACAGTGGGAAAACGCCAGGCTTTCACATTCCGAATGGCTGACGGTAGAAAAGGTGAAAAACTGAAGGGAATCCTCCGGTTCAGGATTTATGATGCGAATGCCGTGGATGCATTTAAGATCGATCTGAACGACAAATCCATACCCGTACGTGCAATAAAAACACAATACCAGCCCAACGGCGAGGTTTTTGATGAGGAACTGGGCAAGAACTCACTACCGGTGCCAAAGGGGAATCCATTCGACCACAGTGTGCCGTTTACTTGGCCGGCTAATCTCAGGTTTGAAATAGATTTATCCAAGTGCCCACCATTCAAAGGAGATAACGAGTTAGGGATTACTCTGATGAATACGTCGATACCCGGAAAAACCCTGGTTATGGAGGCGGTGGAAATAATGGTAGAAGGAAATCGTTAGCATTGGGGCATTTTTGAGTTGCGCCGATATGCCGGTTGGTATTATTCATTCTTTGAGATTCTTGATGGACATACTGCAAAATACCAGGACAGCATAACAATATTTAGTGAGGACTAACAATGACATCACGAGAACGTGTATTAGCTGTAATCAATCACCAGCGACCGGATCGGGTACCGATTTATGGTTGGGTGGTGGCAAACCTCAGTGAACAGATCACACAGAAGTGGGGATCGGTTGCGGCATTTGAGGATATTTATGAGTTCGATTTCGCCCATCTGTTCGGAGGACCCGGAAACTACACCGATGAGGATATGTCTGCCTACTTTAAGGCCTGGACGATGGACACAGAACCCGGTTCACTGCTGGATGTCCCTATGACCGACCCTAATGTATCGAGCAGTTATGATGGCCTGCGCGCAGATATTGCACACCACAAAGAGCTGCGCGGTCGATGGGTATATGCTCAGACTCCCGGATTCTTTGAGTGCCATAATGGTCCGTACGGTATAGAGAACCACCTGGCTTTTATTGCAGAATATGAAGATCAGTTGCAGGAAGTTTATAGACGACAGGCAGAGTGGACGATTCAGTTCGCAAATAACTGCCTGGATATCGGAGTCGATATGATCCACATCTCCGACGACTGGGGCGGTCAGCACGACCTAATGTTCAATCCACGGGTCTGGAAACGCCTTATTGTTCCCTACCACAAGATTATCATCGATGCAGTAAAAGCACGCGGTGGGTATGTGAGCCTGCACAGCGACGGAAATGTGAGCAGCGTGGTAGATGGCATAGCGGAGTTGGGTTTTGATATAGTTCACCCCTGGCAGGAGAGCGCAGGCATGAGCTATGATCTGTTCGACCAGTACCGGGACAAGTTCAGCATAATGGGCGGCCTGGACATCCAAACAACCATAGGTTTCGGCAAACTAGACGCCCTGGTAGCAGATATAAAGAGAGTATTGGGTCGTTATCGGGACGGCGGAATGCTCTACTGCACCTCCCACTTCGTCCAGGACCACTGCAGCATGGAAGAACTCGAACTGGCATTTGACACTGTGCTGGAAGTGGTAAGGAAGCAGGAAACTGAGGGGTAGAATCACCTGAAAGGTAGCTGCGGGAACTTTGTTTGTGCGAATATGATATACAGTGCAAACCAGCGTTCCCGCAGGGTAAAAACGATATGGAAAATGAAGACAGACCAAAATTCAATACCCCTAAGATCTTCCTATTAATCGGCGAGGAGAAACATATCGTGCGGCTTATACAGGTTAACCTTGAGCGTGCAGGCTATGTTGTTGCAACAGCTACAAACGCCAAAGAGGCTCTTGAAAAAGCAGAATCCGAGCATCCTGATATAATAACATTCGATACAGAATTACCCGATAAAGATGGATTTGAGACGCTCCGTCATTTGGGAACCAATCCTAAAACCAAGGACATTCCTATCATCCACCTTGATGAGCTCTTCTCTATGATGCGTTCAGGTGTATAGCGAACTTGAGGGTTAGACGATCAACAAAATATCCTCCTCAATCCAGTTATGGTTCTTTCCAGATATGAGTGTAATATGCGTCTTTGGCAACCAGTCGGCTGGTTCCAGTGGACAGGTCTTTGATCCAGAGAGGAAATGTTTTTGCAAAAGGGGTGTCGCGCCTGGTGACGACCTTGAAATGACCTGCTATACCGATGGTTTCCAGTGGGTTGATCTTGTAGAACTTAACCCTTCCTGTCGTCAAGTTGAGATCTGCCATCTTTGGGCCAAAATCCATTACGAGAGTGTTGTCACTGGACCGGTATTGGCAGATTGCACCTGTCGGGTCGATTCTATATGGCCACTTCCGCCTTTTTCCTGTTTTCAAGTTGACCAACAGCGGCTTCAGTGAAAGGGAATCCGCGTCCCCTGGTCCGGATGGAAACGTAATTATGGCGTGATCCTCAATCGTTAACACGATATCCACATAGTTATCCTGCAAGCCGGTAGAATATAGTCTCTTGTGAGTGTGAGTATCGAGGATATCTGCCCAATAACCTCCGTTGACAATGAGTTTCGACCCATCCGCCGAGGATGACATAAGCATCGCGGATCCACGCGTCGTATCACCGCTCAGGAACCGCTCGGGTTTCTTCGATCCGGGGCGCAAAAGAAAAATCCCGCCATCCTCACTGTTATCAAGTGAGCGGGCAATATAGAGTTTGTCCTGTTTATTATTCCATCCCAGGCACAAGCCGAAACCACCACCCAAGTTGCTAAAGTCAACACCCTCAAAGCAGTCAATCACCCAGAGGTTGGTTGGCCCGACCAGGTTTACGACGGCAGCTTTTGAGCCTTCTATCTCCCAGAAAGCTATTGCCTTATTACTCGGTGAGAACTCTGACCCAACACTCGAACCCGAGACCCAATCCGGAAGTACAGTGATTTTCTGCTTGTTTGTCCCGTCCAGGTTCTCTACCCACAGTGCACGGTCATAACCGGTCTGATAGAGCAACCTGTCCGCAGATATTGCCGGAGTGACCAGACAAATGAGCGCTCCTGCAATTGCAAGTAATGTGAACAGGTTTGCCAAACTGCGTTGTCGAGGCATTCATCTTCTCTTTCTATCAAGTGTGATGAAGATTAGAAACCGACTTTCCCGTGTGCGACATACAAATCGCACACGGGGAGCGTAATCATTTTCCGGCAGGTTTTGCTTGAGGAGCCGCGGCTGGGGGGCCGAAGCCCTGAGGGCCAAATCCTGGATTGTTTGGGGCTGAGGGATCATATTTGGGCAGCATTATGCGCCACGTTGCCGGTGTTGTAGTCTCAGTTCCGTTTGTAATTGTAACAACTACCATCGGAGCGGGGCCATCTTTAGTGCTGACTGCTGCTTTGAGGGTGAGGGGAGCGTTCTGGTCTGCCAGTGCAGGATTTTGTCCCGTAACCTTTTTGACAAGTGGTTGTATATCATCTCCAAGCGTTCTGACATTGAATCCTGCACTTGTAAACGCTGCAGATGCCTGTGATTTGTTGAGAGACCCAAAGAGCTGCAGGATATCTTTGTTCTGCATAATACTCCACTGCAGGTTCAACTTACCCAGCATATCGTCAGATGTTATGTTAGCCATGAACTGCTCATTAGTCAGGGCAGCCATTTGAGCCAGCTCTGTCATTCCAAGAGTCTTTGTAGTCGTCAGGACCTTTTTCCAATTATCAATAAGCTCATCCGGTATCAATAACGGTATTTTGTCATACCATTCTTTATCCTGGAACTCTATTGGTTTACTGGTTTTCCCCCACTGGTACTGATATCTCTGAGCCGTACTGTCCAGTGCTTTCCGAAGTGTTGTCTCTTGAGCGCCTGCGGCTGCATTAGCTGCTCCGGGAGCTCCACCCATTGGTCCACCAGGTGGGCCAAACATTGGCCTCCCACCATAGTTGTCTGAAACTATGGCTATCCCCGCTGCTGCAGCCAACTGCTCCTGGACATCAGGAAGCGTACGACCATCCAGTTTTGCTTTGATCTTAGCATCCAGAACCGGGTCTGTCAGTTCAATGACATTTCCCTGAGCATCAGTAGTTGTGGCAGCGGTTGTGGCACCAGCACCAACCGGGAAGTTCTGCTGCATCTGCTTCATCATCTCCGGCCCCAACTCTTTCATAACATCCTGCATCGGACGGTTCAACAGGTCGGTCTCAATGAGTATTTTGCCGGCACCCTTTGCCATTTGGCTGTTGGGATTGAACAGGGGGATAACTGCAAAAGTATTTGGTGAGTGAACTACAATGCTTCCAAGCATATTGTTTCGCATAAAATTAGCCGCGCCGCGTCCACCAAAATTGGCACCGCCTCCGGGAAACGTGGGGTTCACTGTAATAGTTGCATCTGCAAGATTTCCGGGAGTCTCTGCTTCATTTGCATTCTTGCCCCCGAACTTGGCCATAAGTTTGTTGCTTGATCCAATCAGGTCTGTGAGTCCTTTTTGTCCTGCTGCACTCAAGCTGGATCCACTGATAGTCTTGGTATCGCCGGAAAGCAGTGTCTGCGCTAATCCAGGCGTGTTGTTGATGAAGCCGTTGAGTGATTTCGACATTCCTGATGCTGCCATCCAAAAGAGGTAAGGGTTGTCTACCCTGAGTTTTGCCAGATCATCTGCAGATAGACCATCCAGATTCTGAATGGAGTCCAAACCCTGCTTGCGAAGATCTGCAGCTGCCTGCTCATCAGCCTGATGTATTGAATCCCGCAACGCAGCCACTGCAAGCCTCGATTTCATATCCCATATAAGCCTGTATACCGGTTTGTCTTCTGTACCTTCAACAGACCATTTGAATCCTGTGACTCTGGAAATCGAATTCATCACCTCATACAGGGGAGTCTCTTTGGCGAAGATATTTATCTTGCGGTCTCTGACTTCCCAGTCCTTGGTGTTTGTTCCTGCACGCAGTGTAACGCTGCTTGCCGTCGTCAATGCGTCAACTACATCTCTGACAGGCACCTTTTTGCCTGAATATGTTGCTTTAACAGAGAGACGTGCATCTGATGAAAGTAAATCCCCGGATGCAGGTTTCTCAGAAGCAGCGCTGCCGGCATTTGGATCATAGGTTTCCGCGCACATTGCAGCAGTGGCCCAGGACATCAGTAGTCCGACTACCAATAGTAGTTTTAAACCTTTCCTTTTCATCTTACTACCGCCTTCTCTTTCGCATTGGTGAAAATAACCGTCACGGTTGATTTAATCATCGAAATCAAAACACTAATGGATACAATGCTTTTCATGGTTTTACCTTCTTTTGGACGGGAATGCGTTTAGCATTATCCTTATCAAGGCGCTCAATGGTTTGGGTAGCAGTATAGACATCAAGTGGCGCACCTGTGATGCTTACTGCATTCTTCTTGACGTCAGGCTGAACCCGAACTCCAATCGGCAAGGTACCTTTCCTGTGGGTAAGATTCCAGACAACCGAGTCAGCCACAGCGTTCTTCAGATACACCATAACTGTAACCTGCGCAGAAGAACCGTTCATAACCTCGGCCCTTTTCTGTGCAATCCCACTGTTCGGATGAAATTTACTGGATCCTATCCGCTTGATCTCTCCCGTGTCGGATTTTAGTTCATATGGTGTGAGCCAATAACCAGTGGAGCCCATTCCGGAAACTGGATCCGCTACTACTAAAATGAGACGATCGAGCCGATCTCTGGCCATAGCCATTGACATAGCGACTGGAGTACCCTGACTCGGGATCCCATACGGGAATGGCATAACCGGACCAAATGCCCCGGAATCTAGTTTAGGGATATTCATGGAGCCGATTGGTGTATTCCCCTGCGAAACTCCAGGCATAGGAAGTTTCGTTGTAGCTGAATTGCCTTTCGGACTGGTATCACCCCCACCCGGCATCACACCAGGCTGAGGCATCGCTGTCTGACCAAAAGGTCCTCCTGACGGCCACATGCTAAATCCTTTATTGGCTGACATAGGATTCCAGCCAAAACCTGTTCCTGAATAAGTGGGAGGAATCCCCCACTCGTCGCTCCAGGTATAATTTGGTAGTGCCACGGGCCTGGGTTGACCATTTACTTGAAGTACCGGCAATGGCTTCAGCACAACCGCATCATTGCCATCCGGTGCAATCAACAGCCCCCAGGTTTGGGCAACTGTCTCCAAAACAGCAGATAATGGAACACCCTGCGCATTAACGGAGAGTCTGGCTGGACTCTGATCGGGCTGCGCTGATCCGGGGAGTGTGGGTGTAACTACAGGAACCGGTGCGGAAGTAATCTTCAAACCACTTGCCTTGGAAAGCGACTCCACCGCCTGGACTAAACTGGTGTCTTTGAAATAGACATCCACTGGTCGAGTCAGTAAAAGCAGCCTTTTGGCCATTTGCAGCCTGGTCTGGGCTTCAACGACAGCAGAGTTAGCCTGTGCAGCTTCCTCTTTAGCTTGAGTGAGGTTGATTGCTGTTACCAGACCTGCGTTGAAGCTCTGTTGAACCGATTCCAGCGTTTCTAATTTGACTCTTAAAGCCGATTCCAATTTTGTTAAATCCGACTCTAGCGCAGCTACTACCTGTCCAATTGTAATTGGTGTGGTAGCATAAGCTGCCGGAGGAGGACTAGCAGGTTTGTCTGCAGGAGTATTACTCGTTGTGGCGACTTGTGAACCTGCCGGTCCTCCTACCAGGAGGACGGTGCAAGCAACCAGACACCATATTAAGCATTTTGTTAGTGTGATTTTCATCTCATTACCTCTGAATTCTGCGGAGCTGTCATACTCACCATTAAAAGGGATGATTCAGCTTCGGATCCAGACCTATCGGTAGTCTCTACACGCCGCTCCCCAGTTTCCGGATCTTCATATACAGTGCAGGCTGACTGGTATTGTGTACCATCCGGGTTGGTACCCCAGGCCACAACCCGCGCATACCTTTCGGATTCAGGTTCCGGTGTTACATTAGATTTCACAACAGGCGTTTCCTCTGTTTTGTTGCATTTAGCCACCAGCGAATAGAGGGGGATTGACCTGCGAGGCCTGATCCGCTTTATTTGCGGTGTATTCCGGATTGTTTTATGTGTACCATCAATTTTCGCGGGACGTGGTTTTGTAATGGTATCGAGTTGTTCCTTCGTTATATTGGCCTCGATACTCCATCTCCTGGAGTCAGGAGCATTGCTCATCTCAGTTTTTCGCTGTGGGAAGTACATAGTCTGCAGCCCCAACACGGCTAAGAGGAGGACAAGGAGTGAAGATGCCCAAAGTGCCGCTAACCTGGGTCGGAAATGCAACCTGGGGGACGGCGCTATACTCTTCTCGATGTGTGACCATGTAGATTGAAAATCCGGCACTGGCTGATTGCGGTCCTCTGCAACCATTCCTGCAACAGTGCCAAACTGAGCTGCTTGTTCGCGACAGCTGGCACATTCCTGCAGATGAGCAGTTACCTTTTGAAGCTCAGCTCCATTCAGTCTGCCGGATTCATAATCCCAAAGCAAGGGGACAATCGACTGACATTGCTTTTTATCTGACATCTTCATTACCTTCCCCCAGTGCATTTGTAATTCAGTCTTGCACAAATCACATTTGCAAACAGGACAAAACTCAGTTACATATGCGCTAGAGTTTTCAGAGCAATCTCTTTCAGGTGCTGCCGTGCTCGAAATAGCCTGACCCTTACTGATCCCGGTGAAGTATTCTGCAACCGGGCTATCTCGTCTGTACTAAGCTCTTCATATTCATAGAGAACTAAAAGTTCACGTTGGTGTGCCGGCAATTTCAGGAGTAAATCCCTTATTGAATCTGCTTCTAAACGCTTCTCAACGCTTATCACCGGATTCAATTGTTCCTCTGCCATCTTGAAATCTCGAAATACCGCTATCTCTGAAAGCTTTAATGCCTTAAACATTTTCGATCTGGCGTGAGTCCGGCACAAGTTAGTACATATCCGCATCAACCACGTAATAATCGAGGAATCACCTCGAAAACGCCCAATGGCCTTATATGCCTTGATAAAGGTATCTTGTACAATATCGCACGAATCCTCGCGGGATCCGGACATCAAATATGCATACCGGAATAGCTTTTGCTCATACCGCGAGTGAAGCAAGCTGAACGCATCCACATCACCGCAACGACAGCGGTTAACCAGCTCCTCATCCGTTGTCCCCGGTATTGCAGTAATAACGTCCACACACCTCGTCCTAAACCCTACTATCAAATATATAGACTCACCATTCTACATAATGTTAACACTTCAAAGGTATATATTAGATAAGGTATTACTATTATTTTCCACGCAGGGAAATGACTAGCCCGATTTTGTCACGATTAACTGTGTAGATGCATTCACGCTCTCGATTTTTCCCCTGGAGAGGGTATAAGCAATACTTGCCAGCAGGTCCCGGGGCTTTGCATCTTCATGAAATCCAGAAGATGCAATGCCCCATTTTGCTGGTTGAGGGCCTCGATCTCAATTACACGCACTCAGTTACTTATTGAAAAGAGTATTCAGATCGAGGCCTTCGATCTTTTTACCTTTCAGGACTCCGGACAGTGGGTCTGTGAACTGTTTGATACCAGGTATGTGGAAATCGGTCTTTCCGAGCAGCTTGTCTAATCCTGGAAGTGACACAAGATCTAGCAGCCCGGGAACATTGGGGATAGAGACAAGACTCACAAGATCAGGAGCCTGTAACACGTTTGGTATGTCCGTACCGAATAGTGGAGATATTTGGTCAGATTCACCTTTTGTAAAAGAGAATCCCCAGGTGTTATCTGAATCATTGAAGTCCTTTTCCTTGCTGTATACCGCTGCATAGACCCTTGGAATATTTGCCGGATCATACCTAAATGATATACTGACTGGTTTCATCTCACCGGGATTGACTGTCCCAACATCTACTACATTGAGTGATTTGAGATCAAGGATCGGGTTGCGCGGATCGGCAGCAAACAAACATACTTTTACTTCATTCGCAGTTGCTTCACCAAGGTTGTACACACTCAAAGGAAGCTCCAGGCTCTTACCAGGCTGAAGAGTGACCGGTAGGCTGGTTATAGCATTTGCGGCCAATGCTAAATCCGGTGCAGAATGATTCAGAGACACTCCGCTCTTCTTTGCCAGTTCATCAGCTTCTATCTGGCTGCCAGCTACAACCGGAAGCTGGGTGTAACGCCGTTGAACTACCAGTCGACAGTTAGTGGCAAGAATATAATGGGCTCCATTAACACCAGCAAACTTGATATTAATATTGTTGTATTCTGTACCCTGAGCGCTGCAGTTTGCAACCCCCGCTGGGACTTCCCATATGTATGTGCCTTCAGGGATAATGTTCTCCAGCTTGCCTATCTGTACTCCGTTTATAAATACAGTGGTAGTATAAGGGTGATAGGTAGAGCGAGGATTCTGAAGAGCGAAGTTTATCTCCACGAATGCACGTCCGCCTGCATCAGCCTCCATTGAGGCATTTGCCAATCGCTCTCCCCAAGTATCTCCACCATCATGGCTGCCCATTACATACTTTAAATCAGTAACTCCATCAACATCGGTGTGGTAACTTGCGAATAGTGTCTTGCTGTTAACCCAGATAAGTGGATACTCGGAATAGACCTTATCGTTTGTCAGTTGTTTTGGAGCGGTCCATTTTCCTCCGACTGATGGACAACGGGAGAACCATATCTCACTTGCATCGCCATCACCTTCACGCCATACTGAATAGACTGTTCCTGATGCGTCGCAAACAACCTGAGGTTCTCCACATACAACATTCTTGTTGGAGAGCACGGCAGTCTCACCGCGTGTCTTACCATCTTTATCCAGACGACGACTGACTATCTGGGCCTGAGTGCCGGTCTTAGAAACATATATAAGCGCAAATCCTCCATCAGAAACAAAGTCGATCTGAGGCCATGCGTGTGACTCTCCCTGAGAACGCGTTATAGCAACCTCAGGTCCAAATGTTTTACCACTATCTTTGCTAATCCTGAGGTAGATTTGCCCTGTGCCATCTCTAAGATCGTTCCAGACAACGACAACCACTCCCTGCTCATTTGCATGCACAACGGGATCGTCTACTCCTTTACCGTGGTTTGTAAGGTATTGAACAGGAGACCAGTCCTGCATCATCCGACCGCTTCCCCGAAATGCCAGGTCACTGCCTTTGCCCTGCGCAGAATCTTCCCAGACCACAAAAGCCTGAGATGTATCCCAGCGAGTGCGTATATAAGGCCATCGAGCATTATGATCCTTATCGCTGAGCAAAGCTGGATCCAATCGTGAATCTTTACCCATTACAGGTGTTTCACGCACAAAATAGACACGCGTATTACTGTTAGGCGGGGTAGTGTAGAAGACAAATCCCCTGCAGTCCCTTGCATATGATGTCATAGGGTGAGTAAAACAGTCTGTATCCATGTTCGCCAGGCGTGCACTTACATTAGGTCGGATCGTAGCTCCACGAACATCAGCCGCCCTGTCACGTTCGTTGTCTCTTCTGTGCCAATCGTCCATTTCTTCCTTGGTATTTATATGAGTGAGTACCCAGTACCACCACTTACTCAACCGCAGTGACCACTTGAAATTCTCGGACTTGTCTTCTCCCTGTGGGAAGTAAGCTGTACGCTGCCATTCCTCACGGGTTTGCCCTTTCCAGTTGGTTTCAAATTCCAGTTCACCTTTGTTTACACAACCGCTTGCACTTGAGGATGAACTCTCACTGGTATGGCCCATTCCAAGGTAGACAGATTTTCCATCCGGAACAACAAAGTGAAGGGGCCATTTGACCAGAGCATTGTTCAAATGGCTCTCAAGTGTAAGGTCCAATTCACGCATGCCGAAATACAGGCAAGGGATAACATTAAATGTGATTGATCCATTACCCGGAATGCTTGCATTATCCAGATTAGGAGTGATCCAAGCCATATTCTGCTGACCGTATTGCAATTTGACGGTCATACCCCGGATATAACTGTCAGTCTTGTTCACGATTTGGCAGGTGTAAGCAAGTGTTACCGGATCCTGACCTAATACAACAAAGTCTGTTTTATTGGTGTTAACTTCCCATTGGATATTCATGGTTGCAGTATCGGCAGGAGTACCTTCGGTAGAAGGTGTTTTTCCACTTGCGGCATATAACGCCAGGCTGACAGATTTGACATCGACGGGTACCGGAGCATTTGCTACGAGGCGGATATCTTTCCACTCCCCGGGAGCTAATGTGCACGGCCCATCTATAGAGCCACTACCCATAAGTCCGACCACCAATCCCTCCGGTACATCCTTTGGGACAATGACAAATGTCTGGGTCTGCTTCCCTCGATTGACTACCGATACGGTACCTCGTTTGTCATATCCAGTACTCATAGACATTTGGAATTCATCCTGACTAAATCCAGCACCTGCAGGCGTATTCACTCTTGGAGAAATAGTGATTAATCCGGGTGTCAGGTTTCCGGAACCACTTTTCACTGCGGAGACAATCTGGCGTATGCAATCATTTGCCGCATCTGCGAGTGGAGAGTCATCGAAGTCGTTATTCCCATAACTGGCTGCAAGGACTGTATTGGGATCACGACCCCGGTATGGTTTAGCAGTCTTTTTCGACTCCGTTTTAATTGGCACCACAGCCGCTGAGCTGGCTACATCAATCATACCTCCTGTAACGCCAAAGGCAGCTTCAGCTGTCGAAACATTTCCAACTATCGGGACTTTGATATCCTTTTTAGTAAACGTCCTGGCTGAAAGCTGCAAAGCCAGGACACCGTTGCATCCCTTTTCTTTGCCTCGATTAACCAGAGTCTCAAAAGTCGGCTGGGCGGTATTTGATAACTGTTCCGGCCACGCAAGCATCACTACATCACCCACCTGGGCCTTTTCCAGTTCTTTCTGAAGTGCCTGGGTGAGGGAGAGGAGGAATTTATCAGGAGTCCGAACACTACCCATTCCGGCAGATTGCCTGACAGGGAACACTCCAATCTTGAGTCCGTCTCCCTGACAGGAATTCATAAGCAGACAACTACAGACAATGACCATAAGTAATAAGGTGGACACCCTGAATACTGACATACGTTACCTCCGAATCAGTTGTGGCGGTTTACGACTCATCAAATGCAGTTTTAGTCATCATAACTTCTTAGATATGGCATGTCAATCATTAGCAATCTGACAGTTATTTAGGGGCTATGTGTCTTGCAATAGATTGGTGCAGGCACATAGCCCCATTCTGTCAGTTTGGAATATCAACGGGACTCATGCAAAACTATACAATCTGGAGTGCCAGTATTCCGCCAGCTATTGCCTTCGCCAGACGGTCCCTGAATAGACGGTCATGTAACAATTCTGCGTCCTGAGAGTTTGTCAGAAAGGCAGGTTCCACCAGCACAGCAGGCATGTGCCTATAGGTACCTCGCAGTATTCCCAGTCTGGAATGTGCCCCCTGGTTGTCTGCCTTAACCCCTCGCAAGGATAATCCCAGAAGTGCTAACTGGTGCATAATACGTCCTGCAACAGATGCGCTGCGCTCATCCCCGGCAACAACAAAGCACTCCGAACCTCTAGCCTCTGAAGGACCCGCGTTGAAGTGGACGGAAATCAACATATCACACTTTTCGCGCATAGCTATACTCGCTCTGGCTGATATCGGAATTAACTCATCCTTATTACGTGTCAGGCAAGTAGTGACGCCTGAAAGCCGCAGGTAGTGTCCTATCCTAATAACCATTTCCAGATTGAGTTTGTCTTCAACAAAGCCACCTCCGCATGCCCCGGTTCCTCCTCCGTGTCCGGCATCCAATGCAACTTTCATTGCGCTATTCTCCCTTTAATACTCTGGTAAACGTGCTCAACAAGGTAGTTGGCAATACTGGCAGGCATCTCAATTCCTGTTGCAGTGTAAGCAGACTTGCGCACTAATTCCACAACCTGGATTCTGCGTTGTTCCGGAGTTAAGTCCGCCATATTCCCTGCTTCTTTGGCTAATTCTTTGATGAGCGGTTCTCCGATATCAGAAAGCCATTTTCTAGCCTCCGGATGCAATCTTTGCAATCCTCTCAAATAGGCCATCAACATACTGAATAGAGTAAGGACCAGCATGGTCCAGTCCGTTATCGAAATTCCTTTGATCAATTCATGTTCCTCCAAATTTAGAAGTCAGAAGTTAGAATCCAGAATAATAGAATCAGGACTCAGAAGCCCATCATCCCATTTTTCATAATTCATAACTCAAACTTTCCCTTCTCCCTTCCTAACGCCTCTATCTGATCCTGCTGGATATCAGAGCTGCCATTACTGAAATTGCGGCTGCAGCCAGAGTCCTCCACATCCACTGCAGAGTTCCCTGGATAGCTCCTATGTCTGAACGTATGTCCTGCAGCGCAGCATCAACACGCACACACCGTTCAGGCACATTGCCGTTGAGTTTTGCCTTTATAGACTCTATCTCTGCCCGTAAAAGTACCACGGCATCATGGTCAATCTCGTTCATCATGAGATTCCTTTCTCTGTCTTTCGTCGAAGTCGATCCTGAATCAAGTTCAGGATGACGTGGTTTCCGTCAGGATGACGTCGTTTCCTTTAGGATGAGGTGATTTTCATCTCAAGGAGCTGTTCCCCCAGTCTGCTATCCCGCATTATTCATCATTGACTCAGCTTTTGCGTCTACTGCCAAGCATAAGCGAAGCTTCGTAAATAAAGCGGATTATTCAGTTCATCATCAGCTCCCGGACTTCGGAGATTTCTCCGGCATCCAGGGGTTTTCTGAACAGGGTGAATGCTTTGATGATCCCATTTAGTGGATACGTACCGGATGCGGTAGCTCCAATAGTATCCGTCAGAGTTGAGACTCCAGGTTGGTAAGTATCGGAACCAAAGCTCATCACTTGGTCAGCCACCAACCTCTCCCCTACCCAGATTCTCAGTATATCGACTGAAAAATCGATCACTCCGCACATGAAAACATCAACTCCATCTGCAGCTACTACGTTAGGTGTAGTGTAGTATTGAAATGCATCGGCTGCTTGACTCCTGCCTCCGAATGTAACTCTCCCTGAATCTGTAAACCAGGCAGATATGCAGGACAGAGATCCATTAAGATTGAACCCGAACAGCTGATTGCGCCCTGCACCGGAGGCCAATCCAAGAGGACGCACCAACATCGCTGCACTCAATCCTCTGGCACCGGCAAGCCTCGGATTCAGTATATTTGTCCCAAAAGATATCCGATCATCGACATTATCGAATATCAGTCCATTCGGACCAATCAGCGTCTGATAGCTCATTCCGTGGTTGGCATAAGTCGACAAGTCTACTACTTGTCCTGAAGCTGGATATGAGAATGCAGGTGTGGAGCAAGATATAACGTTTAACCACAGAGCCGAGTCAGCTATTAGGCTCTCAGGAAGACTCGGTCCTTTCATTGGTAATGAGACCGGAATCCTGACTCCCATACTAGTTCTCCCCCCATACAATGCCAACCAATTCTGAACAGGGTAAGCCCTCATCGTGTCCGCAATCGTGTTTGTTCAAATATCCCGAAATCAAAGGGGCTGCACTGGAAATCATTTGTTGCACTCTTGTATAGAGTTCATCCCTTACTGCATTCTCCTCAGTCCGGATGTCTGCAGAGATGGTGTATGTTCCATCTCGATTGGCAGTGACGTTTGGGAGCCGGTCCTCCGGCCTTGAAGCTGCAAGGCATCCGGATGCATGTTCCAGTAAAGCAAACACATCTTCTCTGGATGAAGTAGTCAGACTAAATCCGATCTGGTATATCATTACATCACCTCTCTCAGCCTGACAAATGCATCAAATGCTGTTAATGCCACCCCGGTATCGTTAGAGAGTAAAACTACCATATCCGAGCCATTGAATACTCCGTGCAGATAGACCGATATTGCATGCGTACACGCAAGATCCAGACCATCTTCAGTCCAGACCACGGTACCATCCGCAACTGTTGCACCGGACGCAACAGGCCATACTGCCTGAGATGCCCCGGATGTGCCTGCAGTAGTAACTTTGTATTTGTGTCCATTCACAACATTCAATGGTCTGCGGGAATCATTCAGCGCATATGCAGTGGATGCAGCCCAGGGTGATGTACTACTGGTAGACTTTGGCACTGATATTGTCCGAATCAGGCTAAGTCTGACATCTCCACCTAGAGCAGGTTCCGCAGCAAACAGTCTGACAGTCAGATCGGTCTGCGCGGAAGGGTTGACAATGGTCAGCATATACTCGCTGACCGGTGCATTCGGCCTTTGTATATCCAGCCGTTTCACTGTATTGGCTGCCTCATTAGTGCCCCACGAAGTAGTAAGGTCCGCACAGACAGCCTTTTCCCTGAGCATAGTTCCAAGCATTGAAAACCTCCGGTTTTTTAGTTGAGAGTTGTAAGTGTAAAGTTGTAAGTTGATAGTTGATAGTTGATAGTTGAAAGTTGATAGTGACATTTTCCCCGTTCGTCCTGAGCCGGTTGAAGGACGCGGATATGCACAAACCGTTCGTTCTTCTTGCCGAAGACTTGAGTGAAACACCCTTCGACTTGCTCAGGGTGAACGGGATAGTGGTTCGTAGTTTGCGGTCGACCGCAGAGGTCGCCCCTATGTGCTTTAGTTGAGAGTTGAAAGTTGAAAGTTGATAGTTGATAGTTGATAGCAAAAATTTTCCCCGTTCGTCCTGAGCCAGTCGAAGGACGCGGATATGCACAAAGCGTTCGTCTTTCCTGTCGAAGTGCAAACAGGACTTGAGTGAAACACCCTTCGACTTGCTCAGGGTGAACGGGATAGTGGTTCATAGATTCCGGGCGACCGCAGAGGGTCGCCCCTACGTATTTCAATCCACCCCTTTTTGCGTTTTCTGTGCTATTCCGCGTCATCCGCGATTCAACAGCCTTGCAACTACACCTGAGATCCGTATGCAAACTGCCACATACCAAAACCGGCATTGTAGCGGGACCTTACTCCATACAGAAACTGGTCTCTCATGAATCCGCTCTCAGTGTTGCCATCGAGACTTTCGAACTCAACTGGAGTTCGGCGCTGTAATATGAGGGGTTTGATGATCCCCCTGGTGCAGAGCACGAACCAGTCATTGGTGTCTGCAAGATACGGAGACACCACCAGTTCCAGCCTACCCTTAAGCACATTATTCGGCATCTTCTGATAAGCAGTGGTACCGGTTGAATCGGGCCAATAGACGGACTCCAGGATCTCCCTTGCTGTCCATTCCAGGTCCGGAGGAACTGCAAGAGTATCGGCACTGATCCCCATCGGCCGCCCCCGATCATCCTTGAACTTGGCCATAGCAGTTATCGCTGCCTGCAGAGCCGCAGAACTCAGCGCAGCAGTTCCCTTGTTCGACTGAGCAACCTGATATTCAGCTCCTACTGTCACATGGTCGGTGTCGAAGAAATACTGGCCATCAAAGCATGTGCTGCTGAACCCGGATGCCAGCAAGCCAAAAACCAGTTCCTCTACATGCCTTCTGGCTTCCTGGGCCAGTGACTGCACGCGGATTCTTATCTGTCCGTACTGATCGTCCTCAATAGCAGCCCTGTCAATTCCCAGGGTGGATTCCCAGGTCTTATTGACTATCGAGTAGCTGCTCTCGATCATTGCATTGATCTGCCTTTCTCCAACGAACTCCCTCATCTTGGGTACCGACCCCAGCCAGGCATACTTCTCCTGATCTTTACCCGACTCCACAAGCATAGCGAGCCGTTCCCAGTCTGAACCATAATTCAGACCGCCTAAAGTCTCAAAGAACAAAGCCTTAATACCAGGCAAAAGCAAATTTGGCATATCCGATCTAGTTAAAGGCATTTTCTAATCCTCCAGTTTTTTAGTTGAGAGTTGGGGAAGAAGTCAGAAGTCAGGAGTCAGAATCCAGAAGCTAATTCCTTCCCTTTTCATCATTCATAATTCATAACTCATACTTTCACTTGATGAAGTCTGACGTCTGAAGCCTATCCCTTCCGGGTTAGCTTGCCTGGGCGTCTACATTGAATGCGTATCCGTCTATACGGACTCTTACTTCGGTAGCTGAGACTACTTCGGCTACACGGCCTACCTTAGGACCGGTACCGGGGTCGGTAATGGCGACTGTGGCATTATTACCAGTAGCGCTATTGTCCCAGTAGACCTCTTTGCCTACCCATGTCTGGTCCGCTCCAACGCTGATAAAAGCGTGCACGCCGGATGTCTCTACCCGCAGGCTCTTATCCCCGGCTGAGCCAGCAGAATTGTCGATGGTCTCATAGGCAACTCCCAGAAAAGGCCGGGATGCAGTCGGGGTATGGGTTGCATAACCGGCAGATGCATCGGAACAGACAAATGTCCCTTTCGCTATCTTCACAACAGCCATTTTCAAGGATATAAGCTTCCCCTGAGCTTTCTTTGTATCACGTGCAACAGTGTATGCGGCGTAGGCCATGGTTTTTTATCCTTTCTTTTTTGAGAAGACAGAAGACAGAAGTCAGTAGTCAGAATGCTGGCACTGTCTGCCTGTTGATTTTTTGTGAGGAGTCAGGAGACAGGAGTCAGAATGCTGCTAACTGTCTGCCTGGCGTGCTGCGGGAACTATTGGGTGCTGACTTGTTAACTTTGTGTAAACCAAAGTTCCCGCAGGATAGAATAACTGTCTGCCTGGCGGTTTTTTAGGAAGTCTGAATTCAGAAATCAGAAGGCTGTCCCTTCCTTTTTCATAATTCATAACTCATCCTTTCCCTTTCTGAAGTCTCTTTCGTCAAACGAACTGCCTGGCTGTATTTGGATCCAGGCCCAGTTTTTTGAAGAGCTGAATCTGTTCCGGGGAGAGAGGTTCTGTGTTTTCCCGGGCCTCAGCTTGTTCGCTGTAACTGATCAATGCAGGCATATTGTCCAAGTATTTGCAAAATAGTTCAGCAGGACTCAGTGTTTCTCCACCGAAGCTGACACTTTTTGTTTGTCCATGAACAAGTATTGCCCTTGCAATCTCCTCCACAGACGGGATCACTTTACCTGCTCTCTTAAAGCGCTCTATGGCTGTGTCTACCTCCTTTATTCGGAGTTCCATCTCCAAACGAGTGTTCTCTTTCTGCAGCCTGTCTACATCCAGCGCCATTTGAGCGACTTCACGTTCATCATTGATCGGAGCATCAGATAATGCACCATCCAGATCAACACGGTCATCAAAAACCTGGGCCCCGGCTACTCTGGGTGACCTGACCAGGGAAACCTCTCTGATCTCGCTGATATCTTTAGCAAGGGCAATCGAAAGCCTGCGGGCCCCTGCCCGGTCGATGAATGCCCAGGCTTGAGGGGAAAAACCAATATAACCCATCAGGTCCTTCCCCTGCCTCCAAATCCTTTTGAGAACACCTATCGCTCCATCAAAAGGTGTGTCCTGGTGCTCAACCTTTACCGGGGCTTCATGGAACCCCGCAGCCAGTCTGTCCAGATCAGCCTCTGTAACACTGATCCCCTTGTCCGGATAATCCCCGGCTTCAAACAGTTTCGCAATTCTCTCAACAATCTCCGGCAATTCAATTACCTCCGTTTTTGAGATTTAATGGTGTATAAGCAAGCATTTCCCATCCAAAGCCACTATCCCAGCACTGCGGTTTTGATGCATTGGTTGTTGCGCAGTCTGTGGATGTAGATGCGCTGGATGGTGAAACTGCGGGAGTCGCGGGTTATGGCGGCTCCAGCTGTCAATGGGACATCTGATGCTACAGTCAGAAGCAGGACTGGTCTGGAAAGTCCGGCGATCTCCACGTCGTCCAGGTAAAGCCTCATCTTGCTACTCTCAAGCATCTGTATCATCCCCCGGTATTGAGTCCCGGCCAGGGTAAACGTTTCTCCTTCTCTTTCAATAGCATCATGCAGCCTGCTCCAAAGACTCACCAGACTCCCTCCTCACTACTGAATACTGGTTCAACATCAACCGTATTGCTCTGAGCAGAATCAAAGGACGCCGATAGATAAGGCAGCAGCCTGGCCTTTCCCTGCAGGACAAGATCAGGTCCAATTCTCAAAGCTGACCCGATAGTAATCCCGGCTGCCGCAAATGTCTCCCCTGCTCCGGATTCACGCATCAACTGCTCCAGAAACTCCCCGGTTATGATCTCCAATATCCCCAGCTTCAACAGCGCCTGCAGACCGGCATCGGCAGTGTCTGATAGACAAACGGGATTTATCTCCCTTTCAACAGCCGGCTGCATTTCGGCAATCAATGCTGTAATGTCGGAATCGTGTGAAGTATCAGTGGATACAATCATCGCCTTGCGCTTAACATCCGCAGTTGTGATACTTATGGACATCAAATACTCTCCTTTCCATCCTCATATAGAACACCTCAATTCCACGAAAAAAATAATCCGTTCACCCTGAGCTTGTCGAAGGGTGCGTAAGCTATCTGTGCGTCCGCGTCCTTCGACAAGCTCAGGACGAACGGATTCTTTACTCAATTCTGAGAAGGTCCATCTACCGGAATCCCAAGGTACTCCCTTATCCAGCCTTCGTCAGGTTTGACTATGCTGCCATTGACCAGTTTGGTTATGGCATCAGCGATGGACGCAAAGTCTCTGTCATCCATAGTACCAAGACTGAATATCGGATATGCCGATACCCCAGCGAAGTTGTAATCCACCAATCGTCGTATCAACTGCTCCTGCATAACTGTTTCTTCCAGGTCCCTTTTCAGCTTGAGCAGACACATCCGCAATATGTCCAAATGGACCTTGGCAAGAGCAAATGAACCGACACGCATTCCCTCGTCGGTCATAAGTGTCTGCCCGAGTATTGCCTTAGCTATCTGCTTGTCATGCCACTCAAGTGTCTGCAGGAATCCCGCCTCCCCTCCTCTCTGGGACTCAATCAGTTCGATCTTGACATCCTCCGGTAACACGATAGCTGTCTGCTTCTGAACCCTGTCCAGGATTTTGAGCAACTCATCCTGTGTTGCGCGGGGTGTTCCTCTGGCAAAGCTGGCTTTGATTGTCGGAGATCCATATTTCTCCAGATACACATTGAGGAACTGACCCAGTATTTCCTTGCTCAAATAGTGTTTGTATGCTGCCCGAAGATCACTCCTGCCGTATGGAGATTCGTATGTCTGCATATAGGTATAGACTATAAACTTAGACATATTCAGGTATTTATCTCCAAATCCCGACTTTATCCCGGTCAGATTGAGGAACTTGTCTGTCTCGAAGGTAAATTCGGCTGGGTCTTTGCTCTTGACCGATTTTAAACCAACAAATCCGGTATAGGGACCATCAGGCAGCAATTCGTAGTTCATCTCCTGGATAGAGACACCTTTGGCAATGGCATCCAGTGCATTGCAAAGAATGTCCAATATATTTCGCTCCATCCGGTTCAAAGCATACGTAACAAAATCTGCGATACGTATATCCTGTGGACTCAAAGAAGCAGGCATAACTGTCCATCCCCTGGAGAGCACCGCCAGCTTCTTTATATTCAGACATGCCTGAATGTGTGCATCCCTCTGCATCTGGTCATATACAGCGTATCCTTTCTTCCCCACCAGATCATCCTGGTTATACGCCATCCCAGACCATCCCACAGCCCCCACCACCGCACTCTCTGAAGGCACCGACCTGCGGGACCTGAACAAACTAAAGAGTTTCAATTTATACCTCCTGGGTTAGAAGTTGATAAATGATAATTAGTATCTGGAAAACCGGGTTTGTCCGAAGCGGAAGCCTATTCCCCATTGGCGAGGGGTTAGACAGAATTCAATTCCAAAATCAACATATGGTTTTCAACTGCAGGCTGGGCACATCCCCCTCGTTCGCAAGCTCACGAGCCCCCTTCAAAGGGGGAATAACGCTCCCCATCTCCTTGTGTCCCCATCTCCCCATCTCCCCGTCTCCAACACTCCTGCGTTGTATCTAATAATCCTGATAACTTATCCGGGTTCCGGAGGTTCTTATTGTTATTGGGGTTGTGGACTGCGACAGCTTCCAGGCAAGGGCCATTGCAATTACCAGATCGTCGTGGCAGCCGTGCCTGGTGCCCATTTTCACGTTGCCGTGTTCCGAGATTTCATACTCAAAGAACGACAGCTCCGAAAGCAAATCCCTGTGCTCAGGTATAACCGGTAATCCTCGTGCAAAACCAACTGCCAAACCGTCTATCAACTCTCTCTTAGACTGAGACGTAAAGACCAGACCCTCCACCCGGACGTTCAATCCCGCATCACAGAGCCTGTCCCTTAGCTGCTCATTCAACGGATCACCTATCGAGGTCTGATCAGCCAACACGGCATTTACATTGTTCTCACTGATAAACTGGACGACTCTGTCGATCTGCACCTGCCAGGGAAGTCCGTTGAGGCGGTCTATGGCGATTACCTGGCACTCATCAATGGCAATCATCGCTGTATAGTCTGCATACCTGGCCCAATCCAATCCCATTACGACCCATCCTCCTCCGCTGGGCCTGACCTGTCCCATAGCTCTCTGAATATCTATGATCGGGAAGACTGCGTTTGCATCCTCTATGAACCTGGCCTCATACTCGACTGCATACTGCCTGTCAGTGATATACTCCCGCTGGCTCTCTATATATTCCCTGGATATGTGGGGATTTGTAACCGATGGAAAACTCATCGATATGCACCTGCCATCACCACCATTCTCCCCACGCATAAATGACCGGTAGAAGTGGTTCCTTCCGAAAGGAGTAGAGATCAGGAGCAGATCTCCATTTTTGTCAGCCAGCATTGGAGCAATTACCTCATTGATGACTGAATCCCTGACATAGGCTGCTTCATCGACTATCACCCTGTCTGCCCAATGCCCTCTCAAGTTGCGTCCGTCCTCATCGGCTGTCCGGGCACTGATAAGACTGTTTCCAATGTTGATACGGGTGTATGGCGTCCTGACTATTGAATACATCCTGTTCAAAAGGTAATGCGATGATAGAAGCCTTTCTACAGAATCGATGATTATCCTGCTCTGGTCATAACTTGGTGAGACTATCATCTGACGGCAACCTGGATTGAGAATTGCTTCAGTAGCTACGTCGATAGCAGCAGCCTCGGTCTTCCCCCATCGTCTTCCGCAAGCTGCGACTTTGACCTTAGCATCAGCCAGCAGCCACGTTCTCTGGCTCTCGTGCGGAACCCATCCCCACAGCGTTTCGGCTACTGCCAGATTCATTTCTCTTGCGTTCACTTTCGCAGCTTTCCTTTACTTTCTTCACAAATTCCGCTAAAGCTTCTGCCGGATCTTCTTCCTGCTGTTCCAAAACCTTGCTGAGCTTTAGGACTTCGAGAGCTGTTTTAGTATCAACTCCAGTGCATAGTGAGATGACAGCGTTAAGGGCTGCGTTGCCTGCAATTCTGATGAGCGCCTTATGCTGTCTGCGTTCTGCATCTCGTATAGCACTGCAGAACTCCGGGTCATTCAGCCACCTGTAGATAGTTGTCTTCCGGACGCCAAGGGTTTGAGCAGTCTGCTGTTCGGTGCTGGAGAGGAGAAGTTCGATTGCTGTCTGTTGTTTGGTATTAAGCATACTCAAGCCTCCATCATCGAGGGTATTGGTCAATCGCCACAATACATAGCACATATGTTCGCGTAGCAGTACAAAAAAGGGGACCGGTTTTAAGGCCGGTCCATTGCTATCGACGCAAAACAACTTGAAAAGGAGGTTAATACTACATGAATATAAGACACCGTTTATGCTGGAAAGTATCGAATAAGAATAATCTTTTTCTATTTTTTTGTTTTTAAGCTTGTTTTATTCGTAATGCCTCAGTTTTTACTCTTACCAACTGGAAAAATGGAATCATGGGAATTATTGCAGGTTATTAAAAAATAAATTCTACATGATTATAAGACGCCAGGAAGGCGAATTCGTCCCGCTTTTTGCCGGTATATTTTCATAATATTTTTGTGACGGTTATTTAATGTGCTATTTTGAGCTCAAAACCGCCTCATTTATCAGCTGGTAGACCCCGTTGGCTGCTGTTACTACTGAAAATTCAATGCTGCCAAACGTTTTAATAGAAGTGTCAAAAAGTATGACTCCATCCGCAACAAATTCTTCATCAGAGTGCCAAATTCCGTAGACCACCGGAACTAATGGAAAAACCAGAAGCTTCACTCCAACATCCCCAACTGACACTTGCTCTCCATTGAGAGCCTGTGCAGATTTAACCAGCAAGTCCGGTTTTTTGTCGAACACTTTGACCAGCGGAGCAACTGCCCGTTTGCGGAAACTCGGTTCATAACCCGCAGCCCCAGGAATATCTCGAAACGCTATCAACTCCCCATTTGCCTGCTTCCCGTGTGCAGCTACAAGATACTGGAGTAATAAGGCCCGAACAGCAGGCTTCACAGTAACATCAGAATTCACCTGACACACAAATCCATCGAGCAACCTTATAAAGTAGGATTTCGCCAGATACTCAACCCGGAAAGCTTCACCAGTCCACTCAACTCCAGCCTGTGCAGCGACAGAGACCGGGTCAGCACTTCGCAGGCTCTCCAAAGCAATCTCCGCAGCAGTCTCATAGCCCTTAACTAAGTTCGATATATCACTCAAAATTAAAACTCCCGGCCATGCCGAACTGGGGTTCGGCGTTCCCAATGTTAATTCAGTGTCGGCGGCTTATTGACAGGCTTCTTGCCCATCATTCGCAGTATGCGGTTAAAAATCTGGTTTGCAATCATCTCAAAGTAGAAAATCATACGGGCCACTTTGCGAAATGGCCCTTTAACATCCTTCACCAGCTCACGTGCAGCTGCGAAGTTCCCTTTTTCTACATTTTTGACAGCTTCAAAGACACGGAAGTCCTCCTTGTCGGGATACAACTCACGCGCAACCTTCAGGAGGCGATGTGATTCCTCATAATGTTTGGTATCCTCAAATGCCATATACAGGGCTGAATACTCCCACGGTGTCTGGGGAAGGTTCTGAAAGACATCATTAACTAAATCTGATTGTTCCTCAAACCGGCCCAGAGTATACAACGATCTCAGAAGATGTGCCCGGAGAGTGCCATCGGATGGATATTTCTGGATACCTTCACGAAACATATTAATGGCCTCATCGTGTTTTCCAGTAACAACAAAGAGGCGTCCCCGAAGCTCAAACATAGCGCAGCTGACGCGCTGCATGGCATCAAGTTCCGCAAATATGGCGTCAATCTGGTTATACCTTTTCAACTCAAGCATGGCTCTTGCTTTAATCTCAAGGGCTAACCCATGTGTGATAGGTGGGAGGTTGCATGTAAGCGCTTTATCAGTAAAACCAATAGCCTGATTCCACTCCCCCTTACGTGACGCAGCATTTGCTGAGGTTATGTAGCTCAGAAAATGCAGGACAGGTATTGCGTTGGCAGCTTTTTCATTCCACTCAGCGGCTTGCCTTGTCTCTCCTCGCTCCCTGCATATACGCGCTAATGTTTTCAAAGCCAAAGTCGATATCTGACTAATCTCAAGAGCACGCATTGCGGCAGCTTCTGCTTCATCCAGACGATTTGCGAAAGAAAGTGCTGATGAAAGTTCTGAGATGATAGACCAATTATTCGGCTGTGAATCAACTGCCTTCTGTAACATTATGATAGCTTCGTCCAATCGATGCTGCTTCATCAGGAATCGGCCGCGTTTCTGCATAACAAATGGTGAATCAGGGAATCTGTGTTCGGCTTCTTTCAGCAATGCTTCAGATTCATCCACCCGGTCTTCAGAGAGCAAGCCCGTGACTTTAGAAAGGATCCCACCAGAATCATCAGGATAAAGCTCTTCCCATCTGTCTCGCAATTCCATTGCCTTTGCATTTTCCCTCAGCATTGCATATGTAGAAACGCAGCGTTCGAGCACCCACCTGTCTTTGTCATCCAGAGCAATTGCATTATCAGCAGCTGCCTTTGCATTTTCTAAATCGCCTTCAAATGCCAGTAAATCAGATTCAACGGCCCAAACAATTGCAAGATTTTGGTTCAATTCTTTTGATTTGCGCATTGCAGCATGCGCGCCAGCTCTATCTCCCCGCCACAGTCGCAGCGTGACAGCTAATGCCCACATTTCTACTGATTCCGGGTATTGCTCAACACCTTGATCTACTAATCTGTAAGCCAGCAAGCAGTCACCTGCTATATCTGCATCCCGTATTGCCTGAATTGCTTTCTTTAAATCGTCCATTTGCTGCAAGTCGTCCTTGAATGTTATTAGCAACCTATACTACCGAAGCATAGGGGCATTATATATATGGCGAACTGCATTGTCAAAAGGATCTGTCCATATATAAACTGATTATTTTCTATATATAGGTTTACATAGTGTTGTTTTTACACTATACTATGTGTAGATACTACACTATCTCTTGAGCAACCTGGAAACAGGAGGATGAGCGAGATGCCATATACTTATGAATATCCCAGGGCGGCATTGACTGTAGACTGCGTGGTCTTTGGGTACGATGAACAGGACCTTAAAGTCCTATTGATTCAAAGAGATATCGATCCTTTTGCAGGTAAGTGGGCTCTGCCTGGAGGATTCGTCAATGTAAATGAAACCCTGGACCAGGCAGCACTGCGGGAACTGGAAGAGGAGACTGGTGTTATGGATGTATACCTGGAGCAGCTGTATACGTTTGGAGATATCAACCGGGATCCCAGAGAAAGAATTGTCAGTGTAGCTTATTATGCGTTAGTTAATCTGTTCAATCACAAGGTTGCCGCGGCTTCTGATGCTCGGAATGCACTGTGGTTTGCTGAGGATGATGTCCCCGGCCTGGCGTTTGACCATGCTCATATACTAGACATGGCGCTAAATAGACTCAGGGTAAAGGTCAGATATCAACCAATAGGTTTTGAGCTGCTGCCCGGTAAATTCACCCTCAGCCAGTTACAGAACCTGTATGAAGTCATCCTGGATTCCAAACTGGACAAAAGAAACTTCCGAAAGAAGATACTTTCAATGGACCTGCTAACTGAACTGGATGAGGTCGAACAGGATGTAGCCCACAGGGCTGCCAGGCTGTACAGTTTTGACGAGGATAGATATTTGAACCTAACTAAGCAGGGATTCAATTTCGAGTTGTAAATGATTATCAGCGTGTGGTTAATCGTTTACTCAAATCAATCAAGGAGCTTTGTGAAGTATAAAAACGAGGTCATTCGATAGCTCACGCGGAAGCGCGGAGAGCAAGAGAGTAGGAGCTTATTGGTATGGTAAATTCTAGCATTGATCTATATAAGGCTATCGCTGGATGCTTGTTGGGGACGGCTGTGGGTGATTCTATAGGTCTGCCGGCTGAGGGGCTCTCCCAGAGCCGGCAGGCTGCAATTTTCGGTACGGTTGACAGTCACAGACTGCTTTTCGGGAGAGGAATGGTAAGTGATGATACCGACCACGCCTGCATAACTGGCCAGGCGCTTGCTTTATCCGGTGGAGAATCCAAACGGTTTGCTGCAAACCTTGCATATGGACTAAAGGCATGGATGCTATCTCTGCCTCCAGGGACCGGGCTTGCAACTGCAAGAGCCATATTCAAATTGCTCGTTGGAGTGAATCCTGAAAACAGCGGGGTGTTTTCAGCTGGAAACGGCCCGGCAATGCGGAGCGCTATTATTGGTGTCTGTTATGGTGGTGAGACTGAAAAACTCCGTGAACTGGTCCGCATTTCTACCCGAATCACTCATACCGACCCAGAAGCAGAATATGGGGCCTTAGCAGTAGCTCTGGCAGCATGGCATTCTGCAAATGGTCAATGTGATCCCGACAAATATCTGAGTGATCTCCAGGATTTGCTATCTTACGACCAGGATGTATCGGAGCTGTTGTCTTTGGTCTCTGATATAACCTCCAGTGTAACATCCAGGGAGTCTCTATTGGAGTTCATGCAGAGAAACGATTGGGGACCAGGGATCAGCGGTTATATCTACCGGACTGTTCCTGCCGCACTGCACATTTGGCTAAGCTACCCGACTGATCTCCGCAAGGCAGTAGCAGAGATAATAAAATGCGGGGGAGACACCGACACAACTGCTGCAATTGCCGGAGGAATAGTCGGAGCCAGAGTCGGACCAGATGGGATACCATCAGACTGGCTAACAGGTATTCTGGACTGGCCGCGCGGAATAAAGTGGATACAAAAGCTGTCGAAGCAACTGGCTGATTCAATCGAAACTGGAAAACCCATCAGACCTGTTCGGCAACTATATCCCGCTGTTTTGCTGAGAAACCTTGCGATGCTGATAGTAGTTTTGACGCACGGGTTAAGGAGGGTATTTCCGCCATATTGACCGGACAATATGGTAGAAGAAGCTAATTTGCTCCATTTTCTGCAAGTATAAATCCATATAATTGCACTTAACGCGTTTTCTGCAAATATGGCTTTTCGTATTAGCAGTTGCAATCAATACATGCCGAACTGGGGTTCGGCGTGCCCAGAAAATAACGGACGGCTGGTTGGCCATCCGTTTGTGTGTAGTTTGGCAATATGAGCTGTGACTATTCTTCCTGAAATCCGATCTCTATATGCTTACTTCTTCCCTCTGCTCTCACTCATATAGTAAAGTACCGGCACTGCCATTCTTGACAGGAACGTTGATGCAATCTCTCCGGCCATCAGGGAGATAGCCAGGCCCTGGAATATGGGATCCATCAGTATGACTGATGCTCCTACCAGAACTGCTGCAGCTGTGAGCAGCATCGGGCGGAAACGGACTGCGCCTGCGTCTACTACTGCATCTTCAAGGGACATCCCCTGCTTTCTTCTCAGTTCAATAAAGTCCACAAGGATGATCGAGTTCCTGACGATTATTCCGGCTCCTGCTATGAAACCTATCATTGAAGTTGCCGTAAAAAAGGCACCGAGTAAGGCATGTGCCGGCAGAATTCCGACCAGCGTTAATGGAATTGGTGCCATGATTACTAATGGCGTCTTGAACGACTTGAACCAGGCAACAACCAGTATGTAGATAAGCACCAGGACGGCAGCGAATGCTGTGCCCATGTCCCGGAAAACCTCGTATGTTATGTGCCATTCGCCATCCCATTTCATTGCATACTTGGTCGTATCAAACGGAGATGCCGTTGTATAGCGCTCTATCTCATATCCCTGAGGCGTTTTCATCTCGCTAATCGCTTTGTTCATTTTCAAGATCGCGTATACAGGACTCTCCTGAGAACCTGCAACATCACCTGTCACATAAACAACAGGTTTCAAGTTCTTGTGATAGATGCTCTTGTCCTGGAATGTCTGTTTGACTGTTACCAGTTCGCCAAGCGGTACCATATTGCCGGAAGCTCCCTGGACCTGTATGTTCTTGATCTCCTGCAGACTGCTCCTCTGCGAGAGAGGTAGCTGCAGGTGAATCGGCACATCCTCCAATGCTTCCGGGATATGTGCAAGCTCAGTACCACTGCCTGCAACTGCTAATGATATAGTCTGCGCGATCATATCCGTAGAGATGCCGTTCAGCGCTGCCTTTTCTTTGTCCGGGATCAGTTCATACTTGACCTGATTAGCTTCGACATACCAATCGACATCCGTCACACCTTCCGTCTTGTTGAAGACGTCTTTAACTCTATTTGCAACGTCCCACCGGGTCTGGTCGTCCGGACCATAGATTTCGGCAACCAAGGTCTGCAGTACAGGGGGACCAGGCGGCACCTCTGCCACTTTGGCATTGGCCCCATACATCCGGGCGATCTCATGAATTCTACCTCTCACTGATTTGGCAATGGCATGGCTCTGGCGTTTGCGGTCACCCTTACCGACAAGGTTCACCTGCAGGTCGGCTACATTGCACCCCTGCCTCAGGAAATAGTGCCGCACCAGTCCGTTGAAGTTATACGGGCTGGCCGTGCCTACATAACTCTCAACATCCGTTACTTCGGGAACAGTAGCCAGGTAGTCAGCCATTGCACTGGTTGCTGCAGCTGTCTGTTCGAGAGTCGTCCCTATAGGCATATCTACAATCACCTGGAACTCACTCTTGTTGTCGAATGGAAGCATCTTGACGGTTACCAGTTTCAATGGGAACAACGCCATAGCTGCAATCAACAAGACTACCACCATCACAAGGAAACGCGCCCTCTTTACGGGATTCAAGATGAGCGGATTCATGAGTTTGCGGTAGAAATGAGTAGTCCAGCCCTCTTTCTCGTGTTCGTGCTCCCCGTGTTCATCGTCATTGTTTTTAGAGGCTTCTGACCTCAAGATACGATACGAAGCCCAGGGCGAAATGATGAACGCAATCAGAAGCGAGAAGATCATCGCAGCAGTTGCGCCAATTGGTATAGGGCGCATATATGGCCCCATTAGACCGCCGACAAACGCCAGTGGAAGAATGGCTGCAACAACTGCAAAGGTTGCAAGTATCGTCGGATTGCCTACTTCGTCAACAGCTTCAGCCGCAACTTCCATCAGGTTGCGTCCATGATTGGATGGCATCCTGAAGTGGCGGACTATGTTTTCGACCACAACTATGGCGTCATCAACCAGAATACCGATAGAGAATATCAGGGCAAACAGAGTTATTCTATTAAGAGTGTATCCATATAGATAGAACACCAGTAGAGTCAGAGCCAGAGTCACCGGGACAGCGATTGCTACGACAATAGATTCCCTTTTTCCAAGAGCAAATGCAATGAGCAGCGTTACAGATATTATAGCGATCAGCATGTGCAGTAAGAGCTCATTGGATTTCTCTGTAGCTGTTTCACCGTAGTTGCGGGTGATCGTATAGTGAACACCCGGAGGTATCAACTTACCTTCGAGGGTTTTGACCCTCTCAAGGACTGCTTCAGCTACTTTTATTGCATTCTTGCCCTGCCGCTTTGAAACAGAGAGCGTTACAGCAGGGTACTTACCTGCAGGAGCAGCATGTGCCCCGTCCTTTTTAGCTCCCGGACCGAACTGTATATTGACGTATGTGCTGGCTTCCTCCGGACCGTCATCTATAGTGGCAACCTCATTGAGGAAGACCGGTCTGCCATTTCCAAGTCCGACAACCACCCTGCCTACATCATCCGGTGTCTGCAGGAACTGTCCCGCCTGCAATGCGAAGTTATAGTTACCATTCGCAAAATGACCGGTAGGATACTGGGCATTTGCACCCTTGAGTGCCTGCTGCACTGCTCCTGGTGATAGTCCATAAGCTGATAGTCTGGCCGCATCAAGCGTAACTTTGACCTGACGACGCAAACCACCGATAACAGATGTCTGCGATACATCCTGGACCGACTTCACCTGGTCGTCGATCTGCGAAACCAGACCGCGTAACTGGTATCCATTGTAATCTTTACCCGAGAATGTCATTGCAAGGATAGGAACATCGTCTATCGAACGTGGTTTTATCAACGGCTGAGTCGCACCCGGTGGTATCTTATCGAAGTTCGAATAAAGCTTATTGTAAAGTTTTACAATACTCGCTTCGATATCCTGGCCGACAAAGAAACGCACAACCGCCATTGAGCCACCAGGGCTGCTGGTCGAATAGACGTACTCAACCCCCGGAATCTCCCATATCAGCTTCTCCATCGGAGTAGTGATGCGGTTTTCGACTTCCTTGGCGCTTGCTCCAGGCATCTGGACAAATACATCCACCATCGGGACGATAATCTGCGGTTCTTCTTCACGCGGAGTCATGATAACTGCAAACAGTCCCAATATCACCGATGCGATGATAATCAACGGTGTCAGTTTGGAGTCTATAAAAGTTCTGGCAATTCTGCCGGCGAGTCCCAGATGCTTATCCATCACAATCCCTCAGCCTTAACCGACACTCCATCTGAGAGAACGCCTGTATTTTCTATTACTATGCGGTCACCAGGTTTGAGACCTGACAACACTTCAAAACCATCTTTGGTTGCATTGCCAATCTTGACGGTCTGCATTCTTGCACGGTTTTCTTTGTCAATTGTGTAAACAGTCGGGAGTCCACCTTCATCGTGAAGCGCCAGCTTGGGTATTGTAATCCCATTTGTATAGCTGACCGGGAAACTTATCCTGCCAAACTCACCCGACCTGGCCTTGAGGCTTGCGGGCAGGTCGACTTTAACTACAAACTTGTGACTAGCAGCATCACCTGCAGGCGAGATAATTGCAATCGTCCCCCTGGCTATCCTGTCACCGGCACCTATGCTGACATCCAGACTCTTGCCGACAGACATATTCCGTGCATACATCTCGGGCACTGTCGCTTCTAGCCTGTAGTGTGAGTCAGCTTGTATAGAGATCATTGGAACGCCCGGTGATACCGTATCTCCCGGATCAATCATTCGAGCAGATACAATTCCCGAGACTGGAGATATAATCGTCGCATAACTCAACTGGGTCTTTGCGAAATCAACTGCAGCCCTTGCCTGTGCAACCTGGGATGAAGCCACCTTGGAGTTGCTGACGCTCATCTTGTTCTGCACTTGAGAAGCCTTAGCCATCCGCAGGGCTTCCTCTGCCTGCTGGACTTGCTGCCTGGCTGCTTCAATCTCCTGCGTCCGGGAGCCCTCTTCAGTTAAACTCGCCTGCTCCTTTGCAGAATCAAACTGCGCTGAAGCAATATCGTAAGCGGTCTGCACACTGTCGAGGCGCTGTTTGGTGATAACATCCTGCTCATACAGCCGTTTCATCCGGTTCAGTTCTGTCTCTGCATTCTTAAGCTGAGCTTCAGCCTGTGACACAGCAAAGTGTGCCTGGGCTCTCTGCTGTTTGCGTGGTCCGGCACTCACCAATGACAACTGCTCTTTAGCAGCTCTGAGTGCAGCTTCCGCGCTTGCGATGCCGGTGCTGGTTTGAGCCTTTTGCAGGTCAATGGCTGTATATGCACGGTCTGATCCGGCTGCAGCCGCACTCAATGCTGCCTGGGCTTGTGCGAGCTGTGCTTGAAGGTCTCTTGACTCAAGCCGGACCAAAACCTGGCCTTTACTTACATGATCACCTTCATCTAAATTGATCACCGAAACTGTGCTCATGATTTTGGGAGCTATCTTGGCCTCGACCATCGGGAGCACAGTTCCGGATGCAGATGCGGAATTTGCCAGCCTGGAGTTGGACAGCGTGACAGTCTTAACGCCTATCACCTGTTCGTTCTCAACTTTAACTTCGGGTTCCGGATGTTTTCTTGTCATAAAAACGACTGCGACAATCGCCACAACGACCAGGCCCAGAATCAACAACAGTTTCTTCGCGGAACCTTTCCGCTCTTTTTTCTCTTCCACTATATCTGACCTCCCAGTCCGTATTATTCAAGATTGAACCAGCTTTTGCCCTTACTGCCGGTCAAAAGCGGAGATTGGTGAATAATGCGGACTTGTTATTTAAGTCCGAACTTGCGCAGTAGTGACATCATTGGACACCAGTTGGTTAGACCGGACTGAAACAGATTGAGTCCAACAAACGCAGTAAACAGATACCAGTAAGCATTCACATAGTGGCCCAACGCCACACTTACCATAATAAACAGACCTGCGATCAGACGTATATATTTTTCAACTGTCATTTTTTGTTCCTCCATTAATGAACTAACATATCTGTTTGCCCATAAGCTCGAAGCAAATTAACCTGGGCAATTTTTACATCGTAGAGAGCTGCCAGTCTGTTGACTCTGGCAGCAGTTAAGGCTGATTCAGCCGAAAGAACATCGGTCAGTGGGGTTATACCTTCTTTATATCCAGCCTGCAGTACCCGGATGATCTCTTCAGCAAGCTGCACCTGGCTGGCAGTCGTCTGGACTCTCGCGTTTGCGGAATCTAAATCCAGCTTGGCTGCAGTTTGCTCAAGCTCAATCCGTCGCTTTTGGCTCTCCAAATCCTGCCTGGCCCTTTTCACAGATGCATCTGCTTCCTCTATGCTCGCACGGGTCAAACCGCCATCGAAAGCATTGAACTTAACTGCTACTCCCACCAGCAGTGTATTCGAGAGCCTTGGGAACTGTGCACCGCTGGGCTGATTATAGTAGTCCGCACTGACTGCAACTATGGGTTTCTTGCCTGCTTCTGCTGCTTTTTTAGCCTGCTGTGAGGCTTCTATATATGCATTCCCGGCGGATATCTCAGGTCTTACAACTGCAATCGCCGCAGAAGCTGCATCCGGAGCTGTATCGGTTGCATCAGTAACAAGATTAATCTGGGTATCTGCTGGAAGTCCAATTGCCGACCGCAGAGCCGCAATCGCCACATTGTAGTTGTTATTTGAAACTATGAGATTATCTCTGGCGGCAGTCAATGCTACCTGGGCACGCAGAACATCCGAGTTTGTAACAACGCCGGAATCATGCATCTTCGTGGCTGCATCGAGGCTGGCTTCCAGAGACCTAATGCTTGCCTGGGCGATATCAATAGTTTCTTTTGCCTGCCTTGCTCTAAAATAAGCTCTTCCGACATCCGCCAGAACATCAGCTTTGGTTGCATTTACTGATTGAGTTGCCGCCTTGTAACCCAGCTGTGCGCGGTTCATATTGGCCTCTATCTGTCCACCGGAATAGACTGTCTTCTGCACAACCAGTTTGTTGACTACTGTATTCTGCCCCCACACTGCGGTTGAGCCAAACATTGTCTCTTTACTCATATAACTGTAGCCGCTCTCAAGTCCAACAGTCGGAGAAAAAGCACTCCTGGCTTTTTCAATACCTGCTTTGGATATCTCAACCGATGCACCTGCGCTTCCCAGTTGAGGATTTGAAGTTATGGCCAGCTGGGTTGCAGACTTCAAATCCAGCGATACGGGCTGAGAATTCCCAGCTGTAGCAAGAAGACTCATATATATGCTAATTACGGTTAGTGAAGTTAAAAGTCTTTGCATTGTTCAGGCTCCATGGGTATCGTTAGATTCAGGCCAATGTCAGGAAAAGCTTCATTGCCTCTTCCATGGCAATTTCTGGATTTGTAGAATAGGTGCTATTCTTCATACAGTCCTGCATCTTGTGGCAAAGCATCATAAATCCGACTTTATCGAGAGCTTTTCGAGCTGCGCACAGCTGTAGAATGACCTCCCCGCAGTCCTGTTCTTCATCCATCATTCGCTGCAGCCCCCTCACCTGACCTTCAATTCTCTTGAGTCTTCTGATTACATCGTCCTTAGTATCCGTCATTTGTTTCTCCAGTAAATACCCTAGGGGGTATGGTATTTTAATATTATATACCACATACAAATAATAATCAAACAACTATCGGGATAATTTTCTGAATAATTTGCGGAAAGTATCCTATTTAAGGATTTCGAGCATGTCCATGCAATCGTCACTGATCTGCTTTCAGCACCCAGGAGAACCAAATAGATCCTGAATCAAGTTCAGCACGACGTAATTTCCCTTGATAAAAATTGATACCATGTAGAACTGACTTTTGAATATCAGTATCTACTTGATGGACTGTAATGCTTTCATGGCTTCTGTATCTGTTGAGTCCAGCTTTACTGCTTTCTCAAAATCACACCTTGCGGCGACTTTGTGCTTTATATAGCTGTCATTTACATATAGCTGATTATTGCATATAATAAATCAATCTGCAATCTGAGGGAACCATTCTTGCAGAAAACTGATACTGTGAGTAATGTATAGTTGTTCCTGCAAACATAAGAATCTAAATCCCCGCAGTGCTGCATATTTAGCTCAAACAGAGGTACTATTAATGAAACGTTTGTTTACCACAGTCTTTCTAGTGATTCTTGTATGCAACCTAGTAGCAAACGCGACATCCGCAGCCGGTAAAAAGCCAGTAAGATCCCTGCAACTAGTGTGCGCTGGCGCAATGAGCCTTCCTGTCGAGGAGATGCTGGCAACATTCCAGAACAATACCGGCGTCCATATGCAAATATCATATGGAGCTGCAAATGTACTTTTGCAGCAGCTAAAATTGCGACCATACGGCGATGTGTTCATTCCGGCAGACCGGTATTATACAGATCAGGCAATTAAAGCCGGCATTGCACAGGAGCCCAGCTTATTCGCCTATCTGATTCCGGTAATAATGGTCCATAAGGGCAATCCACATAAAATACAGAGTCTGGCTGATATGACAAGGAAAGACATCCGCGTTGGTTTAGTCGACGAACGCATAGGGGCGATAGGTAGATTATTCGTCGCACTCCTCAAAAAGAACCATATCAGATTGAGCGATGTGCATACTGTCTACAATGCACCCATGGTTTGCGAACTGGCTAATGCAGTCAAACTAAAATCGATCGATGTAGCCATTGTTTGGAGACCTATAGCGATGTCATATCCTAAGGATGCAGATTTTATTACTATCCCAAGCGACAGGAACATAGTTGTTCCAGTATCCGCGGGGATTATCAAAATCTCCTCCAACAAAACTGACGCACGAAAATTCCTGCAGTTTATGACATCCAAGGCAGGTAAATCAATTCTTGAGAAATATAACTACCCGACTACCGATCCTCGCAAATAGTAACGACACTGCCAGTTGGTTCGAGATACTTTACGAAAAAGTGGTGGATCCACAAAGATCCACCACTTTTAAACTCATCAAAACACCCATCAATGATCCGAAAACTACAAGTTCTCGCAGCAGAATATTTCGTTCGTGACCAGAGATTTTGTTTTTGGATCAGCTGCGTTTTTATCATACTGAGCGCCTTTGCTCAACAGATAATCGGCAATTTCTTTATGATTCCTCATCAACGCAGCTGTCAGAGGAGTCATGCCTTTCTTGCTCATAGCATTCAGGTTGGCGCCTTTCTCTACAAGTATTTTAACTGTCCTGAGATTGTTTGTGACGACTGCATCGTGAAGAGGTACACTCAATATATCGCTCCTGGCATTTAAATCTGCTCCATGATCAACCAGGTACTTTGCAGCTTCAGGTTGATCGTGGGTAGCTGCGACATGAAGAGGTGTCCTTTTTTTGTAGTTTAGTGCATTGACATCAGCGCCCTCTGAAATCAGAAACTTCACAATATCCATGTTGCCCAGTTTTACCGCCACATGCAGTGGAGTAGCCTCCTTGATATTGCGAACATCCAGTATGCCTTTATTCTTCATTAACATAGCCTTTACAGTAGCTAAGTAATCTTTCATTACTGCTTCAAAAACTTTCTGTTTCTCCAGGCTATCTGCGTTTGCCTCAACTGGAGTATTGCCTGATTTAATCTCGCCAACCTTTTTATTAGGCGGACACGAATTGTCAGTTGATGATACTTTACCAGTCTTGCTACAACCCGAAATTAAACTTATCAGCATTACTGATATGAGTAATGCCACCACCGTGTATTTACGCATTTATCTGTCCCCTACTATGAATGTCCGGCGCATATTATCGATCCTCATATTACATCATTATTTATCATAACAGTCAATTGGTCTTCCTATGACTGGTTTTATATGACCATCCAGGTATGCCACATGCAGTCCTCTTGCATGTCCATAGAGGTGTGGGAAATATGGACAACCATTCATATATGGATCCGAGAGAACCCAGCGGGTACTGGGAGTTTCATCCCTCAATGAAAGCCATCTTGCTGGAAATGTCAGACCAGCCGATGGTCCCGGTTGAGTTACCCCAAACGAGAAATAGAAATAACCGATGTTCCCGGCATTCCAGTTTGCATCAGTGGTTGATATGCCGTTTGCCCAAGCCACGATTTGGGCAGTTGAGCCCTGAGTAACCTGTGCAAATGCATCAGCGCTGGTACAGTAGAACATTGGTCTTGAGTTCACATAGGGATAGATCATTTGGACGAACTCCAACTTTGGGTTGCGGTAGTTCGACCAATATTGTGTGTTCGTACCTGCAGGAAGCATTTCATCGTAGTCTTGAGCATACATAAGACATGCCTGGCATACCTGTTTCAGGTTGCTCCAGCATCCGACTCGTCTGGCATTTTCTTTTGCGCGAGCAAAAACCGGGAATAGAATCGCAGCCAGTATAGCAATAATTGCTATAACAACTAACAGTTCGATCAGTGCAAAACCTCTATTCGACTTCACTTTCTTCATCCTCTCTAATACTACTCAGGGTGATTTCTTTTCTAAATACGTTTTGTTTGCAAAGACATCAGCTATATGCTTTTTTTTGCTTAAAGTTCCCACTGGACTAAAAATATTTCTGTTTTTTTGTACATATGGGTTTTGGCAAGATAAAGATAAGAACTGCTTGGTTTCAATCTCCAAAAACAGAAAATATTACAGGCGACATTGGCTATTGAGCGTGATTTGAATTATACTGTCATGTTAATGATAGGAGTAAAGTAAATGGCAAGAGCACATTGTATACGGCACGGTGAAGGGCAACCCTGTTCCTGCGCTATGGGTAACCTTTACAGATATGTTGAACCTATCGCCCTTTTTCAGCTCAAATCAAAAGGCAAGACGCACGGTTATGAGCTTGTTAAGGCTTTGAATGAACATTCACTCACAGACTCCGTCGTAGATCCGGGGGCATTGTACCGGACACTGCGTCGTCTGGAGGAGAATGGATATGTGATCTCCGAATGGGATGTCAGCACCGCTGGGCCTGCTAAAAGGGTATACGAATTGACCGAGGACGGTGAAGAACACCTTAGAGAGTGGATAATAGTCATGGGGCAACTTGCAGAGATGATGAACGGATTTGTCCAGGATGCAAGTACCTTGTTTTTGTCCGACGATAAGGCTGATGAGTCAGAGTAACCGCTCAACGGGAACCCGATCCTGATTCTTTCCGTATAGGTAGTAGTAGTTACATATTTAGCAATCGTGTACCGGATATATATTATATGCTGATGAACAAGTGCATCAACAAAAAACTGATAGCCGTAATGTCATTACTGGCGATGATGTTATTTGTCATCGTCAGCAATATCCATATGCACAACTATCTCACCGACAGTGATGCAATTTCCCACTTCACCTCCAATACAATCAGCCATACTTCGCAAATATCTCTGTTTCACGATACCAATCACAACGCCGGATGCCCTGCCTGTGAGATACTTCATCTTGGGCTGGGTAATTCAAATATCGCCCCGACTGTCCAAATAGAAACGACAACCTTATGTGAATCGATACCAAAATCACCGCTGATCACCATAAAAACTTTCCTCAGTAACGAACAACCTACTCGCGCCCCACCCGCTTAACTCTCCAAACCCTTTTCAGCAATACTGGTCTGCATTCAGGTACGCCTGGCTAGTATTCCGTCAAATTATCCTATTAGGAACTTGATATACTTGCGACTTGATTGACATCATTCAAGTCAGTTGTCAGGTTGCATTGTAATGGAGAGTAGTAAAATGATTGAAATTCAAGAATTATGTCTCAATTATTCCATCAGAGATGAAGTCCTCAAAGTTGTGGATATCCCAAACTGGTCAGTCGGCAAGGGGGAACAGATCGCTATATATGGTGCATCAGGATCAGGAAAATCGACGCTGTTGCATCTGATTGCAGGAGTACTTGTCCCTACAAGCGGGCAGGTCTGTGTATGCGGTGAAGAGATATCCTCGCTCTCCGAAGCCCAGCGGGACAGGTTTCGAGCACGAAGAATAGGATATGTATTCCAGAGTTTCAACCTGCTCCACGGTTATAACGCCCTGGATAATGTGTTGATGGGGATGACATTCTGTTCGAAGACTCCTGACCGCAAGCTGGCCAAATCCCTCCTCGAGCAAGTCGGCATCGGCTCCAGGATAAGGCACACTCCATCGGAGATGTCATTAGGAGAACAGCAGAGGGTCGCCATCGCCAGAGCTTTGGCAAAGAAACCGGAAGTTGTTCTGGCAGACGAACCAACCGGATCACTCGACCCTAAAAACAAAGCCCAGGTAGTCGACCTGCTCCGCACAATGTGTTCAGAACAGGGCAGCACACTTATTCTGGTAAGCCACGAAGAAAATGTTATAGAGCAGTTTGAACACAAGGTCCGATTCGCCGATATCAACAAAGCCTATGAGATGGAGGCAGTCCGATGAGTTTCTGGCGAATACTGCTGCACAACATAAGGAGACACAAGTTCTCCACCGTACTGGCACTTATAAGTATCACTCTCGGTGTCGGACTCCTTACAGCGGTTGTATCTTTCAGAGAACAATCCCACCAGCACTTTATGACAGAAGGGGTCGGTGTAGATGCAATACTGGGTCCCAAAGGTTCGCCCTTGCAGATCGCATTGAATGCTCTATATCACCTTGAGGAAATGCCGGGAAAACTCAAGTGGACCTACTATGAGAAAGTCCGTAAAGACCCGCTTGTAGTAGATGCTATCCCCTTTGTAACCGGACATTCATATGCTGGTTTCCGTGTAAATGCAATAGATGACCGATTCCTGACCAGCTTTGAATACAAACCAGGCAAACGGTTTTCATTCAATTCCGATGAAGGCGGACAGGGAAGAATCTTCCAGGCCCGGAGCGAAGCTGTAGCAGGATGGGCTGTTGCGAAAGCTCTAAATATTCATATAGGGGACACTTTCAATCCGGTTTGCGGAGTGCATTCAGGAGACCCGGTACACATGCAGGACAAGATAACCTTCGTAGGCATAATTGCGCCGACCGGCACCCCCCACGACCGTGCGATCTACATACCATTGAAAACTTTCTATACACTGGAAGGCCATGGCGCAAGCGTCTCGGCTATGGCAACCGACTTATCCCAGCGGGAGATCAGTGGCGCTTATATAAAACTAAAACATATCAGGGGTGGAGCAATGCATCCCGGAGTCCAGAATCTGAAATATGAGATCGACCAGTCGACCGAAGGCCAGCTTGTTGTCCCTAGTGAAGTCGTCCCGAGAATACTGGATATCATCGGCTGGGTAGACAAAGTGATGTTTATAGTCGGAATCCTGGTCACGCTGCTGGCCATTATGTTCCTGTTTGTTGTCCTGATAACCGCTCTGCGAGAGCAGCGCAGGGAGCTTGCAATGATGAGAATGCTCGGAGCAAATAAACGGACGGTATTCGGGCTGATAATGTCCGAAGCAATTTTCCTGAGCATAGCAGGAACAATAATCGGTATTGTTTTCGGACATCTCTTGGTCTCACTCGGTAGTCATTATGTCGCTGTGGAAACCGGAATGCAGTTCACATCCAACTTTGTCTCATCAGCCGACAAGTGGATACTGCCGAGTATTGCACTAATGGGGACAATAGCCGGGTTTATACCAGCCATTCAGGCATACCAAATGAGCATTCTACGAAATCTCAATATTACGGAGTAAACCAGTGATAAAGAAGAAGAACATCGTTCGTATAAAACTCTCGTGGAAGGTGAAGCTCGCTTGCGCAGTCATTGCGATTGCCAGCATATGTTATGCTTATAGCAGTATCAAAACTTCGCAAAAAGAATCAGTTACCGTAGTTGCACGAGTAAACGGGCAAGCTATATATGAATCAGAGCTCAATCGTGGTATTGTGAGTGATTCATTCGATTCTACTGCTGACGACATGAGGCAAAACAAGCTGCAGCAACTGGTATCCCAGTTGGCACTTAAGGAGTTCCTGGATAAACATGACATCAAGGTCCGCAAAGAACTGATAGATAAAGAGATAGATAATCTGGAGAAAAATCCCCCAAGTAAAGGCTGCGCATGCTGCACATATCCGGACTTGAATTCCTTCCTGGAAGCAAATGGAATAACAATTGATGATCTCCGAAACGAGATAGAAGGCAACATTGGTCTTAATCAGTATGCCAAAATATCCTGGAAACAATCTCATCCTACCACTAAGGACGTAATGAAGGTAATTGGAGAAGACAGTAAGTTCATTCGCAAGCACTATGTGAAAGGTTGGCAGATCTTCTTCAATACGTTCCAGCAGACCGGAGATCAACAGCAGATAGAGAAGACAGCCGCACAGAACGCAGATAAGGCCTGGAATCGGCTGCAGAGCGGAGAATCCTTTGAGAATGTTGCAAAGACGATGTCCGAGGACATGACCAGCAAACACAAGGGCGGATACCTTGGAATCATAGATGGATCCACATATGGACAGGAATTCCAACAAGCGATATCCGGCCTGGTACCTGGAATAATCAGCAGACCGGTCCACAGCTCTTTCGGCTACCATATCATAAAATACGAACCGATGACCGATGCCGATGTAGTAAAGTACTGCGAGTCTTACCTTATCGACCAGGAAAACAAGAGACTAAACACTCAGATAATGAAAGACGCCAAAATCGAAATTCTACAAGGCAAGAAGGAGTAGACAAGTGTTTAGAGCTCTGCTCGAGGCGTCGAGTAGAGTAACACGAGTACTCATTATCTTACAGGAATAACAAGAGGACTTTCCAATGAACAAACATATCGCCATCTTAATGGCAGGATTAATGATAACCTGCTGGTGTGCCGGTTGTTCAACATCAACAGAAACTAAACCGACAGAAAAGACAGCTGACTCAGCAAAATCATCTAAAGCTGGGAAACCGGAACACAAAACCGCTCACGGCGGATCATTGAATGCAATAGTCACATGCGAAAACGGGCATGCAGAAGTAATACTTGAAGGCGCTAAACTGCGCTTATGGTTTGTAGGTGGTGGAACGGACACAACCAAATCCGTGCGCGTAACTGATCCATCATTCACTCTGAATATTAAGGTTGGAAGCACGATTAAGTCTTTGACCCTGGCTGCAAAACCGCTGGAACTGGCCGGAGAGAAAATCGGTGATTGCTCATACTTTGAAGGTTCAATGCCTGAACTCAAAAATGCAAAAGAGTTCACAGCAGATGGTAATGTAACATTCAAAGGTAGGAAGATGCCGATAAGGATCGAATACCCCAAAGGTTACGACCCGGACTAATCACAAATATGCAATATCCGTTCGTGCTGAGCTTGTCGAAGCGCGCGGATATAGATAAACGCGTGCTTCGACAGGCTCAGCACGAACGGGGTACTTATTTTTTACGAGAGGTAAAAACAATGATTAAAGTCAGGTTTGCAAAGCTACTAAAAGTCGGGCTGCCGATTATACTGGCTGTATTTGCTGCAGATTTTGTATATGCATATATAACACAACAAGGCAGCGCTGCTGGAAAACCTGCACTGCAGCTCAGTGTTAGAAGTGAACGAGGAGCTTCCGGGCACAACACTATCGGTATAGATGAACAGGCCCTCAGTTCCGGATCATCCGACAACTTCCTGCACTTCAGCACGCTGGGTAACTGGAACTACAGTATTGATTCCAGAACAGCTTGCCCAAAACCGATTCAGACGTTAAGCGGTAAAAAATACGACTGTGTAGGGTTCATGTATCCTCTGCAGACCGGAGATAAGATCAAGGATTTCTGCCTGCTAAGGAGCACACAAACCTGCTGCTACGGTCCCCGGCCACAGTTCAATCAGTATGTATTGGTGGAGATGAAGGAAGCAGTAAAGTTCCAGAGGATGACCCCGGTTATGATCAGCGGGAAGTTCTTCGTTGAACCCAAACCGGATGATGGTTACATATACAGAATGGAAGGGGACCTACTTACTGATGTAGGAGAGGATGCACCGGACATAGACCCGGTCAAAGCCTCCAAACAAGCCAAACTTCCAATCTTCGACTACGCTCCTCTTATGAGTATGGCCAAACAGCCAAAATCAGCCGGAGTCACGCCTGGCATCAACTCTCTTTCCGGAAAACAGATAGTAGCAGCAGGCTACTGCGTCAGCCGGAGTTCATCGCAGCCCCCAAGGATCATCCTGGCAAAAGCCTGGTGGGATGGAGTCGCATCCGGAACCCCTCCAACAGTCTACAACGCCATAGCAGTCTTCCCATCAGACACCCAGCAAGTCCCACCACTGTGGAAACCCTACCAGGTCTTCACCGGCACCCTGCAGGTTACAAAGGACTCCAGCAAGTGGGGCAAGGACGGAGTAGTCCAGCTAAGAGACGCCCAGCTGGGTGTCCCGGGAGTAACCAAACCCCTCAGACACCTGAAACCCGGCCCAATCATCCCACTCGCAGCAAAGTTAATACTTCTAGCCGCTTTTTTACTCATTGCTCTGAAATGGGAGAAACAACCGGAATAGCCATCCTGGGACCGCCGAACCCCAGTTCGGCCTCCCTTCTCTTCCACATCCTCCATACTCTCAGTATTGTAAAAGTATACTTTAACAGCTTTGCGTTCCAAGAACCTGTTGTATGAGTTCAGACTTTGTAGTATGTCGAGATTTTTGTCGTCCTGAATGTAGAGAAGAATCTGCCTTATTATGATCCTTCACTACGTTCAGGATGACAATTTTTCCACAACACTGAATGGTTACGACCTTTATTCCGATCAGTAATAAGATGTGACATAATCTCCTCGTCTCCCACTCCCCCAGCCTCTCCTTCTCTATGGAAAAAACAGGAGTTACAGGATTTATTCCTGCACTAAAGTCAGGTCTCCGAACCGTCTTGGGTCTACTATCTGACCACCCATGTGCAGGAACCAGCCTTCCCAGCCTATTCTACCCCAGCCATCTGACTCATTGAACTGCACTGCAAATCCAAGCTTCGCACCGGTAGAAATCGGATCAGATGAGATTTCACTCCATGGAATCAGGACTTCATAGGTTGTCATTCCTGGTTGACCATAGTCCGGATTGACTCGTTTTACTGCCAACTGTACCGCATCTACAAGTCCCTCGGGTTTCAATTTGGTCGCTCTTCTGCGGTAGCATTGCGGACCTTTGGATGTCAGTGAAAGAGTAAACAGGTGGAAGTCCACTGCACTCGGTTGACTGGGATGCGCATCGACCGCAACATCTATGCTGTCACACTCCCAGGTCTTTTCTCCCGTATATATCTGATGCTGGATGTCGTCCTCAACCTCGGCGCTAAACAACAATCCGTCCGGACACCAGGCAAATTTGAAGGTGGGTTTATAGTCAGCCTCTCCAAACCAGAAGTTGTTGTGCCCGATATTTCGGACGTTCTTGCCCATCTGGGGAAAGACAGGAACACTGCTCCATTCACCCAGATTGCCGTCAATCTTCACTTCACCCAGCCTGGGCGCACCCCGCAGGCATAATCCATGTGTTGACAGGCAGTCTACTCTCTCCCCGCTGTCCAGAGTCGCTCTCGCAACGAAGAAATACCCCGTCAGCCACCAGTTGGCAAAGAAACCTGGTCCAGGATGGTAGGGATCAAAAGGCATATTTGGATCACTTGAATCAATCCTGAAGTCAAGGTCTGCTGATGCTCCAGGATCGAGTGAGAAACGATCGCCATTCACTCCGACAAATTTCCATTCCTCCGGCCAGGATTTGTCCATTCTCTTGTCATTGGACTTCAGGGTAACAATCCCCGCAGCAGCTTTCATGCCGGTATTGGTTACTCTTACGCGCAGCATTGAGGATTTCATGCTGGAGACATTCGGCAGAATTTGCATATATACAGGATCGGTAATCTTCTGCTCCTCTGCAATCAGAGGATTGACGGGCATATCAGAATCCGATGCAGGTTTCCAATCCGTCAGTTTCTCAACATTACCCAAAACATAGAAAGGTACCTGCCCGACTGTAAGAGATACCTGACCAGAACTTACCAGAAACTTTACAGGGTTGCCAAATACATCCCTTATTTCGGCTACTCCTGCTGCAGGCAGTCGAACGCTTAACCGCGGTCCGATAGACCATATCACGGTTACTTTTTGCTTGTCGCTCGTAAACTGAAGCGCCCATAATTCACTCATATATGGAGTCAGCCGTCGCTCGAACTTCGGATGCGGCAGCAGCGAGGTCAGTGCGGCTAGGGTGCAGATTCCAGGCCGCAGGTGGGTCTGACTCCAGGCAAGAGCCTCTGACTCACCAGGTCCTCCATACCAGGATACTCCCGAATAACCTGCTGCCAACTGCGACAACATGAGTCTAACAAGATACACTCCCTGCGTCATCTCATCGACCGACATTATATTCAGGTCCGGCTTTTCAAACGTGGGATTATAACCTGGTGGAAATGCAGAATAGGCCTGTTCATTGACCCATATCGGTTTATTTGGGAACAAAGCCTTTATCGCTCGAATATCCTCCTCATGACCATACTCCGGAGAAGACGGAGTCCGATATCCGTGCACACCTATGATATCAGCCGCATCCTGTCCACCGACTGCTGCCAATTGTCCCAGGAACGCCAGGTTGATATGGGTTGTACCGGTACTCATAACCTTGACTCCCCGCACTTCCTTGTGAACACGCCTGGTAATATCTGCCTGACCCCGCGCCATCAGTATCCACTCCTGTTCGAGTGGAGCCACCGGCCAGTTCTCCGGTTCATTGCCGATCTCGATCATCCGAAATGCACTACCATATCGTTTCCTCGTCTGCGATATCCAGTCAACATGCTCTTTGACATAAGCTCCGATAGATTCCGGTAATTCATTTGTGATATTCGGTCCGCATATCGGGCCCATAGGCATAATTTTGTTCGGCTTAGCCGCTGCAAACCTCGAATCCAGAGTCTGATCAAACTTGAAAGATCCATCCGGTTTACGGGGACACTCCCAGGAAAACCATCCGCCGCGCAGCCAAAACACACCAATCCGTCTCATGGCGTTGTAATTATACATAGTGCAGTACATGTATGGAGAACTGGTATCGTATTTCCCGGGTAGTTTTCGCGGATCTACAACTACAAATTGAACGTACCAATGCCCAAGTTTCTGACCGTCGGATGTGGCCTCAACTTCCAGCCGATAAACACCGTTGCGATTGAGCGATTCTTTCGGCAGGTCGAAGCTGACGCTCATTGTTTCTTTCTCAAACGCCACACTTTTACTTATGGACTTGAGCTCATTGCGATCATAATCCAGCAGCTTTCCCGTAATATCCACTGTCTTTCCTGCAAGCAGGTTTGTCTTCAGGTCTATCCCGATATGGGCTGGTTCATTTCGCAGGAATACAAACCCGTTTGTATCCGGCTGGAAGTCTGCTTTCAGCTTGTATTTAAACCGAATTTCTCCACGAGTCTCATCCAGCATCTGCCATTTGCTCTGCTCTATGCTGCCATCAAATAGATCCGACACGGCTGGACCGTCTCCGATAACTTTAAAGTAATCGAAGGACACCGGGCCAAAACTGTTTTCACCCAGATAACTATCCGCAGTCAGTCCGATCCTATCGGGTGTAAAGTCTGCTGGAGCTGCATAATTCCAGGCATCCTTCCAAATGACTCCATCTGTTGAATATGAGAGCATAAGACTGCTGTGATCAGAGGTATTCGCTGCAGGTTCGAATCGTAGTCGGAATATAGCCTGCCCAGTACTCACCGGCAGATTATGCCCCTTAAACACCAGCGGATCCCATCCACCGCTGCGTTCATGGCGCGTAGCACCAAGTGGTAGTTGATCAGGAGACATGTTCCAGCTTAAGTTGATGACGCCTGGGCAATACCGATGCCCATGAGCAGTATCTTGTACATAAAACCCGAACCAACTCTCCCTGGGCAGATATCCCGGTTTCCCCTGTGTCGGAAAATGAGCACACGTCTCCAGTTCAAACCTGCTCCCGTTCCACGATTGAACAGCACCCAGATATCCTCCGGCATACCCCCATTTATCCGCTCCTGACTTAACTGACATAAACAGTTGAGCACTACACTTAACTCCAAGCCCAAGAACAAGCAAAAGGACAACAAACAGCAATCGTTTCAAGTTGGTATGCCTCTCAGTATGTATCATGTCATTTGCACCACTGTACCGCTGTTTTGTAGTTATTTAACCAATTCTAATATTTATACAGGATTAACAAGATTTTTAAGATTATCAAGAATCAGGTATCCATCTCCATTTCGTATGAACCACCGGAACTAATTTCGCTCCAATGGTTCATCCGAAATGAGCGCTACTCCAGCACAAAATCAAGCCCTACCCCCGAAAGTGTTGCGTTTCCTTTGTACCTCCATACCCCGTCAGCATCAACACATTGTGGGTGTTCATAGTTAAATTGAGCAAATTGATCGTGATTTGCTTCCCAGTTAAAGGCCTCGGAACCGCAGACATGACCGTCACCCGTAACATCTGCATTTACTGTTTTTCCTGTAGGATCTTTGCCGCTGAAAGCAGATATTATATAGTAGTTATACTCGGCATGGGTGTATGTAGTACCATGGTATAGTTCACCATGATTCCCACATAGAACACCACCGACGTATGCATTTTCGTTCCAACGGCAGGCTGTCGACATGAATGTTGTACTGTTTTGCAGGCCTGCCTCAAGAAATCCTCCGCTCCGACACTGCTGCATAAAAATACCCCGTATCCCGTAAGGAATTGCGTTGAGCTTCGCGGTAAAATCACTGTCCTTCAACCAGCCGTCCATAAGACACAGATAAGCCGGTTTTCCACCTGCACCATGATCGAATGTCCAGATGAAGAGCTTGTCGTTAGCCTTGACTTTCGTAATCCCCGCGCTCGCATCCCCATTCTTCATACCATCAAATACTCTATTCACCCAGGGAATCGTAGCTGGAAAATCGGTTACTTTTGTAGGATATTTGTAGGTTGGATTATCACAAACATGATCCACCCCATTTCCGTACAAAACGTAGATATTCTGTGCAGTAAAACCTTTTGCCAGCAGCATTTTGTACATCAGGAGAGTGTCATTCCAGAAGCAGTTGTAATCTGCACCACTTTCCGCCACATCGCCGCAGATCAAAACAGCGTACTTCACAGGAGCAGATAGTGGTATGACTGGATCTCTTTTAATAACTGCCGGGATGTTCATATCGAAAGTATTCGGGGCTATTAGAGATGGATTCTGGTCAGGCACCAGTCTCTGGATACTCGAATCTGTGAGAACTCTTATCTCGCTGTCCTGGATTATCAGACCCTTTCCATACTTATTATCAATATCTATCCACGTGTAGGTAGGTTTCAGTCCTGCAGCCATAGGACGGACCTGTCCACCTTTAGCATCCAACACAAACAATTTATCACCCGAGTAAGCCAGAGCGCTCGGATCATCACCCGGAGACCAGCCATGCTCCAACACTCTTTTAGCTGCGGGGTCGATTTTGAATATCGAACTGGACAACCCCGCCCTGTATGACACATACACATTCTTTCCATCAAAAGCTACCCCTGAGAGTTCTCCGTTCCCGATCACGGAGCCTGCCGGGAAGCCCTGGGCGTTCACTTTTGGCATCACAAGGAGAGTTGTAGAGTCCCCACTCTGTGCGTCAACCGCCATTATACTATTCGAAGCTCCATCTCCTATCAGAAGCTTGCCCGGTGTATATGCCGACAATCCGGCAACTTTCTGGATACCCATAAGTATGCTCTTGGTTATATTGCCTTTTTCATCAATTAACGAGAGCTGACCTGATCCTGCCCCAATCATCTGACCGTTCACCTGGGTCAGCGCTGTGATACCCTTGAGTTTATCATTCTGTAAGGCAGGAAGCTGCCGAACTGCTGGTAACTTGAGTTTTATAGCATTTATCTCCCCTATCTGTGCAAATAGTGCAGATGCTGCGAGAACAGTAATAACTAATGCAAACCCGACCAATAATCGTCTAGTTAGCGACATCGTATATCTCCTGTATTCATAATATACACGCAATTTGGGATTCTGCGTACAGACACTATACTCATATATATCAGCCATATACCTTTGAAGGGACTATACACTGGCGAAGAAGGTTTGTCAATCTATGTTTGCTAAGTCTATCTGACCCCCATTTCTTGTAACAAGGCAACAGTGAAGTGATAGAATAGTTGTGTTTGCCGACCGGACGTGCAAGGAGAAATTAAGACCCTTCACTGCGTTCAGGATGACAATAGTCTCATAACACTGAACTGTTACATTTCCACAATTCTTAGTCTACAATGTATCATGTATGGCGTAAGCGGTCTTTATGGCTGCCTTGAAAGGATTTATTATGAGTAGAAATACTGACTGGCTGGCCGAAGGTAAGTTCGGCATGATGGTGCATTTTATACCGGCTATTTCCGGTAATACTGATACCGAGAGAACCAGCGAACTCAATCGACTGGTTAACGGGTTTGATATTGACCGGTTTATGGGCTGGTTTGAGGATTTTAAAGCTGACTGGCTCATATTTACTCTTGGCCAGAACACCTGTTATTACAGCTGCCCAAATGCAGTGCTGGACAGAGTTGCTCCGGGTCATACATCCGATAGAGACCTTGTAACTGAGATTGCAACCAGAATCAAAGGTATGGGCAAGCATTTCATTGCCTACCTGCCTGGAGACTTTGACAGCAAAGCCAATGAAGTACTTCGGCCTATGTTTGATCTGGACAACGATTCCCGGGCATGCTTCCAGAAACCTTACCAGGACTTCATGAGAGCTTTTTCCGATCATCTAGGCAAGCTGGCTGATGCATGGTGGATGGACGGGATATGTGTCCCTGAGAACAAACCAGCGGACTGGCAGGGGTTCTACGATTCCCTGCGTTCAGGCAACCCGGACACTTTAGTCGCTCCCAGCCCCTGCCCCAGTTTTATACCGATGGAACCTAATCAGGACTACATAGCCGGAGAGGTCTACAGGCTAAAGGGTTGGAGACACTGGGGAGAGAACCTGGACGAAGAACCGGTGCCTCTGCCTGCTTCCAGATTCGTTGATGGAGTCCAGTGGCACGCTCTGATGCCGATAGACGAGAGCTTCACTCCTGACAAAGAACCAAGTGGACCTGGATACTACTCTGATGATGAGCTTGTTGAATGGATAAATGCCTGCAACTCAGTAGGCGGAGCAATCACCCTGGACATGCACATCCACCCGGACAGCAGCCTGTATCCGGAGACAGTTGAGCAGGTGAAGAGAGTGAAAGCTAGACTTTAGGCTTCAGGAGAAGGGAAATTATGAGTTATGAATTATGAAAAAGGAAGGGATCGGCTTCTGGATTCTAGATTCTGACTCGTGACTCCATTATTCTGGATTCTGACTTCTGACTTCTGGATTCCCAAGGAAATAATATGCAACAAATATTTCAGTGTGTGCCAAATTTTAGTGAGGGTCGGTCTGTTGAGGTGGTGGAGAAGATAGTCAAGGCTATCTCTTCATCGTGCCAGGTTAAGTTAATCGATTACTCTCTAGATAATGACCACAATCGGTCGGTCATTACTTTTCTTGGGAATGCTGATGATGTGTTGTGTGGGGTGCTCAGCGGGGTCAGGGCAGCTATCGGCCTTATTAACCTGAACAAGCACGTCGGGGGGCATCCCAGGATTGGGGCAGTCGATGTTATCCCTGTTGTTCCTGTTCAGGGAGTTAGCAGGGAAGAAGCTATCGAGTTATCCAGAAAAATTGGGCAGGCTATTGGTTCTGAGCTTGATATTCCTGTTTACATGTATGAATGGTCGGCTACACGCAATGAAAGAATCAACCTGGCAGCTATTCGCAAGGGCGGGTTTGAATCCCTCAGAGGCATTGAACTGACAGGTGATAAAAAACCGGATTATGGTCCAAACCATATTCACCCAACAGCCGGAGCAGTAGCAGTTGGTGCCCGTGGACCATTGATTGCATTTAACGTAAATCTTAACACATCCGACATCAAAGCAGCCAGACACATTGCTGCCAAGATAAGATCGCTCCGGGGAACTCCACATGAACTTATTGGTGTAAAAGCTATAGGGGTGCATCTGGAATCCAGAGGTATTGCACAGGTCTCTACAAACATCACCCAACCCGATAAGACCGGACTCTTTGAAGTATACACATTCGTCCAGAGTGAAGCTGCAAAGATGGGGATTGAGGTGTTAGAATCGGAATTGATAGGGGCTTCAAGGCTGGAATGCTTATTGGATCCATTATGCAGAGCTCTAAAGCTGCCGGAACTGTCTGAATCCAGAGTCATTGATATGCATATTGACTGATGATGGAAACATAACAATTCGATCTATTGAGCATTCCATTCGCACTTCGACAAGCTCAGCACGAACGGATTAAACACACCTACCAGATCGACCGGGTGATCCATGACCCGGTCGATTTCTCCGGACATCCATGTCCGTCTTATCCCATTTTTCCGTGTATTCAGTGTATTCAAGTGTAAATGCACAGCATTTACACTCGTGGTTGATTGGTTGATTTATTCTACAGTCACTTTGGTCATCTTGTCGCCCATTGCGATGGTTTTTACAACATCCAACCCTTCGGTAACTCTGCCGAATACGGCGTAGGAACCATCCAGATGAGAATGGGCTCCCAGGGTGATGTAGAACTGGCAGGATGCACTGTTTGGCGACTGGCTGCGGGCCATTGCCACGACTCCGGCATCATCGTGCAGGAGTTCAGAAGAGACTTCCAGTGGTATTTTCTCATCAGATGATCCTGTGCCGGTACCCAATGGACATCCACCCTGGACTACAAAATCAGGCACGATTCTGTGGAATGTCAGCCCATCATAGAATCCACTCTGAGCAAGTTTCACAAAATTAGCGGTAGTTATAGGGGCATCAACTTCGTATAACGCGAACTTGATTGTTCCCTTTTCTGTTTCGATTGTAACGGTTCTCCCGGTCTCAGGCATGTTTTACTCCTTGGTTTATCTGGAGATTACTCCGAAATGCCATTATAACATGAACAGGCATTATCTGACGGATCAGTCGGATCTGACCGATTCTGACTGCTGCCATCCTGAGCGCAGCGAAGAATCTGCCGTTTGGTTTATTAAAAATGCAAAGCAGATCTTTCGCTGCGCTCCTGATAAACCCGGGCTAAAGGCAGGCTGGAAGCCTGCACCACAATTTAGCCTTCCAAAACTTATAGGTTTCTAACAGAAATCATTTGGCGCACCCAACTTTGGGGTTCAGGATGACAATTTACTTCGCAGCCAGTGCTTCAAGCGCCATAAGTCGGAGCTTTTCTATATCTTTCCCATCTTTGTAGGCTTTTATGACTTTCTTGAAAACCTCGGGCTTCTGCTTTGAAAGCAGGCTCAGCAGGCGATAGTCTTCCCAGCCTTCGCGGAAGGCTTCAGCGTGTCTTGTAGGTATTGGTCCTCTTGGTCCAGGATAGACAACCTGGTAGTCCGGCAGGTTTTCTGCAGTTATGAAACCTTCGTCGAAGTCGTTCCAGGGGTTTCCTCTGGGAGCAAAGTAGGAGTAATATCCCCAACCGTTCCAACCCAGGCTTATGGCTTTCCAGGCAAACCGACGGTATTCCTCTATGATATCCCGTCTTTCACTCTTTGCATGGTGAGATGAAACACTGTAAAAAGCATCCACAAACCTCTTATGGCCAAATAGTTTGGCTGATTCCGGCCTGTTATCCAGGTGCAGGAAGAGTGGGCAGGAGACATCGATACAGTCGTTATACCAGGGAGACAGGATCTTATATACATCCTTGTCTGGACTGATTGCACCATTTTCAAACCCTACCCAGAATGATGGGTTGCAGTAGATATTGACCTTGGGGTCAGCTTTGCGGATAATCCGGCAGAAGGCACCATAGGCTTCGGCATTGTGCATTCCCGGCTCATCAGTCAGTTCTACATACCATTCATCGTATTTCAACCCAAGCTCACGGGCTTTCTTAACGTGACCTTGAATGATGCCAATTACTTCTTTTTCTACTTCCGGAGTTATCTGGTCAGCTTTGAAACCACCGCCATATATCTTATTCCCATAATCACCGATCCCCCATATGTGATAGATTGCTTTGCATTTCTTGCGAGCGGCTTCTGCTGGTGTGCCTTTGTCAGGCCAACCATTCCAGACGTTTATGCCTAGAGAAGTCTTGTAGTTGACCTCCCTTTCCATTCGGTCTGAATACTCAAATGGGAACATATTGGTAGTCCCGCTCCAGCTCTGCAGCCATAATTTGGGATCAGGGAGCTTCACATCCAGCACTTTAACTCTTATTATTTGAGGATTACCGCCATCGTACGTGAGTTTGGCTTCATATACTCCGGGTTTCGCCATATCAGCTTTAACAGTCACCCAGAATATGGCAGATCCGGCAGCAGACAACGTGACTTCGGGAAAGTCCATTATGCCTGCACCATTAGTGAGAAACTTCTGCATAAAGGTTTTTCCAAGCATATTGTCCTGAGAAAACAGAGGACCAATGACTACTCCATACCACCGTGAGGGTATCGCTCCCCCTACCCTGAGTTCTCCGGAGATACCTTTGGCGTTGCCGGTTCCAGGAACAGGTTTGAATGCAGACAAGGAAACTTTGAGTTTTGTTGGTGCATTGATTGATGTATTAGTCAGCGCAAATGCTGCACACTCAGATTCATTCCTGGCCATTACTATCTCAATAGGCTTTTCGATATCTTTAGCTCCAGGAAGTATGGGTTTCCCTGTCAGGGTATCCCATGTTTCCAGGGCAGACCAGACTGCTGGTTTTTCACCGATCTTTCCAAGATCAGTCTTCCAGACAAAGAACTGTGAGTCAGTACAGGCTGTTGATTGTATGCCAGGAATGCCTTCTAAAGCAATTCCATTGGCTATTGGCTGTGCAACAGTCGGCTTGAGATATTCGGGAGTGTGATCTGAAGCATCCGCATCACCCCACGCCATAACTTCATCCAGATATGTTACATTGCCGGCATCAACCATAAGCTTTATGTATCTTCCGGACGGTTTACCCGGCACTTTAATGCGCTGAAGCATACTGTCAGCACAAGCATCTACTGAAAGCTGAGCAATACTCTTCCATACCAGGTTGTCCGTGGATATTTCAACCTTTGCATTCACCTTCTGACTTTTAGTGATGAGATCAATTTCATTGAATACACACAGGCGCTTGAAATCCAGCGTTACTGCAAGCGGTCTTCCGACAATTCCAACCGGAGCCCACCAGTTGCCGGAATAATAACCATCCAGTAACCTGCGTCCAAACCTGGTTTTATCTTCTTTGTATATATCTGCGGGAGTATCCGGCTGGGTTTCATATGTATAGTCTACCCCGGTCAGCACACAATCTCCCCAATAGCCTTCGTTGTCTGTCAGAAGTTTGCCTGGAGCACCGTTAGTGTCCTTTGATCCGTCAAACCAGGTAATTTGATCTGCCTTCACACTCACAGCACCCACCAAAATCATCAACACAGCAACATAGATTATGCTATTCATATAATCTCCTTATCATCGCCATAGACCGCCAATTAAGATCATTTCCTAATTCTCAACGTAAGAGTTTACTTTTGTTGAGCAATACGTCATGCTGCAGGTGTTTCAGCACCCAGAAAACCCTGAAACGATCCAGAATCAAGTTCTGATGACGTAGTTCTCGTAACAGTAAACTGTTACCTCTCAACTTTCAGCTTGTAACTTATAACTTTCAACTCCCAATTGTCCATTGTTACTTGCCAATTGTCAATTGCACATGTGGTATAATAATAACTGATTGGAATAGTCCAGTATAGTATTTTATGGTGGTGATCCAGGATGAAATTATCTACAAGATCGCGTTATGGACTCAGGGCTATGTTGGTGTTGGCTCAGTATGTCGGGGACGAACCCGTAATGACCAAGGAAATTGCTGACAAACAAAACTTGCCCGTCACGTATCTGGAGCAGTTAATGCTCACGCTCAGAAAAGCCGGGCTCGTAGTCGCAACCAGAGGCGCCAAAGGCGGTTATGTGTTATCCAGAAGTGCCGATGAAATGACTCTCTGCGATATTGTAGAAGCACTTGAAGGTCCTCTGGACATTGCAGATTGTGCGGATGTAACTAACTGTTGTCAGACTCCGGATACCTGCGCCCTCAAGGAATTGTTCAGTGAAGCCAACAACGCACTCCGTAGTGTCTTCAGCAAACGCACTCTCGCCCAACTGGTCGAAGAGCAGAGAATAAAGGAAGTCAGCGGCTCATCAATGTATTTCATCTAGCCCGCCTTATTCAACAAACTTTTCTTTTGACCGGCAGTAGGAGCAAAGGGTTGATTTTTCTGAAAAATGTGGGCCAGCACAATACATCAGAATCAATACATGCTCCGTGAAGAACTGTTCAGGGTAGGATATGATAAGAAAACCAATATGCAGTATAACGCACCATTTCATTCTCTCATCTCTATTTGCAGTTCTGGCGCTAACCCAAGCATTCGCTGCAGCAGCACCATATAAAGTCCTGCAGAATGATTCCATCAAAGCGACATTCCGAGCGGGAGTCCTCACTGGTCTTCTTAATCTGCATACCGGAGTATCTCTATCTACTCCGTCTCAACAGTCAACTCTTCCCAAAATGGATATATTCGGGGACGGACAGACATATGACCTGGATTCTGCTCGTATCTCCTGTAATCAAACGACTGATAAGCTTTCCTGCAAATACTCGTTTCCGGACTCCACACTACTAAAAATCGAATGGAAACTGGACCGATCCGGTGACCTGGTCCTCAACATGTCAGCCAAGACACCCAAACCTGTGCATCAGATCAGAGCAACTCTCTTTGGTCTGGACATAGCCAGGCATAAACTTGTAACAGTGACAAACTTCGGAATCGGCATAATCACACACGCTCCTTATACAGACAGACCGGATGTTTCAACGGATGAAAGCACGGACTGGCCGGATTATTACTATGTTCAGCCGCTTGTTGCTCTTTTTGAGGGAAGCACCGGAGGGTTCTTTGTAGAGGGTCGTTTCAAAGACATTGGTCCATCCAGAGTCGTCGCTCAAGGAAATGGACAGACAGCAGACCTGGTGTTTTCGAGGCTTTATGCTTTGGCTTCAGATAAACTGGACTTGTACGAGATCAGAATCAGGTCATATGAGGGGAGCTGGCACAAAGCTGCTGACCCGTTTGTGCAGTGGATGGAACACAGCCAGGGATTTGTTCCGCTCGAAAAGCAAAATCCGAAATGGATCAATAATATCTCAGGACAGACCTATGACGACCCTCAGTGGGATCCTGCAGCTGCGTCAAAAAAGCTGGATGACCTGGCCAAAGTGCTGGTGCCTTCAAAGACTATACTCGGTAAGACATCTGAATGGAGATTGACCAAGTGGGGATTTGATCAAGGTTGGGGAGATTATTCGTTCAGCGATGACGTCAAGGCATACTTCAAGCATGCAAAAGAACTCGGATTTCACACAGCGGTGCATTTTAATTCATCCGGGATATACCTGGGTTTCAAAGACCTGATAACCCGGTTTAAGCCTGGGCTGCGTCCTAAAGGAACAAACCCGGACGGAACCGCTAAATACTACGGTTATAATGGTGAATGGGGTAATAACTACGGACCGGTGACCTTTGTCTGGTGCTCTCATGCTTACCAACCATTCAATGACTTTATGATGGAATGGATAGACAAGGTAGTAGATGCTGGAGTAAATATTATCTATCTGGATGAAGCAATGGCCCCGACCGGCAGGTTCCTGGTCAACGGCAAGACTTCAATCCAGGGTAGCATTGACTTCATGAAACAAATCCGCACACGCCATCCTAATATTGCAGTAATGACCGAACAGATCAACCCGATGTGCAAGAATGCTTCATTTGCGCTAACCTCGCACGACCTTGGACACCCGTTGAGCGGGTATCTGACCCGCAAATTCACCAAAATCATCAACTGGTACGGTCAATATGAACTCTCAGACACCAAAGCACTGGAGTCCTACTGGTCCTGGCAGGGAAACAGAGTTCCGGGATGGGGTGGTAGTGAAATGTGGGAAAAGGTTGTGAAGATTTTCCAGAAATATGACCTGCAAATTGCTCCTGAAATCCCACTCAAACCGGGGCAGTTGTCCGCATATAAAGGCAAAAATGGGGTAACGGCATTTTATGAAAAGACACCCAGTGGGATGGAGTTGGTAGTCAAATAACATCCGTGAGTAACCCTTTGCGGACTACTGCTTCGGGCGACCGCAGAGGGTCGCCCCTACGGAATAATCTCACGAGCCCCCTTCATAAGGGGGAATTATGATGGCTATTTTTCCAGCCTCTTAATCTGTTCATAAGCTTTTCTGGTAATTTCTTTATCAGCACCATCTGTGGATTTACGGTAAGCTTCCAGTGCTTTAGGGATTCTCCCGAGTTTTTCTTCCATCTCACCCAAACTGTACCAAGCTTGTTGATCCATTTTTGGCATCGCATGGAGTTTGTCGGCAAGAGTAATTGCAGTTGCTTTCTCTCCTGCTTTCACTTGCAGTTCCAGCGCTGTAATCATCCCATTCGGAGTTGGGGTAGTGTGTGCACTCATGTCAGCCGCTGCAGGTGCCCTTGCATACAAAGAAAAATCACCCTTCGCCTTTCCCGCAGCTGTAGTCGTCATCCCTGGCATGCCTGCAGCGCCACCCATACCGGGAGCCAATTTAACTGCATCAGTGGACTCACTCATTGCTGCCCCCCCAGAACCTCCTGGCATAGTAACAGCACCCATAGGAGCAGCCTTTGCAACTCTTGCAAATGTCTGAGGAACTTCAAGCTTGTTGTCTGTCAAAGTGTTAGTAGAAAGATCAGGAATACTCACATTCAACTTATCATTGGCTACATCCTTTCCAGCAGACAAAGAGTATTGCGAGGGAGCAGCCTTGCTCATTTTTACGAGTCCCTGCGTAGCTTCTATATGGGTCTTCGCCAGAATGCTGGAGTCCAGGATAGGAGGAGCAACATTCAACTTAACTTCGGGTTCAAGACGTCTGCTCTCTTCTTTTTCAACTAGAGCATCCCGGTCTACTGTCGAATAACTACCAGCCATCGGAACCTTCGCCATCATAACAGACGCAGCCGGCTTGGACCTGCCAAGCTTCAAGGCTGGAATATTTCTTTTATCCCTTTGGGGTATAACTGCAGGCATCTCAGCTCCCCCATTGGGAGATGCTGGAGCCATTCGGGGTGCTTCTCTACCCATTTCAGGCATACCCGGCATAGCTTTCATACCCGGACCACCAAGCATATCGCGGGATGATGAACTGGTTGCAACCATCATCTGTTTTGACGACTGGTAGTATTTAGGAATTATGGCAATTCCTATGAGAACTATCGCCACAGCTCCAAAAACCGGAGCAGTTTTCCACCAGGACCTGGATACTTGCGCAGGTTGGGTTGGTTGTATCTGAGCATTTACCCTGGCCCAAAGGTCGGCAGCCGGCTCGAACGCTTCAGGAGCAGCGCTCTGCAGAACTCTCTGCATCCTGCCGATAGCTTTACATTCCTCATGGCAGGATTCACACGAGTTCAAGTGCTGCTCGAATTGGAGCTTAGTTGCCCCATCCAGCATTCCTTCTATATATGGCATCATATGCTTTTTTGCAGCCCGACAATTCATACTACTTCACCAGGGATGCAGTCAACGTTAATCATTGCCATCGACCAGCCAATCCAAACGTCCTCTCAATTTATCGCATGCATAGTGCAACCTGGACCAAACGGTTCCAACAGAACAACCGAGTGTTTCAGCTGTCTGTTCACAGCTCAATCCTGAAAAATAGTGAAGGATCACTACCAGCCGGTGTTTCTCCGGCAATTCTGCTACAGCTCTTCGAACAGCTTCCTGGGATTCTTTTTTGTTCATAATAGAATCCGGTCTCAATCCTTCAGGGGAGGCAAGAATGTCAACAAGGCGCATATCGGGATCGTCCAGAGATGCAGCAGGTCTACGGGCACGTTTGGTAGAGAACCTTGTGGCTTTATTGACTGCTATTCGATAGAGCCATGTGGAGAAAGAAGAGTTACCCCTGAAAGATGCAATGGACTTGAAAGCCTGAGCAAAAACCTCGGTGGCGACATCATCCGCATCGTCTCTGTCGGTTGTTATTCGAGAGACGATTGAATACACCATACTCTGGTGACGGCGGACAAGTTCGCTGTAGGCTCCAGTGTCTCCAGTGGTTGCTCTACGCACCAGTTCGGTGTCTGTCTGTGCGGACTCCAGTCCGGAGTTAATGGTATCTACCGGCGCTATTGTTCCCTCACAAAATCCCAGCCGTGGCCATCTAAAATGACCGTCAGGCAGCCTCGTAATTATCGTCGTTTCCATTCTACCACAGCTTTCGACTAAATACTGCACATTCCTCTGACACCACGCGGAGAATGCAGTCCGATATCAATCCCCCCTACCCCCCTTCGCCAAGGGGGAATGAGTTTGTGCACTGCTCTTGGGTGAAATTGAATATTGATTCTATCCACATACATATACTTAGATACCCATGCAGTGTCAAAGCTTCAGACTAAGTTTAAGAAGTGTTTCATGCCTTTGCTTAGGAGTTCATCGATCTGCTGCTTGAGGATAACACGAGATCCAGGTGAGGCACTGTGGGCTTCCTGAGCAGCAGCGGAGATAGCAGCTACCATTTGGAGCCCTTGAGCATCTGATGGGTCAGGAATCAATATGGGGATAGAGGCAACTGTAGACTGATTGAGCTGTGGAAATATCTGTTTGTGATCGGTACAAATGCGGCCTATTACCTGGTTGATCAGTTCTGAAGACAGCAAACCGCACACATACCAGATATCACATCCTGAAACATGGATATTGTAGATTGACTGCAGCGTGACTGTATCTTCAAGGTCAACTGAAGCAACCAGAGTCTTACCAGTCTTGACCAATACTATCTTTGGAGAGACATATTTTACGGGTTTCTTTCTGATAGTTTCTGGGGTAACACAACGTGATGGCCTGCTGCATCCCAGCCTGATTACATCGTCTCCTGCCAGAACACCTACCATGCCTTCCCCGAAATGCGGGGAGAGTGCAGATTTGCCCAACTCCTCTCCTCTGGAGATCCTGGCAAGAGTTCCCAACGGACGAGAGTTGGCAAACAACCAGTCAAGCTGCTCCATTGACTCCGAATTTATTCCGATCAACCACCTGCACCCCGGCAGATCAGCCAATGTATGTTGGGCGAGTGCTTCAAGCGGGGTATAATCAGTTCCGTCAAAACGTCCTGTTTCAATAGTATCCGGTTGTCCATCCAGCGCAGATTTGCGCCAAACGACAATCGCTCCACTCACAGACGCTCCACCAAACACCGGACCTGTCTGTACCAGGTTGAGTATCTGCCATTTCCTGCTGATTGGTTCTCTGATGCAGGCGGTTTCATCACGTGCCAGTATCGCATCCGGCACAATGAACCCATGGCAACCTCCGTCCACAAGATATTTCCGCATGGCCAGTTCAAAGAACAGCCAGTAGACATCAAACTGACCTTTTGCAAACTCGAACAGGGGTCTATTGTCCTGTATAGATTCCGGCACTCTTTCACCGAACAAGTAGGGAGGGTTGCCGATAATGGCATCAAACTGCCCTGACCAGTCTTCCAGAAGGCTGTCTCTGCAGCGCAGATTGTATCTGAGTTCAGAATATTTGAACTTGCAGCCTGATGTCACCCAAACCGAAAGCCTGGCAGCCTCCACAGCCAAAGGGTCAATATCAGCGCCGCATATGCATCCGCAGGCTGCATTAACAGCATCCTGTAACATCTGCTGTTCGTCCTGATATGCCTGTTGTTCGTCCAAGTAAACCTGCCGTTCGTCCTGAGCTTGTTGAAGGACGCAAGCAGTCATAAACTCAACAGCCTCAAGTACAAATGCACCTGCACCCATTGCCGGGTCGATTATTTTGAGCCATTTGAGCTCAGACATCGACAAGCCTTCGACCACTGGATCAAGTGTCTTTTCTACGATGTACCTTGTAATGAACCTCGGTGTATAAAAACTGCCCTGCTCTTTGGGGTGAGTAATCAGGTTCTCATACACTTCTCCTAACAGTGAGATATTCGCTTCACCGGAGATGGCAGGCTTAAGAATATCCAGAACTCGGAGAATGTCCGGATCTTGGGGGTCTTCTTTGGCTTCACACCCTATCAGGAATTCAGCTAACGTCAGACTGGGTGATGGTGAAGTGGCGACATACAGAAGAAATGCAAGAATGCGGATGAGTTGAAGCACCGGTTTCTCAGCATTTGAACCAGCGAATATATCCAGAGATCTCTCGACAGCATCGCTAAGCATGCCCGGAACTGCCAAAACAGCCTACCTGCTTTTCAACAGACGGCGGAGTTTGAATGCCTGTTTACGGCTGTCAGTGATCTCCTCGTGGGTCATACCACGATTATGGCGGGAATCAAATCGGGAGACTTCAAGAATCTTGTCAATAAGGTGTGTCTTGGGAGTGCCTGAGAATATCTGGTTTTTGCGTTGGAACTCTCTCCATCCCATCTTGCCTTTCACATAAAGCAGACCGCCAAGTAGATGAATCAACTGTGATTTGCGTTGTGATACTAACTCATCGCGTGTATAAACATGGTCAACCAGGTATTCGAACTCCAGATTGTAAGGTGCATCATCGTGGAATGTTTCGGCCAATAGAGTGGCGGCTCTCCAGTTCAGGATAACCTTACGCCCTTTGGCTGTGTAGAAGACCTTGACTTCAACGTCGTAGATCTCTGCTGTAATATCTTCTGAAGTATAAACCGTATATCTTCGACGGGTCCGGAACATTGTTGGTTGTCCTGGATTTGGATTGGGATTTTCGATCCCCGCGATATCCGACGGCTCAACCGAGAGAATCTTTGCATAATGGTTGTGGATGTGAGAGCTCTCTGCCCGCAGGTCACCTTTGATCCTTATATAGTCTCCAACTTCATAAGGAGATTCCGCACCCTCAGTTGCTCTTCTATTGGATTGTTTTTCGCTTGATAGCATATCCTTCAAAGCAGACCGGAGGAGACTCTCCTGCGCAGGGACATTGAGGACTCTGGCGATGAGCTCTGTTAGCTGGGCTCTGTCGGGTCTGTCATCGGCGCTGCCTCGACCCTGTTTGCGGTTACCAAAATCGGTGGCAAAAAGTATACGGCTTTCGGTAACTCGGGCTGTCTCACCATTACGTATATTTCGAAGTGTATATTCCCAATGAGGTTCAGGAGAGGGGGATATATCTATGCGGGTAACTTCACCCACAGTCTTGGTATGCCCAAACTGCCCATAACTCTGCCGAGGAAGTTTGGGTTCAGGGTGGTCATACACCACCATCCTGCCGGGACTGAATTTATAATCATCTAACATACTGTAACCCCCACGGACCCATCCCGCAGTCTTCACTCGTCATCTGATAATATTATACTCCAAAACAGGCCTTTTTGGGGAGTATTAAGATCAATGTCAGTTCAGGAAGTCGTGAGAAATAAGAACAAGTCATTATTTAATATTTAGTCACATGTTCTGGACAAATGCATACGAACTTTAATTCAATACAGACAAAACGGAGGCTATAACAACTATCAGACCACAAAAATATATATCGCCGTATTTTTACCCGCACATTTACCAGTTTGGCATAAATCTTGCACTACACTTAAAAATAGGTAACAACAACAACAATCTCTATGAATGTGCTTGCATATTAATTGCAGCCTGTGAACCATAACAGCTACCAATAATGCAGCCATATCAGCATTAATTTCTTACTCATCAAGAAGGAAAATGGAATGATAACTCTTTATAAAAAGGGGTTCATTCACATCAATGGTTCATGTAATCCATGACCAGCCAAATAGAATGACAAGGAGAAAAATATGAGATTAGCTTGTGTGTGTATCGTTTTGTTGTGTGCAGTTGTGCTGGCGCTGCCTGCCGCTGCCAATGTCATCAACTTCGACTCCGATATATCTGGTGCAGTTGTTTCCGGACCAGGTGTCTACAGCGACGTTGAGTTCTCAAATGGTGGCAATGACATCACAGTCATGCCTCTCGTACCTGGGCCTGTTTTTAGCGCGCCAAACTGTGCCATTGGAACCAGAGACTCATCAGACAATTGGTCACCATACAGAGCTGACTTTAAGGTAGATGGAGTCTATTTTGTCTCAGTGGTCCTGGGAGACTTTGATGGTGATAGCGACAACCTGTACTTGAAAGCTTATGACAGCGCTGATGTTCTGCTGGGTGAGAGTAACTTTTATCTAGACGCCTCTGTATTCGGTGGTCCCACGCTTTCCGTATCTGCAGCAGATATAAGCTATGCGGTATTCGGAAGCAATGGAGAATTCCCTAACAGCGTGTATATGGATGATTTCACATATAAAACCTCCGCTGTTCCCGAACCGGCAACCCTCCTCGGTTTTGGCATTCCTATGTTGATGATAGGGTTAAGCAAACTCAAAAGCCTGCGCAAATAAGTATTAACACAAGCTCCGGGGTAGTTCAACATCCCGGAGCTATTTTTCCAGTTTAGTCAAAGCATATCGCTCTGCGTTGTTGATATCCCCAAATACCGGAGACCACGACTGTAGAGGACTAATCTTCGTCGTCGTCACGTGCCTGAATATGTTGGCTTTCAATTCTGTTGGTGCAGACTGAAGACCAAGAGTTGTCCATGGGATCTCATACCTTACTACCCAGGCTCTAAAACCCAGCCTGTCAGAGATCTTTACCTTACTGATCCATTTTCCATTCCAACTGACAACTCCATTCTTTTCGTCCGTCATTGTCCCTTTTGGATTCACCATAAGGCTGAGAATATCTTTTCCTGCCACAATAGACAGCCTAACACAGTCACCCGACCAGACATCTGAATCTCGCATTGTGCCTATTGGCTTGATGTTTTGGATCATGGAATCCCTGCATACTACTCGCACGTATAGTGCTTTGTCCGTATATGTAAGAAATGCCTGTGTCACAGGGTAAGGACAGTAGTTGCGTTCATCGACTAACCACTGCACTGTCTGCTCCGGCTTGTTCCATTCGGGCTCTGATGTGGCCAACGGGTCTTTATCAGGTGCTCTCTCTGAGATATGCAGGGTCATTACTGTTCTTATCGGCTTTGGGTTCTCCGGAGCGTAATCATCCGTTACATACTTTGCAAATGAGACAAGCCCACGTTTTGTCAGATCGTCAATGGCAGCAATATACCTTGTTCGATGTTTCTTGTATGCATTCAGGTCGGGTTCAGTTTCAGTTTTCAGATATTTGAACTGTGCATGCTTCAAATCTGCAAAGGTTTTCGCCAGGTTAATCAACCTTATCTGCTCATCGATTCGGACTGCTTCAATTGAACCTTTCTCAACATGCTTTCCAGCTGCTGCCAGATTATTTTGCAGGATCTCGATGTTCTTGTCGGTCCAAATACCTAAAGGCCCTGGAAGAGTCCATGTAACCCAGGTTGAATGCATACCTGACTTTACGCAACAATGGTCTAAGTATGTATAATATTTTTGCATATACTTAGATGCTTTTCCGTAAAGTTTGCTGCAATAAATCTCAATTGCATTATCAGATGTCAGCTTCGGATTCCATAATGCTCTCATTGCCGTCCAATAGTGCAGACCCTGAGGACCAGGGACGTAAGTAGCATCATAAGTAAAACCCTCTATGCCTGCCCTGGCTGCATATCTGGCGTTTTGAACAGATCTTGAGACATTGGAGAAAGGCACCCCCATATAGTCTCCATACAGACCATAATAATCGTAGATCACTATTTCCCTGCAGATTTTCTTCCACGCATCCAACCTCAGCCTGGCATCTCTGGCCAATCCACAACTGGGATCGGTGTAACTGTGGAATACACATGAGCTGCTGTCAGCCAGTACTACCACGACATTAGGTTCACATTTCATATCAATGGGTGGTTCCAAAGTACTCAAATATGCGTAAAACGATACCCCTTTGCCGGGATGTGTTTTGGCTATCTCTCTCGCTATGATATTTGCAAATGTTATTGCCCGCCTGGCCCCTCCAGAAACAGGATCGGGACTATCGAGTTTACGGCATTCCGCACACTGACAAATCCCATTGCCGTCGTTCATGGAGAGCGAAACCGTGTGGTTTCCGGGATGGGCATCCAGATACTGCCTGCAAAAATCTACAGCCAGTTTTATCACATTCGGGTTAGTGGTGCAGAGCTGCCAGCCTTCCGGTTCGGTGATGGAACGTTTACCACGAATCTCTGAATAGTATTCCGGATGGTCCTTGAAATATACATCAGGTGGGGCTATCTGCATGAAGATGTGCTGGTGATGGATCGCAGTTCCTCCGAAATGGTTCCAGCGGTACCATTCCGACAGTGGTTTATTGAATAGACTGCTGTCTCCTGTAGTGTAAGCGTACAAAGTCCTGTGCACAAGCGCGGGTTTCTCATCCAGATTGAGACTGCCAACTCGGACTGAGCTCCTAAGTGGGATTGCTTTTCCTGTAGGAGTTGAATACAAATAGTCAGCGCCCATAACAATATTCAGAAACCTTATGGCAGCATCCTGAGTGCCATTGAAAGGGGGATCATCATTTCCGATAATAACTATCTTATCTCTAATTCTATGGACAATAACTCTCTCATCCCGGAATCCTCTGCCTTTAGGCTGATGCACACCTGCTATTGCTGCAATCTTTGTAGGGCCGACCGATATGCACGCTCCTCTATCGAAATCACTCTCCTCGACAACCGGCAGCACTGCATTGGAAGAAGCCTCTATGCACTGCCTGATATCTCTTGCAGCCTGCTCTATCTGTGGAGTACACCCGTCCGGAACTACTATTGAAACTCGGGGTAAATGATTGCTTGCCAGCACAAAGTCTTTACCCAGTCCATTTCCAGGCAAACTGTACACTTTTTCCGGAATAATCTCTACAAACCCAAGTTTAATTCGTTTGAGTGCAATTTTGCCTCTACCGGTACTGCGGTTGTCCAGAATTATTGCAGACATCGGAACAGTCGGAATCTTCCAGCCAGCTTCCGTGGGTTTGTCTCTCCGGGAATCGAAATAGGAGTTGGCGTATTCCCCTGATTCACCATAATTCACTCTGATTCGGTTCGGGGAGACGTCAAAACGCCAGTTGTGTCCAGGTAAGCCGTTGAGAATACTGAACCTTGCACTCTGCCGGACGACTCCATCACGCTTGATCGTCACTCCCCACCAGCCCCAACCAAACTCATCCGAAGTCTGAACGAACACACTGTTATTGCCGGAATTGTCCGATAAGCCAAAGAAGAAATTGTTTTTAGTCGTGAATGAGCTGTCAGGAGCAAAATCGATTTCCAGCCTAATCACTCCGGACTTGTCAGGCTTGATAGCAGTGGATTCGGATGCTCTGATCCCGGCAACTACATCGGCTGTTCGAGAGATCGTGCAGAGACCACTGGTGATGTTTACACTCCCGGGTTCCCCAATCTCCGACCAGACATTCTTATCCAGACTACTGGTAAAGCTCTCATCAATCCCAGCCGTACATACCACAGTAGAAAGAACAAGTATACCAAGCGCAACTAAAAGCAATCTCCCCATATTCCGCCAAGTTCCTTCCTGAAGTCTAGTGTCTATCTTACAAACTGGTAGCCTTTCTTAATCTGCATAACCAGTACTACCAGCACTAACTGAATAGCTACCAGCATACCAATGCTGACTGTAAAACCTGCGGATTGTGAGACAAAGCCGGCGATTGCAGGGATGATCATTCCACCAGTACCGGCTGATACGATCATCATCCCTGCACCTGTTGAAGCACGTTGACCTGATGCTGTTGTTCCCAGGGCCAGAATACCGGCAAATACAGCAGAAAATGACAACCCAATAATCGGCACTGCAACCCACACATGCCATGCCGTATGGACTATAGCAAGCGAGGCTATTGTAAATAGACAGGATATTGTCAGAATAAGGGCAAGCGAGGCAGCGCCTATTTTTTTAATCACGGATGCTCCAATTACCCGGCCAATCATAACTACAAACCAGAACAGCGATAGAGTAATGGCAGCCAGAGCCCTGCCCAAGCCAGCCTTTTCATGCACAATATCTGCCATCCAACCCCAGACAGCGGTCTCCACTCCGACATAAAGCATTATGGCAATACAGCTCAGAACAAGCTGCCTGCTGCCCAACATCAATCTGACATCATTCAGCTTCAACTCCTCGATTTTGCCTCGTTTGGATTCCGATGTAACCATCATCACCAGGCTCAAGACAACTCCACCAGCAGCGGGCAACATGAACATCCATCTCCAGTCCAAGTTGAAATGCAAAAGACTGGCGCAACCGACAGGACCAAGGACTGCACCCACAGCAAAGAAGATATAGAGCACTCCCATAGCGTGCTCTTGCTTGTTGCGATTAAGATCCGCACAAAGAGCGCTGGCAGTAGTCTGCAGCAGAGCGACAGCCATACCGAGAATACAGAACACTGTTGAGACAGCAACAAGGCTTCTGGCCCCCCACAACGCAAGGCACGAAAGCGTCATCAGAATGCATCCAGACATTAAAATGTGGAAGCGGTTGCGGACTCTCTCCCCCAGATAACCGCAAGCAATGACAGCGAGGATATATCCTGCAAAATGCGTGCTGAATATGAGCCCGCAGTGCCCCCGGTCTACATGCAGGCTCGAACCAATAGTGGGGATAAGGGGTCCAATGGACATTTCGATAATAGAATAAAGCACCATAATGCCAAAAAGTCTATAAGTAAGCCGATGAATAACACACCTCCAGGAAGCCAGTAACGCTATCCATGTTAACGCCCAAAGGGGAATTCAGGCAAACGGGAAGGGAAGACTTGGGGACTTGGGGACTGGGAGACTTGGAGACGGGGGGAAGGAGGACGGGAGAAAGTAAATGAAAGGGCAGGCGGTAAATCATTCTCTCCCCGTCTTCCCATCCCCTAGTCTCCTAGTCCCCAAGTCATCCCTTCACTTCTACCACTCTCTTTTCTTTCCGGGCGGTTTCGGCGGCGAAGACTATTTTGTGGGTAGATAGTGATTCCTGAGCTGTAGTTAGAACAGCCGTGGGATCGTCTTTTCTGATGGCTTCTGTCAGGCTTTTCATCACCAGGTAATCTCCACCACCGTGTCCGCCTTCCATCGAAGGAACCTCTGTCCTGGTTATGATTCCGGATGCGAAATCTGTGTGGATCAGAGTCCTGGCTTCCATATCACCAATTATATATCCCTGGGTCCCGTGAACACGGATGAACCTGCCTCCAGGATGGAATGCAGTCATAGTGAATGTCGCTGTAGCCCCGCCTTCGTATTCAAAACTCGCTACCTGGTGGTCGACAACATCATTGTCACAGCCAAAGACACACCTGCCGTAGGGTCCACTTACCAGGAACTCAGTCAGTGCCTCTTCAGACAGATTCATACCAGCGAACAGGCCTCTCCAGAACTTGTTCTCCACATATACTTTGAGGACATGGTAAGGACAAGTTTCTTCTGCCGGGCAGCCATCAATGCACTTGTCCGGCGCTCCTGCCGGCCTGTTGCTTGAGTTGAAATATGTCAGGCTGCCAAAGGATGAAGCTCGCTCACACTTTTTGCCAACCAGATAACTGAGAAGATCGACATCGTGACAGGACTTTGCCATGAGCATGAACGTGCTCTTCTCTTCATTCCCCCATGCACCTCTGACGAATGAATGGGACTGATGTATATGGTTGACTCCTTCCATCGCATCTATGCAGACAATCTCACCAAGTATCCCGGAGTCCATTATCTTTTTAAGCTGTGCATAAAACGGGTGATACCTTAGGGAATGGCAAACACAGACAACCACATTGTTCTTTCTCTGAGTCTCTTCAATTGCCAGGCAGTCTTCCAAAGTTACCGCCATCGGTTTCTCCAGCAGCACATGATAACCCTTGTTCATAGCTGGAATAGCCTGCTGTGCATGCAGCTTATCCAGAGTGGATACAACTACAGCATCAGCCAGTCTTGGTTTATCGAACATATCAGAAGCTGACTCAAACACCTGATCGGGAGACAAATTACACTCCTCAGCTGCAAGTGCCCGCTTTTCAGCATTTGGTTCCGCCACTGCCACGATCCGGGTAAACAACTGTGGATTTTCCAGTGCAATCTTAGCAAAAGTCCGTCCCCGTCCACCATATCCAATAATTGCATAAGTTATTTCTTTCATATAATACTCTCCATAAAAAGCTCTTCAAACTAGCAGATTCTAGCATAAATATGGTGAGGATGCACGTTTGATAGGATTGTAATGGACAGTGTGATAGCTCGGAATATCACGAAGGCTCATAATCTTACAGGATCAACAAGAAGAAATATCTGAACGTCTACTTAGCATCAGTTACTTTCACCAGATAATAAATCTCAGTTGTTAGCTTATTGGGGTCGTCATTCCAGTGGCTGTAGATCTCCCAGTTTGGTCCAATGATTTCTATGTTATTCTGACTGCACCAGGAAAGGATAGCCTGATGGGCTTGAGGAATGCCATCGTATGTTCCGGTGTGGACCGTCGAAGCTACCAGCCCAGATGGGGTATTAGAAAGATCATCTTCTGAAAACCCACAGTTTGAAAGGATCTCAACCCCCATTTCCATCTTTACCATACCATTACTGCCTGGGTTATATATAACCACATTCCTGCCGGTATGCTTTATTCCATCAGCTCTGATATGGTCCCATACCTCTCCAAGCCCTGTTTGCAATGTAACAACAAGGCTTTCCACCAGTGTTTGCCTTTTGACTGAGAGTATTGGCTGCGACGTAATCTGCTTCACTTCAATAGTATATGATAGAAATTGTGCATGCATTCGGATTGCTTACCTGCCATTGGGAAGTGCTATGGAGTATAAATTCACTTGTCCATTTCTTCTACTGTTACGAACTTGAAGCCTTTCTTCTGGAGGGTCTCAATGATCTGTGGTAACACGTCTACCGTCTGCTGCACACCATCGTGGAGCAGTATGATGCCGCCATTGCGGATTCGACCCAACACTCGACTCTCTATGATTTTATCTCCCGGGCTGGCGTAGTCACCTGGATCATCTGTCCACAGTACAGTCTTAAGTCCCGCATCCATCGCCGCGGTGATTGCATCCGAATCATAATCACCTCCTGGTGGTCTGCAGTACTTCATTTCTTCGTTTAGCACCGTCTTCACAGCTGCATTGCAGGCTTTCCATTCAAGGGCAATTTCATCAAGAGGAACATGATTCAGATTGACATGGTGATAAGTATGATTGGCTACCAGGCTTCCTGCTGCGTCTTCTGCTCGAATCAAGTTCGGATACTGTTCAACCATTTTTCCGATTACAAAGAATGTTGCCTTAACATTATATCTCTTCAGAATTGCAAGTAGTTGAGGGGTGTATTGAGGATGAGGTCCATCATCGAAAGTGAGTGCGACAGTCTTTTGTTTTAGATTACCGTGCATCAACTTGGAGTAAATCTGACCCTTCCTTATTTCCCGGGCGTCCTGTGCTTTTAGCTCTGCGGGAGACTTATAGTCTTCTTTTACTGCACGCGCCCAGAACTTCTCCACACGGGCGGCATTATTGGCGGTCACACCCATCATCGTCAACTGGGGATTTGTTTCCGGATTATGAGCACTCGAATTACTCTGCGCATATAGACAACTGCACAATGACAATACAGCCAGTATGCCTATAAAAACCGTGTAAACTAATGTCTTTTTCAATTTTCACCTCATTCACATTTGTAAAACCAGTGATCCAGTGCTGCTACTAAAGTAATGAAAGCCGCATGCACAAGACGCAACACAACCCTGTGACTGTCTGAATCCTTTCAGTATACCAGTATTGCAAGGTAAATCAAACTTACAGCTTGTTAGCACAATCGGTTGAGAAAAGTTTGATTACAGACTAATGCAGTATATTATTTCGGTTTTTTCCATCTACCGGCAGCGAAAATATAAAAGTAGTTCCATGGCCTAAAATACTTTCCAGCCAAATATGTCCACCCTGGGCTTCCACTGCAAGGCGACAAAATGTCAAACCCAGACCAGTTCCTACAGGTGCTCCATGCTTACGCGCTTCAACCTGAGCATATTTATCAAACACTTTTTTGGCCCACTCCTCCGAAATGCCCTGCCCTTGATCCTTAACGCTAAACCGAATCAGGCCGCCATCATATTGACTCGCGGAAACCACGATTTCTGCGCCGGATGGACTAAATTTCAGGGCATTACTTATCAGATTCGTGATTACACGAACTGTCAGATCACGATCAGCAATTAGTTCCATATCTTGTGGGGTAATCTCAGATATCAAAGAAACATTGTTCTGCGAAGCCCAACTTTTCACTTGTTTTAGTGCATCATCAACCAGCTCAGAAGCTCGAACACGATCCTGCTGAACAGGCATTCGACCACTTTCCATCTTTGGAACATCGAGAAGTGAACCAATGAGGCCCAGCATTCGGTTGCTGGAGATGACCCCCATTTCAACAATCTCCTTTACATCGCTGCTCTGCTCTTCTACCCCCAGTATCTTGAGTGTCTGCAGTCCAGTCAGAACATTTGTGAGTGGTGAACGAAGGTCATGCACGATGAATTGGCTAAGCTGATCCTGCATAATGAGAGCTTTCTTCAGGGCTGAGAAACCATAGGTAACCACTAGTGAAAACAGCAGTGTTACGCCAGCGTTCCAATAAGGTATTGCAGGATGCGAATAACCAAACCTTGTAACATGGTCCGCTAGAAACCACGCAACTGCTGCGAGTACCGATATGAATATCCCAGCCTGACGGTCTATCCACCAGCTTGCTATAACAACAGGGATTAGGTAGAGTACGGATATGTCCACCTCTGCACCAGTAATGGTATCTATTACTCCTACAACTGCCACGATTATTATGCAAAGCGTTATTAGTAAAAGATTGGTATTTTTGAAAATTCGTTCTATCTGTTTCATAACAAAACCTCAAGATAAGGGGCATTAATCGTGTTTATCCGAGACCATCTTTGCTGCGAGCAATGCAATGTCATCCGGCAGGTCTCCACCAACAAAATCGGACACTATCTGGTGGATCACGCAGACGATGTCACCGGGGGAATAATCACCTTTCTTCATAATTGCTTCTAGTCCCTCTGCGCCAAACCATAAGCTGCCTTTTCTGGCTTCAATCACACCGTCAGTGTAGCTGACAAGTATATCGTTCTCTATGAGTTGCAATTCTTGAACAATATATTCCGGGTGTCTTGAAACCCCAAGTGGTGGACCAGAGGCAATGTGCAGCCATTCGGTGCTGCCATCGTAATGACGAATTATCGGTTGGGGATGCCCTGCATTTGCATAGACCATTCTCCCTGTATCCGGTTCGACAACAGCATAAAATGCTGTTATGAATTTATCTGTATTAGAATTATCGTATAAAACAGCTGACAGACGGCTTAGCACTCGTCCCGGATCCGGGTCTTCATAGGCGAATCCCTGGAGGGCATATTTTGCGGTAGCTGTATGTACAGCAGCTGCAAGTCCCTTTCCTGACACATCCGCCACCAATAGACCAACGAGACCGTTTGGCAGGACATTCACATCATAGAAATCTCCTCCCAATTCAGCTTCCTCAAGGGCAGGATAATACGCTGTTGCAAGCTCTATTCTACCTATCTGTTTTGGAACATCGGGAAGCATACTCTCCTGAAAAGCCGCAGAAATCCGTCTTTCCCTCTGATATGCAAGTTGTAGTGCCTCATCTCTCTGTTGAATAGATGCAGCCATTGTGTTGATCGTGCTTGCAAGTAATGCAAATTCACTGACACGCGGCGGAGATATTCTGGTTTCAAAGTGTCCTTTCCCCAACTGCTCCGCAGCCCGGGAAAGCTCAGTCACAGATGATGTCAGCTGACCGGCGAATAGTGTCCCCATTACAATCGTGAAAATGAATATCGCAGATATTATCAATATATCACGTAGAGTATCGTGACGAACCAGCTGCAAGTTCAGACCTGCAGGAGCAAATGCACCCGCAGTCCATCCAATATCTGAAACCAATACTAGAGCCCCATTCAAATCATGCTTTCCAAAGATATCTGTGTGTAATAAATACTTGTAATGATGTTTTTTATCAAGCTGAAGGTAATGGTTGCGGGATTTCCGCTGTTTATAGGACAAGTCGGGACGGTTACTCATAAAAGTGATGTTTCCCTGTTTGTCCGCCAGAACTAATACAGTATCTCCGATTTCGGGCATAGACAAGAGTTGATTGACACGCTTTTCATCTATACGTGTCAGGATCACCCCGGCAAACTGTTTATCTCTATATATGGCAGTAGCAATAATGAAACCGGCAGTTTGATCCAAACGATTTACAAGCAGGTCACTCACTACCCAATCTTTGTCTTTACTGTTCTTTAGTCTGCGAAAATACGCTCTATCTGATATATTCACACTTCTTGAAAAAGGAAAGCCGTCGATCACATTACCAGATGCATCCGTAATTGCGATGTTTGACAATATGGTATCAGTCTCGGAAACTGCCACGAGATATTTATGTCGTGAGGTTTTGTTATTCCAGTGTGCAAAATCAAGCGTTTTGGCAACAGATTTTTCTATCGCTACTGTTCTGGAAACAAGCAGTTGAGTGTTCCTTGCCAAATCTCTGGCGGATTCTTTATATGCTGAAAGGGCTTCAGAGCGCCTGTATTTGTACTGTCCGTAATGGTAGTAAATATCGGCTACCATCAGTGGAACCAGCAATACGACCAGAGCCAGTATCAATTTATATCGTAGGGTCACTTCATTTGGCCTCTTGGCAATTCAATCATATAACATTATCTTCGAACCTTGGGTGTTCTAAACTGCTTTATTCACCAAGCATCACTTTTGCATGGCAATAGGTACAAAAACCGAGTAAGTCATGAATAATGCGGGTTGGATTCTACAATACTACTATACGAGTCAACAGTCTTGACGGTTTCACATGATCCAGTCCGATTTATTCACAAAGCTTCGCTTTTGTCTGACACATCGGCAAAGGCTGGGTCAGTCAGAATAATATGGGTCAATTGACCGGTTTCCCTCTGCCAATTACTGTCACTTCAACTCGTCCATCGCCCCCGGGTACCTCACAGTTGTAATCAATCATATTCTTGCCAGCTTCGAGTACTGGCACTTCACCAACAGGTTTCACATCACCAATCAAGTCACCATTACTACTATAGACCTTGCAGTCAGTCATAGAAACAAACTCAATGTAGCTCCCGCTGTCCAGCTCTACCGGAAACATTATCTTTCTACCTGCAATTGTAATCGAAGGGTTCTTAATCTTTGCATCCAATGCAGGCAAGGCCTTTATTGGGCTTAAGTAGCACTCAACATTATTTCCCTTAGGAAGATTGTTATACCATACAGATATGGCATCAATATGGTTGTAGTTAAGTGGGGTGATATAGGTTGGATATACGGAACTCAAAACTTGCTGTGGTTTAGCATCCCAGTCCTCATATCTCGGAGTATAAGGCCATTCGTACTCTGCAATCCGCCTGCCTTCAGCTTCGACCAGTTCAAAATACCGCCAACCGGTGAAATCAACTGTAATATAATGGTCCTGATAAGCTAATCCCACATAAGCTGGACTCTTGAGCTGGATGTTTATTATCTCACCATTACCATCTCCATAAACCCAGAGTCCTAATGCTCTCGGCTCCTTGAGATCAATTTCCGGGGACAGTATTCTACCAATCTTCGAATATGCGCCGATACCGTCTTTTCGGCTGTTGAGTGCAGTCATGCAACCGCTAACGCTGCCGACTTTTAACTGAAGAGTCGATGCAGTCAGATTAGCCTTCACATTATCTGCAGATATCATTTCTATCAGTTCTTCCGGTTTGGAGAAGTCGAGTAGTGTCACGCCATCTGAAGAATCATAAGGAGCAGCAACTTTTAGTGCTTCGATGCGGACCCGCAATGGCTGCTTTGTACAATTGTTCATGCAATACCATTGCCCGGTTGAACCTTGGACTTTGGTCTTTGAATATTTTACCGGTATAAACTGCCATAGACCTTTTTTTGCTTGTTCGAGCGTAAATTCATCACCTCTAACAGCAAGTTTCTTCTTTACGGACTCAGGGAAGTAGTTCCTGAGCCTGAGTTCTTCGTACTGCCGGATTATGCCTGCTAGCCTCAACCAGTTCTGGGACTTGAAGAATGACTCCAGTGTGAAGGCCTCCACGAACGACAGTCCTGAATCATATGCCAGAGATTTCCCACACAAATACTCAACATCATCCGAAAATGAGCGTTCCGGTTGGATCCCGTTGTAAGTGAATGCCAGCCACCAGCCAAGCTGTGTCGGCAGGAACTTCTGCTGGTATCCCTTATTGGCTATCGTATGTGCAGCAATAAGTGATTTCTGTCCTCTAAACGGCACATCCCATGCCCCCATTCTGGAACGCACATACCAGAAAAGATGGTGCATATCGCTCATCTCCATAAGTGCAGGACGATTCAAACGTTTGGCAATATCGAACACGAATTCAGATGCGTAGTGCCAGGTGTCTTCAGGTGCGGAAAGGACATACATTCCGTCTATAGCATCCAGATAGATCATGTCGAACCCACATGCGTTATATGTATCAGCAGTGTTCTGTGCAACTTCTGCCAGCATAGTAGAATCCGGATCAGGAGCAAACAAGAAGAACATCTCCTTGAGGTGATGGACTTTCGCCGAAGCTGCGTGGGCGGTTGCTTTCGTACCACAAGCGCCCCTCACGCATCCAGTAAAACCATAAGGAGCATTCTTTGAAATGCCTGAGTATGTGATCAACTCATCGTCAATCTGGATGGTCACGCTATTTCCGGCAAAGAAACCGAGTGTTGTTGTCATCTTCTCCGTTGACTCTGCAACAGTGACAGTGGTTGCATCGGATGTGAGGGATTCAGCAAGGGTGAATGTGGCATCCTTTGCCAGCCTGGGATCCGGAACAGGACTGACATATTTGCTCTCTTTAGCAACAAAACACGAATAGGTATGCAGCCCGGCTTTTATCCCTGCTGAATGCAATCTGTCAATTACAGCTTTCACACTCTCAAAGCCCTTGGGGTATTTTTTTGGATTAGGCAGAAAGTCACCATATCTCATGGTAACACCAATGTTGAAGTCGTATTGTGTTATTCCGAGAGTCTTGGCTACCCGAATCCAGTCATTGACGTTCTCTGTGGTGATTCCATCTCCTTCAAGCATATATGAGCCACGATTTATCTGGGCATCCATTGCCCATGGCCCTCCAATATTTGAATGCGGCAAATCAGGGGCTGCAGATACAACCGTTTTCATTATGCTGCGCATTCTGCTAAGTGGACAAGCAACTATAGCAACTTTGGCCCCTGCGAGCCCGAAGTGCGAGTAACAGGCAGCCTGGAGATTGTCCATAGGACCCGGTAAATCCACAACTTTGGTTTTCAAGTTCAGAGCCATTGCTGACGCTACAAATCGTCCCTCCGGATCACCCGTGAGCGGTATATCAAGAAACGTCAGACACTCGACCTGCTCACTCACCGACAGCACTTCTAAGGTCACGTAACTCTTCTCGATCTTCACTTGAAGTACTGCACTGACTCCGGAATCTCCGAACTCAACTGTCACTCGACCATTCGCGTTCGAAACTTTCGTAGACGGATATTCTCTGCCAGCCTTTTTGATGCCGGCAAAGGCAGTTCCAGGCAAGCGGTAATAGTCCTTGCCGGTGGCTTTATTTATGAAGTGAAGATTTCGCCCATCAGAACCAATCTCATACTTGAAATAGCTGTCTTCGATCTTAACAGTAGAACCGGAGAACGCCCCCGCTCCTTTCTGCTGATCAGCCGCATGTGCAAATACACTCAAGAAAACGAGTCCACAGACAATTAGCAGGTGGTGACAGATTTTACTCACAAGTATGCTCCATTCAAGTTATACTCTAAATAATAGACAGGATTAACCGGATTTACAAGAATGTAAGAGTTCACACGTGTTGAGTATTACGGTATGAGGATAGCAATGCAGATATAGAATATGGCATGATAGAATGGTGGAATCGATATATCGCGTACCAGATACAAAGCATTATTTGTCAAAGCTGCAATTCTACTCTTTGTATCCATATGTGACTCTAATGGCTATAAGCAATAAATCAACTGCCAATTTCCACAACCAAATCACCCTTAGCTTTCATATCAGGTCTTCTTAAACCTTTAGGAACTGATTTCCCGCCATCATCTTTACAGTCCGGACCGATGCTGTATAACAAATATGATCCACCGGTAGATTTGTATTTATACTCTCCTTTGACTGCAAATGGGTCGGTAGGAATCTTCTTAATATAACCCGGAACAAGATCATCCAACTTAGCCGGATATTTGCCATTCTCTAGTTTGTAAGCCCGTAGTGCCAAGCGGAGGAGGAGTCTGTCATTCTTCCAGTGATCATATTCGTATATGTATTTAAAATCATCAAGTATATCTGTTATCATTTGCATCAATTCCCCGCAGGGGGGTCGCGGTGACTTTATGAATTCTGCATATGGTTTGGACGCATATATGATTGCATTGTCCCAGTCAGTATCATACCTGCGTAACATTTCTTTTTTGTGGATGGAAAAATTGAGATCATTGTAAAAGTCCTTCGGGGAGTTCTTAAAAGAATTCCACATCGATGATATGGATGAAGCCTTAGGAGCTGCAAGTAAAGTAGACAAACTCGAATATTTCTCTTCACGCAAAATGTTCCTAAATGAAGCAGATTTGGAGATTATGCTCTCCAGTCTCACCACCGCTGCACGGGCTGTTTGGCATCCAACTTATCAACAACAGCCAACGAGTCTTTTCCGGCAATAGCATTTATCGCAGAAGAAACCAGGGAGCCAGTCATATTAGCACCGTTTGTTGTGACGCTGCCGAGTTCAATTCCATCCAGGACTGTCTGCATCGCCTGATTAAACTCTCCTGATTCTCTATGCACTGCGATCTTTAAAGACAAAAGCCTGGCAAGCTCCCTGAGCTTGGAATATTCATCAAAATGAGGACTCGATGCTGATCTCCATGGAGTAGCCAAACACTCATATTTGAATCCCTCATGCAGTGTCATAAAGACAGGTTCGTTGGCTTTTATCAACGTACGTTTCTCAGCCAGAGTATAGGCCCGATTGAGAGTTCCAAGCCGCGGAATACCCTTCGGAGGTTTCTGCAGGACTGGCGGTACCATTGATGGCATACCCGGCATACCTGTCGCAGGTGGTTTATAATAGGGAGGAGAAGACATCGCTTCATTGCACTGATTGGAAAACACTTCCTGGCTTTTCGCGCTCAAGAAATAGTCATAAGCATTAGGCTGCGGAATTTTCGGGGTCGGTATATTCAGATTCAAAGGCCTGTTATACAGGTAGAGGCATATTCCAGCGACTATTATAAACACCACAGTAATTCCACAGACTATTATGGCTAGCAATGATTGTGCTTTATTTTTCATACAGATCCACAAATATACCTATCTAGCGAGTAAATCTATAGTTCCCATACTCTTTTTGTAAATAGAGCCTGGAATTGGAATGACCAGTGTGCTTTGATTAGCTCGCAATGATTTGATTATTGCCAGAAGCAATGAATCAGTCCGTATACCTGACATGGTAAAGGGAATTACCACTCTCTTGTCATTTTCAGTCAATTCCAGGTGGTTACCGGATAACCATCTTACGTCACTCAAATCTCTAATATTCAAGTAGTGGATTCCCAGTGGATTGACAACCTGTAAAATCCCTCCTTTCAAAGACACCATATAGGCAGTTCGAAACGCAGTGCACAGATATGCTGATGCTATATATAATGAGATACATATCAGAACACTGAGCAGAATTGTATCACTTGTTAATGTAAAATAGGTCGAACAAAGTAGAATGGCAGAAAGCAATATAAGAGCAAGGTTACATATGGCTTTTGATAATAGTCTCTGAGATTGTGGATTCTTCCATTCCGTCTCATCCGGAACATCTTCTGGTATAGACTGCCAGAATCCGGAAGCTTCCTCGGGTAATAATAATCCGTCCGATTTACCCACTGCACAAAGATATTGCCAGACAGAAGCGTTCAGTCTCAAAAAAGGCAAATTCCTGGATACAGGTATACGGATGGTTGCCATACCAGAGCGAATAATGCAAGTATGAAAACCAAATAGTCGTTTCGTCCGCACATCGGTGACATCAGACCACTTAACAAACCGACGATCCCAAAATCTGGTAAATGTCAGTCCATCGTGGTTAGTTTCCCACCTCTCAGATTTACGTCGCATGCAATAGAGAGACTCCAGTATAAATAATGTCAGTAAAATGGAAACGCCACGTAACTCTCCATTTAAGAATAACCATGAGAATGCTGCTATCACAAAAAGTTCTAACAAGTAGTATGCCCTAATTGTTAGATATCCGGTAAGACTATACTCGTTTATCCGCGAGGCCTGCACATTTTCCAACTCAGGGATATTACGTTTTCCGGTAGCTACCATTGTTCAATCCTCTCTGAAAAATCAAACGCGCACTATTATCACATGTTACCCATCCTATAATCATATACCTGCATATTTCCGAAGCAGTTTCGAGAATTTACAAGAAAACGTGGAATCGTACTTGCGCAGATATTTACACATAATTGAACACTATATGCTTTAGGAGTATATGTCCGGAGATAACTATACCAACAAGGTTTATTGAATACTGGGATCATCCAGAGCAATGCGGAGTTTTTCGATTCCGTAGCGGTATCTGCCGGCGATGGTGTTTATGGAGACTTTGGCTACTTCGGCGATCTCTTTGAATGTCATCTGGTGGAGGATTTTGAGAACCAGCACTTCACGCTGCTCTATTGAAAGCTGGTCAAAGGCTGTGCGGATAGAGATAAGGGTTGCAGAGATTGGTTTGAGGGAAGAACTGCACGCCATAGCCAGGTCCAGGCATATGGCTTCGTGGAGGGTCTCACAGCGCTGACGGCCCCGGAGAGCGCTGTAGGCTGCGTTTCGGGTTGCAGAAAAAAGGTAAGCGCTAACATGCTCAACCTCGGCAAACCGTTTGGAGTCACGGGATATCCGGCTGAACACTTCCTGCACAGCGTCCTGGGCATCCTCTATAGACCCGGTCAGCGCCAGCGCGTATCCATACAGTGCGGAAGAGTACTTCTGGTAAACCGACTGCACCCACAACCCGACGACCTCATGGTCCGCCTTTGGTGCCCGGGATTCATTTTTACAAGTCAAAAAAGCCATGTCACCCTCAACTCAACGGAATATACGTGCGGTTGTATCTTCAGAGACTCTGTCTCTGGACTCTGCCAGGGAGGTAACCTCCCTGGACCCCATTAGCTTTTATATTTGGAGGGTCTTTAGGACCCTCCAAATATAAAAGCTAATGGGGTCTGGGGATAATATCCCCAGCGGGGTGCTGGGGTAGAACCCCTGCAAATATAACTGCACACCTATATAGACGCTGGCAGTCTGAGTTTTTGTATATGATTTTTTGTTATTTACACCCGCACTACTTCTGCACCGCCCAGCAGGCCGTAGTTGAACAGGCTGTATTCATCCCGGATGCTGGATTCAGATTCAAAGGCATCATGTCCACACCACAAATTGTCATCTCCTTCGCGCTCATGCAATGGCCCGTGAGTATTTTGTCTGCTGGAAAAGACCTCTATTTCTATTGTGTTTGTACCTGGAACAAGAGTCCCGGTTAGCTCAATCTCGTATGGTCTCCAGAGGATTTTACCTGCATCCTGTCCATTAACACGGATCTTAAACAAAGTGCCGGACGGACGGTTTAACTTAAGAAATGTGCGTTTGCTGTCATTTGGCAATTCAATTGAAGTGGAGTAGGTTATTGCTCCTGAGTAAAATAGGTATCCCTGGTCTGCCCACGAGCCTGCAGTCAGTTCAGAAAGCTCATCTATAATTTCTCCAGCGTATGGACTGGACAAATGAACACCGAAATCTCCCACTATATATGCAGCCTCAATCTCAGTCAGGAAATCGTATTTTACTTTGAAATCTACTACATTCAAACCTTTCATAACCAGATTTGTAATGTCGACTCTCTCAATCCCACGGTCCCATTGCCATCCTGTATCTGAAAGATCAACCGGAGAACCGTTGAGTGTAATAGAACCGTTTGAAATGCCTTCCATGACCAGATATGCATTCTCAGGATGTTCAATAGCACTTGAGAACTGATATCTGAGCATTATCTCCCCACCCTTGCCTTCATAGGTCTTGTCACGAATGTCTATCCAAGGTTTATAGGGCTGCACAACGTTTGTCCCAAAGTGTTCTGACAACATATTCCGAATGCGGAAGTCCAGCTGTTCATCCGACCAGGTCAACCCATTGTCCAGTGATACTCTCAGCCTGTCCATCACTAATACATTGTCTTCATTCCGTGTAAACTGCCATGAATTAGAGAGTGGAATAACATTTCCTGTAGAAATGCTGAGCGGAGCTTCAACCTGTTCTGCGCCGTCATCAGCCCCATGACCGGTTATGATCAGAATCGATCCTGAAGGAAGCAGCTTGAATGAATAGCGCAGGTCTTTACCAACTGTCTGTGGCTTCAGCTTTATGCGGGTACCATCCAGAGCATTACATTTAACTGCTGGTATACTGGTTTGATTGAATATAGTCAGAACATACTCATGAGCCCGGTCCCGGTCTGAGTTAACAATGAAATATATATCCTGTTCACCATCTACACGGTGCTGCAAATAAAGTTTTGGCACGGCGTAACCATCAACACCCCGCACACTGTATGCAGCAGGCACTGTTTTGTCGAGGGCATCTTGAATCTGCCTGGTTCCTGCTGGAATAACCATCACACCAGGCAAAGCTGCCAGTTTCTTCCACTCATCTACAGCTTCAGTGCAATCTATTTCTACAGGTAAAGCTCCGAGGAAGATCAGCTTTCCCCCAGCCTCTGCATATTCCTTCAACAGCCCATAGGTACTGTTTCTCCACGTCAAAGCAGGTGGAACCATTACAACGCCATATTTCATCTCTCCGATGAGGAATAATCTCTGTTCGACAGACCCCAGCTCTTCCATGTATTCCTCATCACCGAGATCACAATCGAAGCCGGCATTGAGGGTTGCTTCAAGAATCCTGCGGAGTATACTATCACAGCTCTTAGCATCACTTATATCCTCAGCAGGTAGGTCCTCGGGAAGCATTCGGTTGTGTAAAGAGTCACGCACAGGTATCGGTGTATCGAGTCCCAGCCTGCGGGTTGCTGTTACACTTTCAATCGGATGTAAAACAAGCACATCAGGTCTGGCTACCCCTCTTGTCAAAGCATAGGAAAGCCTTGCCAGGTAGTCATTCCAGGGTCTAACTTCTTTAAAGTAGCTCTGCTGGTAGTTGATATTGGGTGGATAGTCACGTTTGCGGTGCCCGCGCATCGAATACCAGCACAAATGATTGCAGAAAAGGTTTGCCCCTAACACCAGGTTATAGTCCGCCATCCATTTGTAATCATCAAATGTCTGTGTATGCCTGGTAACTCCGGCAAACTCTGTCAAGACACGCTTCCTGCCAAGCTGCCTTGCTGCTGAACCTACCTGCTTCATTGTCAGCAGCATTGCAATAAATCCAGCGGGGATTTCCTCATCAAATGATCCCTGGGTTGGAAGCCCATCGATCTGCCTGCAGAGATGGTCTATGCCAGGGATGTGTTCATACCTGTAGTGTGCCATAACACTACCGCTGAGGATACGGACTTGTCCCTGGTCAGGTCCATCCAGATGGTCTTCAGCCAGATAGTGCCCTGTAGACTGAAGATTGTTCTTATCACACCATTCATATATCTGCTTGCTGTATGCTTCAACAAACTGCCGATGCAGAGTGCGGCATACAAGCATCCGAACTTTCCGGCATTCACCACCATCCAGGAACAGCCACGGCAGGTCCGTCCAGAAATCTCTATCATGCCATTTGGTATAGAGATCGGGTATACCATCCCACCACGGGATTTCCCCCGGTCCAGCTGAAATGGAAGGTTCATCCGTAAATATCCCCGGAACACAGCCGCCGAACTCGCTTCCAATCTCCTTTTTGTGGACTTCGTGGGTCAATCGGATAAACTCGCGCACTGCTTCAGGATTCAAAAGGTTTGCAGGAGGTTGAGAACCGCCTTCTTCACCCCAAAATGACTTTCCGCCATAATGACGTCTAAAAATCAATCTCTCAGCATCCAAACACTTTTCGGCTTCTTCTATTCCGATACGTTCAATTTTATCAACAACACTGCCGTGCCTATTGGCAAGTATATAAGCAGCTTTAGGTTCGTTACTTACATCAGGCAGCGGTACTTCACCTTTTGAAACGAATTCAACCTTAAGCGTAGCAGCTCTGTATTCATCTTTAGTCCTGGGCACTTTCCCGGAAGCAGCGCCGCTGGGCCAGGTATCTTCATCATACAGCCAGACATAACCGTTCTTCGCTTTAGCTACAGAGATGGCTTCCTTAAGCCCATCAAACCATTCCTCCCCCATATATTCGCTGAGGAGTCCAGCAAAGGTAAAATAGAATGGACCGGCGTATCCGACATCAATCATATCCGCGACCTGACGAGCAGATTCCTCCCTGGTGATTTTATGATCTATTGCCCAAAGGTTAGTAGGCCTCATCATCATATCGGGATTTTCGAATTTACTATAGTCCATCTCTGCCACCTCAGCTTGAATTCTGTGTTAACATCCGACTATCTAATCTATTTCAATTCGATATTTGTAGTAATCCGCTTGTTTCCAGTTTTCGTTGTCATTCTCTCCGAAACGTGACAGGAATAACACTACGTCCCCAGTCTCGCAGTCCTGGTAGAATCTGAAGTTGGACATCTGGGTCTGGGAGGGTTCATTTGGTCCGCGCCGGTCAATTACTGTAATAGTCTCACGTTTTATACCGAATGGTTCCTCCTGCATTTCGGCAATAGTAAGTGGGCTGCGGGGCCAGTTGCCGTTGGCACGGTCTCCATCAATCGCCAGGTTGCCTATCCAGTAGAGTTTCCCGGTTTTGATTGACCTGAAAAGTGCGGAACCATTGGAACCGGATTCTATCAGGCTGCCATCTGAGCAGAGCAAACGCTCCGGTTCTGACCAGGACATGCCTTCATCCTCCGAGAAAGCGTGCCATTTAGTACCCGGACGTTCCGGATACATTGTGTTATCCGCACGCATGATCATCATGATCCGTCCATCATTGAGCTGTGCCAGTGTGTTCTCATCATACCCTCTGGAGGATTTCTCAGGGTCCATTCTCACAGGCTGTCCAAGCTTAAAGTTCAATGAACCATCAGCCTGGTATTCTCCCTGCATCGTAAGTGATACATACATAGGGGCCCAGCATCCAAGATAATGGATAGCTTTGCCGGAATCGTCCAGAGGCATTGTCATCGCAGGAACCAGCAGTTTGCCGGTCGCAGTCTTGATTGGAAAGCAAAAACTGATAGCTACTCCACCAGGAAGAGAGAGAGGCATCACGGTTTCGCCTTGCCACTTTTTACTGACAGGATCATAAGCATCTGCAGTCAGTTCAAAAATCAGATCCGTATCAGGCTGATCGGGATATATCGCACGGCTGCAGAATGTCAGGAGTTTGCCAGTATCTTTATCGAAAAAGCAGGCGTTTTCAGCATAGCGCATAAGTCCACCGGGGACCTTATAGGACTGCTGCTTCATCTGAGGCTCGGACCAGGTTACCCCATTGTCGCTGCTGAACCTGTCTGCAAAATCATCATAAGTGTCCGAATCATCCACCCAGCCGCTACGGTGCATCAGCAGAGGTTCAGATGCACTTATATAACTGACAAACCCCGGAAAAACAGGCCTGCCGTTTTGACATTTTATGAAAACTTCTTTTGATAATAATCGCATAGTGACCCTCCTGGGTACATCCGCCATTGGATGGTATATACTTAGTCTTTTTTATTGAATATATCCCCAGGATTCTCCGGGAATCCGGTTACGCCTCTGGATTGATCGAACTGGTGTATCCTGAAGAGTGGCCTGGCGGCGAACGGGAACTCTCTCAGGTTCCCATTCTCTAGCGCCGTTTTAGCGTTGGAGTTCAGAAGCGCTTCGATAGCAGCATTTCGTAGTCTGTCTGCTATATCCGGATTACTATCGATACACTGTTCAAGCTCCTGAGGATCGAGTGTGATATTGAAAAGTTGCTCGCGGCCTCCGTTGGCTATGAAAATATACTTCCACTCTTTGTCCCTGACCATTATCTTGAATAATGATGTCCCGGGTTCTCCGTAATAACCGAACATGTATTGTCTGGGAGAGGTTTTTCCACTGAGCATGCTGAGGACATCAATGCCATCCCTGGTTTCTGCCTGTCCGGATGCAGAGGTGGCTATTCCGAACAGGTCTGCAAGGGATACTAATTCATCACAGCGTGTGTTTGATGGAATCTGATCCGGCCAGCTTACCAGAAACGGGACGTGGCAGGATGCTTCGAAGAAGCTCTCTTTCTGCCAGGCGTGGTGATCACCCATATGGTCTCCGTGGTCCGAGAAAAAGCAGATAACCGTATTGTCTGCATCAGGCCTGGCTTCAACAGCATCCAATATCCGTCCAAGGCACTGGTCTATGTAGGAGATCTCACCGTAGTATCTGGCTTTAGCAACACGGGCGTGGGAATTGTTGATATCCTCAGCCCAGATCAGATAGTTCATCCATGGAATCTGCTCGTCCATATGGTCGATTTCAATGTCTCCACAGACAGGATTGGGTATGCGGTCCGGGTCATACATCCTGTTATATGGCAGTGGAGGAGCCAGCGGTGGGTGTGGGCCTACAAATGAGACAAAACCGAAATATGGTCGGTCATCCGGTAATTCAAGCTGCTCTATCACCCGGTCTGCAGCCCAGGACTCAACAGTCAGGTGTGCCGGCAGCGGACTCATCTGGGGCATATAATACATGTCCGTCCGTTCACCCATAGGCTGTTCTATCCAGTCATACTCAGGATGCTCATTTGCAATGAATGCAGCAAATGCATCCTTCTGACGGTCCTCCGGCGTCGCGTAGAGTTCCTCGCTGTGCAGATGGACTTCAAACCCGATGTCTTCATATGTAGGAATTGTATGAGACTTCCCAATCCCAAATGTCCGATATCCGCGCTCAGTCATTGTCCTTGCAAGATACTTCCCGCACCTGGTTTCAATGCCCGTTGATTGATCAGAATACAATGCCGGATCTACCCAGTTGGAAAATATTCCAGTTGCAGGAGGCTCGCATCCGGTGCGCACAGTATACCGGGCAGGAACACACACAGGACATGCAGAATAGGCATTAGTAAAAGTAACCCCTCGACTAACCAACCGGTCGATGTTCGGAGTATAAACCCGCTCATTCCCAAGCGCAGCAATAGCATCCGCCCGCAACTGATCGCACATCACAAACAAAACATTCGGCCGATTATCCACAAGCAACTCCTGGTCTTGAACACGATTTTTGAGATTATAGGATTAACAGGATTATGAGATCGATAATAACGAACTCTAATCGTGTTAATCCCTAAATCCTATTAATCTTGTTCAGAATATAAACTGTTAGTCCCGTCTAAATTCCCTTCCTGAAGCCTTAAGTCTGAAGTCTATAAGCCTATCCCTTTGAGCTTTCGTATCTGCTTGATGAAAGCTTCCGGTATGTGGCCGTTGGAGGTGAATGGCACGTCCCAGGTCATTACTCCACCTTTGGAGATCAGGTCTTTGGTGTAACCTACAACGAACTCGTCTGTGAATCTTGGTTCTCCCCCACCCCAGGTATTACCAAGGTAGCTGAGGATATGGTACTGTGCATTTTCCAGTTTGGGTCCGGGGCAGACCGGGAAGGCTTCGGCTATTTCACCTGCTGTGAAGTCTTCAAACTCTGTGATAGTCAAAACAGGGGTGAAGACTCCCGGGTTGAATGCAACTACGCTGTCCGGGTTTCCGGCTTTCATGGCTTCGGCGAAACTCTTGAAGTTTGGGGCATCGGGATGCTGATACATCTCATTGGCAAAGTAGCAGCCATCTATCCACCAGCCGGACACTTTATTCCCCCAACGCAGGGACCATTCACGTATGATAGACTCCCACTTGAGCTGGAACTCAACAATACGCTTACCTGTCCGTTTGGGGTCAACTGGATTTGGCCAAATATCAGACCAGGAAGGCCATTTGCCTTCGAAGCCCCACTCCCAACCCAGCTTCTCTGTAGCTTCTTCATCTGCTGCAGGAGCGCCACTCGGCAGATAAACCATCATCTTTATCCCGCGTGGAATAAGTGCATCAGCCAAATCACTGACCAGGTCTCGCTTTGAAAGCTTGCTTGGAGTTATACCTGTTAGCTGGTCGTAAGTAGCATTCGGAGAGCAGAAATGTCCGGAGTTCTGACCGATGGTTACAAAATAGTATCCAGCTCCAACTTCCTCAAGCTGGTCTGCAAGTCCATTGACATCGAAACCGTCAACCTGAGCATTCCAGCGATCAACCTCAGTCTCCTGTCCAACCTCTCCGGAACCTGCAGGTCCCGCGAGAAAATGCATAAAAAGCCCCCACTTGGCGGCTTTGAACCAATCTGTGTTTCCCATTGTCTACTGTGCCTTTCATATTTCAAGATCGCTGATAGTTTACCATGCACAGGAGTAGAATTGCACAAATTGGATACTAGACGTGAGGAATGTATATTAGTAGGGGCGAACCTCAGCGGTCGCCCGAAATCCGAGAGGGAGGTCGCGGAGAGGCTGTCCCAGAAGTCTTCTAATTCATATAGATTTTAAGGAATTTGGTTCTTGTTTGGCGAATTCTATATTAGTGTATCATGCTTAGGAGT
>Ga0118677_10000417_pt1 | contig 93087 bp, 79 predicted proteins | sample AliMusrvi5mmetaG_FD_86154 | JGI IMG/M metagenome (GOLD analysis project Ga0118677, IMG submission 86154) | reverse complement strand
AAAGATTTTTCTTTTAAGGGGGCCGACAGAATTTTTTTATTTCTTTGTCAAGAAAATAATGATCCAACTGGCTAATATTTATTAATATTTCACATGCAATTTTCTAACCGGATATTACTGATACTGAACCTGCTTGTAATAAACCATCTGCATCGCAGTAAATAAATCCATCAGAATTATTTTCTTGAAAAAGGAGAAGTGGCCAGGTCCAGTAATAAACAACCGGGAACTATCAAACTAGTGTAGGTTTACGGACTCAACTAGTTCGATGCGAACGCGATTTCTGTTTCTAGGGTTAAGCCCAATACTAAAGGAGATATCTGAAATATCCGAAATCCTGCCCTTGACAGACCGGCCATCAGTCAGATTTATCGTAACGAATCGGTGGTCGTACATTGCATTGGCAATGTCCCATATATTTTTCTGGTTGCTCATGGTGCTACCTCATTGTATATATATATCATTTTTTGGCTTTCATCATAAAGATCAGGGTCTTCCCCTCTCTATTTGTCTGCCTTTGTTTATATGTTTCAGGATATCAATGAAAGGTTCATATCCTTTTGAAACAAAATTAAAAAAATGAAAAAGAGGTCAGATTTGTTTTTAGATATGAACGATGATTTTCAACAAATAAGCCTTGTTGGCTTTATGAAACACAATGGCGGTTTAGAATTCAGAATAATTTCTGAATCCGATTTCCAATTCAGGGCCAAAGTACAGGACATTCATTTGAATCCCGGTGGTATTACCCATGGGGGCTTTATCATGAGCCTGTTGGATTCAGGAATGGGGACAGCCGCTCATCGGGCACTCGGCGCAAACGCGAGAGCTGCAACAATTTCCTTCGATGTCAAATTTATCTCTGCCTCTAGAACAGGGGATTTACTGCTGGGTACAGCTAAAGTCCTGAGAAAAACTCGCTCCTTGGTATTCATGCAGGGTGAAATACGATGTGGCGAGCAGCTTCTTGCAACAGCTGAAGGGATTTGGAAGGTGCTCTAACAGGCCTTGTTCAACATTCCTTCATTCTATTCCAGATGAGCTTTCTCTCTTTGCCGGTTTCACTAACATCAATACCCCCAAAAGAGTCATCGAGCCCCCGACGATCATTTTCCATCCCAGGATATCGCCGAAAAATAATACTCCCAAAAATGTGGCAATAATAGGAGTCGGTAAAAGCAGAGGCGTTACGATGGAAACCGGATACCTTCCAAGGAGATAATAAACAATCCCATGACCGACAATAGAGGCGCCGACAGCAGAATAGAGCGGAGTCCAAAAGTCAATAATACCTACCTTAGAAAGAGTTTGGATCTGACCGGATTCAAAAATCGATGATAAAAGCAGCAACGACGGCAAGGCAACCAGAGCGATCCAGGCCTGAAGCCTGAATACCCCGAGATTAGGGCATTGCCGCATCAGGATGGTCGCAACCGCCATTATAAATGCAGCTCCCGCCACCCACAAAATGGCATCAAGGTGATTAAAGACAATCGGATCAAAGCCGATAACCATCACCCCGGCAAAGGCCACAGCTATCGAGAAAAGCGACCTGAGCGATATTTTTTCCCGCAAAAATACTGAAGCAAAAATTGCTGAAAACGGCACATAGAGCTGTGTGGTGATAGCAATGGAGGCAATATTTCCTCCTGCATTAAGGCCGATAAAAATCATCGCGAAATGAAGCACACCCAAAAGAAAAGCCACCCTTAAGAGCGGCTTCATATACCCCGGTGCGGGTTTCAGCCAGGGGAGCATCAAGAGGAGCAGGAAGAGAAAACGAAAGGCTGTAAATAAGAGGGGTTGAAAGACGCCGGCACCAATTTTTCCGGCAATATAATTAAAACCCCATGCGAAATTTGCCAACACAATCAGCAGGAGATGGGGTACACTCATTTTAAGTATTGTATCCAGTTAGGATGTCATTATAATTTAGGAGCCGTTAAGAAATAACTGTTACAATTCAGGTACACGATACCCGTGCTTTTTACCAAGAAAAATTCTTGAGGATTCCTTCTAAAAGCGAATTTTTCGGCAGCCCAATGTCTCCCCCCACCAATGGATTGAGATATGAAGCATAGCATACGCAAGGTGTTGACCAGTAAATTCCTGCTTCTCTCAGTGGCCGCATTGCTGTTCTATACTTTTAGCGGTTTTATCTTGGCGCCATGGATCATCCGCTGGTATGTACCCAAATATGTACAGGAAAACCTACATTGCCTGGCCGTTATTGATAAAGTTCGCATTAACCCCTTTCTTTTGACTGTCGAAGTCGACAGATTCAGCCTGCAGCAAGCAGACGGATCACCGCTGGTTGCCTTCGAAAGGTTCTTCCTTGACCTGGAGACGAGCAGCCTGTTCCAGGGGGCTGTAGTACTGCGACAACTTGATCTTGACAAGCCGGAGATCCACCTGGTGGTTGAGCCCGATGGGTCAAACAACTTCGACAAACTCGCAGCCAGGCCTGCGCAAACCCCAGAGCCGAAAAAATCCGCTGCCAAATTCTTGCCGTTCATTCTCCAGAGTGCGGTCGTCCGGGAAGGGCAGATGGCCCTTGTCGATAAGCGCCAGAACATCCCCGCAGAATTCGCCCTGCATGGGCTCAACCTGAATTTGCAGGATGTGTCCACAGTTAAGGAGCATAAGGGAACCTATCGCCTTGCCACCACGACGGAAGATGGCGGGTCCGTCCAGTGGGAAGGTGAAATCACTCTTTCCCCGTTGCGCACAAAGGGTAAGCTCGCTCTCAACACCATCCGGATAGCCAGCCTGTGGAAATTTTTCAGGGACAATACCAACCTGGAACAACCTGCAGGCACGATCAATGCCTCCAGCGAATATCAGGTAAACGCCGATACCTCTCCTCTCCAGCTGGTACTCGAAGGCTTGCACCTTTCCTTAACCGATCTGTCGCTTAGGCTGCGCGATACCGACAAGGCCTTTCTCCACTTGAAAAACTTGGACCTGGAAGCACCACATTTCGAGCTGGCAACCAAAGAATTGCATGTAAGGCGGCTGCTTTTTGCGGAAGGCGCCGTGGATGCGCAAATCAACGATGCGGGCGAGATCAATCTGCAGAAGATAGTCCGTGAATCCTTGCCGGTAAAGCAGCCAGGGGAAGAAACTCCGCCCTCATCCACGTCCGCTGGAGCAGAGCAGAAGACAGCCGACCCTCCTGCTGCGGCAGATATGCCCTTTAGAGTGCAGGCAGACGCCATTCTGGTCAAGAATATCGCCATTAATCTCGACGAAAAGAGCCGAAAGACCCCGATCAATGCGGCGATTGCCGGCGGAGATCTTAAGCTTCAGGCAAATCTGCAAATAGGTGCGGCTGAAAACAAAATTGTGCTCCAAGAAATATCAAGTGAGTTGAGAGGGATAAGCCTTCACAGTTCCCAGTCGCCAGAGCCGCTGTTTGCCACCGAAAAACTGACGTTTGACGGTGGCGAGTGTGATCTGGGTGCCCATTCGATCATTTTTGGCCGCATTGCTATGAGCACAGGTCGTCTTGACGCCGCTCTTGATGCCGAAGGAAGAATCAACTGGCAGCAACTGTTGCAGGCCAAAGGAGCCGTTGAAAAATCCACCGAGGCTAAACCTGCGCCTAACCTTCCGGAATGGAAATTCCTGGTCAAAGCCTTTGAAGTCGAAGGGTTCAGCTCAAAGTTTTCCGACCTGACGACGCATTCGCCTCAACCTCTGCTCAGCCTGCAGGGTGTCAAGGTCAGGCTGACCGAGATCGACGGCAAATCGCCCATGGGATTTGCTGTTGGTTTTCAGCTGCAGCAGGGGGGCACCGCGACTGTGAGCGGCACAGTGAATCCCGCCACCCTTGCGGTGCAAGCCGATATTAATGCGTCAGGTCTGGTGCTCACCTCTCTGCAGCCCTATCTCGAACCGTATGTCACCCTGAAATTGCAGTCCGCGTCGGCTTCCGCTCGGGGGCACCTGCGCTATGGGATTCCTGGTGCGGCACAAAAAGTCGCCTATGAGGGAGGTTTTAGCCTGAACAATCTCCGCCTGGCCGATCCTCGTGCCCCAAAACCCTACCTGAGGTGGGATGCGGTACAACTTCCCAAATTCAAGCTGACCTTGCAACCGAACGGGCTGGAGGCGCAAGAGATCAAAATAGTGGGGCCGGTCGGGGAGTTTATCATCGGTGAAGACAAGACCTTGAACTTTGCGAAGATCTTCAAAAATAAGCCGGGCGGCGGTAAGGCTTCGCCCTCCAAGCAGGCAGCAAAAAATGCGGCACCAAAGAAAGAGCAGGCCACCTTTCCCTATCATATTGCTAAGGTACGGGTGGAAAATGGCAATGTGCTCTTTGCCGACTTGAGCCTTAGGCCAAGATTCATGACCCGTATCCATGGCCTCAAGGGCACGGTTACCGGCCTCTCGTCGCTAAAGGACTCGCAAACTAAGATTCAGATGGACGGCTACGTCGATCAATACGGGATTGCGAAAATCAATGGCGCGATCCGACCCGGCGATTTTGGGCGTTCCTCCGATATCGAGATGATTTTTCGCAACCTTGAATTAAAAAATCTTTCTCCCTATTCCGGGAAATTTGCCGGCCGACTGATTAAATCAGGCAAGATCTCCGCAGACCTGAAATATACGCTGCAGGACTATAAGATGACAGGCGACAATAAGATTGTGATCGACAACCTGTTCTTGGGAGAGCAGGTTGACAATCCCGATGCCACCAATCTTCCCCTGGATCTGGCGATCGCCCTTTTAAAGGATGCCAACGGCCGAATAGAAATCGGCCTTCCCGTCACCGGAGATTTGAACGACCCCCATTTCAGTATCGGGCCGCTCATTTGGAAAATGTTTACAAATCTGATCACCAAAGCGGTAACATCGCCGTTCCGGGCACTGGGACATCTGCTCGGCGGAGAGTCCGAGAGTTTTCAGGCGGTGGAGTTTGATCCGGCAAGCGCCGTTCTTCTGCCGCCGGAGAAAGAGAAGCTCTTGAAACTCGCCGATGCCTTGAAGAGTCGGCCACAGCTGAAATTGGTCATTCAAGGGCGATATAGCCCTGAGGTGGATGGCAGGGAGTTGCAAGACCGCAGCATGCGGGCAATGGTTACAAGCAGGCTTGGAGCGAAGCTCGGCCCGAATGACATTCCCGACCCGCTCGATTTTGCCGACTCCAAAACCCAAGACACGGTGGAAAAACTGTATACGGAGCGTTTCGGCAAGGCATCTCTCGGTGAACTGGAAAAAGGCCTTGCGGCGGGAACCCTAAAGCCGCGAATACCTGCACTGCCTCAGGAAGAAACTAGTAAGAAAGCCGGGAAGTTTTACCGGGCGGGGGAGCTTTATAGCCGACTGGTTGAGAGCGAAAAGGTTGCAGACACGACATTCCTGCAGCTTGCCGAAAATCGTGCGCAGTCGATCGTCGGCAACCTGGAGGGCGAAGCGGGGATTGCCAAAGACCGGGTGAGCGTCAAACCGCCCGAGCCGTTCTCCGGGAAGGAACATCCCGCCGTTACGCTCTCTTTGGACGGCCCTCTAGTTGATCTTTTCATAAATTAAGAGATGAAATCCTTCACGGATACAAGAGGCCGGGCAGCCAGAGGGTAAGCGGCGGCCAATAGGTGGCAAGCAGCAGTACCACAATCGTCGCCGCCACGAGAGGCAAAGCCGCCCGCGCCACGAGGCCGAGCGGCACGCCGGAAATGCCGCAGCCGACAAAGAGACAGATTCCCACCGGCGGCGTCAACATGCCAATTGCCAGATTGGTGACCACCACCACCCCGAACTGGAGGGGGTCGATGCCCATCTGCGGCGTCAAAACGATGAGGACCGGCACCAGCAAAATGAGGGCCGCCGTTGTCTCCATGACACAGCCGACGATCAAGAGCCCGATCATAATTAGCAGCAGGAGTCCCCATGGCGGCAGGCCGAGACCGGTCATCGCCGCGCCGAGGAGCTGGCTGGTCTGCTGCATCGCCACCAGCCAGGTAAAAACCTTGGCCATGGCGATAATCAGGAGAATGGCGGCGGCGGAGATCTGTGAGCGGATGATCAGGGCGGGCAGGTCGCGCCAGGTGAACTCGCGGTGGATCGCCATGCTGACCGACAGGGCATAGAAGACCGCCAGTGCCGCCGCCTCGGTGACGGTGACCAGGCCCGACAGGATGCCGCCGAGAACGATCACCGGCGCCCACAGCGCCCAAAATGCCTGGCGAAAGGATTGCAGCGTAAGCGTGGCGGAGAATGGCCGGCGGCTGCCGTAGCCGTGATGGCGGGCGATGAGCGCTGTCACCAGCATCAGGGCAAGACCGAAGAGTACGCCGACCAGCAGCCCGCCGGCAAAGAGCTTGGCAATGGAGACATTGGTGAGAAAGCCGAAGATCACCATGGGGATCGAAGGCGGGATGATGATGCCGATCGACCCGCCGGCTGCCACCACCGCGGCGGCAAAGGCCGGCGGATAGCCCTGGCGGATCATCGCCGGGATGGCGACGGCACCGATGGCGGCGGTATCGGCGGCGGCCGAACCGGAGATGCCGGCAAAGAACATCGAGGCGACGATGCTGGCGCAGGCCAGGCCGCCCGGCAGCCAGCCCACCAGGCTGTCGGAAAAGTCGATGATTCGCCGCGAGATGCCGCCTGACTCCATGATCGACCCGGCGAGCATAAAGAGCGGCACCGCCAAGAGATCGAAGGAATCGACCCCGGCAAAGAGCAGTTGGACGATGGTCTGGCCAAGGGCCGCGGTTGACACCGACGACGGGAAGACCCCCGGTGCCAGTAGCAGACCGATGGCCGGGATGCCGATCGACAGCGCTATCGGCATCCCGAGAAGGATGAGCAAAAAGAGCAGGGCAAAGAGCAGGAGGACGGTCATGGCCTGTGCCGCCCCGGGGTCATGGTCTTGCCGATATTCGCCAGGACATGGAGTATAAGGATGAGGGCGGCGACGGGAATCACCGCAAAGGGCACCGCCATGGGCAACTGCAGGGCGGCGGTAGTATGTTGCCACGCCTTGCCGGTGGTATAGAGGGTGCCGAACCAGCAGATGACGGCAAAGCAGCCGAGGGTGAGGAGCTGCGTTGCTACGACAAACAGCCGCTCGATAGTCGGGCCGAACCACCGGCCTATCCCTTGCAAGCCGATGAAAGCCGCTCGTTTATAGGCGGCGGTGCTGCCGAGGAAGGTGATGGCCACCAAGAGGTGCCGGCTCACCTCCTCCGACCAGCCGAGCGAGGCCCCGGCATAGCGGCAGAGCACCTGGGCAAAGAGGATTAAACAGATGGCCGAGCCAATACAGAGCAGCACCCTTTCCACCAGGGTATTGATCCACCCGCTCAGCCTGTCGATGGCCGAGGGCAGGGGAGTGGTCTGCTTTTCGCCTTTGCCGCTCACTGCACTGCCTGGCGGATCTGCTCGACGAGTGCCTTAGCATCGCCGCTCAGGGAGTCGATGACCGGGGCGGTTGCCTTTCTGAAGGCCGGGAGGTCGGGGGCATCCTCGACCTGCATGCCGGCGGCCCGCAACTCCGCCAGTTGTTTATCCTCGTTGTCGCGGATAAAGGCCCGGCCTTTGAGCGATGCGGCGCGGGCGGCGTCGATAAAGACCTTGCGGTCGGCCTCGGGCAGGGTATCGATAAAGGACTTGTTGGCGAGGAAGACCAGGGCCGAATAGACATGACGCGACAGGGTCAGGTATTTCTGACCGGCCTCAAGCAACTTGGCGGCATGGATGATCGCCACCGGGTTTTCCTGCCCGTCGATCACCCCCTGTTGCAGGGCGGTGAAAATCGGCCAGGCCATGGGCGTCGGGTTGGCGCCGATGGCCCGCCAGATGGCCAGGTGGGTCGGGGCCTCCATGGTGCGGATCTTCATGCCGGCAAGGTCCTGCGGCGATTTGACCGGATGCTTGGAATTGGTGACGTTGCGAAAGCCGTTATCGAGAAAATGCAGGCCGAAAAAGCCCTGTTTCGCCAGCCGTGCCGCCAGATCCTGGCCGATCGGGCCATCCAGGACCTTGTCGGCGGCCGCATAGGAGGGAAAGAGAAAGGGCATCTCCAGGGCCTTGATTTCCGGGACAAAGGCCTCGATCGGACCGGTGGTGCACACCGTCATCTGGGTAGTGCCGAGCTGGACCTGCTGCAGTACCTGGGTCTCGCTGCCCAAGGCCCCGGAATGATGGATGACGATCTCGTACTTGCCGGGCAGGGCCTTTTCCACGTCCTCCTTGAACCAGGTGGCCGCCTGGACATGTACGAAGGTCGGATTGGTGACAATGCCGATATTGACGACGGTCGTGGCTGCCGCCACACCAAAGGAAAGGGCCAGGCAAACGGTAAGGGCGAAGATTGAAAGTCGCAAACGCATCCGGTACCTCCTTAGTAAAAGTTGATAACGATCATCCTGGCTGGGAATCCACCCGGAACAGTCCAATAACACTATCTTTTCCTCTTCTATTTGGCAACTTTTATCTGATCACCCGGTTCGGTGCTGACTATCTGTTTTTGTGTGAATTCGCTTTTATGCAATATTCCATTCCGGAGTAACAGGGTTTTTCAGTACCGCCCGTGGGGCTTTTGCGCTCCTTGTCAGAAGTTACTTCTCTTTAGAGCACGAAAAAAAATATCGCTAAGCTCATTAACCGGATAAGACTTGGAACCAGCTATTACACAGGATTTTTCCATAACCACCTGTCAAAGCAAAAATTTATCAGTCGCTCAGACGACGGAGTAGATTCAGAAAAACCTTGACATAACGAAATAAATCAGCAACCACTATTTTCTGAAGAAAATATGGCAGGGTTGGACTTACGGATTACAGCAGCAAAACAAGCGAATCGTGCATTGGGCAGTATGCGAATATGAGCATTCGCAAAAAAATTATTAACTTGATCTATAATTTTGCATAACACTCTAATTGGATGGTTATACAGAATCAGTGAACCCCTTGTGTATTTGTGAAGTATATAGGCTAACCTCATCCAATGAGTAATTAAAATTAGGGTTAACGGAAATAAATCACATGAAAATTATATCTCTATTTAATAATAAGGGCGGCGTTGGTAAATCCACTCTTGGTTTTCATTTAGGACATGCATTAAGTGAACTAGGGCACAATATTTTATTTATTGACCTTGATCCCCAGTGTAATTTAACAATCAGTGGTTTAGAGAAAGAACAATTACATGAAATATGGGCAGAAGAAGATCCATATATTGATGATTACGAGTCTGCGTCTAAAAATATAGAAAAATATAATGAGGCAATTTCTAAACCAAGATCGATTCATTTTCTATTAAAACCGACAGAAGATGGATTAAATGAATTAGAAAAATATCCAAAGCCATTGAGTTTAGCTCCAAATTTAGATTTAATCCCAGGAAGGTTATCTATTCACAAATTTGAAAATAAAATTGCGGAAAGGTGGAGTGGAGCATATCAAGGGGATAATTTAACATTACGAACGATCACCAATGTCAGATCAATATGCGAAAAATATTCTGAAAAATATAAATATGATTTTGTCTTAATCGATACTTCCCCTAGTTTAGGTATTTTGAATAAAACAATTATATCAACGGTAGATGGATTTATTGTTCCAGCTCAGCCAGATATGTTTAGTTTGTATGGAATACGAAATATTGGTAATTCTCTTGAACTTTGGCAAAGAGAGTTTACAACAATTTATAGTTTGATATCAATTGAAAAAAGGAAAAAATTCCCTAATAAATTCGTTCAATTTTTAGGGTATACTATTTACAATGCAAAAAAATACCAAAAGGATCCCCCGAATAATAAATATAATTTAGCTCAAGCCCATTATTATTATGTCGAACAAATACCTGGAGTAATAAAGGAGTTTATAAAAAAAGATAACAGGTCAAATTTAAAGGCTGAAATAATGGAGGCTCCTATAGGTGGTGATGCCGTTATGCACACGCACAATACTTTTCCATCTGTCGCCCAAGCCTTAAAATGTCCAATGTGGAAAGTTCCAGATGTTTATTCTGCTTTATTGAAAAGCAATCCAGGTTATTTGAAAGAAATTGAATTAGAGGTGAACCATGGTAGCTTTGGAAAATATAAAGCAACTAAATTGCAATACGAAATATTTGCGAAAGACTTGTTAAAACGAGTGGGTTCTTTGTAATGGAAAAAGAAAATAACATCCAAGAAATAATTGAATATTATGAAGACAAACGTTTTGAGCTTGAACAGTTTCTCGTTGGTGTTCAGACATTTTTCGAACGACATCCAGTTTTAAACTCAAAATCATGTCCTATCATTCATTCAATCAAATCTAGATTTAAAGATCCTGGTCACTTAAAAGACAAAATCGTAAGAAAATTTGATGGAAGTCATCAAATTGGCAAAGAAAATCTTTTTGAAAAAATCAATGATCTGATAGGAGTAAGAGTTTTACACTTATACCATGATCAATTTCCAACAATTCACGCTGAAATTGTTAAGAAAATAGAAAGTGGAGATTGGAATTTCGTTGAAAACCCTAAAGCTTTTACTTGGGATCCTGAATCCAAAAAGCAATACGATGACCTTGAAATAATAACTGAAATAAGAGACACAATTATACAAGTGTGCATTACGTCATTAAACCGAACAACAACAATCCTGTTTGTTGTGAAATACAGGTAAGAACGTTGTTTGAAGAGATTTGGGGGGAGATTGATCACACCATTAATTATCCTCAACCAACAACTGAAATTGCTTGTAGTGAACAATTAAGAGTATTGTCAAAATTGGTTTCAACTGGAACTCGTTTAGCAGATTCAATCTTTAGAACCCATGCTCATTATCAGAAGAATAAATAGATAATGAGGAATTTGTAATCACAATACGAAAATGTCTGCGGCGCTGGCGCGGCAAGGTATAGGTGCGAAGTAGGTTGTTCTTAAGAATATTTGAAGGTATCTGGTGCAAGCTTGACTTATTGATATTCCGAAAGAGTCAAACTTTTACCAACAAAAAAATGCAACAGATGAACCGGTGATATTCACGTTGGTATAAATTCGGAGGTTGGTTTGGTGAAAAAAAGGACAAGAGCACCAATAAGGAACCTGACTGGCTTGATCCTGCGAATGATCGAAAATCACCATATAACGATGAAGAAATAGAGATCTTTGTCGATGGCTTTATTCGCGGGCTAGATGATCAAAAGTGGGTAACAATGAAAGCAGCGCTAGTGCTTACTTGCATAAATTCGAGATAGTATTTCTTAATTGTAAGTTTTTGACTTCTCATTTGCGCCACACAAATAGTTTGCCTATATCAGGGGACACGATACCCAATTCCAACGATTCAATGCATTGGATAACCCGGTGATATTGGGTGAAACCGGGGCTATGTGACACAACTAAAAACATCCGGTCGGTGGTTGAAGGTTTTGGACCGCCTCTCACTACATATTATTGATAATTCTTCAACTTGCGTTGTAGAGTTAATTACGATATATTTAGACCAATTAGCAAGAAGAACCGGGGTCAGGTCTCAACTCTTTACATAAAGTCATTAGTTGAGACCTGACCCCATATTCCCCAACCTCAGGCTTCACACGGACCACTTTAGATCGCCTGAGCAAATCTCTTCGCGCACTCCCCCATCAATGCAAATCTTTTGCCGCAATTGACTAAGAAACTTGCCAATCACCCGCACCTGATATACATATCAAGACAAATTTAGGCTGTGTTCCAATTTTAGGGGGACCTGCCAGGCGACCTCAAGCTGGGTAACAAGCTCACTCTCTCTTATTTTTGCCGGAGCACCGATGAAATTTCTTTTTGATTTCCTGCCGATTTTGTTCTTCTTTTTGGCCTACAAGTTTTTTGATATCTATGTCGCCACGGCGGTTGCCATCGCCTCCACCGTCGCGCAGGTTGCCGTCATTTGGTTTAATACCCGCAAGGTGGCAACCATGCAACTGGTCACCCTGGCGATTATCATCGTCTTTGGCGGACTTACCCTTTACCTTCAGGATGAAACGTTCATCAAGTGGAAACCGACCGTTGTTAACTGGCTTTTTGCCGGGGCATTTCTCGCTACCCAGTTCTTCGGCCGGCAGACCGCCATCGAGCGGATGATGGGCAGCGCCCTGACTCTGCCCCAGCAGATCTGGCGGCGTCTCAATCTTGGCTGGGTGGTATTTTTCATTTCTTTAGGTTGTGCTAATCTCTACGTAATGCGCCACTTCGACAGCAACACCTGGGTCAATTTCAAGCTCTTCGGCATGCTTGGCCTGACCGTGGTATTTATTATCCTGCAGTCGCTCTTCCTGTCGCGCTATCTGGAAAGGACCGACAGTAAAAATTAGCCGCCTTCTTGTTGGTAGGTTGCAGAGAAACTATGCATAACCCGGCATTCCAGCTTAGCCAGTCTTTTATTCAGGAGCTTTTCGACCGCATCAACGGCTCGAAGGAACTTATTGCCCCCAATTCCGCCCTCAGTGATGTTTTCCTGCGCGGTAATGTACCCTCACCGGAACACCTTGCGGAATTGATCAATGTTGCCCACTGGGCAAGCCTCTCAACGGAGGAGGGGTATTCAGTCAATGCCTCACTCATCCTCCGTCAGTCGGACCATTCCACCGATACCTTCCATTTTGACACCCCTCTCGACCTCACCGCCAGAACTATCGGCAAGCTGGGTCCGGCGCTTGAGAATCCGCAGGCGGATATCGGTGTCTGGCCGGACGAAGCCGGGCAGTTGAAGATCTGGGGCTTTATCACCATCTCCTATGAGACGGTGATCAAATCCGATCTGTGGATTCAGATTCTCGGGCCGGGTCGCATTCTCATCATGTACAGCGGTAGAACCATTGCCGCACTTACCGCCAACCGGGCGGTATTTATCGATTCCCGCAGTTTTCTCCACTCGATCATGCCGAAGATCGCCGCCCAGGCGCAGAAGACCGAGATCACCCTGTTGAATCTCTTTCGCTACAATGCCATTTTGAAAATTGCCCAGCAGATGCGCATGCACGGACGAGGCGGCACCGTCCTCATCGTCCCCGACGATATTAACTGGAAGAAATCGATCACTGCGCCGATAAAGTACACCGGTGGCGCCAATTTCCTCGACGCCGAGACGATGACGTCGCCGCCTTCGCGCACCGAACTAGCGGATACCGAAAATCTTCTGCGCATCATCAGGGATATGAATCTATCCCTAACAAAAGACCGGCTCCGCAACTGGCAGCAGGTGCAGCAGCAGTGCACGAGGATCGCCCGCTTGACGGCGGTGGACGGCGCCCTGGTCATGACCTTTGACCGGTATGTCTATTGCTTCGGCGCCAAGATCGAGGCCATCGACACCCGGAGCATCGCCACCAACCTGAGCGTCATCGAGCCTTTTGAGGGCCACGAACCCTTTGCCCGGCCTTTTACCAGTCTTGGCGGTACCCGGCATATCTCCGCCGCCCAGTTTGCTTTCGACCAGCCGGGGGCGATCTCCATCGTCGCCTCTCAGGACGGTAACGTCACCTTTTTTACCAGGGAAGCAGAGTCCGGCGGCATTCTTGCCGTGCAGCAGGCGGAAATGGCTCTGCTGCATGAAGGTCTCGGCGGTTCCCTCTGGAATCTTTCGCTCTTCTCCGAGATGGGCTGGCTGGAAAAGGATGTGAGCAAGAACGAAAAAGGCTACCTCGCCGGCGTGGTCCGCTGGATTCGCAGTACCTTCCAGATGGAACGGTAGGTTATATGCAAATGCCAAATTGTAATTGCAAATTGCATAAAATAGATCTATTATTCCTTCATGAATCTCATCCCTCGAACTGCAGAGAAGTATCTTCGTAAGGTTGCTGAACAGTATCCGGTAGTGACTGTTACCGGTCCAAGACAAAGCGGCAAGACCACTCTCTGCCGGAGTGTTTTTGTCGAAAAAAAATACCTCAGCCTGGAGAATTTGGATACTCGACAGTTCGCTCGCGAAGATCCCCGTGGTTTTCTGGCGGGTTTAAGTGATGGTGCAATTCTCGACGAAATACAGAACGCACCCGACCTTCTTTCCTATATCCAGGGGATTGTCGACGATGATGATCGTCACGGCCGATTTATCCTCACCGGCAGTCAACAATTTGAAGTAACGAATGCCATCAACCAGTCGCTGGCTGGTCGTACGGCTCTCCTCAAATTGCTTCCCTTGAGCATTGAGGAGTTGCAGAGTAGGCAGCTCGATTTTTCAAATGATCACCTGCTGTTTACCGGGTTTTATCCGAGGCTTTGGAAGGACAGCCTTGATCCGGTTGAGGCTCTGGCCGCCTATCTTGAAACCTATGTGGAAAGAGATATTCGCCAATTGATCAATATCAAGGATCTCAATCTCTTCCAACGCTTTCTTGTCCTCTGTGCCGGCCGGGTCGGACAATTGCTGAATGTCAACAATCTCGCTGCCGATGCAGGTATTTCCCATCAGACCGCACGGAATTGGCTGACCCTCCTGGAGGCAAGTTATATTGTTTTTCGGCTACCGCCATTTTTTACCAATATCGGCAAAAGGCTGGTGAAATCTGCAAAACTGTATTTTTACGATGTTGGTTTAGCAGGGCATCTGCTTGGTTTGGAAAGCGAACTTCACGTGAGTCGCGATCCGCTACGCGGCAACCTCTTTGAAAATATGGTCGTCATAGAGGCATTGAAATATCGCTTGCATCGCGGTAAACGAAGCAACCTGAATTTCTTTCGTGATAGCAACGGCAAGGAGGTGGATCTGCTCCTCAGCTTCGGCCCCGATCTCTATCCGGTTGAAATTAAGGCGGGAATGACTATCAATCAGGACTATTTCAGAGGATTGGATTATGTTTCGAAGCTCTTTTCTCTACCAAGAGGGCGAGCGCTGATCTATGGAGGTGCTGAACGGCAAGAGCGTACCGGCACATCCATATATCCGGCAACGAAGGTCCATGAGCTTCTTGCCCATCTTGATGCTTGATGAAAAAAGCCCACCGATAATTTTCTTGATAATTTCATAATTCCGCAGTAACTGGGGCAATTCAGGAAAACGCTCCGTTGCCCGGGAAAAGCCGGCGGCGGACCACCCGTCAATTTCACCAGATTCGCCAGTTATGGATGATATAAAGGTATTTGCCCATCTTACCAAGGTAATCGAGGAATATTATGCCCGACAGCGGCAGGGACAATTCCTCGACTACCACAGCCCGGACGAGTTGCGTGGCATCCTCGGTCTTGAGCAGCCGGGAAACCCCGGCGACTGGCGGGAGATCTTTGCCTGGGTCGACAAGTACCTTGCCTATTCGGTGAAGACCAACCATCCACTGTTTGTCAACCGCATGTGGGTGGGAGCCAATCTCCCGGCTATCGTCGGAGAGATAATTACGGCGCTAACCAACGCCTCGGCCTGTACCTTCGAATCGGCACCGGTGTCGACGCTCATGGAAAAATATATGATCGGCGAGATGCTGGATCTGGTCGGTTTTAAAAACGGCGATGGCCAGATGACCACCGGGTCGAGCAATGCCAATATGATCGCCATGATGGCTGCCAGGAATGCAACCAACCCATCGATGAAGCAGGCAGGTCTCTTCGGCCAACAGAAGCTCTTTGCCTTTGTCGGGGCGGATGCCCACTACTCCATGGACCGGGCGGCTAATATCCTCGGGATAGGTGTTGATCAGCTGATCAAGGTGCCCCTCGACCCGATGGGAGCGATGCTTCCGGCGGAGCTGGAGCGGTCGATTGCCAGGGTCGTCGAAAGCGGCGGGCTGCCGTTTTTTGTCGCCGCCACCGCAGGCACTACGGTTCGCGGCGGCTATGATCCGATTGACGCCCTTCTGCCCCTGCGCGCCGCCTACGGGTTCTGGCTGCATGTCGATGGCGCCTGGGGCGGCTCTGCCGTGCTCAGCCCGAGACTGCGGCGCCTCTATCTGCAGGGTCTAGAGGCGGCGGATTCCTTTACCTGGGATTTTCATAAGATGCTCGGCTCCACCCTGATGTGCAATATCCTTCTTATTAATAAAGGTAAGCAAGCCCTGGCAACTGCGCTGAGCGCAGGCGACGGCAGCTATCTGTTCCGGAATGAAAATGCCGACGAGATGGAGGATCTGGGGCCCGCCTCTCTGCAGTGCGGTCGTAGGGTCGACAGCCTGAAGTGGTTTCTCGACTGGAAATTTTTCGGTCGTGAGGGTTTGGCGGCAAGGGTGGAAAAATCCCTTGAGCTATGTGCCTATGCAGAAGAAGTCATTAACCGAAGTCCTGAATTGGAATTGGTCGTTCCAAGGACCTCCTTCAATGTCTGTTTTCGCTTCAAGGTCGAAGGGGAAAAAAACAACGACTTTAACCTTGCCCTGCGTACCAGGCTGTACAAAGAGGGGACGACTCTGGTCGGCGTCGCCTATCTCGACGGCAAGCTGGTGCTGCGCCTCCTGGTCATCAATCCGGCGGCGGAGCGTGCCGATATTGACACGTTTTTTCGCCACCTGATCGCCAAGGGCCGGGAGCTGCTACGGGAGTCTTGAGGCACGTTGTCTGTTCTAGACTTACCCCTTCTGCTGCACGAAAAGTTGCAGCAGGCGAATGACCTCATCCATCTCCTCATCGAGACCGACGGTGATACGCAGCCAGTCCTTGATCCGCTCCATGGCAAAGCGACGGACCAGGACCCCGTTGTCGCGCAGATATTGCTGCACCAGGACGCCGGCAACCCCCGGCAGGGTGCAGAAGACAAAGTTTGCAGATGACGGGCAGACGTGCATGCCGAGCGCCTCAAGCGCCGCAACCGTCCTCTCCCGCGTTGCCATAATGGCCTGCCGCGTCTTCTCAAAGTAGGCGACATCTTCATAGGCCGCTTTGGCCGCTCGCTGCGCCACCACATCGAGAGTGTAAGAATTAAAAGAATCGCGGATCGATTCCAGGCCCCGGATGAGTTCCGGGGCGCCGAAGGCCATGCCCACCCGCAGGCCGGCAAGCGACCGAGCCTTCGACATGGTCTGGATGACCAGCAGGTTATCGTAGCGGGGAACAAGTGAAACGACCGATTCGCCGCCGAAATCGATGTAGGCCTCATCGACGATCAGCAGCGTGTTCGGACGCTGCCGCAGCAGCGCCTCGACCGTCTTGGCGGTCACGGCAATACCCGTCGGGGCATTGGGGTTGGCAAGCAAAAAGCCCTTCAAATTTTCCGGATACTCCTTGAAATCAATGATGAAATCCTCGGCCAGAGGGATGACAAGAGAGGGGATTTCGTACAGCGCCGCATATACCGGATAGAAGGAGTAGGTGATGTCCGGAAAAGCGATGGTATCGGTGCGGTTAAAAAAAGCCGGGTAGGCCATGGCCAGCACCTCGTCCGAGCCGTTGCCGACAAAGACCTGATTCATCGCCAGGCCGTAGTGGTCGGCCAGCGTCCGGCGCAGAGCGGCGGCCTCGGGGTCCGGATACAAACGTGCCTCAAGACCGGTGACCGAGCGCATCGCCTCGATTACCGAGGGTGACGCCGGATAGGGGTTCTCGTTGGTGTTCAGTTTGATAAAGCGCCGGTCCTTCGGCTGTTCGCCTGGGACGTAGGGGCTGATGTTTTTCACTGTATCACTGTAAAAACGACTCATAAGTATTTCCTTCTAGGCCTGTATAATCTTGAAAATGTATTGGGTGGCGGGCTTGCCATGTGCGGCAAACCTAGCGCCATCCCCCTTTTTCGGCAAGCATTTTGTCGTCTTGCGACCGCTTGTCCAAAAATAGATGGCGGCAATTATCTTGTGGTTGACAGCAGAACGTTTCTTCGGCTAACAAGGGGTTTTGCAAATTTGCCGAGAGTCAGCTACAATAGCGGCGACATGGTTGGTTGAGGTCAGTAGAAATTAATTGTTACACGGTGTTGCCATATGGGAAAGTCATTTCAGGAACAAATGCTGAAGCTGGGGTTGGTCGCAAAGAAGCAGGTCAAGGAGGCCAAGAAGGAGCAGCATCAGAAGAAAAAGCAGCAAGTCGGCAAGAATGTGGTGGTGGTCGATGAAAATGCCCTGCTTGCCCAGCAGGAGATGGAAAAAAAGAAAGTCCGGGCTCGGGAGCTGAATCTCGAACGGGAGGCCAAGCTGCAGAAAAGGGCGGAGGAGGCGCGAATCCGCCAGCTTATTGAGGAACATAAGCTGCCCAAGGATGAGAAGGGCATCGCCTATCGGTTTAATGTTCGGGGGACAATTCAGCGCATTTTTGTAACCCAGGAGATGGCCGACAAGTTAAGCCATGGCCAGCTGGGCATTGTCGTCCTTGCCGATCGCAGTGAGGTGATTCCCCGGGGTATTGTCGAGAAGATTCAGACGATCAGCGATAAGCTGCTTATCATTCTCAATGCCCCCCAGGCAGGAGCCGACCCCGATCCCGACGATCCCTATGCCGCCTACAAAGTCCCTGACGACCTTATGTGGTGATTTCCGACCGGCTATTTAGCGCTGATCAACGGCACCAGGCTCAGTCGCAGGGCTTCCGGCTGAGCCTTGATGTCGGTGATCCGGGTGTTGATAATGATTGTCTTGGCGCCTGACTTGGCGATGATCGGGTCGAGGTTTTGCAAGGTAATGGGGAATTCCTTGCCGTTCAACAGGGCTACCAGGGCCTGGCCGATGTCGGCGTTGGCATCCTTGCCGCCGGGGCTGAGGTTTTTGACCACCGGCTTGACGAAGAGCGTCTGTTGCGCCGCATCATAGCGGAGTGTTGCATTGGTCTGCACGTCTATTTCCACCGCCCCGACTTTCAATTTTATCTCATGACCGGCAATTTCGGCGAGAAACCCGAGATTGGTCCCCCCAAGACGGAGGCGGCAGGCCAGCTGGTTGTTGTTCAGTTGAAAATCCGTTATGCTCTTGATGATGATATCTCCCTGGACGGATGGCGAATGGGCATCGATGCGCAGGGGCAGAACGGCGGTGACGGACCTGGCGATCACCGATTCCGGCAACATGAGGGTGATGACGTCTTCGGCCGCAGCCTCATGAAGGGTGCCGGCAAAGGTGAAGAGGAAAAAAGCAATGGTAAGGCAGAGTTTTCGTATCATAGTGGTCCTTGGTTATTTTTGTGTGCTTGAAAATGCGGTAGTATTAACACTGCAGCAATAAAGTGCAAGCCATAATCAACAATTTCCTACCGGTAATACATATGCCGCCGATCCTCACCGTAAGCTCCGACTGTCTTCTCGTCGGCATTGATCTGCCGCTCGAACAGGCCTTGAAAGAGCGACTGACCATAGAAAACCCGCAGTACAACGCTGCCAAACGTTATGGCCGCTGGATCGGCAAAAAGCTCAAGCCGCTCTTGAAATATTATGAGCCGGTCCCGGAAGGTCTCCGTTTCCCGCGCGGTTTCGCCAATCAGGCGGTGCTTCTCTGCCGCGAGTTTTGCGGCGCGGGTCCAGAGATCATCGACCGGCGGCGGCTGTTGCCGGAGATCGTTTTTACCTTTAACGGCGAGCTGCGCCCCTACCAGGACGTGGCGGTGGCGGCAGCGGCCGGCAAATCCTTCGGGGTTATCGAGGCCGGCACCGGCAGCGGCAAGACGGTCATGGCCCTGGCCCTCATTGCCGAGCGCCGGCAGCCGACCTTGGTGGTCGTCCATACCAAGGAATTGTTATACCAATGGCAGGAGCGGGTCCGCAGCTTTCTCGGTGTCGAACCGGGGCAGGTGGGCGACGGTAAATTCGTTCTCGCACCCATTACTATCGGTATCGTCAATAGTGTCCGCAATCATTTGCCTGCGCTTCTTCCCCATTTCGGTCACCTGGTCGTCGATGAATGTCACCGGGTGCCGGCCAATCTCTTTACCGAGGTGGTCTCGCATTTCGATTGCCACTATCTGCTCGGGCTGTCGGCCACCGCTTTTCGCAGCGATGAGCAGATGACCAGGCTCATTTACTATTTCATGGGTGATTGCCTGCACCGCGTCGACCGCGAGGAACTGAAGGCAACCGGGGCCATTCTCGCACCTCGGGTGATCCGTGCCGCCACTTCTTTTACCTACCGCTATCGTGGCGACTACCAGGCCCTGATCAAGGCCCTGGTGGCGCATGAAGGGCGGAATATGCAGATCCTCGGCGACATTGTGGGGGCCGCCCGCGAAGACAGCGGTACGGTCCTGGTGGTTTCCGATCGGGTGGAGCATTGTCGCTTCTTTGTCGAAAAGCTGCAGGCAAGAGGAGTGAAGGCCGAGTTGCTGCACGGCAGCGTCGGCCCCGAGGAGAGGAGCGCGATTGTCGCAGCGGTCCAGGGCGGTGAGATTGAGGTACTGGTCGCCACCCTGCAGCTCATTGGCGAGGGGTTTGATTGTCCCGGTCTTTCCAGCCTATTTCTCACCACCCCGATCAGTTTTGAGGGTCGCTTACTGCAGGTGATAGGGCGGATTCTCCGACCGGCCGCCAATAAACAGGCGAGAGTCTTTGATTATATAGACGAAAATGTTCCGGCGCTTATGCGCTCAGCCCGGTCGAGGAGCCTCGTTTTATCGCAACTTTAATGGCTTAAGGCGGAAGGTTGATGCTTGACAGGCAGTAAAACGGTTCTTGTATTAATTGCAGGAATCGGATATGCTATTCTGTTCTAAATAAGAAAGTCATACACACTTAAAGCACTGCTTATTGGGGCAAGTGCTTTTTTTATTTCTAAAATCAAGTTGTTATAGTTTTCGTAGCAACAATGCAAGGTCATAGCTCTCCGAGACCTTGAAGGAAGCAGGATGGAACAGAACAAAATTCGTAACGTGGCGATTATTGCCCATGTTGATCATGGTAAGACAACCCTGGTGGACCAGCTTTTCAAACAATCCGGTATGTTCCGCGATAACCAGGAGGTCACCGAGCGAATGATGGACTCCATGGACCTGGAGCGGGAGCGCGGTATCACCATCACCGCCAAAAACGGTTCCTACCAATATAAAGACTATTGGATCAATATCATCGATACCCCGGGACATGCCGATTTCGGCGGCCAGGTCGAGCGGGTCTTGCGCATGGCCGACGGCGCGCTGCTCCTGGTCGACGCCCAGGAAGGGCCGATGCCGCAGACCTATTTTGTCTTAAAAAAGGCCCTGCAGAACAACCTGCCGGTGATCGTCGTCATCAACAAGATCGACAAGCCGGCCGCCCGTTGCAGCTGGGTGGTAAACGAGGTCTTCGACCTTTTTGCCAAACTGAACGCTCCGGACGATATTCTTGATTTTCCGGTGGTCTATGCCTCGGCGAAAAACGGCTACTCCCTCCTCAATCCGGAAGATCCTATTGATAAAACGGCCGGCATGGCCCATATCAGCCAGATGATTGTCGATCATACCCCCGCCCCCAGCGGTTCGAGCGAGGCCTCTCTGCAGATGCAGGTCGGTACCATCGACTATTCCCCCTATCTGGGGAGACTCGGCATCGGCAAGGTGGTCAACGGCACGATGCGCCTCAATCAGCCTATCGTGGTGGCACGACGCGACGGTTCGATCAGTCCGGTGCGGATCTCGAAGATCTTTCGTTTCGAGTGCGACGCCAAGGTTGCCATCGATTCGGCGGGGGTGGGCGAGATTGTCGCGGTTGCTGGAATGGAGGATGTGACGGTCGGGGTAACCTTCACCGATCCCGAGAATCCGCGGCCTCTGCCGCTGATCACCATCGATCCGCCGACCATTTCCATGAATTTCATTCCCAACGATTCGCCCTTCGCCGGCAAGGAAGGCAAATTCGTCACCTCTCGCCATATCGGGGATCGCCTGCAGCGCGAGGTGCTTGCCGATGTCGCTCTGCACTTCGAGGTACTGACCGATGCGGTGGGTTTCAAGGTTTCCGGCCGCGGCGAGCTGCATCTTTCCATTCTCATCGAAAAAATGCGCCGGGAAGGGTATGAATTTCAGGTGACCAGACCGCGAGTCATAATGAAAGAAGAAGACGGTAAGGTCCTGGAACCTTATGAAAAACTCACCGTCGATGTCGATGAGCAATACCAGGGTGCAGTCATCGAAAAGCTCGGCAAACTGAAAGGTCAGATGGAAGAGATGGACATCTCGCACGGCATGGTGCGCCTGGTCTTCACTATTCCGACCCGGGGATTGCTCGGCTATCGATCCCAGTTCATGACCGACACCAAAGGCATGGGCATGATGTCCTACGTCTTTTCCGAATACGGACCCTATGCCGGGGATATCATCAACCGCGTCAACGGCGTGTTGGTGACCAAGGATCCTTGCACGGCGGTCGCTTTCGCCTTATTTAATCTACAGGAGCGCGGGAGACTCTTCATTCATCCCGGGGTTCCTTTGTATCAGGGACAGATAATCGGCGAAAGCAGCCGCTCCGTCGATATGGTGGTCAATCCGGGTAAAGGTAAAAAGCTCACAAATATGCGGGCCTCGGGTACCGATGAGGCGGTCGTTCTCACCCCGCCGGTGGCCATGACTCTCGAAGATTGTATCGCCTATATCAATGATGACGAACTGGTCGAGGTAACACCGGCCTCGATTCGCCTGAGAAAGAGACCGGAGATAAAAATCAAAGGGTAAAGAGCCATGAAAGAACTGGCGATTGTGGTGGTGGCAGGGCTGATCGGCCTTCTGACAGGCGGTTTTGTCGTAAAGAAATTCGGCGGCAGCTGCCCGCCCTGAGTCATGGCCTATGGATCCATAGGTATGGGTCTTTTGGCCTATTGGCTGCTGCGGAGTGTGTTTTAGATTACTCCCCCTGGCCGCCTGGAATCAAGCCCTCTTGGCGGCATAATAATCGGCCAGAATCCTGGCGTGATCGAATACCAGGGCTGGGAGACTCTCTTCCCCGAAAAGCTCGGCCCGGGCGGCATCGTCGCCCGCCTGCGGGGCACCTTCTGCCTTGCCGATGAATACCGTTGAGGCGGTGTGGTGCCGCAGATCTCTTCCCGGATCGGAATAGGTATGGAACTGCCTGAGGGCCGTTACCTGCAGCCCGGTTTCCTCCTCCGCCTCCCGTAGTGCCGCTGTTTCATACGATTCCCCGTAATCAACAAAACCTCCCGGAAGGGCCCAGCCAAAGGGTGGATTTTTCCGTTCAATGAGGACTATCTGTGTACCTATCTCGATGATGATATCGACGGTAGGCAGAGGATTCCTGCGCACCGCCACTTCACACCCGCAGTTCGGACATTTCATGACTGCATCTTCTCCGGCAGGGCCACAAGGGCACTGATCTCACGCCAATCGGCAACTGTCGGCAGCTCGTGCCGGTTTTTGTTCCAAGGCTGGTTGAAGACATAGGGGCTGATAGCCTCTCTTGCCAGCTGGATGCAGGTCTCCGCCCGGTCGTCGATAAAATATTTGAGGCCGTGCCGGTGGATGTGTCGCACCTTATCATTGTGGTCGCCGGTCGCTACCACCCGGATTTTTTCCCTGGCAGGCGTGCTGAAGTAATGCTCCAGCCAGGCGAATACCGGCTGGATAAGCGGCCGAGCAGTGATAATGGTCAGGCAGCCGGTCTCGGCAAAGCGCTCTAGGCTCTCTACCGCCCCCGGCATGGGCAGGAGTTTTGTGGCAAGGGAGTCGGTAAGGATGTCGGTGAAAATTTTTTCGACCAGGGTTTGGGGGATATCCAGGCAGTTCTCCAGTTCGAAGTTGGTTATATTTTCGTGGGTAAAGGAGCAGTAGCCATGTTCGCTGCAGGCCAGGCGGATAAAGGCCTCGGCGGTGTCGGCAATAACCCCGTCGAAGTCGAAGCCTATTTCACTCACCGGGATAGGTAGGGGGGGAGAGATTCTGGTCATGGTTTCAAGTACCCGGCCTCAATCTCTTGCACCTGTCGGCAGAGGAGGCTGTTTTCCGGTGTCTTGATGCGATAGTTCGATCCCCTGACAACGATCGCGCCGTTGATGGCATCGATTTCCGTTCGCCGCTTGTTTCTAACGTCCTGGAGCATCGACGAGACATTCTCGGCAGTTTTGCTGCAGACAATCCGTGTCGCCCGGTAAGGATCGTCCATCACCTCGATGCCTTCCGCCCTGGCAATCCGCATCGCCTCGTCAACGGCAGCTCGCATCCTTACGTCAATACCTGGCAGGGTCAGCAGCTCGCCGTTTTTACAGGCCAGGGTGGCGGTTAGGGCGTTGATGCCGACGTTGATGAACAGTTTGGCCCAAAGCCTCGCCAGGACGTTGCCGGCGGTATGTACCTGCAAACCGCCGGCGGCGAAGACTGCGCGGGTTTTTTCCAGGAGCTGGGCGCTGTGATCGTCCGGGGCATGGAGGAAACCGAGGGAGGTCACCCCGTTGCCGGCATGGCGGACATGGCCGCGGCCGAGCAGGGTGGCGCCTTCCGTGGTGGTGCCGAAGGCGGCGGTGGCCTCGCCCAGATGACCTTGCATCGACAGATGGCCGATGCCGTTTTGCAGAAAAACCACCAGTGTCGTTGCGGTCAGGAGGGGTCGGCAGAAGGCAAGACTTGCGGCAACATCGTAGGATTTGACACAGAGGAGTACGACATCGACCGGTCCCAGGTGTTGCGGGTCGGAGGTTGCGGTCACCGGGACGGTCTTGCAGCTAGCGCCCTCTTGGTAGACAATACCCCGCTCGGTCAGATATTCGGCCCGTTCGCCATCATGGTCGAGAAGAGTCAGTCGGTCTCCGGTCGCAGCCAGGCCTTTGGTGACAAGGGAACTTAGCAGGCAACCAAGAGCGCCGGGACCGACGAGGAGAAAGTGCATGCAATGCCTTCTGGTGTTATTTGATAAGCGATGCCTGTTCGACGATGGCAGCATATTCGTAGCCCGCCCCGAAGTCCTTATCCGCCGCCAGAATCCCTTCCATGGTGACGATTGCGTCAACAGCCGGGGCCGTGTCGGTGGTAAGAACCAGATCATGGGAGTTTTGCAGCGGATTGCCGCTGCCGTCCTGGAGATGCACCCAGTTTTTTCCCATGATGCTCGGGCTGAATTTAACGACTTTGCCGCGGATCCGCACCTTCTTGCCGGCAAGGGCTTTGGCGCTCGCAAAGATTTCCTCGACGGTGTAGGCGTTTTCCCCCTCCGCCTTGGGAACGGCAATCTCCTGCAGGGGCGCTATGGCGCCGGCGCTGCCCCCGGACCCTTGAGCGGACTGAGGCTCTGCGGCGGCACTCTTTTGTTCGGCTTGCAGCGCCGCTGAAAAGGAGTCGTCCCGGGCCGGCGCCTTGGCCGCCGAGGTATCGGTGGCGGGTCCGACGGTTCCTGTAAGGCCTGCCGAGAAAATGACAGTTGCAAAGGTTTTGTTGAGGGTTTTGCTGGTAAAGTCGTGCATCTCCATCCCTTCGTAGTAGCTGACCTGACTGCCCGCTTTGACCGTGGTTTCGGGGATTGCCACCCAGTTCTGCGTGGCCCCGATGGCAACAAGCATATAGGTGTAGCCGGCGGCATTCATTGTTTCGACTACCGTGCCTGTAGCAATTTTGCCGTCGGCGCCTACGGCTGCTTGCGGCATGGCCATGGTTGGTGACGCCACAAGTGCGGTGCCGAGGGCGAATAGCAAGGCAATACCGTACACTGCGAATCTACGATGCATTCCATTACTCCAAAAAAATAAAAGTGGGCTTACCACTATTAACAGGCGTTTGCGCATTTTTCGTCGGTCGTTCTGAGATTAACTGGGTCAGTCATCATTTTCGACCAGAAAAGCAATATGTTCAAGAAGAGCCCGTTCCCAGATGGCATAAGCGTCAGCGGTGATATGCACGCCATCCGCCTGAAAGAGCTGTTTCGTTGAACCGACAAAGCGCCGGTGGATATCAAGAAAACAGCAGCCGGTGCGCATGGTAATGGCCTCGATATGCGTATTGAGGCTGGAGACCGAGTTATAAGGTAGGTTGGGAAGGTCCATGGGCAGGAGGCCGTTGACCAGGATTTCCGCCGTGGGGTAGTTGTGGCTGAGTTCAATGAGGATATTTTTCAGTTGCACCAGGAACTCGTCATTGTCGTTGAGGAGATCATTGGTGCCTATCATAACGACAATCACCTCGGCACCAATTGCCAGGTTTTTTATCGCCGGCAGGGAAGCGAGAAGATCGGCCGCCGTTGCGCCCGGGACCCCACGATTTTCCACCTTGAAAGAAGGCATACGGGCCTGCCAATCGTGATCAGCTACCAGCGAATCACCAAGAATAAGTATATTTGTCATGATTTTAAATCGTTGGGGAGGGAGGAGCGGGTTTGCCGCTGTTGCCGAGCGGCGCGAATATTCCAAATCTTTGCATACAATAGCACAGGAGGCTGGCCGTGCCAAAGGATTTTCGCCGGCCAGCCGTATCGGTGCAACGTTTTAAGAGCAGATCAGATGGCCGACTGGAGTACTCTACAGGCAAAGGGCGGCAGGGTGTACCTGGCCGCGGCCAGTTGTCGCTTGGTCTCGGCAATCGGCATATAATCCGCGGGGGAAGCGGCGGCGGTGTCGATGATGGAATACCAGGAGCAGCCTTTTTGCCGCGGCGCCGGGGCTTCGAAATGCAGGGTCTCCTTCCGGTCGCCGTTCAACATGACAAAGAAATCCCCGCCCGTATCGCTTTCGTCCGGTGCCCGGAGAAAAAAGGCCAGACCGTGGCTGTCGGATGACCAGTTCTGCTGGTGGGGAGCGAGATATTGCCAACCTATCTCCGGCGACTCACCCTCTTTGCCGGCTTGCTCGATGGGCAGGAAGAAATTGTCGCGGCGAAAGATTTTGTGTTTTTTTCTGAGGGCGATGCATTCTTTGAAAAAGCGAAAAAACCCGGCATTTTTTCTAAGAAGTGACCAGTCCAGCCAGCTGAGCTTGTTGTCCTGGCACCAGGCGTTGTTGTTACCCCCTTGGCTGCGGCCGAATTCATCGCCTGCGGCAAGCATCGGTACGCCCTGGGAGAGGAGCAGGAGGACCACGAAGGTTTTCATGCGTCTTTGGCGCAAACGAACAATTTCTTCTTCCTCGCAGACACCTTCAAAGCCGCTGTTCCAGCTGAGGTTATGTTTTTCCCCATCCTTGTCGGTCTCGCCGTTGGCAAGGTTATTTTTGCGGTCGTAACTCACCAGGTCGGCGAGAGTGAAACCGTCGTGGCTGGTGATAAAATTGATCGAACATAAAGGCCCCCTGCCGCTTGCCTGATACAGGTCGGAGCTGCCGGCGATACGGGTGGCCAGGTGGGTCACGGTGTCGTCATTGCCGATCATGAAGGCCCGGACGTCGTCGCGGAAGCGGCCATTCCATTCGGCCCAGCGAGAATCGGTGGAAAAGGAGCCGACCTGATACAGTCCGGCCGCATCCCAGGCCTCGGCGATCATCTTGGTGTCGCGGAGCACCGGGTCCTCGCCGATTGCCTCGATCATCGGCGGGTTGGCAAGAACATTGCCCTGCCGGTCGCGGCCGAGGATGGAGGCGAGATCAAAGCGAAAACCGTCGATGTGCATCTCGGTCACCCAGTAACGCAGGGCCTTGCGGATCAACTCGCGGACCACCGGGTGATTGCAGTTCATGGTGTTGCCGCAGCCGGAAAAGTTGAGGTATTCCTGGTCGCTGTCGAGGAGGTAATAGATGGGGTTGTCTATTCCCCTAAAACTGCTGGTGGTTCCCTGATAGCCGCCTTCGCCGCTATGGTTGAAGACCATGTCGAGATAGACCTCGATGCCGGCCTGGTGCAGCGCCCGGACCATCTCTTTGAACTCTTCTATGGCTCTGCCAGGCTCCCTGGCGTAACCGGAATGGAGGGCAAAAAAAGATACGGGATTATAGCCCCAGAAATTCTTCAGCTGTTCACCGGTTTCAGGATTTTTAAAGATGACGTCGTTTTCGTCGAATTCGGTTACCGGCATGAGTTCGACGGCGGTCACTCCAAGGTCCCGCAAATAGGGGATTTTCTCGATGATGCCCCGATAGGTTCCGGGGGCTTCGACGCCGGCACTCGCATCCTTGGTAAAGCCCCGGACATGCAGTTCGTAAATAAGGGTTTCGGCCAGAGGCGTTTTCAGCGGGCGGTCATCCTGCCAATCGAAGTCCTGGCCGCTCGGCATACAACAGGGTTCGCTGCCGTAAGTGGGCGCTTCTCCCCAATGGCGGGGGCTCAACATGCTGCAGCAGGGGTCGATGAGGATCTTGGTATAATCATAGACCAAGCCTCGGCCATTGCTGCTCGGGCTACCAAATCGGTAGCCGTAGCGGAAATTCTGCTGATGGGTGAGCAGCAAAATATGCCACATGTCGCCGGTACGGTTTTCCTGGGGGTCGAGGGCGAATTCATGGCGAATTGCCTTGCTCGCACCCTCCGGAAGGTGATCGATGACCAGAGTTGCCCGGGTGGCGTGGCGGGCGAAAACCGAGAAATTTATCCCTTCCTTGAGAATGGTTACGCCAGCCGGCAAGGGGTAGCCTCTTTTCAGGACGCGTGATTTTTTTTGGTCGGCCATATTGATAATAGTTATTATTGTTTTACAATTATGACTTAGATCAAGGCACAGTAAATTTCTTTTCGTATAGTGTATGCTACTCGAACATGCAAATCTAGTAAAATAGCGTTGAGACAAGCAAAGCTTTACCCATAACGTGGAGGTAACCATGGGAATGTATCACAAGGTGAAAGTAGGCGATTTGACCATCAGTCCTATCGATTGGGAGATGACTCCGGATATCTCCTTCGGGACCTTCGAATCCTGGGGCGGACGGGAGCGGGTACGCAACAACAAGGAATGTGTGTACTATTTTTTCATCGATAACTGGGGCGTAGAACCGAAGCTTTGTCTGATGGAACGAGCGGTGAAACACGCGAGGATCATGGCGGAAATTAAGGCGCCACCGGAACTGGTGAAAAAATGCGTGGAGGATCAGGGGCGATCCTCAATTTTTGAGAAGAGTTATGCCATCAACGAGCAGATCAAGGAGTGGCTGATCAAAAACGTCCTGGATGACGAGGGGGATTCCCGCCTAATTGTGCCGAAGCTTGAGGCAGTACGCAAAGAGGACATGGGACCACTCCTGCCGCCGGCCGCGGAGAAGCCGTTTGTCGGGGAAACGGTCAGGTTGCCGCAGCAACCGGCGATCATCAATGATGATCAGATCGGCGGTTTAATAAAACAATGGAACTTTTTCGAAGCGGAGTTGAATCCCGCCGGCCGGTTTGCCAATTCCCTGGTGGCTGTGGCCATTCCGGGAGTTATCGTCGATCAGCGAACGGGCCTGATGTGGCAAAGCGGCGGCATCGATATCGGCTCCATCCGCCATATTCAAAGAGGGATTGAGGAGTTGAACGGCACGGAATTTGCCGGTTATGCCGACTGGCGCCTACCGACCATGGAAGAGGCTTTATCTCTCATGGAGCCGGAGAGAAACACTAAAGGCATTTACCTCCATCCCGGCTTTTCCAAGGAGCAGCCGTTTATCTTCGTTGCGGCGCAACGCAAACCCGGCGGCTACTGGTTTGTCGATTTCAAGCAGGGCCGTGCCTTCTGGTCGTCGGGCACTATCCCCGGCGGCTTTGGTCGGCCAGTGCGGTCGCAGACCTGAGACGGCTATCCCCGGCAACATGGGTTGCCGGTTCTTCCGACCACTTTATTTTTTCCTGGTTGCGGATACACTGCCTGTTTGAGAAATGATTCTTAAAACAGGCAGCACTTTTTTTCAGGGAATATGCTTATAGCGCTTATGCAATGCCCAGAGCAAAAACTGTGCATAAACCCGCCAGACCTCATCGCCATAGCCGCCGGCCATCAGAAAGACGGCCGGTATCTTGCGTTCTTTCAGCCAGGTATAGATCAGCCGGTCGCGCTCGAACATCTGGTCCAGAGAGAGTTTCAAAGGTGCCGTTGAGGGCAATTCATCCTTTTCATAGGGGTCGGCGCCGCAGACGACGATGGCCAGATCGGCCGTGTCTCCCTCCGCAAGTTTCCCAAGACCAGCACCCAGCCTCTCCAAATAATAGGCCTCTTCGCCGCTTTCGATGGGGATATCGATATCGCTTGGAATAAAGGAAGGATTGGGTCTGCCGTCGGCAAGCACAATCGGACAATCGAGCGGCCAGCCGCTTGCCATATGCACGCTGAGCGTCCGGATGGAATCATCGCCGGCAGTGAGAGCGGCGGTGCCATCGCCCTTGTGGGCATCGACATCGATAACCCACACCCTGCGCACCATCTTTTCGAACTGCAGCTTGCGGGCGGCGATGACGACATCGTTGATCAGGCAGAAACCATTGCCGAAATCACGCTGGGCGTGGTGGGCGCCACCGGTGAAGGAAAAGCAGAAACCATGCTGCAGGGCAAGCCTCGCGGCCTGGATAGTGCCGGCGTTTTTAAGCAGGATACGCTCGAAGAGGTCGGTGAGCGGTCGCGTCGCTGACTCCGGGGTATACCGATAGTATTTGCCTTCGGTATCGATCAACTCAAAGGTGGCAATAATCTCCTTTTCAAGAGCCGGCGAATGCAATCGTTCCACATACTCGGCCGAATGGACCCGCAACAGGTCCTCGCGGCTGATCGTTTCGACGATGCGATCCTTATGCCAATGACTTTGCAGGGATTTCAGCTGGGGATCATCGAGGGGTGCCTGCAATGTCCTGGTAGAACGGCTGTCCCGCAGGGGAATCTGAATGCCGAACTCGATAAGGCTCGCCGGGATACGGGGGTCGTAGAGTATCATAGTTGGTATCTTGTTAAATATTATGCAAATATATGTCACGGATGATGATGACGGTTTTTGCCTTGCGCCATCCGTGTTCTTGTTTTCCTCTCCGCCGACTTCCACCGATCAAAGGGGTGGCGATCACGGATAAGATAACAATAATACAGGATTGCGACCAAGGCGATGAATTCTATAAATCCACCTTTTTTCTGGAGGACGGGGCCGAGGAATCTTTCATAGGAACGGAGTTTACTCTGAAAGGGCTGTGAACCTGTTGAGCGGGGATGGTTGGTTGCAACCTACCTCAAATTGCCGCGTTCGTACAACCCGCGGTATTTCCTGAAATGAAGAATGGGGGTCACCCATTAAAAGGCCCTTGTCAATGGAATAATCCTCCCCCTTCAAGTGAAACGAAGTAAATAATCTTTTGTTTCCTTGCAAGGGTGTTGAGATTTCAGGATGTTATATAATGGTGGTTTTTAGCACCTTACCCGATCTCTGAATGTAATCGTTGGTGTTTCTCAGCACTTTGCCGCGCCCGATATTTCACTTTTGTGTGTCGGTGTAAATTCCACCGCACCAGTCACCCATCAGGATCAAGGCGGTGAGATAGCATGAAGCTTTCCATCTCTGCCCCTTCCGCCGGTTGGCGGTCCAGAAAATCAGCGGTTCCATGCCGTGTCCAATGATCAACTGTTGACAAATCAAGTGGTTTTGAACCAACCCTATGATGGTTCACGGCATGGGCGGTAAAGAAGCGAAAATCACCGGACGGGACGGCTGCCAATCAAATCTGGTGGTTTTGCCAACCCCTTTGCTGGTTCACCGTCCCGGCCAACTCTTAGGCAAAAAGCCTGCGATGGTCGAATTCCACGTTGTCCCTCATTATATAATATGCCGCCCGCGCCAACTTGTGCGCGAGTGCGCTGTGAGCTATCATCCTATTTGTTTTACTGGCCTTGCGATTATAATAGGCCCTGACTGTTTCATCGTGCCGACGAGCAAATTCCGCAGCCTCGGAAAAAGCCCAAGCCAGATATTTGTTGCCGTTTTTGCTGTTTCCTTTCCCTTTTTTCACATCGTTGCTTTTCCAGACGGTCGGTACCTTGCGGCAGTATGAGGAGAAATTGCCAACCTTGGCAAATCGTTCTATCCTCTCTGTTTCCAACATGATTGTCATGGAAAGAATTTTCCCGAGACCGGGAATGGTCTGTAATCCGAGAAACGGCTTGCGTAGTTTCACCGCGTCGACAACTGCAGTCTCAATTCTGACAATCTGTTTGGTTAAAAAATCAATGGCATTTTTGCTCACCTCGCCGCTTAGCTCAAGATCCTCTTGGCCGGCAAAAAGTGGGGCAATATGATTCTCCTTTCTTTGTTTGATCTTATTTACGTTTAGTCGGAACCCGCAGTTTCGGCTGATGATTCCCTGCAAACTGTTGATCAGGGAAGTCCTTACCTGGACCAGGTGTCCTCTCTTTCGCAGAAGATCCCGTATCGGTCGATCCGCTTTTGGATAAATGTATCCTTCCGGCAAGATCCCCAGTCTAAAAGAACGGGGGTCAAATCTTCATTGTTGACAAATGTGTAAAATTCAAGCAATACCAATTGCTTTCATAACTGCCAATAGGCTCAAACAAATCGGAAGAAAGCATGCATTTCGTTGCAAGGTCATTTGCGGCGGCTTATCCGTGACGTGACTTCTCTGCATGTGGAGCGGGAACAACTGGGATTCAAGGTCAGCAGTTGCGGCTTGTGCCAGACCAAGGTTCCTTGTGTGGCCCGGAATCCTCTTAGCATGCAAAAGGATCGGCCTCGGCCCCATGCAGGCGGAAGGTGAAGAGCAGGGATTCCCGGCCTTCACCTTAGGGACCGTAGTCGAAGTCACAAACGATTTTGCAGTTGGTTATTTCTTTGTCGCAGGTTTTATCGTAATTGGCATCTTTTTCAAGTTCGCAAGCGACACGTTCAAGCTCGCACTGTTCGAGGCAGTCCCGGCGTTTTTGCAAAGTATCGTTGAGTATCATTTGCTACCTCCTTCGTTATTGAGTGATGCAAGGCGTTCTTTCCTTCCATCTTTCCGAGTCCCCCGACTTGCGGGCATGCTGCCCTGTGCAGCCAGGGGCGGGGCCATGTTTTCATCCGGCCATTATCGAAAGAATAAGACCTTTTCCGGCTGGAACAATGGCTCTGCATAGCCAAAATAACTCTCCTCCCTTTTCTCTGTGCCCTCCTGTTTGGTGACAAAGCGGCTGATCAACCTTATTTTTGAATCTGGGTAAGGTCATTATTGATGACAGTCGATGGGGCAGAGAGCCTTCTCCGAATCAGCCCAAGCGAAATTCGATAACTTATGGATACTACATCCTTGTGGACAGTCCGTTGGCTTGATTCCATTGATCAAGTGGATTGCCGGCAGTGGGATAAGCTGGCCCTGCCGCTGCCGACACCCTTATTGGAATGGCAATGGCTGCATCATCTGGAGGCATCCGGCAGTATTTCGCCCCGTTTCGGGTGGCAACCGCATCACTTAACCCTCTGGCATGGCCAGGAACTGGTTGGCGCGGCACCGCTTTATCTGAAAACGCACAGCGACGGGGAATTTATATTCGACCACTGGTGGGCGCAATTGGCGGCGGAATATGGGGTCGAATATTATCCCAAGCTGGTCGGTATGAGTCCGGCAACGCCGTCTGCGGGATATCGGTTTCTGATGGCTGAGGGCAGCGATCAGCCCAGCTTGATGCGCAGCATGCTTGCGGCCATCGATCGGTTTTGTAGGCAGGAGCGGCTCTCCTGCTGCCATTTCAATTACGTCGACGTGCCTTGGTTTGCCGGGTTGCCGTCGGACGGGTTTATCGGCTGGCAGCATCAATCCTACCTGTGGAAAAATTTGCATTTCGCTTGTTTCGAGGAGTATTTACAGACCTTTAAGTCGGATCAGCGGCGCAATATCCGTCGTGAACGCGAGAGTATGGAGAAGCAGGGCATCGAGATCCGCACCTTCACCGGCGATGCCATACCATCCGCTATAGCTGCTGCCATGTATCGCTACTATCTTAACACCAATGATCGTTACGGACCCTGGGCGGCCCGGTTTCTCAATGGCGAATTTTTTAACGGAATCTTTCAGGACTACCGCCACCGTCTGTTGATCGTTGCCGCTTTCAAGGGCCGGGGCTCGGTTCCCATCGCCTTGTCGATGCTGCTGGTGAAGAATCGCCACCTGATCGGCCGCTATTGGGGCTGTGCGGAGCCTGTCAAAGATCTGCACTTCAATATGTGTTTTTATGCCCCGATCCAATGGGCCATCGACAACGAAATCGAAACATTCGATCCTGGTGCCGGTTCGCCTCACAAAATTTATCGTGGATTCGAGGCGGTATCCAATACCAGCCTGCACCGATTCTATGACCTGCGGCTGAAGATTATTTTCGAGCAGCTCATAGACCGGGTAAACAATATAGCGGAAGGGGATATCGATGCTTTGAACCGGCATTTGCCCTTTGCCAAGAAAGATCGGCATCCGCCCTCCGGCAACGGATTCTAGGAGCCGTTCCAGGCATTCCTCCGGTCAGGTTCTTTCTCTATCTCGTATTTCATGGGGCCGTTCCTGCCGCCGGTCGCAGAGAAATAATTGTCGACGGGGAGTACTTTTTTGGGCGAATGCCGGCTATTTCAATAGTTGGTGAAGAATTCGGCTATTATGTAAATATTCAAATATTATTCAACTCGGCTATGTGGTACATTTCTTGGCTATTGTAACCTCATTTGAACGGATCTAATCCCCGGTGGTATTGCATGGTCAATAAAAAGGATTCTGAATACGGAGTAATCGCCGCACTGCTTCTGCAGGCGGGGATGGTGAGTGAAAACCAGCTGAACCATGCCGATCGAATACGCCAGAAGCTTGCGACCTCTACCCCTCTTCTCAATGTGTTGAAGGAACGGGGCGATGTCACCGATGAAATGGTGCGAAAGGCATTAATGGGCACCGGTTCGAACATCCGTATCGGCGAGTTGTTGGTTGAGCTGGGACACATTTCCGGGGATGATCTGAACGCCGCCTTCAGGATTCAGCAAGAGCAGGAAAAGGAACTCCGTTTGGGAGAGATCCTGATAAAGCATAATTTTATCGATGAAAAGCTCTTCAACAGGATTCTTTCCATTCAACTTGGTTTCCCCCTGGTTGATGTGAATATGTCCCTGGTGGATAAAAATCTGGCTGGCCGGGTGCCCATGAAGATTCTCCTTGAGCATCAGTTCATCCCTCTGAAGACCACGGAAAAGGCGGTCCTCGTAGCCTTTGCCGATCCGCTTGATAAAAAAAGCCTCGAGAGCGCAAAGAAGTTTTTCGGTGGGACCATTGCCCCGGCAATTTCCGAGAAAAAAGCGTTAAACGATACCCTGCACCTTTTGGCCAATCTTCTTGCCGGCAAAACCATCGATGTCGATAGCAAGACCGTGGTAGGGATCGTCAATGCCATGATCCTTGCGGCAATCAAAGAAAACTGTTCGGATATTCATATCGAACCGATGTCCGACCGCCTGCATGTTCGTTTCCGCGAGGATGGCATTCTCCGCCATTACAAGGATTTTCCGAAAGATATCATACCGCCCTTGACGAGCCGAATGAAAATAATGTGTGAGGTCGATATCTCGGAAAAGCGTCGGCATCAAGGCGGCCGAATTCTTTTTGCTTACGAAGAAGGGGCCGTTGATATCCGCGCTTCTTTCTACGTTACCGTGCATGGTGAAAAGATTGTTTTGCGATTGTTGAGTCAGAAACGGGAACTCCTCGATATCCATACCATGGGCATGGCCCCCAAGATGCTAGCCAAGTTTTTGGAGGAGGCGGTGTATCCGCCCAGCGGCGTTCTTCTGGTAACCGGCCCCACCGGTTCGGGAAAAACTTCCACTGTCTACAGTTGCATCAACCATATAAAAAATCCGCAGATAAGTATTATTACAGCGGAAGAACCGGTAGAGTACTTCATCGACGGTATCGCACAGTGTTCAATAGACCCATCGATAAACGTAACTTTTGAAGAAACCCTACGGCATATCGTCCGCCAGGACCCGGACGTTATCGTTATTGGAGAAATCAGAGATCAGGTCTCCGCCGAAATGGCGGTGCAAGCGGCGCTGACCGGGCATAAGGTGTTGAGCACCTTCCATACCGAGGATAGCATCGGCGGCCTGATACGTCTTCTGAATATGGATATTGCACCCTTTCTTATTTCCTCAACGGTTGTCAGCGTCTTGGCCCAGCGACTCCTGCGGCGGGTCTGCCCTGCCTGTGCCGTGGAAACCAGGTTGACGCCGGTCCAACTGCAGCGGCTCGGAGTTTCCGCAAAAGATGTCATGGGGGCACAATTCCGAAAAGGACGGGGATGCACGGCCTGTAAACAGACAGGATATAAAGGCAGGGTTGGGGTGTTCGAGGTCTTGGTACTCAATGAGCTTGTGCGGAATGCCATCCTGGAACAGAAAACCAGTTATGAAATACGGCAGATCAGCATAGAACATGCAGGCCTGGTGACCTTGCTGGAGGATGGGTTGTTGAAGGCGGCGGCGGGAATTACCACTGTTGAAGAAGTCCTACGCTCCTTGCCGAGACTTTCCAACCCCAGACCGCTCTTGGAACTCCGTCGACTCGCGGGAGAATAGCAGAATGCACAACAGTACTTCATTTCTTGATGTCATAAATCAGTATATAGCGTCCGGCAATATCGTTTTGCCGGTATTCAGTTCGGCGGCCCTCAGGATCCAGCAGGAGCTGGTGAAAAAAGAGCCTGATATGAAGGCGGTGGAAGGGATTCTTTCCGGCGATCAATCGCTTTCCAGCCAGGTTTTGCAGATGGCTAATTCGGCATTTTATCACGGGCTTATTGAGATTCTCACCGTTCGAGCAGCTATTGTCCGTCTCGGCATGCAGGAAGTTGGGCGACTCGTTCTTTTGGTTGCTTCGAGAAATCAATTTCGGAGCAAAGACAAAGACTTTAATGTGCTGATGAAGCAGTTGTGGCAACATGCGGTGGGTTGTGCCCTTGGCGTCAAATGGCTGGCGAAGCGCTGCAAATTTGATGAGCTTGAGAAGCATGCCTTTTTTGCCGGACTTTTTCATGACATCGGCAAGCTGTTCGTCCTGATGGTGGTTGATCAGATGAAAGAAAAGGATAAGAATCTGCCGATTACCCAGGCATTGCTCACGGAGTCAATGGCCACGCTTCATGCGGAACAGGGCTATAACCTCATGCGGCAATGGAATATGCCCGAGGAGTATTGCATCATTACCAGGGACCATCACAAAAAAGATTATGACAGTAAAAATTACTTGCTGATCTTGGTCCGCCTTGCCGATATGACGTGCTTGAAACTGGGGATCGGCTTGGCAAAAGATGACTCTCTTGTACTGTCGGCAAGTGAGGAAGCGCATCAACTCAATCTTACCGAGATTGATCTCGCCGAACTGGAAATTGTCTTGGAAGATACTGCTATCCTGGCAGGATAATCTGCACAGTCATTTGGTTTTTGGTACCAGGGTGACTGCGGAGTCGCAGCCAATCATGGTAAAATGACGCGAACGAGGTCCATTGTTCGGGTCGGGAGATGGTTTTGAACGAACAAAAGCAAAGAAGCCGGCCGGTTGCCAGGAGAGCGAGAATAAGTATGTGGAATACACTGAAACTTTGCAAGTATTCATTTTTATTGTTGTTGCTGCTTGTCCCAGACGCCCGAGCGAAAGAGGTGGATCTGCCCCTGACCCTCGACTACAAGCTTCTCACCTCCTTGATTGTTCGCGAGGCCTTTCCCGGTAAAAACAACAGTGCGGCTATCGTTGGTCGTCCCGGCGAATGCACGTATTTAGGGATTTCCGACCCGAGGTTTTCATCGGTGGGGAATAATGTTCGCCTAGAGATGAAGATGGTCATTCGGCTTGGCACAGAGGTCGCCGGACAATGTATGGTTCCGGTTGAATGGCAGGGATATCTTTCCCTTACCCAACAGCCGATTTTTGACAGTCGTACCTTTACTCTTTCCTTTCAGACCATTGATTCAAGCCTTTCAACTCTGTCGCACCAACCTGCGAAAATCGCCAATTTCCTTTGGGAATTTGCTAAACCGCAGGTCACGCAACACCTCAATCGGGTACGGCTGAATCTGGCGCCGCCGGTTCGCGATATGCGCGATTTTCTGGCGCCTCTTTTCCATGAACAAGCGCGTCAGGCTACCCAGGCCATGCTTGACAGTTTGCACGGGGGGCGGCTTACCGTGACCAAGGATAGCGTCGTGGTCGAATTGCAGGCCGAAGTGGAGGAGGTTCAGACGCCTATAGAGGAGTCGGGCAAGACAATAACCCCGGCCGAGCGTAAGAAGTTGGTTCAGCTGTGGGAGACCTGGGATGTCTTTCTTGTGCGTCTCATTTCCCTTCTCGCCTCGGAACCGCTTACCCGTGAAGATCAACTTCTCCTTGCCGATGTCTTGCTCGACACCCGCTATGCCTTCACGGCGGCGCTGGAAGAGCCGGATATGGAAAAGGATTTCGTCAGAATGCAGTTTATAAAAGTCTGGCGTACCCTGGCCCCGCTGTTCAGAAGACAGTTGTATGCCAAATCGTCGCCGAACACCCTCGGCTATCTGGCCTTTTTCACCGCAGCCGATGCCCTGTTGGTTCTTGATCAGATGGGGCCGACTCTCGGTGTCGAGATCAGCCAGCAGGGCTTGTTGCGGCTTGCAAGCATGTTGACCGGCAAAGAGACGTCCTTGCCTTACGGTATGAGTATCGATCCGGGCCTCAGAAAGTTATTGCAGTTGCCGCCGGTCGAGACGCCTACTCCATCCAAAGATGATGATGACATACAGGAAATTGATCTGCCGAGCGGCAAGGAGGAATCCGATCCCTTCTCGCGAGTATTCGATTTTTTCTTCGCTCCGGTCTATGCTGTCGAGGCTCCGCAGATAGCTTCGATTCTCGAATGGAGGGTTCCGGAAGACGATACGGTCGCCTATGTCGAACGGGTCAGGACCGTGCTGGCTGAGGCATCTTCGACCGTCCTGGCCAAACAGGAGTTGCCCGAAAACCTGCACGGGATGTTTCAGACGATGATTGTCGCCATGGCCTGGCAAGAAAGCTGCTTTCGCCAATTTATCGCAAAAGGCAATAAACTCACTTTTCTGCTGTCGTATAATCAAACCTCGGTGGGGATAATGCAGGTCAATGAACGGGTGTGGCGCGGCATCTACGAACCGAAAAAACTTCGCTGGGATATTCGCTACAATGCCCAGGCTGGATGTGAGATTGCTGAACTGTATCTGAGTCGCTATGTTCTCCAGGGTAAGACAACGGTACCGGGAGTCAAAGCTGGCATCCTGCCCGGGATTGTGTATGCCATGTACAACGGCGGTCCGGGCCAATATGAAAAATACCTGGCGAGAGAAAAGAGTAACAAGACCTTTCCGACCGATAAATCGTTTGCCGAGAAGCTGCAATGGGTGGAGAAAAAGGATTGGGAGCAGATCTCGGACTGCCTGGGCGGTGGCTGAAAAGGTCTTCCTGCCTCTTTTGGGGCGATTGTCGGCAGAGAGTTTTAGCCGACAACCGTCACTGAGGCCTGCATCCACGCACCAGTGAAATCTTGTTTGAAAATGTCACAAAGTAGCGTATAAAGACAGGGTGCTGGTTCCTGACAAAGACAAAGTGACAAGATGAAAAAAACAAAACGTATCCTTGTGATAGACGATGAAGTGACAGCCCTTAATCTCCTGCAGAAGATTTTCGAAGGCGAGGGCTACGAGGTTCACATGGCGACCAATGGCCGGGAAGGGGTGGAACTCTTTCGTAGGCAGCCCTGCGACCTGGTTATAACCGACATGGTAATGCCGGTTATGGACGGTCTGCAGACAATCCTTGAACTGCGAGAAATTGCCTCCGATCTTCCGGTTATTGCCATCTCGGGGGGTGGGGCTATTTCTAAGGAGAGGTACCTCACCGTTGCCGGCTATCTGGACAAGGTTATCACCATAGCAAAACCGTTTTCCGTTGAGGCTATTGTCAACGCTGCGGCGGGGCTTCTCCGGGATCAGGCTACAGCCGCCGACGAATAAGGCCGGCAGGTCTTCTTAAAATATTATCTAAACGTTTTTGGTAACGGCTCCTACCCACAGAGGTGCACAATGAATGCGGTGGCAAAAGTCGGAATGACCCTCAATTATGTGATCGATTCCAGCTGTTCCAAATACCGGGATATGGCGGCAATCGGCATGGCGATGGAAACACCGCTCACCTATGGCGATTTCCATGAACGGATCATCGCCCTTGCCGCACGGTTTCTCCGGGAAGGGATAAGAAAAGGCGATCGGATCGCCATTCTTGCAGAAAATTCCCACAACTGGGCGATTTCCTATCTGGCCATTGTTCGCCTGGGTGCCATTGCCGTACCCATCCTGCCCGATCTGCCGGAGAGTGATGTGCACCACATTCTCGGCGAGATGCAGGTGGCGGCCTTGTTCACTACCCAGAAGCAGATCGAAAAGATCTATGAACTGCGCACGGTGATGACCTGTCCGGTCGTCACCCTTGACGACTACGCCGCCGAGATCGGCGTTCTCCCCGTCATCACCATTTCAGGCTATTTGAGTGATGCCTTGACCGCCTTGCGCGACAGTCCCGAGCCCCCGATTTTTGCCGAGGTGGCCGAGGACGATCTGGCATCCATCCTTTACACCTCGGGCACCTCCGGCTATTCCAAGGCGGTTATGCTGAGCCATAAAAACCTGACCGCCAACGCCTATGCGGCCGCAGGCCTGAAGGCGATTGCGCCGGGTTCGGTATGGCTGTCGATTTTGCCGATGTCCCACACCTATGAATTTACCTGTGGCTTTATCCTCCCTTTGTTGTGTGGTGGCCGTATTGCATATGCCGGAAAAACACCGACTCCGGCGATCCTCCAGAAGCTCTGTGCGTATGAAAAACCCTTTGCCATCTTCGCCGTCCCCCTCGTTCTCGAAAAGATCTACAAAAAGAGGGTGTTGCCACAGCTGGCAAAGAGCCCCCTTCTCGGTTTGCTCTGCAAACTCGGGCCGACGCGAAGGTTGATCTATCGCAAGATCGGAGCAAAATTATGTGACTTCTTCGGCGGCAAACTGGAATTGATGGGGGTGGGCGGGGCAGCGCTGAATCCGGAGGTGGAAAAGTTTCTCCAGGAAGCCAGGTTCCCCTATCTGGTCGGCTACGGGATGACCGAGTCGGCGCCGCTCATCGCCGGCGGGCCGGCCGGGGATCCGACGATTACCGTTGGCTCGACCGGCAAGCCTATCCCTGGGGTGCAGGTGAAGATAGCCCGTCCCGACCCGGAAACGGGGGTCGGTGAGATCACCGTCTGCGGCCCGAATGTCATGCGCGGCTACTACAACGATGACGAGGCGACCCAGGCGGTCCTAACCGCCGATGGCTGGCTTTCCACCGGAGATCTCGGGGTTTTTGATAAACAGGGTAATCTGCACGTCCGTGGCCGGTCCAAAAACGTCATTGTCCTTGCAAGCGGCGAAAATGTCTATCCGGAGGCTATTGAACACAAGATCAATACCAACACCTGGGTGGTTGAAAGCCTGGTGCTTGAGAATAACGGGCAGGTCGAGGCGTGGATCTATCCCGATTACGAGTTTATCGACGAGCAGACCGCCGGTGGTTCGCGCATCGATCGTCGGACCTATATCGAAAACCTGCTCGAATCCATGCGGCTCGAACTGAACGAACAGCTGCCCAAAGCCTCGCGGCTGGCCAAGGTCTTTGAACGCCGCGAGCCGTTCATCAAGACCGCCACCCATAAAATCAAGCGCTATCTGTATAACGAAACCGCCATGGTGGGTTAAAACACACCCACCATGCGCACCGAGAAAAAAACCATTTGCCCGCTTGACTGCCCCGATACCTGCGGCATGATTGCCACCGTGCAGGGCGGGCGGGTGACGAGCCTGAACGGCGACAAAGAGCACCCCTATACCAACGGTTTTATCTGCCGCAAGATGCGCCGCTATCCGGAGCGCTTGTACGGAGAACATCGGGTGCTGTACCCGCAGCTGCGTGTCGGCAAAAAGGGCGAGGGCAGATTTTGCCGTATCGGCTGGGATGAAGCGCTGGATATTCTTGCCGACCGTTTGGCCGATATTCGCGGGCGTTTTGGCGGCGAGGCGATTTTGCCCTATTCCTATGCCGGCAACATGGGGGCGGTCAACAGGTTCGCAGGCTACCCTTTTTTCCACCGACTGGGCGCAACCCAGCTCGACCAGACCATCTGCTCGGCAGCGGCCGGGGCCGGATGGTCCTGCCAATGCGGCGATCTTCCCGGATGTCCTCCGGAAAACGCGGCGGAGGCCGAACTGATTGTCGCCTGGGGCATCAATATCAAGGTCACCAATATCCATTTTTGGCCCTATGTGGCCGCCGCCAGGAAAAAAGGCGGCCGCCTGCTGGTGATCGACCCCTATTGCAACGAGACGGCGAAGGCGGCGGATCGGCATCTCGCGGTCTTGCCCGGCGGCGATCTGGCCTTGGCCCTCGGGGTGCTGAAGGCCCTCGTTGATGGCGATCTCCTTGACCGCGCCTTTCTTGCCCGGGAAACCGAAGGCTTTGATCGTTTGGCCGAAAGTCTGCACAGCGAGGATTGGCCGAGCCTAACTCGGGAAAGCGGTGTGTCGCGGCCGGCCATGGAAGAACTGGCGACCCTCCTTGCCGGGTCGGCAAAAACCTTTATCCGTATCGGCATCGGTCTTTCCCGCCACAGCCGGGGAGGCATGGCGGTGCGGGCGATCGCCTCCCTCGCCGGTGCCCTTGGCCTGTTTGCAGGCGGTCAGGGGCGCGGCGTCCTTCTGTCAAGCGGGGCCTTTCGCGGCGATAAAAGGAAACTGACCTGGCCATCTCTTGCCCCTGGGGACACCCGAACCGTCAATATGATCCATCTCGGCCATGCCCTTACCGCCCTGCAGCCGCCGGTTAGGGCACTCTTCGTCTACAACGCCAATCCCGTTAGCGTTAGTCCAGACGGATCCTTGGTCCGCCTAGGCCTTGCCCGTGAGGACCTCTTTACCGTCGTCCACGAACAGGTGCTGACGCCGACGGCGCGCTATGCCGACCTGCTTCTGCCGGCCACGACCTTTCTCGAAAACCACGACATCTATACGGCCTACGGTCATTTTTATCTCGGGGTGGCACAGCAGGTTATCGAACCGGTCGGCGAGGCGAAAAGTAATTTTGATTTATTCCAGAGCCTGGCGCAAAAAATGGGTTTCACCGACCGGGCTTTTTATCAAAGCTGTGAGGAGCGGATTGCCGACTACCTGGATGACATGCCGGGGCTGCCGGAGGGTTGTGCAGCCCGGGTCTTGGCCGGCCATCCGGTACATTCCACCAACAGTTGCAAGGATGGCCGGGTGCTGGTGGGGCGGCGCGGCAAGTTCTCCTTTGTCAGGGAAACGCTCGGGCCCGAGCCGCAGGTGGCCTGCCTCACCCGTGCCGGCGAATTTGCCGACCCGGATCTCCTTGCCAGATTTCCTTTTCGGCTGCTTGTCCCGCCGCATGCCGATCTTCTCAACAGCACTTTCGGGGAAAGATATCCGGGGCGGCGCGGCGAAGTGCTGGTCAATCCGGTCGATGCGGCAAAATGGGGAGTCTTGGATGGGGCAGAGGTTATCCTGGAAAATCACCGGGGCCGGGTTGCGAGAATTGCCCGTCTGACCTCCGATACCCGGCAAGGGGTCCTGGTTGCCGAAGGCATCTTTTGGCCGGTCGATGCGGATGACTGTGCCATCAACGACCTTACCTCGCAAAAGCTCACCGACATGGGCGGCGGTGCGACCTTTCACGAGACGCTGGTGGCGGTTGTCCAGGCGGGCGGTTTTGAACCTAGCAGGTTTAAAGAATCTCTCGCGGCTCAGTGAGCAGTTTTATGCCACATAGAATTTCATCAAATCTTTTTTCTGAAACTTTTCCAATTTTTTCAACCAAATCGGCTTTGTTGACAGTGTAAATTTGCGAAATATTCACAACGCTTTGTTTGGGGAGATTGGCTTCGCCTTTATCGAGTAAGACATTGCCAGGTGCTTGAGATCTTTTGAGATTTGAAGTAAGTGCGCAAACCACTACTGTGTTTATTCTGCTCGCGTTAAATAAATTGTTTTGGATAACGACGTGCGGATGGCGATAGCCTGGCTCAGACCCCGTTGGCCGGCCAAGGTCGACCCAATATATTTCACCTTGTTCGATTACCATGAGTCTTGCTCAATGATTTTGCTGTGTTTAGCTCTCATGGATTGAGCAACTTTTTTTTCCTCATCATCAGGGTAGTCACTATATGCTTCATTTAATTGGGCAAGTAACGATTGGTTTTCTTGCTTTTTCAAATAATCCTTGACTGCAATGGTAAACAGTCGACTACGTGAAACGTGCATGTCGCTTGCTAGTTTGTTGACTTTGTTGAATAATTCTTCATCTAAAGAAATTGCTGTTTTGACTCCACCCATAATTCACCTCACGCAGTGTTGAATACTTTTATTATGCACTCAGTTTATACCATTGTCAATACTTTCGGTGGGCATTCCTGTGAGACTGCTAACAAATATTCAACAAGACCTCAGTACTAATTGAATTCAACCTCACAAACGTCGTGTCCATCAGCGGGTGTCTCTTTGCCGAATAGGGATTCTATCGGCACCCAAACCACTGAGGTGGCGAGTTGAATTACTGTTTCCAGTATGTCTGCCGGGCTTTTTTCAATGTGAAAGGCATTAAAATTGCCGCGTAGCTCAATCGGAAGCGCAAAGCTGAAAAACTGAGGTTTTTTGGCGTGGGGCTGAACATAGAACCGTACTTCTTCTGTCGCGAAATCCACTCCGCCCTTGCCTGTAACTCGCGTACGGCTGGTGTCGATAAGGATGGTTTTTTCGGACAGCTTGCCATCGCTCAATACGAAGCGTCCGACCGCACAATTGACTTTCGATGTATTCGATGAATCGATAGCAGGCAGTAGCGCCATTAGTACATTGACTGCCCAGATGTCAAGAAAACCCGATTTCATGTTTTCCGGCCACGCGACAAAATCGATGTGTCCCTTGCCGTACAGCAAAAGTTCAGATAAAGACTGGGCAGGGGATTTTATATCGACATCCAGACTGAAAACCCCATGCATCTCATTCTTTTTTTCTAGGTAACGGGCAAGGATGCCGTAATCGAAATGCTTGACTGTGGCGCGCAGGTTGGCTCCGACCTCTTTATCACCGGGTTTGTACCCGAGCTGGAACGTTGCAGAACCTCCCTGTGTATTGACTACGACAGGGCCGATCACAAGGTGACCTTTATCTAATAGCGCATCTAGTTTGCCATTGCCGAGGGTATCTTTTCCGGAAACGACCTGATCCACGTTTACCGTCAAATGCGCATTCTGCCGTCCAAGAACTTCTGGGCTAAAAATGTGCTGCACATGATCGCTGGCTTTGCCTACCCTTTCGCTTAACTCTCCTTTAGGTTTTGGCTTCACTTTAGTATCTGGATTGTTTTTTTCGGGAGACCAGTCTCCAAATTTGAAATCGTCGAGCCGGATCGTCGGTGCAGTCAACGATACATCGATGCGTGGAGGCACAACCAATGTGTCAATTTTGCCATGTCCGCTAAGCTGGCTGCCACCCACCTGTAACAGCAGGGATGAAACCTCATAGCCCCCGGATGACATGTGGAATTCCCCCGAAGCCGACCAAGGCCCCCACGGAGGAAGTGAAGCATGCGCTATCGAATTGAGCTTATCCAGTCGGCTACCGTTTATATCGAGGGCAAGTTCAATATCCTTTTTTGAAAACGGACGGTCGATGTCACCCGTCAATATGATAGAGGTGCCGGATGTATTTGCATTTAATTTGAGCGGCAGCGGAATATTCGGATTAATCAGGTCAACAGCCTTAGCCGTTTGTATGCCGATTGTGATGGGAATATCGTCGAGGGAGCCGATCAGGTTAAGGTACACCGGCGTTCTCGCAGAAGATTTGAGTTCACCCTTGTCGAGCGCAATGTGCAATTTTCCTCTGGAGTTGGCATCCTTTAAAGAGAGATGCCCTCCCTCGAAACCGGCAACCAGTTCCGATTGTTCAAGCAACTGGCCCAGGCGGCTGGAATACAAATCCAGTTGCAGATGCAGGTGATCAAAGCCTGCGTCAATATTGTGTGCGATGCCAAACTTATTCAAGATTTTTCCGACATCCAGAGTATCCGCAGATAACTGCAAAACAGAATGTGCTTGCTGTGTTCGCAAGTCGAGCAGAATGGTGCCGCTGAAATTACTGTCAGCCACATTGGCCGCAAACGGCGAAGCGCTCATCATTCCGTCGCGTATGCGCCCGTCAAATCGGAGTTCATTCACGGCAAGCGATGAAGCGCTGGCAATGCGTTTGATGCGTACTGCAATATCCGCATCCGCCAGACTGATTTCCGAAGGCAGGATGGGAATGTCGATCATGTTTGCGGCTACCGGCGTTGCTGCGCCTGTAGTTTTATTTTTCGGGGGCAGCAGCGACTGAAGTTCATCTGCATCAATCAGATCGCCCGACAATTGCAATTTTATAAGCGACTTGCCTTTATCCGAGGTGCGCAGCACATCCGCAAACAAATCGCTATGCCCTAATTTCAGTACAAAATCGGACAGATGCCAGCTATCGTTGGCAGTGAGGAAATCACCATGCAAGCTGATCGGCGCATCGACACCAGGTTTAAGGCCAAGCCAATTGGCGATCTCGCCGGAATGGGGAGCCGTGAGTTCAAATGCGGCCACTGATTCGGTATTTTCCGAAGAGGGCTGCAATACGGCGTGAATCTGGACACGAGCACTACCCGCTTGCAATTCAAAATCAATAGGGAAATGCTCTTCTTTCATGATATTGGTCAGCGAGCCACCGCGCAACATCCCCCTGAAAGTCTTGTCCAGAAGAGAACCGTGCGCCTCACCATGCAATGCTTTCCCGGCAGGAAGAGCGACATCGAGCGCATCCAGAGAAAATTGCACGGAGCGTCCGTCCGATCCGTTGCCATACGCCAACTTCCCGCGCCCCACATTCAGTCGCACATCCAGGCTATCCATCAATTCCGCCCCACTGTCACCCTGTGCGGCGATACGCAAATCGAAACGGCCCAACTGACCTCTGACATTAGACATCCCGAACATCAAACCAGCCAAATCGCCCAGATTAGAATCGTGCGTACCCAATGCAAGTTTAAATTTTGCCGGAGCAACACTTGCATCAATATTGGCGCTACCCGACAAAGGCACGCCTGCGACGGTGCCTTGTACCGGCATACTTAAATGCCCTTGTTCGAGGCTTACTTTCAACATTGCGTCATGTACTTCACCGGGAAGGCTGAGCCACTGTCCAACATGCAATGTCAAATCCGCATCAGTACTATTTAAATCGTTCAGGCTGAATGTCGCTTTGGCAAGTTCCCGGTACACATCGGCCAGGCTTCGCGGTGATTTTTTTTGATTTGCGGGCTGACCTGTTATGAAAGGCCTCAAATCGAGTACCGGGAGCGTTAGTTCACCCTGAATTTTGGGGCGATTGCCGTTATCGTTGAAATTGAGAAATCCATACAGAGTGGTATTCCCCATGACCCCCGCTAAGTTGCCCATCGCAAATTCGCCCGGTGAATACTTGATAGCCCCCGAGATACGCGCAACACCGACAGCGGGCAGCTTGGTCTGAAACAGGCGTTCGAATTCACTCAAATTTTCAGTGCCCAGACTAAAGTCAAGAGCGCCCGTGCTACCGGTCATGTTGCCGTTAAGCGATAATCGAGAACTCATAAAACCGAGCTTCAGATCGACGGGCCAGGGTTTGTCTACGTGCGTCAAATCGGCGATGGTGCCGCCGTTGAAATCAAGATGATAAGGATATTTTTTTTCAACGGCTCCGTGTAATGACAGCGTAACGGGTTGCCCTGCGGGAAATTGTGCAACCAGTGATTGCAGCTCGAAAAAGTGACTTTTGGAATTGGCACCGATATATTCCACGTCAAGATTTTCCAGCGACACGCGCTTGATATCAAGCCGCGTAAGCAGCTTTTTCAATTCTGTGTTGACAGCTTTCTTTGCTGAGGGGGAGGGCGCTATATCCTTGTGACCACCGGCAGGGGCAAATGACCAGTTGCCGTCACCCTCCGAATTTTGCTGCAAGCGAATAAGCACATTGCTGCCGGAGAGCTCTTCAATTTGCAGGCGCAAAAAACGCAACAATGGCCAAAGATCTAACACCAATCGCACCTCACCCAAGCTGGCAAAATCGTTGCCCACAAAACCTGCCGCATTGGCGATGTGCAAGCCAGCCACAATCAGCTTGGGATGCGCCGATACTTCAATCTGTAAAGAGCCATCGAAACGCACGTCTCGACCGAGATTTTCTGTAAGTTTCGCTGCAGTCTCGTCTCGCAGCCCCGAAGCATCGAAAAAAATGCCCACAAAAGCGACATACAAAACCCCCGCCAATACCAAGGCGATGGGTACGGCTATAGGTCGAATGGCTTTGGAAAAAAACGGATGTTGCTTTAATGAGTGAATGAAGTTTAACATCGCGGGAATACCTGGTTGTGAAATTCCACAAATGTCACCACAGCATATTACTGTGTCTGTACAGGCTCAGCATTACCCGATGGTTTAACTCATTACAATAGCGACTGCGTCCTTTATGGGGCAAACCTCTCATTGGCAATTAACGCCAAAAAAATTACCTGATGATGGCATTTGTAAGAAAAATGTAAGAATCGGAATGTATAAATTTAGTATGTACACCTAGCGTATTCTCGCTGGGAATTAATCCAATACCTGCAAAGGAGATTCTTATGAGGTACTTTAGCAAAACCTGGCAACTGGTGATACTTTTATTTTGTTCTTTTGCATATTCAGGATGTGCAGTTGCACCTGACCAGCCGCAATCGTCAAGTGATCAGCCGCAGACATCAGCAAAAATGGAAACTACTAAGACCGGAAAAATGGTAATTCCCTTTACTTCTCTGGATAAAAGTCAAACGTATCAACTCCACGGGACCCTTTATCTACCAGAGAATAAACAGACCCCGAGCCCGGCAGTTGTTGTTGTTCATGGCACCACTGGAATTGATGAGCGAGGGACTTTTTACAGAAAAGCTATTTTAGATCAGGGAATTGCTTTTTTTGAAGTAGATTTTAAAACTGGAATCTTTACTGGGGCTCTAAACCGTCCCAAGAATACTTCCTTCGTTCCTATGGCTTTTGCTGCCTTAAAAGAACTTCGAAAATTGCCCGCGATAGATCCCACTCGCATTGGGATAATGGGTTTTTCACTGGGAGGCGGTGTCACTGTAAGAACAGCTTTTGAGTCCTATCACAAAAAATGGATGGGAGACGAAAAGGGTTTTATCGCCCACGCAGCTACCTATCCTGTATGTAAACCTTTTCTAGAGCATTCAGAAATCGGCAGCGATGGCCTGACAGGTGCACCCATGATAATTTTTTACGGAACCGAAGACAGTTATGGTGAAGGGAAGGCAGTGCCTCAGTTCAAAAAATTGCTAGAGGAAAAATATAATTTTAAAGTTGAAACTGTGGAATACGCCGGAGCGGCCCACGGATTTAACAGAAACGCGCCGTCTTTCAGTTACAAAGACCCGGCCGCTATAAATGAACAAGGATATGTAGCATGGAATGAGAATGCTGCAAATGATTCACGCATAAAGCTCGTTGATTTTTTGAAGAAAAACCTTATTAGCCAATAACTAACCTTTTAGGGATTTCATGACCACACAAGAAATTCAGCGCAAACTTGCTACCATTCTCAGTGGAGATGTGAAGGGATACAGCCGCCTCCTCTTCAAAGATGGAGCGGGAACAGCCCGCACCCTTGCCGCGTATAAGGAAATGATGGTGAGCCTTATTCAAAGTCATGGGGGAAAAGCCATTGATACGCCGGGAGATCATGTTCTTGCCGAATTTCCCGATGTGATGGAAGCAGTGCAGTGCGCCGTCGAGATGCAAAAGGAGCTCAAGAGTAGAAATGATGAATTACCTGAACCTCGACGAATGGAATTTCGCTTCGGCCTCGATCTGGGCGAGGTATTACAAAAAGAGGAAACTATTTTCGGGGATGGGGTCAACATCGCGGTGCGGATCCAGAGCTTTGCCGATGCGGGCGGTATTTGTTTGTCCGGGAAAGTGTATGAACAGATTAAAAGCAAGTTAGAGTTCAGATATGATTATTTGGGCAAGCCGACGGTGCAAAACATAGCGGAACCCGTTCGGATCTATCGGGTGTTGCTCGAGGGCGAGACTGTTTCATTTGTAGAGAAGTGCACAAGGATTGGGTTATTTTATTGGAAACGATTCCGTATTGTCGTTACAGTCATAGTGGCTTTGGTCGGAGCTGCCAATGGCATCTGGCAGCTCTACCCGAGAATTTTCCCGCCTGCCGGCAATGCCGCGAAAACCGCGTATCCGCTCCCTGACAAGCCCTCCCTCGCGGTCATGCCTTTTGTCAACATGATGAGCGACAATCACAAGCTGGACCTTTTCTGCGATGGCATGACCGTTGAGATCATCAATGCGCTCTCCAAAATTCCCGAAGTCTTTGTCATTGCCTCCGACTCCATGGCTGTTTACAAGGGCAAGTCCACCAATGCGCATCAGGTGGGAAAAGACCTGGGCGTGCGGTATGTGCTGGAGGGCAGCGTTCGCGAGTCTGGAGGCGCGGTGCGCGTGACGACCCAGTTGATTGATGCGATACAAAACCGGAACCTTTGGTCGGAGCGGTATGACCGGAGCATTGAGGACACCTTTGCCCTGCAGGACGAGATTTCCATGAAAGTGCTCACGGAAATTCGGGTAAAGCTCACCGACGGTGAAGTGGCCCGGTTGTATGAGAAAGGGACCAAGAACCTTCAGGCGTATTTAAAAGTACTGGAGGGGAACGGATATTTGCAGCAGGCCAATAAGGAGTCGAATGCCGTTGCTTTGCGGTTGTACCGGGAAGCCATAGCGCTAGACCCCAACTACGCGATGGCGTATATACGTCAGACGTATGGGCTTACCTACAGTTTGTATTATGGCGGCAGCGAGTCATCAAAAGAGGTTGTCCTCTCTAATGCCATGACATCTGTTGAGAAAGCCATAGCACTGGATGATTCCTCAGCCGGAGCCGCTGCCCTCTCTCAGGTCTACCGGATGATGCTTCAGACTGAGAAGGCAATCGAGGCAGGGCAACGGGCGATAAAGCTGGACCCGAACAGTCCTTCGGCAGCTTACAGTCTTGCCAATGCTCTGCTCCTGTCTGGGAAGGCCGAGGATGCCATTCCCTTGTACCAACAAGCCATTCGGCTCAATCCTCTGGTTTCAGGTTACCACATGCAGTATGGCGCCGCTTGTCGCGTGATCGGCAAGTATGATGAAAGTATAAGTGCATTCAAAGAATCCATTAAACTTACACCCGATAGCCTTTTGTCGAACATAAACCTCGTGTATACCTATATGCTGGCTAAGCGAGAAAAAGATGCACGCGCAACTGTTGCGGAAGTCTATCGCATAGACCCCAACTTTTCCCTCGACAACTGGTCAAAAATGCTCCCCATGAAGGAAGGGCCGGGAAAGGACCGCTATATAGACAACCTGCGAAAAGCAGGCTTGAAGTGAGCGGAATAGACGTGTATCAAAGACTCTCAAGAGTATCCTGGGGTATCCATTTTTCACCGGATAAACCGGTGATTACCAAGTTGGCCATCAAATAAAAAAAGAGGAGCATATGAAAAGGAAAGCGTTATTCATAGTACTTGCATCGGTTCTCTTTGGAGTCGTTTTGGTTTCTGACCCGCGTTTGGTGACGGCTGAGACTCCAGGGACTCAGGTTGCCCAAAGCTGGGAACGGGCAGTAGTCTATCTACCTCATACATCCCAGCCCATTTCGATAGACCAGATCAAAACAGACAAAGCGTATCCGGTTGCGATCTTTATGCATGGGTGTGATGGTATTGCACCCAATCCCGACAATCATTCCTGGGCAAAGCTCTTGGCTTCTGAAGGGCTTCTAGTTGTCATGCCTGATAGTCTGGCAAGAACTGATCGTAAACCGAGTTGCGATCCCAAGAATAAGAAATCTGGGCTGTTTCCGGCCGTGCATGGAATGAGATTGGAGGAAATTAAATACGCATCCGAGCAGATTAGATCCATGCCGTGGTTTGATGGGAAAAACCTCTTTCTCATGGGTTTCAGCGAAGGTGCGATGGCTGTTGTCCGTACAAAGCTGAGTGGTTTCCAGGGAGTAATTTCCTCCTCTTGGACCTGTACAAACACGAAGACGCCATCCTTCGACGGGATATATCTTCCGCCTGAGACCCCTCTGCTCACCTTGTCTTATGAGGAAGATCCGCACTATATGGAAGAACATACCAAAGGCACCTGCGCACAGAAGATGGCTGGTCGAGCAGATAGTCATCATGTTACTGTTCCTGGGACAGGACATGGAACCTACGACAGCAAGGTGGCGAGGGAAGCAGTTGTTGAGTTTATCAAACGTCTTTTACCATCTTCATGAATTTTTAAACCCAGCGGCCAACGAATAAGGCTTCAGTCGGAATGCGGGAACAACCCCGCAACCAGAGTAGTTGATATAACGTTGTTACTTACATTGCGTTACGATCTCTGGGACTATCATATGAAGCTGTTGATTGCGTGTTTTTCGCATCTTTTTGTGACTCCAGTAAGTGGTTAATTGCGTAATTTTGAGAGGTTACACAATCTACTTACCATAAATCACCCCCAATGACACCCCTAAGAGGCAATTATTCTTAATTAATCCTTGATGTTATCTCAGAGTGGACAGACAGTACCTAACTGGTTTGCTCGTATTGCCCAGCGGTACAGCACATAGAACAGATTAAAGGCAGTGGCATTCATTTGACCCTGCCATTTTGCAAAATGGTCTCACACCTTGTGACGGGCAACAATTATTGGGAAAGGATCTGCCGGCAATCTTCCACTACGATAGCAGGAGATGATTAACGGTTTTGATAATCGGCAAAATCACCTTGGAGAGCAGGCCGCTGAAGGACAGGATGAGGATGATGAGAAAGCCATACCGTTCTATTTGACTGTAGGCATAGGCCAGCCGGTCGGGCAAAAGACCGGCAAGAATCCGACCGCCGTCGAGGGGTGGGATGGGCAAAAAATTAAAGATGGCAAGTACCAGATTGATCCACACGCTCGCTACCAGCATGCCGCTGAGCGGCAGAAGAAGAGCCTCCAGCATCCACGAATACGGCAGTAAACCGGCGAGAAACCAGACGGCCTTGGCGAGGATGGCACTGATCACCGCCAGCCCCAGGTTGGTGATCGGACCGGCCAGAGCCACCCAGAGCATGTCCCGTTTCGGGTTGCGAAAATAGCCGGCGTTGACCGGCACCGGTTTGGCCCAGCCGAACTTGATAAAGAAAAAGGCGATTGTCCCCAGCGGATCCAGGTGTTTGAGCGGGTTGAGGGTCAACCGTCCGGCCATTTTGGCGGTCGGATCCCCCAGTCGGTAGGCGATAAAGCCGTGGGCAAACTCATGCACGGTGAGGGCGAAAAGCAGCGGCGGGGCGAGGATGATGAATTCGTTTAAAAAATCGAGCATGGGAATCGTGGCCAGAGAAATGAGAGTGGGGGATTGTATCCGGTAGCTGCAAGAAGGTAAGCATCCCGTCGGAGCGATCAAGTCGCCGCGGGAGGGAAATTCCTGCGCAGGAGCGCCACTTCTTCCTTTTTGTCGCACACCAGATTGTCGAGACGGGCGTTTTTTAAAAAGGTGAGGATTTTTTTGAACTGCGGTCCGGGTTGATAGCCCATTTTGATCAGGTCGTCGCCGGAAAGCGCCGGTTCAACCTGCTGCAGCGTCGTCACATACAGGGAAACGGCTTTTTTAACATGATTCTTCCTGGCGATGGCCATGATATACAGCAGGCCTTCGATTCTGATTTCCGCAAGCAGCGTCACAATCCTGCTGTTTTTCAGGTGCGACTCGCGGGCCAGCTGATGGGCAGCCTGGTCGGCACGATCTTTCTGGTCGAGGAGGAGTTCGCTGATCTTGGCCGTCTCCGCAAACCTGCGGCAGAAGGCGGCCAGTTCGCCGGCACTTGATCTCGACATGATCGCCAGCAGATACACCATCCAGTTCTGACAGGACTCCTCAAGATACAGCAGCCGGAACCAGGAGATGGCCAGCTGGGTCTGAACGAGAACGTGCATGAAGCGCCTGTCAATCTTATAGTGCGGCTTGAGGTCCGGCCAGAGAAACTGGAACAGATCGAATTCGGCAAGGCGCTCTATGGCCGGCAGGGGGTTTTCCTCCGACAGGATGATCTTCAGTTCGGTGAGAAAACGGGAGTCGTTGGCCTTGCCGAAGAGTTTCATGTTGACGGCGTTGACGATCATCCGCCTGGTATGTGGAGCAATCTCGAACTCCATGCGTTTTTCAAAGCGCACCGCCCGGAAGATGCGACTGGGATCCTCGACAAAACTGAGGTTATGCATGACCTTGATGGTCTTTTGCCGGAGATCGTTCTGGCAGTTGAAGAAGTCGATCAAAGTGCCGAAATGTTCCGGGTTGAGATGGATAGCCATGGCGTTGATGGTGAAATCGCGGCGCGACAGATCGAGTTTGATCGACGACAGCTCGACCGTCGGCATGGCCGCCGGATATTCATAATATTCGAGACGCGCCGTGGCGATATCGATCTTGAAACCGCTGGGCATAAGCACCATGGCGGTCTTGAAGCGCTCATGGGTGCGGTATCTGCCCCCCAGATGCAGGGCCAGGGTCTTGGCAAAATCGATGCCGTCACCCTCGACGACAATATCCAGATCGAGGTTGGTCTTTTTTAAGAGCAGATCGCGGACGAACCCGCCGACGGCAAAGGCGTTGTAACCGAGTTTTTTGGCCACCTCGCCGATCGCCTGGAGGAGTTGAAGGACATCCCGGCTGAGGCACTCGACTAAGAGGGTGTTGAGATTGCGCATTCTGGCAAGCGACGGGTGTTCCGCCTCGTGCAGCAGGTCCTTGGGCAGATGGGCCGGATCGTTGACCAGCCGGTTGAGCAGGTCGGTCCGGGTTATCACTCCCATGAGCGCCCGGTTCTGGACTATGGGGATGAGCCGCTGGCGGTTCTCGATGATCAATTCCTGGATGTCGGCAAGGGTCGCGTTCAGCGGCAGGGTTTTCACCTCGGTGCTCATATATTCGCTGACCGGGCGACCGCTGAGATTATGGTGCGCCGCCTTTTCCAGAATCTGCCGGGTGATTATCCCGAGGATTGCATGGCCGTTGTCGCGGGCGGTGCGAATGTCCTCGCGAACCGGGGCTGCGGTAATGTTGTAGCGGGTGAGCAGGGCTTTGGCCTCGGCAATGGTGGCGTCGGGTAGGAGGGTAATGGCCGGTTTCGACATCATCTCGCTGGCGATCGGTTGCGGTCGGATGTGGCGGTGCAGGGTGAGGATGAGTTTTTCCTCCGCCTCGATGAGCGTGACGTCCTTGAGCGTTGCCGAGGCGGCGGTGGCATGGCCGCCGCCGTCGAGGTCGCGGGCGATGGTACCGACGTTGACATCGGCAATGCGGCTGCGGGCGATCAGATAAATGCGCCCGGCCATGGAGATGAGGGCAAACAGCACGTTGAGGTTTTCCATGGCCATGAAACGTCGGACGATGAGGGCGAACTCATCGACATAGTGCGGCAGGGAATGGGTGACCACGACAACGGGGATATCCTGGATGCTGTACTGCTTGGCGCTTTTCATCAGCTCATGGAGGAGACCGATCTGGGCCGAGGTCAGTTCATGGGTGAGGAACTGGGCCACCTGGTCGAGTTTGGCGCCCTTCTGCAGGAGCCATGCCGCCGCCATGAGATCTTCCGGGGTGGTGGTCAGATGGGTGAGCGAGCCGGTGTCTTCATAAATCCCCAGGGCGAAGATGGTGGCCTCGTTTGCGCTGATGTCGATCTCTCTTTCCATGAGGATATTCATGAGGATGGTGGTGGTCGAACCAAAATCCTTCACTACCTCGACCTGGCCCTTGAGATCGCCCGGATTGTATAGGTGATGATCGTAGAGATGCAGGGCAATGCCCGGATTCTTCAGGCACTCGGCAAAAGGGCCGATTCTCTCCGAGGAGCGGGTATCGACCAAGATGAGGGTGTCGACGGCATGGAGATCGATGTCCTTGATCTTGCGAAAATCATAGTTGTAGAGGAGGCTCTGCGAGGTGAACTCGCGGACATTGCGCTCCTGCGAGCCGGAAAAGGCCATGACCGCATCGGGATAGATCTTTTGGGCGGCGATCATCGCCGCCAAGCCGTCGAAGTCGGCGTTCTGGTGGGTGGTAATTACACGCATCGGTGTCGGGTTTCCCTTGGCTCAGGTGGTCGTAAGAGAGCCCATTGTAGGCGATCTTGAAGGATTTTTCCACAACTGGTAAATACTTTCGCACCGTTGGTCCCGACACTAGCCAGGAAATGGCGCGATAAAAGCTTGTCAGCCGCGGGGGTGGAACTTCTTGTGGATGCTCTTCAGCCGTTCCTGGTCGATATGGGTGTAGATCTGGGTTGTGGCGATATCGGCATGGCCGAGCATCATCTGCACCGCCCGTAGATCGGCACCGTGGCTGAGGAGGTGGGTGGCAAAGGAATGGCGGATCATGTGCGGCGAGATTTCCTTCTCTATGCCGACGGCCAGGGCGGTTTTGCGGAGTATCTGCCAAAATCGCAGACGGGTCATGCAGGTGCCGCGCCGAGTGACGAAGAGAAAGTTGCTCCGTTTGTTTTTGAGAATAAGCGGCCGGGCCGTTTTCAGGTAGTCGTCGATTTTTTCCCGGGCCTGGTCGCCAAAGGGAATCAAGCGCTCTTTATTGCCCTTGCCGAGAACCCGGACAAAGCCGGCGCTCAGATTGCATGCCGAAAGCGGCAGGCCGACCAGTTCCGAGACCCTGAGGCCGGTCGAATAGAGGACAAACAGCATGGCATTGTCCCTTTTGCCGATGGGTGTCTGGATGTTCGGCGGGGCGAGCAGGCTCATGACCTCTTGTTGTGACAAGGCCTTGGGCAGGGTCTGGCTGCTGCGCGGCAGGTCGATGGCGAGAAAGGGGTTATGTTCGGCCAGATTTTCGCGCACGAGAAAGTTGAAAAACGATTTCAGCGCCGAAATGCGCCTGGAATTGCTGCGCTTGGAGATTTTTTGAGCGCCCTGCGCCTCAAGAAACTCCTGAATATGAAGGATATCGACACCGTGCAGTTGGCGGACTTTACAGCTTACGAGAAAATTCAGAAAAAGAGCGATGTCGGCGGCGTACGCCTCGATACTATTCTCGGCCAATCGCCTTTCGGAGATGAGATAATGCAGATACAGCTCGTAAGCTGCAGAGAAGTGTTGGGGAAAATTTGTGGGTTCGATGGCGCCTCAGTTGTTAACTAATGGCTGCTTTTCGGAAAGGAGTGACGGCAATGGGTTTTAAAAGTCCGACCGGAATCGGACTTTTAAAACGGCAGCCTTTACATCGTTTTTTTCATGCGGTTGAACTTGCGGAGCTTGCGGCGGGCTTCAGCCTGCTTGCGGCGTTTTTTCACGCTCGGTTTCTCGTAGTACTCACGACGCTTTAATTCTCTTTTAATGCCGTCTATCTGCAGCTTTTTTTTCAGCTGGCGGATTGCGTACTCAAGATCTCCTCGAACTTCAACATCAATCATGTGCGACTCCGTTAAACGAATTTATCGATTTTTTGTAAAAAGATCGGACTGTTGGCGGTCTTTTTAGGAAATGGCTGTGGTTTCGTGACAACAATCTCGCTTATATACTAAAGACGTGGAACATTTGTCAATGGATTTTTCCTTGAGGTTGTTATCGCCTTTCCCCACCTTTTCGTGCAGGCCACGTCCGCCTGTGGTACACTGACCACACTCTGCAACCCCGAGTATTTTGTGAAAAAGGGACGACCGAGCTTTGTCGGTTCGGATGGGGGTAATCGTTTTTGAAACTTTGAGGATGAAGACCATGCATACACACAAATTACATATAGCCTTATTGGCCGGAGGGATATCGGGGGAGCGGGAAGTTTCCCTGAACGGCGCCGCCGGCGTTGAAAAGGCCCTCGATCCGGAAAAATTCATCGTCCGCCGCTATGATCCGGCGACTGATCTGGCGCGTCTTGCAACCGATGCCCCGGAAATCGATTTCGCCTTCATCCTCCTGCATGGCCGGTTCGGCGAGGATGGGACGATGCAGGGTTTTCTTGACTTGTTAGGGATTCCCTATCAGGGATCGGGGGTGTTGGGCAGCGCCATCGCCATGGATAAACATCTGGCCAAGGAACTGTACCGTTTGAATGGCTTGCCGGTTGCCGACTGGCGAATAATCGGCCATGAGGATCGGATAAGCGGGGCGGAGTTGCTCGACAGTTTCGGCCTGCCCGTGGTCATCAAACCGGTGCATGAGGGGTCGAGCCTTGGTTTAACCCTCGCCAGATCGGAGGAGCAGCTGCTTCGCGGTATCGAACGCGCCCTGCGCCACGATAGTCAGGTGATGATTGAAAAATATATTAAAGGCCGTGAGCTGACCGTCGGCGTCTTCGGCAATAGCTGGCTTACGGCATTGCCGGTAATCGAGATTGTGCCGGGACCCGGATTCGATTTTTTTGACTATGACGCCAAATACAAGACGGGTGCCACCGAGGAGATCTGTCCGGCGAGGATCAACGAGGAGATCACCGCCCAAGCACAGCAGTACGGTTTAGCCGCCCACCTGGCCCTGCGCCTGCGCGGCTATTCCCGCACCGACATGATCCTCGAACCAAGCGGCGCGCTGTATCTTCTTGAGACCAACACCATTCCGGGGATGACCGCCACCAGCCTCATGCCCCGGGCGGCGGCGACACATGGCCTCGCTTTCCCGCAGTTTCTCGAACGGCTCATCGAACTCGGCATGGAAGGGCGGTCGAAAAAGTAATCCGCGATTGGAGGGAGTTCCTCAATAGACGAAACGCTCCGGGGCATTAAAGACATTCAAACGATAATCCAGCCGACGATTTTTTCATATCCTGCAATGTGGCCATATTGGGATGCCGGGAGTTATGATTCTTAGAAGATCTCTGGTCCTTTTCATTTTCCTCGCTTCCTGGCTGCAAGGGGCAGCGGTTACGGCTGTCGAGAGTTTAAAGCCGCTGGTTCTCGGCCAATCGGCGGTTCTCAGCGGTCCGGCGCAAAACCTCGGCCTTGAGATGCGGGCCGGGCTCTTGGCGGCATTTTCCCTGATCAACGATAATGGCGGCATCAAAGACCGGGAGGTGGTCCTGCTCAGTCGAGATGACGGCTACGAACCGGATAAAGCGGTGAGAAACACCAAGGAGTTGATCTACGACGACCATGTCTTTGCCCTGATCGGGGCGGTCGGTACGCCTACCGCCAAGGCGGTGGTGCCCATCGTCAATGAAGCGCGGATCCCCTTCTTCGGGCCCTTTACCGGCGCGGAAATCCTTCGCTCGCCCTTTCAACCCTACATTATCAATGTTCGAGCCAGTTACTATGAGGAGTTGGAAAAGCTCGCCTCCTACCTGATCGACGGCAAAAAGTTTCGGCGTATCGCCTGTTTCTATCAGAACGACAGTTACGGCTACGATGGCCTGCGCGGCATTGAAATCGCCCTGGCCAAAAGAGGCATGCAGCTGGTGTCGCAAGGCGGCTACGAAAGAAATACGGTCGCCGTCATGGGCGCCCTGCAGGATATCTACGAGGCCAAACCGGAAGTCGTTGTCCTCGTTGGTGCCTATGCCGCCTGTGCCGAATTTATCAAGCTCAGTAAAATCAAGGTCGGCGGGGATATCACCTTCTGCAATATCTCCTTTGTCGGCACCGAAAGTTTGCGAGGGGCGCTGGGTGGCTATGGCCGGGACGTTGTCGTTTCCCAGGTAGTACCTTCTCCCGATGACAACGATATCGAGCTGATCAGGGAATACAAACGGGCGATGGCCAAGTATCAACATGATTCGCCGATAAGTTTTACTTCCCTGGAAGGGTATATTGGCGGCAAGTTGTTCGGTGAGATTGCCCGGGCGGTCGAAGGCGAACTCACCAGAGAGAAATTTATAACCACCATGGAGGAAGTGAGCAGATTCGACCTCGGCGGCCTGGTTCTCCGCTTTAGTCCCAAGGACCACCAGGGCATGGATAACATCTATTTGACCAGGATCTATCCCGCCGTGCGTAAACTCGAGGCCGGGGAATGAACTCCAGACCTGTCGCCAAGGCATTCTGAACGCGAATGTTTAATAAGATCACCCTTTCTGCGGCACCCTTCTACGCCTCGCTCGTGGTAATCACCTCGCTCGCCACGTTTATCGGCAGCTTCTGGGCGGTCAACGAGTATCAGGCCTACCAGGAAAGTGTTGAAATCATCAAATATAACTATAAGCACCAGTATGAGAGTCGCCTGAAAGAAGAGCTGGACAAAGTTGTTGAATTGATCGACCATCTCCAGTTGCAGAACGATCAGCGGGTGGAACATGATATCCGGGAACGGGTGCAGGCGGCATACACCATCGCCTCCCACAACTATCAGCTCTATAAGGATGAAAAGAGTCCGAATGAATTGCGCTCCATGGTCGTCGAGCTGCTTCGGCCGATGCGCTGGAACAACGGACGAGGCTACTATTTCCTTGGGAGGGTAGACGACGGCATTATCGATCTTTTTGCCGACGAGCCCTTTTTTGAAGGCAAGTCGGCAGCCGAATTTCACAGGCTGATCGGTGAAGATGTCGTCGGCAATATTGTCTCGATAGTCCGGGATAAAGAAGCCGGACTGCTTCGCTACAATCTGACAAAACCGATGTTCGCTGGGGAGATACTTTCAAAGATAGCATTTGTGAAATATTTTCAACCTCTTGACTGGTTTATCGGGGCTGGTATCTACAGCAACGACCTCGAAGAAATTCTCCAGAGTGAGGTGTTGGCAAGGATCCAAAACATCCGTTTCGGTGCCGACGGCGAGGTTTTTTGCCTGCGTGCCGACGGCACCATCATCAGCAATCAGGATGAACGGCTCATCGGTCGTTCGGTGAGCGACCTTATCGATCGTCACGGTCAGGAATACGGCAAGGCCTTTCTTCTGGCAGGAGTGGCGAAAGAGCGGACAGGTTACGTCCATTATTCGCCGACCGATAGTGCCGACGGCATCGTCCATCAAAAACTCGCTTACGTCAGCAGCTATGAGAAATGGGGCTGGGTCGTCGGCACCTCGATGTTCATGGACGGTATGGAGCAGGCGATAGCCATCGAAACCGAGACCTATCAGCGTATCGCCTTTAAAAATGTCTTAACCTTTATCGTCCTTTTTGCCATTGCTGTAATTTTTCTTCTCGCAAGCACCTACTACTATTCCTTGAAGATCAGGCAGGGCATCAATCTCTTCACCAATTTTTTCCAGAAGGCCGCCGATGCAAATGTAAAAATAGACAACAAAAATCTTACCTTTCGTGAGTTCGAAGATCTCGGGCACCTTGCCAACAAGATGGTCGAATACCGCATCAATAATGAACTGCTCCTGCATCGCGACGAGTTGCGTCTTAACTCTCTGCTGCAGTTGGGGATGATTGAAAAACAATCGCTGCCGGACAAATATCGTTTTATCCTGCAGCGGATCGTGCAGATCACCAGGAGCGAGGCGGGGTATCTGGCCATCGTCGATCCGGACCAGGCGCATCTCTTTTTTTGCTCCCGTATCGATAGCAGCGATCGTCAGCCGTCGCACGAAGAAGCCCTGGACATGCCCATTTCCGTCGAGGAGGCCGGTTTGCCCGGCAAGGTGGTGATAGGCAGGAAGGCGATCCTCGCCAATGACTTCATACCCGCCGATGACCACAACAACTATCCTTACGGGAACGCCGTGACCCGGCATCTCGATGTCCCGGTTTTCAACGATGGCAAGATTGTTATGGTCGCCGGGGTTTGTAATAACCGAGAAAATTATGACAACTCCGATATCCGCCAGGTGACCAGATTATTGGAGGGCTTGTGGCTGCATGTCTTGAAAAAATCGGCTGAGGAGGAACTTGCCCGGTTGGAGCGGCAGATTATTGCCGTCAGCGAGGAAGAACGAAGCAAGATCGGTCGGGACCTCCATGACGACCTCGGTTCCCATCTCACCGGAGTGGAACTGCTCAGTAAGGCCCTGCAGCAGCAACTCCGGGAGGAAGCCCCGGAAAGGGCGGAGCAGCTGGGAACGATCCGCAACCTGATTCGCGATGCCATAGAAAAGACCCGTCGTCTGTCGCAGGGCTTGTATCCGGTGCACGTTGTCGAGTACGGTTTGGAAGCGGCAATGGAAGAACTGATTGCTGAGGCGAAAAAAATGTTTAAGGTGAACTTCGATCTGTCCTGGCAAGACGGGGGACATAGTCTCGGTAAGAACACCGCCACCCATTTGCATTATATAATACGGGAAGCGGTTTTTAATGCGGCACGACACGGCAAACCCAACAATATCGGGGTCTATATGGTGCAGGATGACAATGGTTTCTTGGTGAAGATCGTCGACGACGGTAAAGGCTTTGCCGGGACGCCGGCGGCGACGGGTATGGGATTTCACACCATGAAATACCGGGCCAAAGCCATTGGGGCGACGCTCACCATCAATTCCGGGGAAAAGAGCGGGACTATCATTTCGGTCTCCGGCGAGGGACTGGAATGAAAGCACGGGTAATAATTGTCGATGATCATCCCATTTTCCGCATGGGTATGGCCGAACTGCTCAATCAAGAGGACGATTTTATCGTTTGCGGCCTGGCCGAAGATATCGCCGGAGCGAGGAAGGTCATCCAGCAGTACAGTCCGGATCTCGCCATCATTGATATTACCCTGGCCGGAGAAAATGGACTCGATCTGGTAAAAGAGCTTTCCGGCGATAAAAACCCCCTGCCGATTCTCGTTCTTTCCATGCATGATGAGCAGGTCTGGGCCGAAAGGGCCATCCGTGCCGGGGCACGGGGGTACATCATGAAAAAAGAGGCGAGCGAGAAGGTGATCTTAGCCCTGCGCAATATTCTCGGCGGAAAAATCCATGTCAGCACCAGCATCATGGAGCGTCTGCTTGATCGCTTCCAGTTGAAACCGGATGCCTCCGCCGCCCCGACGGTCGATCTGCTCACCGATCGGGAACTTGAGGTGTTCAGGTTGATCGGAGCCGGGCTGTCTACCAGGGAAATAGCCCTGCGGATGAATCTCGGCGTCAAGACCATCGGCACCTATCGCGACCGGGTGAAACAGAAACTCGGCATCAAGACTGCGGCGGAACTCATCCGCCGCGCCGTTCTCTGGACCGAGCAGGAATTTTTCGATTCCGACGGAGGTAAAGACGGCCGGAAAAATGAAGCAGAAAGGACCAGATGAAAACTACCGCCCTGCAACTCATCTTGACCCTGTGTTTGTTCTGGTCTTCCTCGATTATTTCTGCCGGTGAACTGGCGACCGACAAGGAATTTTTGCCGGATCTCCTGCTGCCGATCCCGCAAGACGAAGAGTATCGAAACTACCTTGGCCTTACCGGGGCAGGCGGCAGCAGTTTTTCTCTTGCCGATATCAAGGCGGATGTCCTGCTGATTGAACTCTTTAGCATGTACTGTCCCTATTGTCAGAAAGAGGCTGCCAACGTTAACGAACTGTACCAAAGGATGGAAGAAGTATCGACACAGGGGATGGTGGTGAAGATCATCGGCCTGGGAGTCGCTAATTCGCAGTTCGAGGTGGAACATTTTCGTGATACCTACAGAGTCCCGTTTCCTCTTTTTCCCGACTTGGATAAGTCGATGTTCAAAGCCCTGTCCGGCGCAGGAACTCCAAGTTTCGTCGGTTGTCGCTTAAATGGGCAAAAAGAAAAACCGGTTGTTGTTGTCCGCAAAGCCGGCGGATTTTATAACGCCGAACACTTTCTCAAAGAACTGCTGGAAAAGAGCGGGTATCAACGTCAATAAGGGGGAGAGATGCGGAGAGTCGGTTCTGTCGCTGCAATTATTCTGTTACTCGCGTACGCTGTCCCAGGTTTTGCAGAAACCTCCGGGTTTCAGGAGGCGATTTTCAATCCGGGTCTTCTGAAGCCCGTGGACAGTACGGTGAAGGTCGTGATAGGCCAGGTTGCCCCCGATTTTTCTCTAAGGTCGATCAATGGCGGGATGGTAAGCCTCAGTCAATATCGCGGCAAAAACAAAGTCGTGCTTTCCTTTGTCCCGGCCGCCTGGACGCCCGTATGTTCCGATCAGTGGCCCGGATATAACATCAGCAGGAAGATTTTTGCCGATCACAACGCTGTCCTTCTCGGGATCACCGTGGATAATGTGCCGACTCTGCATGCCTGGGTGCAACAGATGGGCGGCCTGTGGTTCGAGGTGCTTTCGGATTTTTGGCCGCATGGGCGGACCGCTGATGTCTACGGAGTGCTGAGGACCGACGGTATGGCCGAGCGAGCCTTGTTTTTTATTGATACTAAAGGGATTATCAGAGGGATGAGCGTGACGGATATCAATACCCGACCGCTCCTTGAAGACCTTGTGCGGGAATTGGCGGCGATGCCTTGAAAATTTAAAATTTCCAGAGGAGTATATGGCAGCAATTATTACTTTTATCGGTTGGCATGACAGCGGTAAAACCACCCTGGTAACGCAGGTTGTCACCGAACTTATCACTCTTGGCTATCGGGTTGCCGTTATCAAATCGACAAGCGACGAGGGCATTCAGTTCGATACTCCCGGAACCGACACCTACAAGCACAAGGCTGCCGGAGCAGACAGCGTCATGCTCGTGGCCCCCGATCAAATGGTGCTGCAGACCAAAAACTGTAACCTTTCCCTTAGAACCTTGGCTCATCGATATTTTCCCGATGTTGACCTGGTCATCGGCGAAGGCTTTAAGACGGCAAAAAGAATACCGAAGATAGAGGTGTTCAGAAACCTTGATCAGTCTTTGCGCAAGGAGGTGCACGGAGTCGTCGCGGTGGCAACCGATCTTGCGGGCGTGACCGGGGAGTATGTTTTTCGCCTCGATGCAGCCAGGGATATTGCCCTGTTTATTGAAAAACGTTATCTCCGCAGCAAGGGGATAACGGAGATTGCCACCCTCTTGGTCAACGGCGAAAAGATACCGCTGAAGGATTTCGTTCAGGAGGCCCTTGCCGGGACCGTCCACGGTTTCATAAACACCCTGAAGCTCGATAAAGATATGAAAGAAATCGAGCTGAGAATTACTTTTTCGAACGGCGTAATGCGATGACCATGCTCATCCTCAGGCGTTCGAGCGAACCCTGCATGTCCCCGAATTCATCCTCATTGGTGACCTTGATTTCTTCGTCGAGGTTCTTGCCGTTGGCGACATTATCGGCAATGTTTGTCAGGGTTTTGATGGGTGCCAGGAAATGGTTGACGATTATAAAGATCAACGCCAGAGAGAGAATCAGGATCGTTGCCATGATACCGAACAGAGTAACTTTCAGTTCGCTTTTGGCCGCATCGATTGCTACCAGTGACAAGCCGATCCTGAAACCACCCCATTGTTTGCCTTTCACGTAGATGGGTGACGATACATCCCACATGGTTTCTCCGGTATCTCTTTTATACACCTGCAGAAGGCCTTTTACGGTGTTCTTCGAGGCTTGAAGTCCCACCGGGTCATTAAAAATCCGTTTTGTTCTGTTGCCGACCTTATCTTTTACCGGATCACCGGTGAGTGGCAGCTGATACCGTGTGTTATGCGTCGGCAAATAACCATTCACGTCGGTAGCTACTGCAAAAACAATGCTTTGATCGAGTAAAAATTCATCCTCAAGGCTGAGGATGGCCTTGTCCAGATAAGAATCGTACTTCGTGTGATATTTGGGTGGATCAAAGGCGCCGATCTGCTCGTAATTTTTATCAAAGGCATCGGCAACCGAAAAGACGCCGTTGTCGATGGCTTCTTCAATAATTTGTCCGATCATCTTGGCGCCGACGATGGCCTGGATTTGTCCTCTGCTCAACAGTTCCGCTTCAAGTTTTGCACTTTGTTTGGCCATCAGTACATAGGTTCCGACGGAAATGATAAGAAAAATAAAAACGTTAACGATAACCGAAACTTTTACGCCAATACTCTTGGTAATGAAGTTAGCCATAGGGTTTCTCCTGAATGGTTTTGGTGACTGTCTGTCGGCGGGCTTAGGGTATCTTTTTCGTGGCTATTTTGTATAACCAATACGGATAGCTCCCCAATGTTTGTCATCGATAACTATCGGAACAGATACATCAAATAATTCCTCGCCGGTGTCTCTGCTGTACTTTTGCAGAAGAAATGGCTGGGTATTTTTTGCCGCAGCCAATCCGGTCCTGTCATTAAATAACCTTTTCTCGCGACTGTATTTGGTATTGTAGTCGGGATCGCTGGTCTGTGGCAGGGAGTACTTTGAGTTATGGGTAGGCAGATAGCCGTTTTTATCGACGGCAACGACAAACAGCAGCCTATTGTCTTTGACCAGGTACTTATCAAGAATGGGTTTGAGTACCGGGTCGATTATTTTATCATACTGGGTTGTGAATTTTTGGGGAATGGTGTTGGCAATCGGGATATAAAAGGTGTCAAAAAGTTGGGCAACAGTCAGCCTCTTGGCGGCGAGAAGAGTTTGCAACTCTTTGATAACCTCTTCTCGACAGGCAAGCGCCATCTCTCTGACTTTAAGGTCAAAATCGGCAGACCCTTCTTTTTCTGCGGATAGGGCAATACTGCTCTGCAGCAGGAGAGACGCAAGACTCACAAACAGCAGGAATTTTATATTGTTCTTGATCACTTACGGTCACCACAGGTTAAATTTTCGAAACCTTAGCAGCCCTGACCTTTTAGTACCTTAGGAGTTTCTTTCTTGTGTTTTAAGAAAGAATTCCGTGAAGGTACTTATCCCCCTTTGTGGGGGGCTGGAACAAAAAAAACTGGAGGAAAGACTTCCCCCGACGAACGGGACGAGGCGCAGTCACCCGGAAGGGGCTTTTCCCTCACTGACGAGTCATCGCGCACAACAGGTAGATTTTTTGGGGAGCGGTCCTTGGCTCAGATGGAAACGATCCCTCTGATGAAAAATTTACAACCAAGTATAAAAACGCACTGCGATTTCTTTTTCCGTAGCATAAATACGGTTATCTTGCAAGATTTTAGATTCCTGCAACAAAGTTACTTGAGCGGTTTGAGTAAAACGATTTTTTCAGCGACAGAGCAATGGAGACATTCGGCAGGGAGGCTTGTTTGCCCTGCCGAATGTGCTGAATGGCTGTTAAAAACGGTTTTCGAAATAGGGCTGAAGCACCTCCGGCAGGCGGATGGTGCCGTCTTCCTGCTGGTAGTTCTCAAGAATTGCCAGCAACGTTCGGCCGACCGCCAGGCCTGAGCCATTCAAGGTGTGCACCAGTTTACTCTTTTTCTGGCCTTCCGGACGATATCTGATGCCGCCGCGCCGGGCTTGGAAATCGAGGAAGTTGGAGCAGGAGGATATCTCCCGGTAGGTATTCTGGCCCGGCAGCCAGACCTCGATGTCATAGGTCTTAGTGGCGGAAAAACCGAGATCGCCGGTGCACAGCGCGACTACCCGGTAGTGCAGTCCGAGAAGCCTGAGAACTGCTTCGGCATCGGCCAGCAAGGCCTCCAGTTCCTGCTCCGAGGTCTCCGGGGTGGTGAATTTTACCAGCTCGACCTTGTCGAATTGGTGCTGCCTGATCAGTCCCCGGGTGTCTCGGCCATGGCTGCCCGCTTCCGACCGGAAACAGGGGGTGTAGGCGGTGTATTTGATCGGCAGGTCCGATTCGCTCAGGGTCTCGTCGCGGTGGATATTGGTTACCGGCACTTCGGCGGTGGGGATGAGGAAGAGATCCCAGCCCTCTATTTTGAAAAGATCATCGGCAAACTTGGGTAGTTGTCCGGTTGCCGTCATGGTCGGGGTGTTGACGAGAAACGGCGGCAGGATTTCGGTGTAGCCGTGTCGCTGGGTGTGCAGGTCGAGCATGAAATTGATGAGCGCCCTTTCAAGCCTGGAGGCAAAGCCTTTCAGCAGGGCAAAACGAGCACCCGAGAGCTTGGCCGCCCTCTCGAAATCAATGATATTCAGCCCTTCGCCGAGTTCCCAGTGGGTTTTTGCCTGAAAGGCAAAAGTCGGTTTTTCACCCCATTTCCTGACCTCCAAGTTGTCCGTGTCGTTCTGCCCCACCGGGACACTGTCATGGCAGAGGTTGGGGATATTCATGACGATTTTTTGTAAGCCATCCTCGACCTTGGTCAATTCGCCGTCGAGTTCCTTGATGCGCTGGTTGGTGTCGCGCATCTCCAGGATCAGCGGCTCGACCTTTTGCTGGTCGCCCACGGACCCTTTTTTCAGCTGGGCAATGTCCTCGGAGACGGTGTTGCGTTTGTTTTTCAGTCCTTCCACTTCGGCGAGGATGACCAGCCTTTCTTTATCGATGGCGGCAAATTGGTCGAGCAGGGTGGTCGCCATGCCGCGGCGGATCGATTTCTCTTTCACCAGATCGAGGTTTTCGCGTATGAATCGGAGTTCCAGCATAATATTTTATCTGTTTGATTTGAGAGGTTAAAAACGTCTGTATATTGTTTAGCATGACCGATTGGGGAAAGCAACTTCTATCAAATTGCTTTTTTATCATCCTTCTGCTACCCTGTCGGGCAGATTTGATATTGAGAAGCATGGTCGCTGCACAGCGACGTAACCTTGTACCCTGACATCCCCCTATGGCCAACCATCAAAAAATCATCTCCTTTATCTCCGAGTTACGAAAATCCATACGCAACCTGGGATTGTCTCTTGGTCTGGCAACGCTTGCGATTTTTTTCCTGGCGCCTCAGCTCCTGCAGTTTGTGCAGCACCATCTCGACACCAAACTCTATTTTTTTACCGTGTCCGCCCCGTTTCTCGCCCATGTGACCCTGGCTTTTTTTGCCGCCCTCTACGTTCTGATGCCTTGGTTTACCATTGTCCTGTGGCGAGCCTTGGGCAAACCTTTTCACCTTTCCCGAGGGCAATTATTTTTCTTTATCTTTTTCACCTGCCTGCTTTTTTTATCCGGAACGGCTTTTTGCTATTTTATCACCTTGCCGTTTGGTATCCAATTTCTTCTCGGTTACGGTTCCGAGGAGCTGAAACCGGTTATTTCCGTCACTCAGTTTGTCAGTTTTATTACCATCTTCATCTTTGGCTTTGGAATTATCTTCGAGTTACCTATTTTTATGGTATTTCTGGCCAGGGTAGGGGTGTTTAAAAGGCGATTTTATGAAAAAAACCGCCGCTATGCCATCCTGATAATCGCCATCATTGCCGCGGTACTGACGCCGACCCCGGATGTCGTCAATATGGCACTTATGGGCGTGCCCTTATATCTCCTGTACGAATCGGGGATTATCATCCTGCGGGTGCTGGGGATAGGCAAAGAATAACAAAAGCATTTTAGAATTCGGCGAGTTGAAAGCCGGCTGCCCGAAGTATTGCCGCGGTAACGCCGATCTTGCCGTTGACGGCACAGGACGGGCTTCGCGCCTTGAGGTAGACGGCTTGGACATTCTGCGAGCGGGCCAGGTGCAGTACCTGCTCGGCGCCTCGGATGAAGTGGCTGGTGAGATCGGCGCCCGATTTTGTCAGCACCTTCGCCGTTCCGGCCAGGACATCGGCTCCGTCACCTCCGGCGATGTCGGCCGCCTCCCGTGGAGTTGGCAGGCCACCCAGTTGCTCCGGGCAGACCGGGATCCAAATGGCCTTTTCAAGTTTGCCGATACAATCGGGATTTTTGCGGGTTTTGCCGTCGTAGCGAGTACAAAGGCCGACCAGACAGGCGCTGACTAGATAGATGGGAAGTGCGTTCGGCATCGTTAATAAAGGATAGATATGTCGTTTACAAGGAAGAAGCCAAGGCCAAAGCAGAAACTTTCCCCCATCCAGAAAAGCCGCTATTATAAAATCGGTATTTCTCTTGTGGTGCTGGCCTTGTTATGGGTTATTCTTTCTCCCGGATCGGGTCTCTTGGCCATTTGGCGAAAACGTTCGGAACTCAAAAATCTGCAGCAACAAAATGTTGAGCTTGAAGCGGAAAATAGCCGTCTGCAAAAAGAAATCGATAGATTGCAGAATGATCCTGCCCATCTTGAGGAGATCGCCAGGCGGGACTACAGCCTCCTTAAGAAAAACGAACGTGTATTTGAATTTGCACCAAAAAAATCGGCCAAGGAAAAGTAGATCTCTGCTGCGGGCTCCGACCGAGCCTCGTGCTCAGGCAGCTCAGGAAAAACCGGATTTTTTGCCGCAGCCTGCCGGTGCGGCGACCGGCAGTGTTTTGCCGGAACCTCGTCTCAGGCTGCCGACCGAGAGGATTTTGTTGACTTTGGCGCTTTGGCAGTTGCGGCACTGCAAGACCTCCTCTTTATTGCTGGATGAGGTTGTCAGGATCTCAAAAATGTGGCCGCATGCAGAGCATTTATATTCGTAAATCGGCATCGGAAATTCTCCTTGGAAGAGCCCTTGGTTTTTGACCCGCGGGGAAGGAAGCAGGTATTGCACATTGGTTGCAAAAATACCAGATCTTGCGAAAAACGGCTGTGATTTTCCTCCGACATCGTCGGAAAACCTTGTTACATTTTGCCACTCATGATTATTATAACAGGGCAGCAGGCGACTGTTTCTATTTTGTTGATAAATAAGCAAAGATCATTTGACCAAGAGGTTTATTACTATGTCACAACAGACCGCAGTAAGAATATGTACCATGATGATGTGTCTGGGACTTTTGTTGTCATCCGGGTGCGCCAATTTTCTTAAGCCGGAGATAGGCGCTGTCGCCCGGAAAGAGGCCCGCATCAACCTGGCCGATATACCCGCCGGGACTTTTGAAACCGGGGATCTGCGCATCGTCTATTCTCTTACCCAAAAAGACGATATCTGCACTCTGAGCGGTAAAATCGTCTTTGACCGGAGTCTTAGCGATTCCTTCCCGAAAATTGCCAAGTTCTTTTTGTACTTGAGCTATCTTGACGATGCCGGAAAGGTTATCGAAACGGTCGATATTACCCCGGTGATAAATACCTTTGGTGCTGCACCGGACAGTCTGCCGCTCAAAATGTCCCGAGTCCGACCTCCCGGCAGCAAGGCCTTTGCCTTCCATTATTATGGCGAGTTCCAAACCAATCCACTGAGCGATGGTGGGCAGTGGGAAATTCACCACTTCCCCTTCAATTAAATGCTGGTAAAAGAAGTCCGCAGCAGTAATCATGGATAAATACGGTTTTCTTGCCGGGGTCAGATCCTTGCTCCGCTACCATCAGGCAACCGGGATCGACAGTTATCCGAAGGGTATTGAGAGTGAGACCTTTCTCCGCTTGCAGCCGTTTCCTACGACAGTGCAAGGGACGGTGATCCAGAAAGAGACGCCGAGTCATGGGCAGGCTTCTTACGGGCGAGGGGCCAAGCCGGCTGAAAAATCACCGCTGCGCCTTGCCGATATTGCCGAGGAGGTGGCTGTCTGTCACGCCTGCGAACTCCATAAGCAGCGTCTTTATCCTGTAGCCGGCCGAGGTTCCGAGAAGGTTCGCCTGTTGCTTGTCGGAGACTGGCTGGCGGCCGACGAACACGGGCAGCTGCCACCAGGTCAGCTTTTTGGCGTCGAGCAGGATCTGATGCTTGCCAGGATGCTTACTGCCATTCAACTACCGCTCAACTCGGTGTTCATCACCAATGTCATTAAATGTGCCGTTCCTGCCACTTGCCAACCCCAGGCAACCCATGTGCAGAGCTGCGTCTCGTTTTTACGCCGCCAGATAATGGTAGTAATGCCGGAAATCATTTGCACCATGGGCATGGTTGCCGCCCGTGCAATCCTGGAAAAGTCCATGCCGTTATCGCGTCTGCGGGGGCGACTCCATGAATACGAGGTGAGCAAGGATCTGAAAATCCCGGTTATCGCCACCTATCACCCCACTTACTTATTGCAGAATTCAGAAATGAAAACGGCAACATGGGCAGATTTGCAGCTGCTCGTCAGAGAGCTGCAACAAAAGAGTGACTGAGAGCAAGGTGTGAAGGAGTAACGAAGGAAAAATCTTAAATTAGAAACTCATGGTCAACTGGTTGCTGATCATGATAATACTTTCGACATTAGTGTAGCTGCTCCGGTCATGAAAGAGAGTGCCGGTATCCATGTAGCCGAAATGTAACTCGTATGAAAGATTATTGAGCAATTTATAGATCACTCCGAGGTTGGCTTCCCAGCTTGATTCGTTCACATATTTACGCAAATCGGAGGTCGACAGATTGCGAGTAACGCCGAAGGCCCCCTGAAGGGAGATTTTCTGAGAAGCATCGAATGTGGCAGAAAGGGCAACGCCGCTGGCATTCGAAGTGGGTGTTATCGCTTCGCCCAGAGAAACCTTGCCGATATGCTCACTATTAAGAATGTCGGAGGCGGTGCTGGTGATCATGAGCGGCTTAAAATCCGTTAAATAACGGGAAGTGTCGCCACCTTGGTTATCCAAAATGGCACCAAGATTATAGGAGGTTACTTGATAGGCGCTGAGGATGGTTTGCCCGTCGGCGTAGGCGGGGGAATTTTGGCAGAATAACAGTGAAATTGCCAGGATGGAAAGCGCAAACGTCTTCATTTTTAATCAGCTTGAAGGTATGTATCAAGAACCTTGCCTGCGTTTCCGGATCCTTTGGAGGGCAAAGTTCAAAAAACTGTACTAATATATATAATTCATCTCAGGTGGCGTAAAGTCAAGAAAAAAGTGCTTGTTGGGAAATATTCTTGCTCAAGATTTTGCTTGCCGAGGATGGCGGATGAACCCGAGATGGCAAAAAAAGTGGCGAGCAAGGAGGGGAGCTACGCGACATCACAGGTCTGAGACATGGCTTGCTTGTGCCAAAGATTTGCGATATAAACAGCTTTTTAACCTTAGGAGCAAGTTAATTGTGCGGCTAGACTGACTACCCTAAGATGATTGTAAGCGAATATTACTGGGAGATGTTATGAGAAATAAAGGGATGGTGCTGGTTTTTCTTTGCTTTTTTATGCTCTGTTCGGCAGCGGTATATGGCAAGGGCGGTAATGACAAGTATCGACTTGTATTTTCCACATTTGATATAAGCTCGGCCGGCAACTACGCCTACCTGCGCGACGGTATACAGAGTATGCTTGTCAGTCGCCTGTCGGTGGGGGATCGGGTGGCAGTGTTGGATCGGAACTTCAGTGAAAAAGAGCTGAATTCTTTGAAAAACAAACAAACGACTGGTCCCGGAGGATCGGAAACGGCGGTGGCCGATTATCTTGTTACCGGGTCTTTGTATAAGCTCAAGACCGGCCTGAATATCCAGATCGTTCTTTATCCTTTTGCAAAAGACAAGGAACCCTTGCGTTTCGAGGCGGTTGTCAAGAATCCTGACAACATGCTAGCCGATGTCGAGCAGCTATCGAGGGAAATTACCCAGTCTGCCTTCGGCCACGAAGCCGTCGATCCTGGGGTGGTGAAGACCGAAGGTGAGAGAAGTGGTACTTCCGGTTTTGTCACTGCTCATCCAGAGGCCGCCTACAAAAAAAGGGTAAATACCGGCGCTGTAACGGGTGCGGTCGGGAGCACTGTGCAGGTAACAGCCAAAGAAGGGAAAAAGAGCCTTACACTTTCACGGGAAATACGAGCTCTTGCGGTGGGTGATGTCGATGGCGATGGGGGCGACGAGATGGTTGTATTAATCGGCAACACCCTTGAGCTATATAAGGTCGAGGGGAAGAAGATCAACAAGATTGCAACGGCAAGCCTGCCGGCGGCTCTCGAATGCCATGCGGTTAATATGGCGGATCTCGACAACAAGGGACGCATGGAGATATTTATCAGCGCAACCGAGGGTCTGAATATCTCATCCCTTATCGTCGGGTGGGATAAGGAGAAAGGTTTTCGCATTATAACTGAAAATATTCCCTGGTATATTCGACCTGTCCAAATTCCCGGTAAGGGGTGGCGTCTTGCCGGGCAACAGAGGGGAACGGAAAAGACCCAGCTGGTAAAAGCCGGTGTCTATCTGCTTGATTTGCACGTCGGGGCACTCCCCACTCAAGGCGAACGACTCGCCCTGCCGGACGGGGTCAATCTCTTTGACTTTGTGTTCGCCGATCTTGATGGCGATGGAGCACCGGAGATAGTGGCAATTGACAAGAAAGAGCGGATAAAAGTCTTTAACCGGGCCAACGAATTGTTGTGGGTGAGCAAAAGGACTTTCGGTGGAAGCCAGATCTACCTCGGCCCGAGCAGAGGAGAGGCGGTAAATAGACAAGATCGGAGAAATTTCACGGTAGATGAGGATTTTGAGCGTGAACTCATATTTGTGCCGGGCAGGCTTGTTGTCGCAGATATAGGTAAAGACGGCCGCCAGGAGATTATTGTTAATGAAAACACCCTGTCCTCTTTGAGCTTTTCTCAAAAAATGCGGATATATAACGACGGGGTGATTGTCGGGCTGGCCTGGGATGGCTCCGCCTTGAACGAGGCATGGCGAACCGGAACCTTCAAGGGATACATTGCCGGTTTTGGTTTTTCGGTACGCAATAAACTCGGTGAAACCGAACAGATCGCCAAAACAGATGACAAGAAAACGACCGTCGGCCTGTATGTCGGCCATCTTCCCCGAAGCGGCACCTTCGTCGGCCTTCTGCCGGGGACGGGAGAAACCCAACTTACAGTCTATGATTTGGAGTTTTCTTCCGGGAAAATGAAGTAAAAAAAGCACATTATCGGGGTATAAAAAATTATACCCATAGGTAAAAAAATCTTGACAAAGAATTTTCCCAAGTATAAGTTAGAGGCATAGCATAGTGTCTTTGCCGGTTTTCTTCCCGCGAAATGGAAGGTAACAGCTGGTGGTCAGCTTGTTGAGCCGGGTGAAGGGAAAGTGGCTCCTCGTAAGGGGGGTGAAAACCTAATCAGGAGAAAGAGAAAAATGAAGAAGATAATTGCTTCAGCTGTAGGTCTCATGCTCGCTGGCGGAATTGCAACGACCGCTTCAGCAGCAGTAGAGAATGAGTTTGGTGGTTACTGGCGTACCCGTTTTACTTATCAGGACAATATCTTAACCGGCACGAATACCCCGAGCGTATTTTATGTTGATACGCGTACTCGCCTGTTCTATACCGCCAAATTCAGCGATGATTTCAAATTCGTCAATAAATTTGAGTTTAACACCGGTTGGGGCGATGCAAATGGTGGTTCAGGGACCGGAGCCGGTGGCGATATCGGTGCCGATGGCAAGGGCAACTGGAGGATTAAAAACTCCTATGCCGATTTCAACATAGGTCCAGTCGTTAACGCCAAGGTCGGTATCCAGGGCTTCACTCTTGCCCGTGGCTTCCTCTTCGATGACGATGCCTCCGGCGTAATGGTTACCGGTAAATTCGGCAATGTTACCGTGCCGTTGGTGTGGATCAATGCCGCCAATAAGGATGTCGTTACTACTGACGGTATGCTTCCTAATGCCAATAATGTAAATGTTTTTGCGGCCTTGGCTGCTATTAAGATCAACGACGCTATAACTGTTACTCCCTATTTTGTTGACCAAGTCATGGACTTTGCAGCTACTGGAAAAGATGGTAATTACTGGTGGCTTGGTGCCGATGCCGATATGAAATTCGGGAGCGTCACTACCTGGGCTACTGCTATTTACAACGGCGGAACAGTCAACAATGTTGACACTAGCGCATACCTCGGTGCCGTAGGTGCCGATGCCGGTCTTGTCCATGGTCAGGCCTTCTACTCCAGCGGTCAAAAATTCGGCGATGATCCAACCAAGAACAACCAATTTGTAGGTATTCCGGGTCTTCAACCTAAATACGCCTCCGCTAATACCGGAAGTTCCTACTATTGGGCTGAGATCATGGGTTATGGTATCTTTGATAACCCCGTTGCCCATGGAACCCTTGCCGACGATATCACCAATATCTGGGCTGCTAACGTTGGTGTGACCTTCAAGCCGATGGATAAACTGAAACTCACTGGAGATGTTTGGTACGCATCCCTTGCTCAGTCCTGGGATAAGACCGGTGACAAGGAACTCGGTTGGGAGCTTGATGGCGTAGCCTCCTATAGCATTTATGACAATCTGACTGCTGATCTGGTAATTGCTTATCTGTTCTCCGGCGATGCAGTCGGTCCTGAAAACATCACGGAAGGCGGTGTTCGTTTGTCCCTGAAGTTCTAATTACCGACAACGAGTAAAGTAGTTACGTTAAATTAGCCCGGTGGAGATTCTCTCCGCCGGGCTTTTTGTTTTGCCCCTTTCTAGAAATATCTAACCCTCCGGGATAGCATGCAAAAAAAGCATGAGTGTTGGCTTATTCTGGCGATGGTGATGACAGGAGTTTTCCTTTCCACCATGGACAGCGGCATGATAAATGTTGCCTTGCCGACAATCATGCGTTCTCTCGGTCTCAGCCTTGAATACGCTGAATTTATAGTAACTTTTTATCTCCTGACGATAACGGTCACCCTGGTTTTCTGGGGGCGCTTAGCCGATAGATGGGGGCGTGGCAATATTTATCTGACGGGCATGCTGCTGTTTTCCGTTGGTGCTCTTGCCTGCTATTATTCACCGAGTTATCTCATCTTGCTGACAAGCCGGTTTCTCCAAGCCTTGGGTGCATCGATGATGATGTCATCCGGTCCGGCCCTTATCAAAATGGTTTTTCCGGCCGACCACCTCGGGCGCAGTCTTGGTCTTGTCGGTATTGCCACCGCCTGTGGTCTCCTCAGCGGGCCTTTTATCAGCGGGCTGTTACTCGCTATGTTTTCCTGGCGGGCTATTTTTCTGGTCAGTTTGCCGGTCAGTGTCACGGTCGTCTTTCTTGGCCGGTTCTTCATCCTGCAGCGGTTGCCGCAAACAGACGCCGAGCGGCCTTTTGCCTTTGATTGGCAGGGCAGCTGCTGCTGGGTGGCAATGGTTGTGCTGGGTTTGTCGATTTTCCACCGCCTCGACCGCTTTCTCTCTCTTGCAAATATTCTTTCTTTTGCCCTTTTTGTGACCCTTGTTGCTGTCTTTATCCGGGTTGAGAAGAATGCCGTATTTCCGATTTTGCCAATCCGTCTGTTAGAAAAAAGGTTCTATTGGGTGGCGGTGCTTACCGCTACAATTTCCTTTGCCACCATGTTTACCGTTTTGGTGCTGTTGCCTTTCTACCTTGAATTGGTAATTCGCTTGCCGATTGAGAAGATCGGTCGGGTAATGATGGCGGTGCCGGCAACTCTTATTGTTCTTTCACCATTTTCAGGGTGGCTGTACGACAAGATCGGCGCGAGGTTTTTAACAACGGCGGGGCTTGGGCTTTGTTGTCTGGCTCTGCTCGGTTTGGCCTCTCTTTCGGCCGATAGTTCGATTCTCGAGGTGACGGTCAAACTCGCACTGCTTGGTGCCGGGCAATCGGTATTTCTTTCGCCGAACAGCGCTTCGGTCCTTTCCCAAGTAAGTGAGGAATATGCCGGAATTACCGCGGGAATCCTGGCAACAGCAAGAAATTTTGGGATGGTTGCCGGGGCAACGCTTGCAGCCGCCCTGTTTTCTTGGTGGTTTACCTTCTATAGCGGTGGGGGGCAGCTGACGGATTATACGCTTGTTGACCGGAATGCGTTCATCCTCGCCTTAAGAACTACCTTTCTCATGTCCGCTTGTTTAGCCTTATTGGGAGGAGTTTTTTCAGCTCGCAGGGGATGAGGTTACTTTTGGCAGAGAAACCGTAGCCACAGTGCCACCGGCTGCACCGTCTTGGATGGTGAAGCGCCCGCCATGTCTCTCTACAATCTGCTCGACCAAGGCAAGACCCAGACCGTTGCCGTAGGTCTTGGTGGTGAAGAAGGGATCCTTGACATGGGGAAGGGCTTCTGCCGGTATGCCGGGGCCGGAATCGATCACCAGGATCGTTACAAAAGTCCCATCTTCTTTAGCCCTTATCTGCAAAGAACCGCCTTTTGGCATTGCTTCAATGCTGTTTTTCACCAGGTGGAGAAACACCTGACGGATTTTGTTCTCATCTACGGCAAGAGACGGACCAACACCTTCCAAATCCAAGGTGTATTCGATCTTGTTTTGTTTCATCGCCATATAATAGATCATTATACTTTTACGAATGATCGAGAAGATCGGCCGATTCTCCAAGGTCAATTCCTTTTCTTCGACGAAGCTGAAAAGGTCTTCCAGGATGTTTTCAATTTTATTGGTTTCTTGGGTGATAATGTTCAAAAAATTAGTGACATATTGATCGGTTACTCTTTTGGCAAGAAGCCTGGAGGTGCCACCGATCGAGGTCAGAGGGTTCCTGATGGCGTGCAACAGTTGTGCCGACATATGGCCAATTGCCGCTGTGCGTTCCGCTTCGATCAGCAGATCCTTGCTTTTTTCAAGCTCCTGGGTAACGACCTCCAGGGCCTCAATTTTTTCCGCCATTGTTTCATAGAGTCGGCTATGCTCTATGGCAAGGCTAGCCTGACTGGCAAATATTTGCAGGCCGTTGACATCCTCATCGGTTATCGGAGCTCCCGTCACAAAGTTATCGACAATCATCACTCCAAGGGCTTTTCCCGGCGCATACAACGGCACAACCACAAAAGAAGACTCCCCTAAAATCCCGAGCAGTTCCTCGGGGACCCGGCAGTTGTCGGCCTTGCCATTTTGCACGCGGATCGATTCGTTGGTGCGGCTGGCATGGATCAACACATGGTCATGGTCTTCCGGGGAAACTCTGAGGGTTTTAATGATCAGATTGACCGCGACATCCTCCCCGATCGATTTTTCCTGAATGTCCTCCAGGATATCGTCGAGTTGTAAGCCTTTTTCCTTTATGGAATTCCATACGTAACCGGCCTCCTCCCGTGAAGAGGGGCCAATCGCTAATTTTCCTTCAAGAAAACCGTTGGTTGTATTAAAGAGGGCGAGGAAGGCCCGATTGAATCGCAAACCATCCTCAGAGGTAATGCCGACTAAAATCGCCTGAAGAATGCCCCGAAGTTCGACGGTGTTCAGGTAGGCTGTGTTCATCTTTAGGTTAAGATGGTGGAGAAAACGCATCCGGGTATTGGTTTTTTGCAGCTCTTGTTGAAAAATAAGGCTGTTGATGGCCAGTCGCCTTTTCTCCAGGGTGCTCTGGACGGTGTGGACAAACTGCTTTATGTTGACAGGTTTGATGAGGTAATCATCGGCGCCATGGCGTAAACAGTTGAGGGCGACCTGGATGTCGGTCGTCCCGGTGACCATAATTATTCCAAGGTCGGGATGCGTCGGGGCAATATCTTTCAGGATTTCATTGCCATTCTGATCGGGCAATTCGATGTCGAGGAGGACCAGGGCGATCTTTCGAGTGTGCAGGAGTTGATAGAATTCACGGGCATTGCCGGCGCAGACCACGGGGAATCCTTGGCTGCCAAGGTAGTGGGACAGGAGGAGGACTATCTCCGGCGAGTCATCAACAACGGCGACAACCTCATCAGGTCCAAGAAGCTCAGGGGTTGGTAATGATGGCACCTTGTGTTGCGAGAGAAGGATTTCGACCATAGGATTCCCGGAAAGCACCGAAGAGTTCTTGTCTACAAAAATAATCGCCTGATTTGTTTTAGCAAAATTTGCCGTCTTCTGCAAAAGTAATATATAAGAATCACATTACCCTGTTCGGGATTCTGTTGTATAGTGCGCCTCTGAAATCGCAAAGCGAGGGAAGGCTGATAATAATGGATCTCGATGACATTTTTAAGGCGGGTGGGACTCTGTCCGAGGCCTTGGCGGGGTTTGAGCCCCGGGAGGGGCAGAGGGCCATGGCTGAAGCTGTTACCTCCGCTTTAACCCCGTCTGTGGCAGAGGAATACAGCGAACCGTCGGCGCAAATAATAGTCGTTGAGGCCGAGACCGGTATCGGCAAGACCCTGGCATATCTTATCCCAGCGGTCTTGTCAGGAAAGAGAGTGGTGGTGTCGACCGCTACCCTCAATCTCCAGGATCAGATTATCGACAAGGATATCCCCCTGGTAGCTCGTATTCTCGGGCAGGATATCCCGGCTCTTTGCCTCAAAGGTCGGCAAAATTATCTGTGCCTTTATCGCTGGTATCAGTATCGGAGCAATCCGCAACTGTCGCTTTTTGCCGAGCCGTGGGTGGAGAAAATCGACACCTGGTTGCAGAGTACCAAAACAGGCGACCGAGCTGAACTCGATTGGTTAGGAGAAAGGTCGGGGTTCTGGCCAAAGGTATCAAGTCACAGCAACCACTGTCTCGGCGGCGATTGTCCTGAGGCGGCGGGATGTTTTATCAATCAATTGCGAAAACTGGCGGGATCTTGCCGGGTAATTGTCGTCAATCACCACCTGTTCTTTTCCGATTTGGCACTGAGGAAAGCTGGTTTTGGCGAGGTGTTGCCGCGCTATGAAGCGGTGATTTTTGATGAGGCACACCACCTTGAAAATGTCGCCTCGGCGTTTTTCGGCAAGAATTTTAGTCACTATCAGTTGATCGATCTGCTGGGCGATATCGAACTTGAGGCGAGGGCCCATCGTCCGGAGGTGGTCGATCGGTTGTTGACTTTGCAGACCGGCCTGAAGCAGCGAGCGGATGCTTTTACGCAAATCTTTCCCCCGCATCCGGGAAGATTTCCTCTTGAGTCGCTGACCCAGCAAATGCCTCAGGGTACCTGGTATGCGGAGGTTGAGCTGCTGTCAACTGGAATTATAGGACTTTTTGATTGCCTCAAGGCAATGGAGGGACAGGGGGAGGTTTGGTCCCATCTTGCCGACAGAGCGCAGGAACTGAACGGTCTTTTGCGCGAGATTGCTCTTTTTATCGGCAACAAAAATCAAGAATATGTGTATTGGTATGAAAAGAGAGAGCGCTCCGTTGCCCTCTCGGCAACCCCTATCAAGGTTGCCGAAGAACTGAGGGCGCTCTATGCCTCGGTGAATGCCTGTGTCTTGACCTCGGCCACCCTCTCTTCCGGCGGCTCGTTTGCCTACATCAAAGAGCGACTAGGTTTGGACGATGTGGTAGAGTGCCGACAATTAAAGTCTCCCTTTGACTACGAGAGGCGGACGCTCCTGTATCTTCCCGAGGTTGGGTTTCCCGAGCCTTCGGCGGACGAATTCATAAAAAGTGTTTGTGTTCGCATTCTTGACCTTTTAAAATTAAGCGAGGGTCGGGCTCTCATTCTTTGCACGAGCTATAAAGGGATGGACGCCTTGGCGACCTTCCTGGAAATGCGCCTGGATTACCCCATACTTGTCCAGGGGACTGCATCACGAAATTCGTTACTCAGGAGTTTTCGGGAAGAAACTCACTCGGTTCTGCTGGCGACTGCAAGTTTTTGGGAAGGTGTCGATGTTGTAGGTGAGGCGCTCAGTTGTGTCATAATTGATAAACTCCCCTTTGAGGTGCCCAGCGATCCGGTGATTCAGGCGCGGATTGCCCGTATCAAGGCTGAAGACGGCAACCCCTTTTTCGATTTCCAGGTGCCGCGAGCGATACTCGCCTTACGCCAGGGCGTTGGGCGGTTGATGCGCTCGTCTACCGACCGAGGGGTGATTGCCATCATGGATGTTCGCCTTTACACTAAAGGGTATGGGCGCACATTTCTAAAAAGCCTCCCGCCATCGCCGGTAACAAGAGATATACGAGATATTGCAGCATTTTTTCAAACAGCCGAGAGGGTTGACCGGAGTTCATAAGAGAAGAGAAAGATATGGTTCAGGTGAAAAGCGTTATTGCCGCTGTCAAGGCAGAGGCCGCTAAAGTCGATGAATATATGCGGGCCGACCTCGCCCGTCTGCAGCCGGAAACCGACGAACTGCTGCTCGAGGTTCTCGACTACGGTCTGTTAAACGGCGGTAAGCGTGTTCGTCCGCTGCTTGCGGTTTTTGCCTCAAGACTCTGCGGCAATAAGGATGAAAATGTCTACCGCCTGGGCTGTGCCTTTGAATATCTCCATGCGGCAACCCTGTTCCATGACGACATCATCGACAACTCGGAAACACGCCGCGGCAAGAGGTCGGTATACAAACAATTCGGGACCATCGCCGCCATTCTCGCCGGAGATTATCTCCACGCCCTGGCCATGTCGACTGTCGGCAGGCTGGCGGGAGCAAAAGGGCTGGAAATCTTTTGCAATGCCACAACCGGCATGGTCGATGGCGAATTCATGCAGCTTCGCAATGCTACGAAACATAATCTCACCGAACTGGAATATTATGATGCAATCATGATGAAAACCGGTTTGCTCATTGCCGCAGCCTGCGAGGTCGGGGCAATCTATGGCGGCGGAACACCCGAGCAGGTCAAGGCGTTGCGTGACTACGGCGCTAATCTTGGCTGCGCCTTCCAGATCATCGACGATCTTCTCGATTATCTTGGCGATCCGGCGAAAACCGGCAAGGTCGTAGGTAATGATCTGGTTGAAGGCAAGGTTACCCTGCCGCTCATTCTGGCCTTCAATTGCGCTGGAGAAAGGGACAAAAAAAGATTGGCTGCACTTCTTGGAACCAAGGATAAAAGATCAAGCAATGTTCAGGAAGTATCGGGTATTATTGAGAGCGTTGGCGGCTTTGCAGCGGCAAGGAAAGAAGCGGTTGCCGCAGTGGAAAATGCAATAGCTGCATTGCGGATATTTCCAACGCATAACAACTATTATGAACGAAATGTCTTGGAAGGGCTCGCCCACTATGTTCTGACGAGAGATAAGTAACAGACACCTTTTTTTAGCAAAACAAACTTCATCTTCGATGAGCCCTCTCGGCAGAGTGACAGTCCGGTAAATGAATCCTTCCAAGAAAAAACGACCTCAGAAGAAAGCAAGGAACCGAAGAAAAGCCGGTTCCTTCAACCTCAAAAGATTCTTCTCCTATCTCCTTTTGCTGTTGGTATTGGCCTTTTCCGTCTGTACCGTCGGCTATGTGATTTTTTTCCGGACGGTTGTAGCCCAGGAAATACTCCCGGCACTTCGCAGCTCCATAGTATTTGAGGAACCGGACCCGCCTGTGCAGGCTGAGGAACCGGTTGTCAAGTCGATTGGAGAGCCGGTTGTCGAGGAAATCGCAGAAAAAATTGTCAAGAAAAAGACGATATTGCCGAAGGTGGCCATCATTATCGATGATATGGGCTATGATGAGGCTATTGGGGAACAATTGTTGACCTTCCCCATCGAACTCACCTACTCCTTTTTACCCTTTGCGCCGTATACCAAGAAACTTGAGAGGCTTGCCCACCGGGCAGGCAAAACCGTGTTTCTTCACCTGCCTCTCGAACCCAAGAACAGTGCGTTCAATCCTGGACCGGGGGCCCTTTATCTCCAAGATTCTCCGGAAACGCAAAGAGAGAAATTTGCAAAATCTTTGCAAGAGGTCCCGCACGCAATAGGTGTAAACAACCACATGGGGTCGGCTTTCACCGAGGATAAGCCGGCAATGATCAATATCATTCAAGAGATCAAGGACCGATCCCTGATGTTTGTCGACAGTTTCACGGCCTCCAGGAGTGTTGGTTTGCAGGTAGCCCGTCAAGCGGCGGTTAAAAGTATTGGAAGAAATGTTTTTCTCGATAATGTCTTGGATGAGGAAAAGATTTGCGACCAGTTAGAACAACTGGTTATAATATCGGAAAAAAATGGGAGAGCGATAGGAATTGGGCATCCCCATCGGGTAACTGTGAACGCGGTTGCGAAATGCGGTGAGAAATACCTGACTCGGGTGCAGTATGTCGGGGTGCGGGAGGTACTGCTGTAGACTGACAACGCGAGGATTCAGCAAAAATGAAGATTTTCGTTGAGGGTTTTTGCGTAGAGGCCGATTCGGGGAAAACTTACACGCTATTACAATCAAAATGACAAATAACGAAATTTTTAATTTGAACAATCAACAACTGTTTGAGTTAATTCTCTATCGAGCCAAGGACAGCATATCCACCGAATTGGATGGCGAAACGGTAATTTTGGATATTGCCTCCGGAATTTACAGCGGTCTGGATACTATTGGTACTTTTATCTGGAACCAATTGGAGCAACCTGCAACTATTGCCGCCCTTCGCGATGCTATTCTTGAAAGGTATGATGTGGCAAGAGAGCAATGTGTTGCTGATCTCCTTGCATTTCTCAAAGATCTGGCTGATAATGGATTGATACTTATTAAAAATGAGTAATTTACTGAAGTTCATCAATCTACCTCCTAGAGAAAAGACCCTGTTCTTTCAAGCAGTATATTACCTCCTTGTTTTTCGCATCAGATTAGCACTTACACCACCGAAAATTCTATTTGCAGAAGTTGCAAAAACATCTGGTGCTGTTGTAGCGCATCAACCATGCTGTGTACCTCCCGTTAGAATTGCGAGAATCATAAATCAGGTGAGCCGCTTTGTGCCATATTCAACGTGTTTATCGAAAGCCTTGGCTGGTTCTGTGCTCTTTGCCAGGAATGATTGCGCAGCTGATCTGCATATCGGCGTGTTAATTAATGATAATCGACAATTGGAGGCGCATGCCTGGTTAAGTTATGATGGAAAAATTGTTATCGGCAATATGCCGGATTTGGGATTATACCAGGAACTTCCATTGAAATCTAAAGAAGATACCCTATGAGTGGGATTGCCGGTATTTTCTATCGCAACAATAAACCTGTACAATTGGAACAGCTCCAGGCAATGGGTACCGCCCTTGCCCATCGTGGGCCCGATGGAATTAATTATTATTGCAAAGATTCTGTCGGGTTTGTCCATTGCATGTTGCATGATACGCCTGAATCGCTCTTTGAAACGCTCCCCAATAAAACAGAAGATGAGAAATTTGTATTAACCTTCCATGGAAGGATTGATAATCGGCAGGAGCTTTATGATAAAATAGGGTGGGTCAAACCACTTTCGGCTGTAACAGACAGTGATTTGGTTCTGGCTTCATATCGGAAATGGCGAAAAGAATGTGATGATTATTTATTGGGTGATTTCGCCTTTGCTGTTTGGGATCAGGCCAATAAGAAGTTGTTCTGCAGCCGAGACCATATGGGGGTAAAGTCTTTCTATTATTATTTGTCGGAGACTCTTTTTGTTTTTGCTTCGGAGATCAAAGGAATTTTCGTTTTGTCAGAGGTTATTCGAGTTTTAAACGATGAAAGGATTGCAGATTATTTAACAAGCATAATCCTTGACAACGAATCAACATTCTATAAAAACATATTTCGCCTTCCACCTGGACATTACCTGGAAATCAGTTCCGGAAAAACTATAAAAAGACGATACCATCAGTTTTGTCCTGCTACACTTAACTGTAAAAATGAAGGCGAATATGAGGAGCAGTTTCGGGAAATATTTATTGATGCAGTTCGGGTTCGTCTTCGATCAGATTTTCCTGTTGGGTCGCTTCTTAGCGGTGGATTGGATTCGACGTCAATCGTTTGTACTGCAGCTGGACTGCTGGGGAAAGAAATCTGCGGGAAGCTGCATACCTTTTCGGGGATATTTAATAAGATTTCCAGTTGTGATGAAAGGGAATATTTTTCCTCTGTTATAGAACGTTATGGGGTGACATCTCATGTTATCCCTGTTGATGAAATCCATCCGGCAGTTGCATATGAAAAACTTATATATGATGAAGACGAGCCTTTTATGGCACCCCATATATTCATGAATATGGGCTTGTTGCCATTAGTACGAAAGGCCGGAGTCAGAGTTCTTCTAGATGGCCATGATGGGGATGCGGCAGTTTCCTATGGCTACAGCCTATTGGCGGAGCTGGCTTTTTCCGGAAAAATATTTCGACTCGCCCAACATTATAAAAAGATAGGGGGAAAGTCATATAAATCGTTAGGAAGAAGAATTATGTTGCTGTATTGGTATATTTTTTGCAATACAGTTCCTGTGTTTTTGCCATTTTCACCTCGCAGGAAAGAGATAGAGAATTCCGTCCGAAAATTGAACCCGGAGTTTTTGAATAGGACAAGAGCAAGGGAGCGTTTACTTGCTGCAACGAAAACATTACCGAAATTTGGCCAACGGGAAGACATATATCATTTAAAAAATATTACCCAACCGCTTCATCCGCTGACGTTGGAGCTTTTTGATCGTATTATGACCAGGGAGGGTATTGTTCCGCGATATCCATACTTTGATAAACGGGTAATTGATTTTTGTTTAGGACTACCTGCAAGTGAAAAACTGAGAGATGGATTAAACAGGAGCATTGTACGCAGGGCCTTAGGTGATCTTCTGCCGGAAAGCATAAGCGAGAGGAGAAATAAGACTGATTTTACTCCGAGCATGTTGCATGCGTTCCGAGAGATGGACGGGGGATGGCTGCCGGAGAATATTGACATCATCGTCAAAGCAAGTTATGGTATTATCGATGAAAAATTATTATTGCAGTTCTTATCGGCCTTCAAGTTTGGTGGCCAACAAGAGGGGCAACCGGAGTTAATCAACCTGATTGTAGCCACTGTATTTTCTCGATGGTGGGCAAAGCAGATCATTAGAAACTAAGAGTATAATGGGTGAATTATGCAAAAGAGACGCACTGGTATATCGGGGACGAAAGAAATAGAGAAGGCAAGTAAGTTGCTGTATCAGGCCCCTCTATTAACAGTTTTTGGGAAAGCTGAGACAATTACGAAAGCAACAAGTCTTGGGCCCAAAATGGATGGGGTTGAATGTAATGAAGGGCACAGCAACTGCTTAATGGCTTCATAATGCAGCATATTTAAAGAAATATCCTTTTCTCCATTGTATTATTATTCTGCGTATTGCCTAGGAGTGGTATCCTCAATACCCCTCCCGGGATATTTGGAGACTGACGAATGCAGGGCTGATATTAAGATAACAAGAATATTTTCTGCAAATCCGTCAGGTGGTCCGCTGAGCAAGGTTGTTGCCGAAAAGACCGCGACAGGCGGGTTTCTCTTCAAATGCCCTTACGGTGGCCTCGAATATGAGGTTCTGGGCGGTCGGGAAATAACAATAATTTTTAGAGAGAATAGCTCCGTTGAACTTGAGCGTCTTGCTCTCCATGGATTCGCGTTAGCTGCTATTTTACATCAGCGAGGATTCTTAATCCTTCATGCGAGTTCTGTCGAGATTTCCGGGAGAGCAGTTGTCTTCCTTGGGGAGAAGACCCATGGAAAATCAACTCTTGTTGCCCATCTGGTTGCCGAGGGGCATCGATTGCTCTCCGACGATGTTACAGCTCTTTTAGTCGGTTCCGACAGAATATCGGTCCTGCCAGGGATGCCTTGCATAAAGCTTTGGCCTGACTCAATGTTGTCGATAGGCTTAAACCCAGAGGATTACCCTAGGGTTTATTCTGCTGCTTCAAAGAGGAATTATTTTGTGCCTGGACGTTTTTGTAACGAAGAAAGAGAGTTGGATACGGTTTTCATGCTCAATAGTCATCAAGATCGGATTGATTTGTTCGATCTGAATGGTATTGATAAGATGCTTTGGTTGACAGGTGGCTGCTATCTCTCTCGATTTCAGGATGTGTTATCTCCGGTCGAAAGGGAGAAAATGTTTAAGGACTGTTCCTTGCTGACAAAAAAAACGAGAATAATCCGACTGGATCGACCAAGAGAATTGAAATTTCTTGGGAAAACGGGTCAGTTGGTTGAAGAATATCTCCTTAGGAGATAGGAGTATTACTTGGGTAGTTAATAAGAGAGACGTTCAAGGACGAGACTCTATAAAGAAGAACATACAAAAAACAAGGGGTGACAAATTTTTGTCACCCCTTGTTTGAATTTTCAATTCAGGAAATTCAACTGCATCTATTACTTTCGTTTTCTCGTTCTCAACCCAGCAAGTCCAGCCAACCCTGCTCCAAAAAGAAGCATAGTTGCAGGTTCAGGTACGGCATCATGTGAGTTGACGTTATCGGTGTCGGTACTAAAAGAAAATATTTCATTGCCAAACCCAAGCGATCCAGTGGAATGAGAGAATGTTAGAGTAAGAGTATGGTAAAGATCGCCCCATGGTTGAGACACCCCGTTAATTACGTTAGATCCTTCAAGAGCAACCAGGTTGCTATAATTCGCGGAAACATTAAGGGCCGAATTATTATCTTGCGATGTGACGGTTCTTCCATACAATGAGCCAGGGGTTTGAATTGTAATATCATTGATATCGAATACCGTACCGTAGCCGTTTGGATCGGTCATACCTTCAAGCACGACCGAAGTAATGTTTTTTCCTGTCAAATTGACAAGATCCCAGTGTGTAGAATAATCATAGGTATTGCCCGCCATGGGATTCGTTTTTAAAGACCAAGCGCCTTGATCTATAAAAGGATTTCCCGTAACCCCGGTACCATTACCCCAAATCAAGGTCTGAACGGTATTGTCTGAAAACTTTGCTGTTACGGACATCCCGCCCATTGTATTACCGGACGTTTGCCAGGTTGCAAGATCGTCCACCGTCCAGGTAGTCCCTGCAGTTAAAGTCGGGGCTGCGATGGTCGAGGCAGAGGAAACAACAACTGACATTATAAGAGACGCTGCTGTAACTGCAATTATCGGTAATATTTTCACAATGTACCTCCTTGAGGGCTATGCATGTTTACCAGTTGTTAGAATTTTTCTTTCAAAATACTCGATATTGAATAAACAACCAAGTCTAAAGAAAAAACTATTTTCCGTTTTTGCAATATTATGCAAATTGCGTGCCAAGAATCACAGTGTGTGGATTTTGAAAGGTCAAAAAATATCTGTCAGTCCGATGAGAGCTAAATGAAATAAAAATGAAGCATGTTTAGTGAACAACCAGGTAAAAACAACAGAAATAGTTATTTATAAACAGCTAATACCTCCCTTCTTGTCATCTTAGATTTGTTAGCACTGAGAGGAGAATATTGAGTGCATAACGGAAAAAGAAATACTGGGTCATGAAATCCGGAAAAATGAAAAATAAAATCCGTAATAGAGGAAAAAGGAGGATTAATGTTTGAAAGACCGCTGCCCGGTAAACATCATGGCCACTTGCGGTTGTTTCTCATTACAAGCCTCAACAGTTTCAAAGTCACGCATCGAACCTCCCGCCTGGAGTATTGCTGAGACACCTTGAGCAATACCCACATCAGCACCATCCCTAAAAGGGAAAAAAGCATCGGAGATCATTACCGAGCGAAGTAATCCGGCATGATCATGTTGAACTTTTTGGTCGATTGAATCTTTCTCGGCCATTTTCCTTTTGCCTTGGGCAATGGCTAGTTTAAGGTCAGCGTAGCCAATGCCATGTGCATCAAAGCATAGAATATCAGCATATTTGATGTAGGCTTTATGTACTGCTATTTCTGCAACACCGACCCGATCCTGTTCGCCAGTTCCGATACCTACTGTGCAGCCATCTTTTACATAGAGTACGGAGTTAGACGTGACGCCATGTTCAACTGCCCAGCCAAAAATCATATCATCGAGTTCACGAGCTGTCGGTTGCCGTTCGCATCGATATTCTTTGCCCTGCCATGTAGCGATAGCAGGCTTCAGGTCGGCGATACTGCAGATCGAGTTGACCGCCGACTGTTGAACAATGATACCCCCATCAATAAGACTTTTGAAATCAACAAAGCGGAATTTTTCAAAATCGCTGAGTCGGTCTATTCCGCCAATCCGGATAATGCGCAGGTTCTTAGATTTCTTTAGAATATCCAGGCTGCCGTTCTCAAATTCCGGGGCGCAGACTACCTCGAGATAATTCCTGGCAAGCAATTCCGCAGTGTCTTTATCGCAAGCTCGGTTAAGCACAACAGCCCCGCCAAAGGCGGCAATACGGTCACAACGCAGGGCGCGGTTGAAGGCGATTGCCGGCGTGTCACCGTAGGCAGCGCCGCACGGGTTATTATGTTTGAGGATAACCGCCGCCGGTTTGTTCATCAGGTATTTAATGATATTCAGCCCGTTATCGATATCGGTGAGATTGATTTTCCCAGGATGTTTGCCGACCTGGAGCATATCCTCGACGGCGATAGCGGAAACCAGGCCGTTGCCGGGCTCAATAAACCGGCAGTCGCCCAGGGTCAGATTGCCGTTGATCAGTTCATAGAGCGCTGCCTCCTGATCGGGGTTTTCGCCATAGCGTACGCCTCGTTCGTCGATGGTTCCGTCCGGGCTTTTAATTTTCCAGGTTTTCTTACGATAAACGAGTTTCTGATCTCCGAAGGAAATGGTCATATCCATCGGAAAGCTATCTCCGAGAATGGTTGAATACATCTTTTTTATATCACTCATGCTCGCACCTTTTTGTTGGCTATGGTTTGTTGGTGTATTGAGGTTGGGGGCGATTACTCCGCGACAAGGCTAACCCTTTCCTCAATCGCTGCTGAAGGGCGGTAATGTTCTGTCGGCGGCAACGTTTATTTCGGTTAGGCAACTGTAGGGGCCGATCACCGCCCGATCTCCTACCGTGCAGCTTTGTAAAATTGCCCCCTGGCCGATCCTGCTCCCCTGGCCGATTTTGCACTCTCCGGTTATCCGGACTCCGGCTTCAAGCACCGTGTCGGTGCCGATACTGGCATTCGGAGAAACAGCAACCGTTTCCGGGTTATATATCGTCACCCCTTGCAACATCAGTTCGCGGTTTCTCCGCAATTGCAATTCCCGCTGGGCCTCAGCCAATTCAATCCGTGAGTTGACTCCAAGCACCTCGGTGGGGGAGGGGACGGTGAATTTTTCGACCTTCATACCACCATCCACTGCCTGTTTGACGATATCGGTCAGATAGACCTCCTTCTGGCTGTTATTGGTGTCCACTTTCTGTAATGCCGAAAAGAGAAATTTTTTTTCGACACAATAGATACCAGCGTTTACTTCTCTTAAGAGAAGTTGTTCAGGGGATGCGTCCTTTTGCTCGACAATGCCAAGCACTTTGCCGTCAGTATCCGTAATAATCCGGCCATAGTTGGTCGGATTATCAAGAAGAGTCGTCATCAGCGTCAGCGTTGCCCGGCTTTTTATATGGGCGGAGTACATCTCGGCAAGGGTCTCCGTTCGGATAAGCGGGGTGTCGCCGCAGAGTATCATTACCATGCAGGTGTCTTCTTTTATCGCTTGTCCGGCGGCCAGGACGGCGTGACCGGTACCAAGCTGTTGATCCTGGATGACAAATTCGCAAGGAAAAGCCCGCAGAGCCTGTTCAACGGCGTGACCCTGGTGGCCGACCACGATCACAGTCCGAGTGGGATTGAGGGGGAGAACGGCGCCGACGACATGTTGCACCATGGGGGCAAAGAAAACTTCATGCAGTACCTTGGCTTTGTCCGATTTCATTCGGGTGCCTTTGCCTGCAGCGAGAATGACGATGGAAAGGGCGGGAGATGTCATTATAAGAATCTGTCTTTTCCTAAATATAAATGTGAGACGGGAGTGTCTAAAGCAGTCGTTTACCTCAGAGGTATGGCAAGAGGCCAGTTCAGCCAATGCCTACAGTATGAGTATATAAAAAAATGTTATCGGCTTTGCAAGCGACTTCAGGGAAGAAGGTGCAATGCACCGTCTTTCAGTTCATAAATTCGATCGGCAAGGGCAAGAGTTGCCGGTCGATGGGTAATGATGATAACGGTTCGGTCGCGGAGTGTCGGTAGATTGTCGCGAATAAAATTGGTTTCACCTTCCGGATCGAACATCGCCGTGGCCTCATCGAGTATCAGTATCGGCGGGTTTTTCAGAAGTGCCCGAGCAAGGGACAACCGTTGTTTCTGGCCCCCGGAAAGTTTGACACCCTGATCGCCGATAAGGGTGTCAAAGCCGGCGGGAAGGGCGGTAATAAATTCATATGCATGGGCGGCCTTTGCCGCTCTTTCAAGGTCGGCGGTTTCGGCACCGACCTTGCCAAAAAGAAGATTGTCCCGGACGGTACTATTACGCAACAGTACATTCTGCTGCACCAGACCAATCTGCGAACGGAGGCTTTCCAGGGTAACGTCACGGATATCATTCTCATCAATGCGAATGGTACCGGACAAGGGGTTGTACAAGCGAATCAACAGGTGGACAATCGTGCTTTTGCCGGCGCCGTTTTTTCCGGTTATGGCAATTGTTTCACCTGGTTGAACTACCAGGTTCAAGGAAGAGAAAAGAATGTCTCGGTCCGGATAGCCAAAAGCGACATCGGCAAAGGTGATTTTTCCCTTAATGGCTGGCAAAATCGTGCCGGACAAGAAATTTTCCTTTTGCTGCGAAAAGACTTCGCCAAGTCGGCGAGCAGCGGCGAGGGCGCGCTGAGTTTGTCCGTACGCCTCAGCCATTCCGCTTATCGGGCGCGTCAGAAGCAAACCGTAAAGCATCAGACTGACAAAGTTGCCGGTACTCATATTGCCGGCCATGAATCGATCTCCGGCAAGGAGCAGGAAGATGATGATAATGGCACTGGCAAGAAAACGGGTGATCGGGGCCAGTTGCGCTTGAGCCTTGATATATCTTTTGGTAGTTGTGAGGAGATCCTCGTTGCTGGATGCAAAACGCTGATACTCAAGGGATTCACGACTAAACGATTTGATAAGCGGTAAGGTACTGAGATTTTCTTCGGCGATCGAAAAAGTCGCACCATACTGCTGCATGAGATCTTGGCTGAGAGGACGGATCTTGCGGCCAAGTAACTTAGTGATGAGCACAAAAAGGGGAATAAGCAGTGTGCTGAGACAGGCAACCAGAGGGTTGATCAGGTACATGCAAATTATTGCCCCGATGGCGGTGACAAAAAGAGGAATGAAGCCAATCAACGTGTTGCTTACGAAGGTGCCGATTACCGTGGTATCATAGGAAAGCAGGGAAAGGATCTGGCCATGTTTACGTTCATGGAAAAACAGTAACGGTAAGGTTTGCAGGTGGGAGTACAGTTTGTTGCGAAGTTTGATGACCATCCTTTCGCCGGCAACTCCGGAAATGATACGGCTGTAATAGCTGAGAATAGCTTGAACCAGGATGAGACATAACCACGCCAGCAAGATTTGTCGGTAGTTGAGGGAAATTTTGGCAGAACCGTGGAGGAGAACTTCCGAGAATTGTCCGGCAAGCCAAGGAGAAAAGAGTGAGAAAAGATTTTCAAAAAGCATAAGGCCGATAAGGGCGGCCAAGGTTTTGGCGGAAGGAGTCGTTTCTTGGAGAAGAGGAGTAAAGGGTGAAGAGAGGCGGAAGATCTTCATTGTGAATTTCATTCCAGGAGTAGGGTGCATTTCATGTATCAGTTGTTCTGAAAATGGTGCGTAAACGCAACCTACGAAAAAAGAGTGTTATCTTGAAGGTAAACACGAATGAGAAGGGATTCATTTAAGAAAAAGATGCTCCTTACGTTACCATACTCCTAATTGAAATGCAGTAACATGTTGGATTTCTTCAGTGGTGCTCAATTTGCGTTGATTGTGATCGTTAAACGCAAGAAACCCCCGAAGAGCAACGCTCAACGGGGGTTTTTGTTTGAAGAAGGAAATCGGCGGCGACCTACTCTCCCACACAGTTACCCATGCAGTACCATCGGCGCAGAAGAGC
>Ga0118677_10000415_pt1 | contig 93331 bp, 82 predicted proteins | sample AliMusrvi5mmetaG_FD_86154 | JGI IMG/M metagenome (GOLD analysis project Ga0118677, IMG submission 86154) | reverse complement strand
CTTCATAGAAAGCGCCACGGTCACGGATGCCAAAATCCTCCGCTATGGTAATTTCAACATTGGCAATATAATTCCGGGTCCATAACGGCTCAACAATACCGTTGGAAAAACGGAAGACCATAATATTCTGTACCGGTTCCTTGCCGAGGTAGTGATCAATACGAAAAATCTGATCTTCTCTGAAAACCTCGCCGATGACGGCATTGAGTTCACGAGCTGTCTGCAGGTTTCTACCATAAGGTTTTTCAACAATGATTTTCCGCCATCCACTGCAGGACTCTTTTTTCCCTCCAAGCCCCGCTTGATTGAGGTTTCTGACAATAACCGGTGCAAGATCCGGCGGGGTTGCAAGATAAAAAAGAAGATGATCGCAAAGTCCCGCCTCAGACGAAACATTCATAACTTCTTTGTAAAGATTCTGATAACCCGCACTCTCCGTAAAATCGAGGTTGACATAGTACAGTCCGGAGCAGAACATTTTAAAACGCGCTTCATCGAAAATAGTATCCGTAGAGAGTGTCAAGAGTTTTTCAAATACTTGAGCGCGGAACTCCTCATGGGTAAGAACGGCCCGTCCGACACCGATAATCCGGTATTGAACAGGTAAATGTCCCCATTGGGTAAGCTCATAAAGTGAGGGATAGAGCTTACGGGCAGCCAGATCGCTGTTTGCTCCAAAAATGACGACGGTGAAATTATCCGATGTTTCATGCATTATTCTGTCCGATTATTGTTTTTCGGTAAAGGGGTGTCCCCCGAACTCGTAGCGCAATGCTGCAACAACCTTATCAGATAAATTGTCTTCGGAACGTGAACGATACCGACTGAAAAGAGAGGCCGCAATGACAGGAATTGATACCTCATGTTCAAGAGCAGCCTCAACCGTCCAGCGACCTTCTCCTGAATCGGCAATACGTCCGCTGAGATACTCAAGCTTTGGATCTTTATGAAAGGCACGAACCACAAGATCCATCAACCAGCCCCGAATAACTGAACCATGAGCCCACACCCGAGATACCTCTTCAAGATTGAACTCATGACCACTGGAGGCAAGCAGATCAAATCCTTCGCCGATGGCCTGCATCATACCGTATTCAACTCCGTTATGAACCATTTTAGCAAAGTGACCGGATCCTGATGTTCCCATGTAGCCATAACCGTTGTCCACACACAGATCTTTAAGCAATGGTTCGATAACGTCATAAGCACTTTTTTCACCACCTACCATAATACAGGCGCCTTGCCTGGCTCCTTCAAGGCCTCCGCTTGTTCCTGCATCAAGAAAAGAGATCCCCTTTTCACTGAGGCTTGCCGCCCTTCTTTCTGAATCGATATAGTGTGAATTTCCCCCGTCGACAATAATATCACCTTGCTGCAACAGCGGAACAAGCGTTTCGAGTGTCGTATCAACCGGTGCACCGGCGGGCACCATCAGCCATATAAGCCGGGGAGATGGCAGTGTGCCGGCAAGTTCCTGCAGGGAGGCTGAAGCAACACCCCCTTTTTCAGCCATAGAAGTAACGGCATGTTCAGAAAGATCGAAAACAACCAGATCGTGGCCGCATTCAAGAAGATGCTGAGCCATGTTGAACCCCATTTTTCCAAGACCTACAAATCCTATCTTCATGATGTACTGTCAGTATTATTAGAGGAAAGACGATCATCGCCTTATTTTCTTGATCATGCAAGACAACCACTTGCAACATTAACCATATTCTGGTATCGTTCGATCACGACACTGTTGATAGACGACCATGACTTCATCTCTGCAAAAGCGAGCCCATGAGTTTTCAGTTCCCGGCACTTGACTGAATTTTCAAACAATTCAACACATTTATCAAAAAAATCATCAACATCTCCTGATCGGGCAACAACTCCACCTCCAGATCGCTCAACAATATCCCTACAACCTCCTTCATCCGAAACCACCACAGGAAGACCCGATGCAAGAGCTTCAAGCACAACATTGCAAAATGCCTCTGTTATTGATGGAAAAAGAAAAATATCTCCACTTGCATAAGCGGCTGACAATTCAACTCCAGTAAGGTAGCCGGGAAATACCGCATCCGGCATTCTTCGCTTCATTTCCGCCTCCCTTGGTCCGGAACCGATCATAACAAATCGTACTCTGTCAGCATAGCCCATCTCCATAAAACGCTCGTAAACTTTTATGACAACCTCAATATCCTTGTAAAGCACAAAGCGTCCGGTATAGATAAACACTTTTCTGCCATCAGCATTCCATGCTGTACGAAGTTTTTGAGATCGCCGAGTTGGATCAAAAAGCTCCTTGTCGACCCCTCTCGACCAGATTTCAACATTTCTTATGTTCTGATCTTCAAGTTTCAGACGAACACTCTCATTAGGGGCAAAAACAATATCGCAGCAGTTATAAAACCAGGTAAGATATTTCCACAAAGACCTCTCAGCAAACTTGAGTCGGTAATACTTAAGGTAGGAGGGGAAATCCGTATGAAATGCGGAGGCTAGGGGAAGAGACTTGTGCTTTGCATAGTGGAGAAATTTTTTCCCAACAATATCAGGTGTTGAAATATGCACAATATCGGGGGCAAAGGCATCAAGCTGCCGCCCGGTTTCGGGTCGGAAAAAACCAAGCTTGTAATCAGGATACTGCGGTATCGGCACCGCGGGCATAGTATGAACCGTTAAACCGTCGTGATTATCCTTTGATGAAACATCAGGGGACCATACCGTCACCTGATGACCGTTTTTTCTGAATGAAGAAACCAGCTGAGAGATGGATTTTACTGCGCCGTCCTTATCTTTGACATAGGTCCCCGTGTATAAGGCAATCTTCATAAAAAGAGGAACATTTCCCCGTAAAAATCCATCATGACTGCCGAATTCAATTCACTGCCAAAGAGAGCTTGGCAACTTTGGGATGAACCAGTTTTTTATAATCCTCATAGGAAAGGCGCAGCAACTCATTATGTGCTCCGGCATTGAATGCTATTTCATCGTCAGCTTCGAGTTCTTCCGATACATAAACATCCATACCAAAAAGGTTACCAAACGGTGGCATGGCACCTATCTCACATTCAGGAAACAATCCTGCAAATTCTTTCTCTCCGGCAAGTTCAACGTCTCTTGTTTTTGTCAATTCACGTAACAGCTCAAAATCAAGTTGACGTGAAGCAGGCAAGATCACCATGGCCATTTTGCCGGCAATATTAACCATGACTGTTTTAGCAAGTTCTTTTCCGGGAACATGAGCAGCTGCAGCTATTTCCTGCGCGGTATAGGCAGCAGAATGACTGACGATAAAATACCTGACTGCATGGCTGTCAAGAAACTCCCTTAATCGACGAATAGGCATTGCAACCTCCATTTAGTTAAAACATTTCATTACAAAATGCAGGATATCACTCTGTGCCGCTATCAGAAACTCACGATAAAACCTTCTTTTTAATACGTTAAATTACAAATTCCGAAAACAATAGCCAATGATTTTCTGTTTTAAACATTTCTCTTTTCCCTTTCCACCCATAATTTCAGCACAGGAAGAGCCGCGAGATAGCCTGCATCCAAAATATCCGGCACCTGGTCAAAATCGATCAGATTAAATTGAGAGAGATCCGGCGAAATACATAAATCCACAGAGGATATCTGGATAGCTGTCGTATTGGTAATGGTACTGTAGAAGGCGTTCAACAGAAGTCCGATAATATTGTCAGGTTTCTTGAACGCATGGTGCGCAAGAAGATCAACACAAATCACCGATTCAGCTCCGCTCTCGATTAACGGTGAGACCGGAACATTTTCCATCAGCATTCCATCAACAAGCAGTGACCCTAAGTAGTCTACAGGCCGGAAAATACCGGGAATACAGCTGCTTGCCATGACGGCTTGGGCAACATCTCCTTCGGTAAAAACAACTTTTTTTCCTGTTCCGATATTCGTAGCAACCATTGAAAGAGGTATTGATGCATCTTCGATATTTTTATGGCCAAGCAGTTCGGTAACAATATCTCCAAATTTTTTATTGGACAAAAGACCATACTGAGATAGCACGAGGCCTGACAAATCAAGCCAATCGAGATCGAAAGCAATATCGCGTATCTCCTGCCAGCTTTTTCCGAAGGCGTAAAGGGCGGCAATAAAAGCCCCAATGCTGGTACCACTGACCATTGAAACAGAAATATGCAATTCACTCAATGCCCTGATCACTCCTACATGGGCCGCGCCAAGTACTGCTCCTCCCCCAAACGCAAGACCTGTTTTTTTCATACAAATAGTGAAAAAAATTAATGGAAAAAGGTGACGAGGCGCTTGAGAAAGTAAAACTTTCTGCTGCCGTAAGGGGGATAACGCAGATCAGGATCGGGATAAAGCGATCGTTTTAAAACACTTCTCTGAAAGGAAAAGGTATCAAAACCAGCTCTGCCATGATAAGCGCCGAATCCGCTGCTTCCGATTCCACCGAAAGGAAGCCGGTGAACAGATGCCTGGAAAAGCAGGTCGTTGATACATACTCCTCCGGATCGGGATTGACGCACGACTCTCTCCTGTACTGTCAGATCCGAAGAAAAAAGATAGATCGCAAGGGGTTTGCTTCCTCTACCGATACCTTCAAGCGCTTCCCCAAGATCTCTATAGGAAATAACCGGCAGCAAAGGGCCGAAAATCTCAGACTGCATAACCTCAGCTTCCAGAGTCACTCCTTGAAGAATTGTCGGCGCGATATAATAGTCATGCGGCTCGGTTATACATTCTCTCGACGGAGAAGAACGGGAAAGAAGTTTTTCAAGCCGATGAAAATGATATTTATTGACTATGCGGGGATAATCCGGACTTACCCTTGGGTCGTCACCGTAAAAATCGGCGATAGCATCCTGGATAGAAAGGAGCAGTTCACCCTCAACATTCTTGTGCACCATAACATAATCTGGAGCTATGCAGGTCTGCCCTGCATTTAAAAACTTGGCCCATACAATCCGGCGAGCTGCCACCGTGAGATCAACATTCTCGTCGACAATACAGGGACATTTTCCGCCAAGTTCGAGAGTCAATGGTGTCAGATGCCTTGCTGCGGCATGCATGACCTCACGACCGATCGACTGGCTTCCTGTAAAAAACAGATAGTCAAACCGATTTTCAAGCAGTGCCTTCGTTTCTTCAACTCCTCCCTCAAAGACGCTTATCGCGTTTCGGTCAAGATAGTGACCCAGCCCTTGGGCTATGACTTTTGCTGTGTGGGGAGCATGTTCCGATGGTTTGACTACAGCACAGTTACCTGCCGCGATTGCACTGATGAGCGGTGCAAGACAAAGGTTCAGGGGATAATTCCATGCGCCTATGATCAGTACAACACCATACGGTTCAGAAGTGTATGAACCCTTTGCCGGCTGATAGATCAGAGGAATGGAAACCTGATGGGGTTTCATCCACGATTTAAGATGTTTCAGGACGAAGTGGATCTCTCCGCGAAGATATCCTGTTTCAGTTAAAAAAGTCTCCGCCGGAGACTTCCTGAAATCTTCATACACTGCACCTGCAATATCCTGCTCGCGCTCGATAAGAAATGCCTCAAGTGCAAGCAGCTGCGCACACCTCCATGAAAAATCGCGGGTTATGCCTCGCTCAAAGGTCTCTCGCAAAACCGCTAACTCAGGAAAGTCCTGATCTTTCTGCATAAGAGGATGTAATGAAATGTCAGGCATGATTACCTGATGCAATGTAACGAAAAACCTCGTGCATCGCCTGCTTTTTGCCGAACACGATCAGTTCAGTACATTGCTTAAGAGTACAACCTTATTAAAACCTTATCCCCATACAAATGGAATGGCTCATGCTGCCGGAAACCTGGATCGCCCTTGCAACGTTAACGGCGCTCGAAATTGTTCTCGGCATCGACAACATTATCTTTCTTTCGATTATTGTAGGACGGCTGCCAAAAAAGCAGCAACAGAAAGGCCGGATTATTGGCTTAGGACTCGCCATGATGACCAGAATCGCGCTTCTGCTCTCGATAACCTGGGTTATGGGACTTACAGCTACTCTGTTTACCATGTTCAGTCATCCTATTTCTGGCCGCGACCTGATCCTGATTTCAGGAGGGCTTTTTTTGATTGCAAAAAGCACCCAGGAAATCCATCAGAGTCTTGAAGGAACAGAACAGACAATGAAAAGCGGCTCAGCCGGCAATTTTGCCTTCACTATGCTGCAGATTGCCGTACTTGATATTGTTTTTTCACTTGACTCGGTCATTACTGCTGTCGGACTTGCTAACAGAGTCGAGGTGATGATCTTCGCCATTGTCATTGCAATCTTCGTCATGATGCTTGCGTCCAAAACCATCAGTGATTTTGTTGATGAGCACCCGACCATTAAAATGCTTGCCTTGAGTTTTCTTATTCTTGTCGGGGTTACCCTGTTTGCCGAAAGTGCAGGTTATGAAATACCAAGGGGGTACATTTATTTTGCCATGGCATTTTCCGTGTCGGTTGAAGTACTGAATATCCGTATGCGTGCAAAAACAGCTAACCCGCTGCATCTTCATAACACCCTGCCTGTCGATGAAGATAACATCTGAGACATGACATCATTTCAGGTCAACACCAGACGCTCCATAAGAATGGCCGCTGATACGGAGGCATTCAATGATTCAACGCTGACTTTTTTTCCTCCATGCGGTATCCTGACAAGCTGGTCGGTAAGCGCTCTAACGGGTTTACTGACGCCGTTCGCTTCGTTACCGATCACCAGTACCTGCTTTTCGGGCCATGCACTGAATTCCCTGAAATCTTTTCCATCAAGCGATGCCGAAAGAATGGAATAGCCGATTTTCTGAAGTCTCAGAAGTTCCTGATCAAGGTGCTCCACACCGTAATGGTGCAGTCCATAAATGCTCCCTGCGCAGGAGCGAACTGCTTTTGGATTGTACCTGTCGGCTGTTCCTGCGCTGCAGATCATTGACTCGGCACCGAACCATACCGCGGTTCTGAGTATCGTTCCCACATTGCCTGGATCCTGGACATCATCAAGCGCAACAAGAAATGATTTTGCCGGCATGTCGCTACCGGTTTCAGCGGCATGCTCTGTTCGTCTCTGCTGACGGAAAACTCCAAAAATCCCTTGCGGGGTCGAAGTGCCGGAAAGCTGAGCGCACTCCCTGTCGCTTATAGAAAAGAGTTTTTCCTTATACTTTGCGACAAAACCATCACTCTCCGTCTCGCCAACCCTGAAAAGCAGCGCCACAAGCATCTCCTCATCGGGCAGGTTCTGGCAGAGTTCCCGGACTGTGCGGAGACCTTCTGCCATAAAAAGACTTTCTGCATCCCTGAATTTTTTCTGATGCAGTTTTATATACTGTTTGATCTTTGCCTTGCTTAACACAGGTATTTCAAGCGAGCTCATGAATGCGCTCCCGGTTTATTGAGCTTTGAAAACACCGCTTTCGGATCATGAGAAAAATCCGCTGGCATAGCACCGGTTCCCTTAGAAAGCGCAGCACTGTCAAGCTCAACGGAGAAACCACTGTCCGCACTCTCCGACTCCTCATCTGCGACATTCATACATCGCCGGATATAGTCATCGAAACTCTCCCTATCCATGGAATGTCCCTCAAGGACACACGGCTGTTTCCCGTCACTTTCGACTGCTTTTGAGTTACCAGTGGTCATGAGGGTAATTTTAAGGATTACCTCCTCGCGGGAAACATCACCAAAACCGACTTTTTTCACAAGCCGGTCGAAAGAGGCTTCATCAATTTTTTCGATCATCTGGAGCAACCCCCCAAGCCCACCATACATCTCGGCATGAACCCTGATGGCCTCTTCAATTGATGCCGTGACTGGCAATACCGGTTCTTCTCTGCCTGCAGAGTGCTCTAAGGAGGGCTTCTGAGAACTCCATTGAGTACGATTCACAGCCTTTCCGCCAAGAAACTCCTCATCAACACCATATTCCTTGAGGCGCTCCTGCATAATATCGGTTTTCTTCTCTTTTGCGCGCCGCATCGACACTGAGTCAATATCGCTACGTTCCGTCAAAAGAAGCCTTACGACAAAAAGAATTCCTGCAAGAGCGGCTCCAATGATAAAGCAGAGAAGAATCAGCTCAAGCTTAAGACCAAGCAGTGTCACGACCAGCACTTCAGCTGCTATAAGCCCGCTCAAAAGAACCAGCAGAAGTTTCAGAAAAAAACGTTCATTCATAAATTCGGATTTCGCTCAAGATTAATGTCGATTAAACATTTTCACAATCTTTCTGATCGGCTGGATTTTTTAATACCCCCTTATAATGTGCCACTATTATTCAATTATCGTACAAAAATGTGCCATTTTAATGCAAAAACTGAATAATAATGGATGATTAGAGCACTGAGGAGTAAATCCGGTGGAACGACTTGCTATATTTCGCGTTTATAAACATCCCGGCAGTGACTTATACTCAAAAGGCAAATCTCTGTCTCCTGGTGCAAACCGACTTTTGAGGAGAGGATGCGATTCAGGATCATTGACAACACACGAACCAAACGGCGCAACGGTTGAGTTACGAGGAAAAGCTCACCAAAGGAAATACTAATTAATGGATATACAGGAACACTTTGTTGAACTGATTGCACCTGCCGGTGATATGACCTCTTTGCAAACCGCACTGAATGCGGGGGCGGATGCCGTTTATTTTGGAGCCGAGGGGTATAATATGCGCGCTGGAAGCAGCAACTTTATCATTGCGGATTTCCCAGTCCTGAAATCGCTCTGCACTGAGTTCAACGCCAAAAGCTACCTTGCGCTGAACACCATTGTCTATGATGGTGAACTGAAAAAAATGACGCAGACCGTTGCCGCAGCCCAGAAAGCAGGATTCGATGCTGTGATATGCTCGGACATGGCGGTCGTTGAAGCCTGCCGTAAAGCTGGTATGCCGTTTCATATTTCAACACAGGCTTCGGTCAGCAACTACAGTTCAGTCAAGTTCTTTGCCAATCTCGGGGCAAAAATGATTGTGCTGGCCCGGGAACTCTCCCTTGAACAGGTTCGCCATATTACCGGAAAAATAAAAGCTGACGGGCTTGACGTGCGCATTGAATGCTTTGTTCATGGGGCGATGTGCGTCGCTGTTTCGGGGCGATGCTTCATGTCGCAGGATGTTTTCGGACGTTCGGCAAACCGCGGGCAGTGCGTTCAGCCCTGTCGCCGGCAATATATCATTACCGATCCGGAGGAGAACGAGGAGCTTGAGATCGGTAATGATTATGTAATGAGTCCGAAAGACCTCTGCACTATTGAATTTCTTGACGTTCTCATTGATGCAGGAATCAGTGGCTTCAAGATTGAAGGAAGAAGCCGCAGCCCTGAATATGTCAATACCGTCACGGCGGCTTATCGCACAGCTATCGACTTCTGTCAAGGGCATCGTCAAGATCCGGGATTCCGGACACAGTACAATACACTGACCAATAGACTTAAAAAAGAGCTTGTCCTTGTCTATAACCGTGGATTTTCTGAAGGATTTTATTTCGGAAAACCTCTTGAAGCCTGGACAAGGGAGTATGGGTCAATGGCAGAAGAAAAGAAAATCTTTATCGGAGACGTCAAGAAATATTACCCGAAAGCAGAGGTTGCTGAAATCCTTATCTGTGCACGAGGTCTCAAAAGCGGCGACAAGCTCTCTATTCTGGGAGCTAAAACAGGAGTTTTCACCGTGATTGCTGAGGATTTTTATGCAAACGATCTGCCTGCCAATACTGCTGTTAAAGGTGATAACGTCACCATCAAGTGTACAAAGGTCAGAAAAAACGACAAGGTTTATGTGCTTGAAAAAAGGGTATGAAAAGAAACGGATAAACAAAATACTCCTTTTTCTTCCATAATGGTTTTGTGTACCTTTCAGGGAAAGGAGTGTGGTGCGATGATATACAAAGTCATTACAAAAGCTGAGTTCAAAAGATTTATTGGTTCGCTTGTGCGGGATAACAGCTCTTTCGGGCCGCGCCAGGTTGGCTCTGACTGCAAAGGAAATGCAGTCTACCAGTTTCTGCCGGTAACATCGCTTGAGGATATTGCTTTCGACTACAGCGCGACGGCATCATCGGCCAAACATTTTTTTCTTCCTTTCCGCGAGGAGTTGTCGCGTTTTGTCTTTCACGATGAAGATTGGGAGCAGCAGATATCATACGATTCAAGCCCAATTGTTCTTATAGGCCTGAGGCCATGTGATATCAGCGCACTGAACATTCTTGACGATGTTCTGCTCAACGGTCACTTCCCTTCCCCATATTATCTCGCAAAACGCAAGAACACCTTTGTCGTAGGCATGGATCATCTCCCGCTGCCCGACTGTTTCTGCAAGTCCATGAACCATCATATCGTCTCAACCGGGTTCAATCTTTTCTGTTCTGATATCGGCGAAGAGTACTACCTCTCGATCAACTCATCGAAAGCTTTCAATTTTCTCAAGGAGTTTGATACCCGAGATCCCCTTGACGAAGACAACTGGAAACTCGTTGAACGGCGAAAACTTATCTCAAACAGTTTTGTTGCTGAAATTGACGTCACCGGTCTTCCGAGCATTCTTGATATTGAATTTGACTCACCCGTCTGGGAAAAATGGGGCAACAAATGCCTTAACTGCGGGAGCTGCGCAATGGTTTGTCCAACATGCTACTGTTACTCAGTTGAGGAGTCGTTTGAAACAAATCTGAAAAGCGCTGTCCGCCAGAAAAGACTTTACTCGTGCAACCTTGTTGATTTTGCTGAAGTTGCCGGAGGACACAATTTCCGTCCAAAAAACGGCGACCGCCTTAAGTACCGTTATTACCATCAGCACAGAGGATTTGCCGAAAATGCCAACCAGCAGATCTGTGTGGGCTGCAACCGATGCGGAAGGGCATGCCTTTCCGGGATAAATCCAAAAGATGTGATTAACGATCTGCGAATGGATGGTGGGAGAGGTCTGGTTGCAGCAAATGGAAGCGCTCTTTGGCGCAAACAGCTGCTGCAACTTAACCCGTGATTTATTGTTAATCTGCGATACAACGAACAGATAAGCCATCTACTTTTTCTTCACTGCTGTGGACAACAGTTGGCAAGTGATGGTTTATCACTCTGTACCATGCGGTTGTGATTGAGTATTCCGAATTGGACCAGAAATAGGCACTTTCTCCTATAAAGTTGAAATTTCCATCTATTCCTCTCATGCCACTTGGCACCGCGCCAAAATTACTGCTATTATCCCCTCCAACATTTGGACTTTGCCATTGTGATACTCCGTTGAATTTCATTTTTCCACCAGCAATTGTTTCTCCACCCAACGTATTTATTACTGTTGTCCATTCTTTATCGGTCGGGATATGCCAGCCTAACGGAGCAAGACCGCGGGGATCATGAACAGCATACCAGTTGTACAATTTACCATATTTTATTCCATGAACCGGATCATTATTATAATAACACCAGACTCCCTCTCCATTAGCGCCAGCATCATTCCACTCTTCATTTGTTTTTGCCTGGCGGATAAGATCTCCATTTCGGTATTTGGTGACATTAAGGTTTTCCTGCATCCAAACCTGGCTGCCAATGGTTACAGTTTTATGAGTGTTTCTTTCTATATCTTCAACTTTTTCGGCTTGGATATTAGACAGAGAAGTCATCAGTGATAGTACAAGTATCAGTAATCCATACAATACATTGTGATTGTGCTTCATAGATTGATTTTTTGCTTCTCGTTGAGGCTTCATAGCAGTAATATTTTGATTAATGTTGTGATTTCGGTCTTTCTTGAAATATTTCTTTCTACAAGAAAGATATTACAGAGAACCTTAAAGAATTATGAAGGCATGCTTAAAAAACCACTAAAATTATCAATTTGATCTTGCCTTGAAGTAACAACGGAATCTTTTCCGGCTCTTGGAGGAGTAGGGAACAATAATATTTTTATAAGAAGTTTCTTTTAAAGAAGGCAAACTTTACCTGCAGGCTGAAAAGAGTTATCCTTTCAAGAGAGCTTTAGTTTTTTTGGGGTTCTGAAATCACCCCAACCTACATATAAGCAACTCTATGTATTGCTGTGTACTATGTTTTTCGATTTTTTTTACTATAAAATATATCAGCTCATTTCCGTTATTTATGAGATAAAATACTTTTAATATAGCGCACAGAGATAACGTTTTGATAATTAATTTTTTTTATACATCCCATTTGAATAAATAGAGTTGCCGTATAATCATCCGTATAATTATTACAAGAAGAAGAGCATAATCATAACAGATTCAGAATGGAGAAAGAGTTATGCCTGACAAACGTTTCGTCATCCGCCGGCAGGAGATAAACCGGGAAGATTTTACCTCATCAATTCCTGATTTCAATCGCCGTTCGGAGATCATGAAAACCGACACGGGGTATAAATGTACTATCACCAATATTGTCCGTCTCACGGAACAGGAAAAACTTTTTCAGCTCCGCATTCTCGACAATCGGGCACGGGATATTTTCAGGTTCAAGCCCGGTCAGTTTCTCATGCTTGAACTTCCAGGTTACGGGGAGGTTCCGATCTCAATTTCAAGCTCAAACAGCAACCATGAGTTTCTGGAACTCTGTATCCGAAAAGCGGGTCATGTCACTTCCGCACTTTTCAATGTGGGTGAGGGAGCGCATGTTGCCATTAGAGGGCCATTCGGATCAGCATTTCCCATGGATGAAATGTCAGGAAACAATATTCTTCTTATTGCGGGAGGTCTCGGCTTTGCTCCGCTGCGCGCTCCGCTATACTGGATTAACGAGCATCGGCAGAGGTTCCTGAACGTTCATGTGCTTTACGGTGTAAAAGAGCCTTCGCAGTTGCTTTTCGCCTATCAATTCGACGAATGGGAGTTGATCAACCATATCACTCTGCATACTATTGTCGAACACCCTTCTGCAGAGTGGAAAGGAAAAAGCGGAATAATCACCGATCTCTTCACTGATATTTCCATTGATCCTGAAAATACCTATGCTGTTGTCTGCGGACCACCGGTCATGTTTAAATTTGTCTGCCGCTATCTGGACAAGATCGGGATTCCCATGAATCGTATGTTCGTCTCTCTGGAGCGAAGGATGCACTGCGGGATGGGAAAATGCTGCCGCTGCATGGTTGGATCAACCTTTACCTGTGTTACCGGCCCGGTCTTCGATTACTGGTCGGTCATGAATCTCAAGGAAGCCATATAGATTAATCAGTATGAAGTACCAAGGTTTTAGTTTTAACAAGCTGAAAATCGCGTCTTTCGACTTTACCTGCTGCGAAGGATGTCAATTGCAGCTTGCCAACAGGGAATCAAGCCTTACGGACTTTTTTGAGCTGCTCGATATCAGAAATTTCAGGGAGATATCTTCTGAACAGCACAACGATTACGATATTGCACTTATAGAGGGAAGCGTCAGCCGGCAAGATGAGGTGGAGCGGCTTGAGGCAATACGACGTCAGGCAACAACCCTTGTGGCATTCGGGACCTGCGCATGTTTTGGTGGCGTCAACAGCCTGAAAAACAAATTTCCACTCAAGGAATCGGTAACTGAAGTCTATCCGTGCATGTTGATTGAAACCAGCCCGATAAGAAAGATCAGCGAGATTGTCAAGGTTGACCTCTTCATTCCTGGTTGTCCTGTCAACAAAGAAGAGGTGGAGCGCATTGTGGTAAGCCTGGTTACCGGCTCGCTGGTATTCCTCCCGAAATATCCTGTATGCGTTGAATGCAAGGCTCAGATCAACACCTGCCTGTTTGAGCTTGGCGAAATCTGTCTTGGCCCGATCACCCGTGCCGGGTGCAATTCGGTATGCACAACAGGAAAAACTCCCTGTCTTGGATGCCGCGGCCCGGCAGAGGAGATCAATATGGCGGCCTTCCTTGCACTGGTAACAGAGAGAGGGCTCAGCCAGGACGACCTGCGAGAAAAAATGGCTTTTTATAACGCATTCGAAGGATTCACCAATTATGAAGCGTGACTTTACCATAGCTATCCATCACTTGCCGAGAGTTGAAGGGCACGCAGACATCACCATCACCGTCAAGAATGGCAAGCTGCTGGATGCCCGATGGGCTGTTGTTGAAACACCGAGGTTTTTTGAGGTGATGGTGAAAGGTATGAGTGCCGAGAGAGTTCCTTTTTTAACATCGAGAATCTGTGGAATCTGCTCCATCAGTCACGCCCTTGCCAGTATCAGAGCACTGGAAAGGGCAATGAACATTGATCCCCCTGATGCCGCAGAAAAAATAAGGCTCCTTGCCATGCACGGCGAAACCCTTCAAAGCCATGCACTTCATCTCTTTTTTCTTATTGCTCCGGATTTTGCCGCTGCAGCAAGCATCCTGCCTCTCATCAACTCCCACCCTGATGTTATCAAGGCGGGACTGCTGCTCAAGGAACTCGGCAACGAGATCAGCACAGTCACAACTGGACGCTGCACCCACCCTGTCAGTCTTGTGGTCGGAGGGCTCAGCAAGGCACCCGACCAACAGCAACTCATAAAACTTCGCGACATGATCCGGGAGAGGAAACCGGCACTTGAGACGGCATATTCTTTTTTCCGGACAATTGCCATTCCTGATTTTAAACGAGAAACTGAATTTATCTCTCTCTCTAATGGATCGAGCTATCCATCAATCGGCGGTCGCCTCGTCTCGACAGACGGTGTTAACCGTGATGAGAATGAGTATCTCGCCATGACCAACGAGTACACCAGGGATTATTCCACCTCAAAATACACCAGACTAAGCCGTGCATCATCAGTTGCCGGTGCATTGGCACGATTCAACAACAACTATCAGCTGCTTCATCCGAAAGCGAAAGAGGCGGCTGCAAGCTTCGGCCTCCAGCCGGTCTGTCACAACCCGTTCATGAACAACATTGCCCAGCTTATTGAGTGTGTTCATATTCTTGAGGATGCCGAAGAGCTGATCAATACCCTGCTTGACATGGAGATCGGCGAGATAAAACGCCCTTACACCCCGAAAGCCGGTTCAGCAACCGGCGCAGTTGAAGCACCACGAGGAATTCTCTATCATCATCTGGAAACCAATGCTGAGGGAAAAGTGGTTCATGCGGACTGTATCATTCCGACAACACAGAATAACGCTAACATCCATGATGATCTACGGGAGCTGGCTGAACAAGCTTTAAAGGAAGGGAAAAACGACAGGGAGATCGAAAAGCTCTGCGAAATGCTGGTGAGATCCTACGACCCCTGTATTTCATGCTCGGTGCACTGAGGAAAACGGGATAAAAGCAGGAAAGCGGGAGTGCTTTCCTGCCTCTCAACTCAGAGAATCTCGACAAGCTCAATCTCGAACGTCAGATCCTGGCCGGCAAGCGGATGATTGGCATCAAGCGTTACTGCTGTATCACTCATATCGACAACCATCACAATAGCCTGCTGGTCATCGGCAAGACCCACCTGAAGCTGTTGACCGATTTCAAGTTCCATATCAGCAGGAAACCGCTCCCTGTCTACGTCTGTTACCAACTCTGCGCTATGAATACCATAAGCCTCTTCGGCTGGAATAACGGAAACCTTGATTTCACCAAGGGCCATATCAAGTACGGCAACATCAAACCCCGGTATAACCTGCCCGTCCCCTATCGTAAACTCCAACGGCTCACGGTCAGCCGATGTATCGAATACTGTACCATCGTCAAGCGTTCCGGTATAATGAACTTTTACTGTATCCCCTTTTTTGGCTTGAGCCATGCTTGCCTCCCTGTTTTTCTGATCAAAACTATTACATACTACAACCCTGATCACTATAGACTCCCGCCATCAACAGGAACCGGTAATAATCAGAATAAGCAGCGAAGCTATGGAAAAAACAAGAAAAAACACATTTTTTTATACTTTATCAGCGACTCTGATCTGTTCCATTTCCATGGTAACTTTCGGCATCCATCCGGGATAATTGTTCCTTATGAACTCAATCAACTGCTCACGCACCAGACAACGCAACTCCCAGAGTTCCGAGGAGTTCGCCGCACTGACAAGCGCACGCATTTCTACCGATTTCTCACTGGTATTGGTCACATGCATCTTTACAACCTTCCTGTCCCATAGCGGTGTTGAAGAGACTATCCGCTCAAGCTCATGGCGAAGCGTATCGGGTTGAATTGTATAATCCATGTACAGAAACACCGTACCAAGAAGCTCTGCAGAGATACGGGTCCAATTCTGGAAGGGACGGTCAATAAACCAGGTTATGGGTACAATCAATCGACGCTTATCCCAGAGTTGAACAACAACGTAGGTCAGAGTAATTTCCTCAATTCTTCCCGTCTCATTCTCAACGACAACAACATCATCAATACTGATCGGCTGAGTTATAGCAATCTGGATACCCGCTATAAGAGTTGTAAGACTTTTCTGGGCTGCAAAACCAAGTATAACACCGGCAATGCCTGCCGAAGCAAGAATACTCAACCCTACCTGACGAACAGTATCAAAGGTCATCAAAACACCCGAGACCGCAATGATAACAAGGATCATGTTGAGGATCTTGCGGACTAGACTGACATGGGTGGCAATTTTCCTTGCCGCCTCGTTTTCCCTGACTTTCGGTGAATAGTGCTGTAAAATAAACTGTTCAAACAACAGAAACAGCCGCATCATGAACCATACGATCCCTATAATTGCACTGATAAGGAGTGTATGTTTAAGAAACTCTTTTACCTCTGGAATAACCGGTACATAATGAAGCAGAAGGGTTAGAACGATGATGGAAACCAGCAGCCTGAACGGCCAAACCATAAGTTCATAGCAGACGCCAGTTTCTTTGATTGTGGTACGGATAACCCTTATTACTACCTTAAACAGTGAATTTGCCGCCACAAAAAAAAGAATGGCAGAGAGAACAATAATTGCCGGTATCAGGTAAGTACCCTGAGGGAAACTCCACAATGAAAGAAAACTTTCCATTCGCGTTCCGCTATAAACTGGCCATGGATAGTATTGACCAAGATTTCTGATTTCCTATCCCCGCAGCCGATTAAATTCACTTCGTGAGCGGCTGACGCAATCCTCAATAGCCATACCGCCAAAATAGTTGCCGGTCAGCAGCAGATTCTTTTCCTTCTTCAACAACGTATTGGTTTTTTCCAGCCACTGATGATGACCAACCTGGAGCGTAGGTACTGTATTGAGCTTAGAAACCGTATGCTCTATTTTCGACATGCCGATTCCAAGCACCTCGGTTATACGGCTTCGTTTCGTTTTGTCGTCAAGACCGGGTTTGAAATGGAAAACAAAGCCACGATAGTTGTCGTCGGGTACCGTATCACGGGAGACCACCGAAAAGAACACATCGTTTGGTGCAATAAGTGCAGCAACCGGTTTCATTGAAATATTCTCCTTGCGAACAATGACTCCAAGTGAATCGACATCCGCCGCCTTAAGACGAGCGAGATGGTTTGCCATATCGGGATTGATCTCCTGCAGGAGCTTTGAGGAAACCATTGATGGAGTCGCCAAAACGAGGGTTTTTGCTGAATACTCTCCACCATCTGCAGTTCTTATCTCATACAAGCCATCGACATAGCGAACTGAACCCACATCCTGGTTCGTAAAAACGTTCAGACCGCTCCTTGCAGAAATAGCCCGTGCAACGCTCTGCAAGCCATTTTTGAAGGTATAGTTCTTCAGTACATCCTTTCTTTTTTCCCTGCTTTTAAACATCATCTCAGCAGGAAAATCATCGGTCACCTGTGAAGGGACTGCGTTGAAAAAATGGCCAACTACCTCTCGGTAGTTCCGTTCTCCTACAATTTTCGAGTAATAGGACTTGACGCTCAGCCCCTCTTTTTTAAGCTTGAAAAGGTTCGGAACAGAAACAAGCAGTTCGAGAATGTTGAGTTGAGAAACAATAGATTTGATTTTCCCATTCATAAACAGGGTGAAAGGCACTTTGGCACGAGGGATAATGGTATCCTTTATACCGATTGTCTCGATGATCTCCAGGAGATTCTGATATGAACTGTAACAGGTATGCGCTCCCATTTCCAGCCAGAATTTTTTGCCGTTTGCACTGTAGGGAGGAGATGCAAAGGAGCCGCCGATAGTATCGTTTTTTTCAAGTATTGTGGTTTTCATGCCAGCCTGCACACAATAAAAAGCAAGGCTGAGGCCGCTAATACCACCGCCGACAACAACAACATCGTTTTGCATCATAACATGAAAAAGATTTTCAGTAATACGTTCAAAAAAACAAGACTTGCCAAAACACAAGGAAAAAGCCCTCTATGCCTGGCAAAATCAAAAACTTCTGGTGCAATTTAGCGAAATCAGGGAAGAACCCATCTGAAAAAAATTAACAACTGAAACCTCATTTGCGAATGACTTTTTCGTCTTCCAGATAGTTCTGCGAATAGCGTACATAATTTTCAGGCGACTCTTCAATATTGCGACGCTCATCCTCGGTAATCGGCCTCATAACCTTGGCGGGTACTCCGGCAACCAGCATACCTGAAGGTACCGTAAAACCCTGCCTTACCAGTGATCCAGCCGCAACAATCGAATAAGGTTCGACAACACAGTCGTCCAGCAGTACCGCGCCCATGCCGATCAATACATAATCCTTTACCGTACAGGCATGCAGCACCGCGCCATGACCTATAGTCACACAGTTGCCAATGGTCAGAGGACCGGTATCGTGCGTAACATGCAGAGTGGCATTATCCTGCACACTTGTTTTCTCCCCGATACGGATTGGACAAACATCACCCCGAACGACCGCATTGAACCAGATACTTGAATATGCCCCAATGTGCACATCGCCAATAACATACGTGCCGTCCGTCATAAAAACTGTTTCATGCAGCTGCGGCCATACTCCTTTGTAAGGCATCACTTTTCCCATAGGATAAAATCTATAAGTTTTAAAAAAAGTAAAATAGCAAATCCTTTGTCGATCAGTCAGTTTGTCATTGTTCTGTGACACTGATTTCCTGAATAAAAACATTTTTTTATACTGGCTGGATTCTTTAAATTAGAAGTAGAATGTAGTTAACCCTAAAACAAGTGGCCATGAGCAAATTATCAGGAGTTTTTACCGGAGGAGCTGAGGCTTACGGAAGATTTGTGGAAGTTTTCATTGATGGGCACTGGTGGGTTGTAGGAGATGCTCTTGAAAATATCGGAAAAACGACGAAGCGTTTACTGAATATCGCCTATCCTTTTCTGAATGGTGGTTCAGGGTTACGAGGTTCTTCTCCTGAGGTTTCAGGATACGCCAAGCCCTGTAAGGAGATTGAGCAACGATTCAAAGATTAAGGCTGTACGACTTTTTGATCTTCAATGGTAATGTCCATGGATTTGTAAGAAATTATAAACGAGGCTATTCGCCTCGTTTTTTTATTGCCCGGTCTGCTTCTTGCCATTCCCCTTCACCCGCTCTTTTGTCATACAATATTTTCTATAAATTGTACATTGAAGGAGTAGTTTAGCCTACCCCAGCGTAAGAGACAACACTCCAAAACTTTACCTTTTCAGCATCGGTATGAAAGCAATTCTGAGCTGCAGCAAATTGAAAAAGATCTACAACAAACGAGAAGTTGTAAAAAGCTCATCGATCGAGGTGAAACAAGGTGAAATCGTAGGACTTCTTGGGCCGAACGGAGCTGGAAAGACCACAACGTTTTATATGATTGTGGGCTTGGTTCGACCAAACGGGGGAGATGTCTTTCTGGATTCAACAAACATTACTCGCTTTCCCATGTACAAGCGGGCACGCCTTGGTATTGGTTATCTCCCCCAGGAAGCTTCAGTGTTCCGCAACTTGACGGTAGAGGAAAACATCCTGAGTGTGCTGGAATTCACCTCCCTTTCAAAAGCAGAAAGGAAGGAGAAAACAAATATGATGCTGGAAGATCTCAACATTGCAGGGATTCGAAAAAGCATGGGCTATGCCCTCTCAGGTGGTGAACGCAGGCGTACAGAAATAGCACGAGCATTGTCGCTTAACCCAAAATTTATCCTGCTTGATGAACCATTTGCCGGAGTTGACCCCATTGCCGTTGAAGATATTCAGCAGATCGTTGAAGGGCTTGCCAAACGCGGCATCGGTGTACTCATAACCGACCATAATGTGCATGAAACCCTCTCTATTACCAACCATGCCTACCTGCTTTTCGATGGCAGCATCTTCATGCATGGAAGCCCTGAAGAAATAGCTTCCAACCCAGAGGTAAGGAAAATGTATCTCGGCGAAAAATTTACGCTTGACAGATATTAGTGCACGAGTATATGTTTTATGTATGCAACTTTCTATCGTCCTTTCAGTGTTTTATATATGAAGAGAGAGAGTTAATTATGAGTTTGCTCTTTATTGTATACGACGACATCAAACTGAATTGCCGGAGTCAATGCTACAATGAATATTCTGCTGATCTACCCTGAATTTCCTGATACCTTCTGGAGTTTCAAGCATGCCCTGAAGTTTGTAAACAAGAAAGCATCGCTGCCTCCGCTCGGACTTTTAACCGTAGCATCAATGCTTCCTGAAAGCTGGGAAAAAAAGCTGATCGACCTTAATGTATCCATCTTGACAGCGAAGGAGATTGCATGGGCCGACATGGCTTTTATCAGCGCCATGGCAGTACAGCAGGAATCGGCAAGAAAGATCATTGACCTGTGCAACAAGGCCGGCCTGACGGTGGTTGCCGGAGGCCCACTCTTTACTTCAGAACCTGAAGCCTTCCCTACTGTTGATCATTTTGTCCTCAACGAAGCTGAGCTTACCCTGCAGCCTTTTCTTGAAGATTTGAAGAATGGAACTCCAAAAAAAATCTACACCTCGGAACTCTTTCCGGATATTACCCTTACACCTGTACCGCAATGGCATCTGCTTGACATAAAAAAGTATGTCGCTATGGCAGTTCAGTTTTCAAGAGGCTGTCCTTACCGCTGCGATTTCTGCAATGTAACGGCACTTTTCGGCCATAAAATCCGCACGAAAAAAAGCGCCCAGATTATTGAAGAGCTTGACGGGATAAAACGACTGGGTTGGCGGGACAGCATCTTTTTCGTTGACGATAACTTTATTGCCCACAAAAGTTACCTTAAAAAAGAACTTCTTCCACAACTGATCGAATGGCAACATAACAACAAATCAACCACCAAATTTTTTACTGAATGTTCGATCAACTTGGCTGATGATAGTGAACTGATGTCGCTGATGGTACAAGCCGGATTTACCCAGGTTTTTATCGGCATTGAAACTCCTGATAACACCGCACTTGAAGCTTGCGGCAAAGAGCACAACACATCAAGAGACATGCTTGGTAACATAAAAAAAATTCAGCAGGCAGGCATGGAGGTTCAGGGAGGGTTTATTGTCGGTTTTGACAGCGACACTCCATCGATTTTCCAGAAGCAGGTTGAATTCATCCAGAAAAGCGGTATCGTCACCGCCATGGTCGGTATCCTTCAGGCTCTGCCCGGCACAAAGCTCTATGAACGTATGCAAAAAGAGGGGCGGCTGCTGCATAACTCAAGCGGAGATAATGCCGACAGCAACACCAATATTATACCGAAAATGGATATGGAAATTCTGCGTAAGGGATATACTGACATGATGACTCAGCTCTATGCTCCGAAACAGTATTATAACAGAATCCGAACACTCCTCAGTGAGTACCAAACTCCTGCATTCAAAGGAGGCTTTCGTATCGGTCACCTCATGGCTTTTGCCCGATCAACAGTAGTGCTCGGTGTCGTAGGCAGGGAACGTTTTCAATACTGGAAAATGCTGACATGGACCTTTTTCAACCGCCAGAAGGCGTTACCGCATGCTGTAACGCTTGCTATTTATGGCCACCATTTCCGCAAGGTGTGCAAGTTGCATCTCAAGGAGGCGAGAAAGGCATAACATCAATGATAATTTCTGATTTCATGATGGTAGTCCGGAAAAGTATAGAGTCCGTTAACCTGCATCCAATAACCATTGGTCGTGCCATTGTTCCAAGGGGTGCTCAAGCCTATACGCAGATAGATTTCGGCTTGCGAACGAATAAAGTCGTTCAATGTTTTCAGCTCTTTCAGGTTATGGCAACTCTCTGCAAAACCATTAAGACCAAAGTCAGTTAAGGGCATAAATTTAAACGCACGATCGGAATTATCTACAAAATTTAACTTTATCTTCCCAGGATGGTATGCACTCTCAACAATTTCAACACTGCCTGGTTGGGTTTTTATTGTTATTATTGATCTATCTACGGCATGACTCACAGGAATGTACTTTTGATTTTGCACTAATTCAATCTGAAACCCCTTTTCTACGGTATCAAATAATCCTGCCTCTAACGCAAGTTTAAAATCCGAAGAACTACATGTGCCAAAATTGCTGAGCTTTTTGTAAAACATATCTTCGTAATGTGGAGCTATAAGATTTTGAACCGGAGTAAATTCTCCACTTAGAATCACACCGGGAAAAATGTTGAATCTTTTGCATTCTGAAGTCGTAAGGTACGGCACCAACCGAATGCATGTACCGGTCATCAAATCGATTCCTGCCGTAGAAACAACCTGCTGATGAGTTAAGCCCGTGAGATCGGTAACAATAATATTCTGCATATCTCTCCCTTGGATAACAAAAAAGTTTATTGGACAGAGCAACTAAGAACAAAAGTAATATTATTTTTCACTTCAATATTACGAATAATAAAATTTATTTCCCAATAAAAATCCACCTATATTACGTTTATTTTGATCTGTTTTATCAGATAGATCTTCTGCTCCCACTTCAGGCTTGCGGTTTGCTGACCGTGATCAGTTGCGTATCTTCATGACATAGCCAGTATTTTATAAACCCCAGTGAGACCATGATAGCTGAACACTTGCTTTTTCACTCTGACGGTGGATTTATCCGCATACCCATCTGGGGACACATCCCGCTGAGCGGAGCGATGAAACAGATTCTTTCCCACCCTACGTTTCTGCGTCTTAAGGGAATACGGCAGCTCTCCTTCTCACAGCAGGTCTACCCTGGAGCTACTCATACGCGGTTTGAGCACTCGATAGGGGTTTATCATCTTATGAAGCTCATTCTGCAGAGGATGCTGACAAACCCTTTAGCCCTCAGTCTTCAGAATGACAACTTTCAATTTGATGACCATAACTGCAGGGTATTGCTATCGTCATGCCTGCTGCACGATATCGGTCACTTTCCCCATGCCCATATTATTGAGGAACAGATTCCCCTGTACGGGAGCGAACCGGTATTTCTGCATCATGAGGAACTCTGCCGGCACTTTATTTATGAGAAAAATCCAGGGGTTGCAACCATAGCTGAAATCCTGCAGGAAGAGTGGAAAGTATCGCCCGAATCGGTCATAAGCCTTATCACCGGAAGTTCAGGGAACCGGTTTGGAAAACTTATCAGCGGTACGCTTGACCCTGATAAAATGGACTATCTCATGCGCGACGCTCACCACTGCAACATTCCTTATGGAAGCATCGATATTGAACGGCTGATTGAGTCATTTGTGCCCGATCCGCAGCGTGAACGGTTTGCCATAACAGAAAAAGGCATTGCACCGCTTGAAAGCCTGCTCTTTGCAAAATACATGATGATGCGCAATGTCTACTGGCATCATACCAGCAGGGCTCTTTCGGCTATGCTTCGACGACTTCTACAGGATATTGCCAGTGAAGAACTTCTGTCACCTGACGCCATGCGTGAACTTTTTTACGGCAATGCCGATGATCGGGTGCTGCATGAGCTGAAAAACCTTATGCCGGAAAAAGATCATCCCCTTGGAGCCCTTCTGGAGGATATCCTCATGCGCAGGGTTTACAAAAGGGCAATAACTGTGCAACCCTACCTCGATGATTCTGCCCAGGCTGATGATCGCTGGTTCATCTATAATGCTGACAGCAAGATGCGCCGAGTAAAGGAGGTGGAGATTTGTAACTTTCTCAACAAACGTTACCATCTCGGCCTTCATGGTCATGAGGTGCTGATTGACCCGCCCTCGAAAAAAGATATTTTTGATTATGCAGATCTGAAAGAGCTCAGGGTCTATCCTACCCGTTCCGAACACATCCACTATAACCTGCAGCTTGAGTCAGAATACATTCGGTTTGATGATCTGAACGAATCGGTTTTCAGATCAGACTTTATTCTGGCCTTTGAACGCTACACCAAGAAGTTCAGACTCCTCTGCCATCAGGATCTGGTAGAGCGCATAGTCGAGTGCCGCGAAGAGATTATGAGTATGTTAAAGGGTTAAAAATCTTATATTCTTTGAAAACAAAACCTCATCGCACTATGGAACAACAGGATAAGTTTTACAAGGGGCTTTTTTTCGGAGCAGCGCTTGGCGCGGCTGTAGGGACTATCATGGGATTGCTGTTTGCTCCGCATAAAGGAATTGAAACCCAGCAGATTATTTCCGGCAAGGTAAAACTTGCAATCGACAAAGCCACGGAATTATACGAAAACAATGAGCACGATGATGCCTACAGCAATGATGCAAAACAACGCTCTCAGGATATCATTGACAACGCTCGTGACGAAGCCAAAAAAATTCTCAACGAAGCGAACAGCATTATCAGGGACATCAAGGGATATCCTAAAACTCAGGAAAACTGAGAGATGCTGACATACTTCAGAGCCGACCCAGCAGGATGTGGCACAAAAAGTCATGCTGTTCTTCTGTTGCATGCTTTTCCACTCTCTGCCGCCATGTGGCAGCTCCAGATTGAACCCCTTGTGCATAAAGGCATGACGGTTATAGCTCCGAACGCTTATGGCATTGAAGGCTCAGAAGCAAAAGAGAGCTGGACCTTTACCGATTATGCCCATGAGCTGGCATTGCTTCTTGAATCACTGGACATTGAAAAAGCAACGATTGTCGGCCTTTCGATGGGTGGCTATCAGGCATTTGAATTCTACCGAGTCTACCCAGAAAAAACAGCATCTCTGGTGCTTTGCGATACAAGAGCAGAAGGTGATACGCCCGAAGCCCGATTGGCGCGCGAAGAGTTCATCGGTGCAATAGAAACTGGTGGATCACAGGAAGCGATACGGCGTATGATACCAAATTATTTTACCCCGGCAACGTACACCACGAGAACGGGACTGGTCGCACAAGCCGAGAGTATGATCAGAGCGCAGCCGGCAGGTGTCATCACCGCAGCAATGCGGGCCATCATGATGCGTTCCGATGCAACTTCTCTTCTTGCAACCATTTCCTGCCCTGTCCTGGTTCTTAACGGGGCTGAAGACAAACTCACTACTCCTGACACGGCAAGAAGCATAAGTTCCAGAATCCCGGGTTCACAGCTCCGGCTGCTTGCTGACGCTGGACATATCTCAAATATGGAGCAGCCCGAGGTTTTCAACCTTGCACTGCTTGACCATATCGAACAAGTCCGACTTAGCTGAACGAAAAGGCACCTGAACTATCGGACTTCCAAGCCGTCAATAATTTCAAAAAAATTCGGAAAAGAAACACCGACCACCTTGATATCGGTAATATCGAGTTCGATCCCCACTGCCTTGCTGGCAATGGCAAAGCTCATGGCAATGCGGTGATCATCAAAGCTGTCGATTACTACCGTTCCTGATGGTATTCTCATGCGGCCCTTGACAATGAAGCCGTCCGGATACTCTTCACAATCAAAGCCAAGGCGCTGAAGATTGACCACAAGGGCATCGATCCGGTCACTCTCCTTGGTTCTCAGCTCGGAGGCGTTATGGAGTTCAAACTGGCCGGATGCAAACGCTGAAAGCACGGCAAGCATTGGTATTTCATCAATAATAAAAGAAACCAGCTGCGGATCGCTGATCTGAAGAGGTTCAATCCCTGCAATGTTCCGGACAAGAATATCTCCAATGGATTCCCCGCCGATCACCCGCTGGTTTTCAATTGTTATACCAGCCCCGGCAGCAGAAAGAATAGCAAGATATGCTGCTCTTGTAGGGTTGAGACAGACATCCCTGATCAGGATTTCAGAACCGCGGGCCAGCAGGCCAAGCGAGACAATAAAACATGCTGCGGAAGGGTCGGCGGGAATATAAAAGGGTTTTGCGGCAAGACGTTTTCTTCCTGGCACGACAATGATCCGATCGCCCTCATGCATTATGGTTTCAAGATCGAGCATCACTTCGGTATGATCACGCGAACGCACCGTTTCGATAATCCTGGTTTCGCCATCAGCATGAAGGGCGGCAAAGGCCACCAGTGACTTCACCTGCGCTGAGGGTACAGGAATCCTGTACTCGACAGGTTTAAGCTCTTTGGTGCCTTGTATCCTGATCGGTGCGGTTCCTGAGTCTGAAAGCTCCACAGCTGCCCCCATCTGACGCAAGGGATCAGCAACCCTTTTCATTGGCCGCTTCATCAGCGAACTATCACCTATCAGTTCACTTGCAAATGGCTGAGCGGCAAGAATACCGGCAAACATTCGCATGGTGCTACCTGAATTGTTGCACATCAACGGAGCGGAAGGCTCATGAAAACTCCATAATCCTTTTGATTCTATGACTACTTTTCGAATACGACGACCGGACGCAGCTTCCTCTTCCTGCTGTATGATCGTAATGCCGGCTTCCTTTAACACACTGAGGGTTGACTGATTATCAAATCCTCCGGAAAAATTCGTGATCTCTGTTGTTCCTTCCGACAATGCGCCAATAAGCGCTGCACGATGGGAGATCGACTTGTCTGGCGGCAACGCTGTAACTTCACCCTTGAACACTCTCATGAGTCAATAGATTGGTGTTTACAAAAAAAAAGCAACTCCCGTTTAGGAGCTGCCTTGCATAACTGTTACGATCAGAATGATCATGAATTGCGTTCTTCATTTGCCCGCTGGGCTCTACGTCTGCTTCTCGAACGCTTTAAACGACCATCAATCGAAGGTTTAACAAAGTATGCGTTTGCACGAAACTCCTTTAAAACTCCTGCCCGCTCATACTTTTTCTTGAAGCGTTTCAGCATTTTATCGATTGATTCATTATCATTTATCTGCACACTAACCAATGTAATTCACCCCCTTTTAAAAGATCAACGTCTTAGTTTTAATTTAATAATATCGGTAAGGCTCTCTGAATTTTTTTCTTTGGAGGAATTCAGCTGCACATTTTCGAGAAGCTGTTTTCTGCCGCTTTTACAAAATTCCACAATAATAACGAAAGCTCCACTGCCTGTTGCCTGTTTTTCCCTGACCACCCCAACCTCACCAAGCGCCTTATGATAGAGTGCATCACCTTTAGCGTAAATACCATGGGGTGAATACACCTGACAATCTTCGGCTTTCAACTCTTCTGGACTGACTTCCCTGTCAATCTGTATCTGCCACTCCTTGAGCAAGAAAACCTGATTGCACTGCGAACAGCGAATCCAGTACTGGTTTTCAGCTGCAGGAGGTATATCGCTTACACCATTCTTCCCGTCTTTATGCTTTTTAACCGGAACTGCCGTCAGAAAATCATCGTCCTTCGGTTTATCACTTGGTATCCATTCGCCAACAAACGTCTTGTCGGTAATCTGACCGCATCCTTCACAGAAGCAAGCCTTGATCTTACCATCTAAAATAAACTGCCTTTTTCTGGACTCTACCTTCATATCATATTGCTGGTGGTTAACCCGCTCATCAATCGTCGGGATATTCTCTGTTTTATCAATGATTACAAGGGTCAGGAAGCACCTTGCCTGACATTATTTCCAGCTTCACTGCGCAATATAGTGCATCGCACCTTAAAAAAAAGCGGAATGTTCAGAGGTGCTTAATTAAGTAAATCCCTCAAAAAAAACAACCAGATAATTTTGCAGCACTCACTTATGAGTCAACGCATCAATAAGATCTGATTTAGTAAGGAGTTGGAGCCTTCCGTCAGAAAGACTGATCAATACCCCTGATGCACTTTGCTGTAACTTGTCAGATAATTCAGAAATAGTTGCATCTGGTTGGCACACAGAAAAAGGCTGCTCCATGAACCCGACAACCTTTGAATTCATCGCTTCATCATTTTCAATAAGAATAGAAAGAATCTTGTTTTCGCTGATACTGCCGATCGGAGCGTTATATGAAACAATGGGAAGCTGGGAAACATCGTTCTGCTTCATCATTTCGAAGACTTCAGCAAGGGTATTTTCAGGATATGCAAAAATCAGATCCCTGCGAACTTTCAACTGCAGGATATCTTCTGCAGTAATCTGCTCAAGAGCTGACTTCGCTTTGCGGTAAAAGCCCCGCTTCCGCATCCATTCATCACTGTACATTTTGCTCAGATAATAGCCCCCGAAATCATTCATCACAACGACAATACAATCGTCCTCACGATACTCCTTTCCAGCCTGAAGCGCTGCAGACATAGCCGCACCGGAGGCGCCACCGGTAAAGACAGCTTCTGCCCTCAAAAGTTCTCTCCCACAGTTAAAGGCATCATAATCGCTTACCTGGATAACATCATCGATAACGGATGGATCCCAGAAGGCCGATGCCTGGCGTGAACCTATTTCCTCAAGTTCTGTAAAAACTGGAGTGCCCGGTTTTCCATCGTGCAATAGGCCTGCGTATATAGAACCCTGTGACTCAACACCTATAATGCTGATCCCGGGATTTCTCTCTTTCAGAAAACGGCCAAGACCGGTAGCCATCGCACCTGAGAACATCGGTACAAAAACATGGGTAACCTTGCCCTCTGTCTGGTGAAAAATTTCGCTGCCGGTAGCTTCACTGTGGACCTTTACACTTACCGGGTTATCATACATACCGGCATAAAAGGCATTGGGAATACTTTTAACCAGGCTTTCCGCTACATTCATGCAACTGCGCGGTTCCCCGGGCAAAGCATCTGAAGGAGTAATAACCAGTTCAGCACCAATAGCCCTGAGCACCTCCTGCTTCTCCCGCGATATTTTATCAGGTGCAGCAAGAAGAAGCTTGTAGCCTCGTCTTACCCCGGCCATAGCCAGAGCAATCCCGCTGTTTCCGCATGTCCAGTCCACAAGAGTCATTCCCGGATAAATCTGCTTGCGCTCTTCAGCATCTGTAATGAGGGCTGATGCCACACGGTAATAGTGGGAACAAGCAGGGTTGAGGTACTCAAGCTTAGCCATAACCTTTGGCCGAATATGGCGGGCCATCTGTTTGACAAGAACCAGCGGTGTTTCTGCTGCCAGCCCGAATATATCGTGGTTCGACATGATAGTAGCTGAAAAATGGATTAACGTGATAACAAGTCCTTATAACCTTCAAAGAAAATATACATTAATTGCTCAATTCACGATAGCGAAGGAATAAGCGGCTTTCGGGTTTGAAAATCAGAAACAAAATATGTTTTTTTACTGAAAGTTCCGGAATCAGGGAAAACTGGCCTTGTAACCACAAAACGGCATGCGCTTTATGGACCAATACAAACCGGACTTTTCTACGAGAGAAATGCCTGCCGAAACCATGACAGAGGCTTTTGTTTCCCTTGAACACTTAACCAGAAATATAAGCCTTATCCGTGAAAAGATAGCTGGTAAGGCACGTATCATGGGCATTGTTAAAGCAAATGCTTACGGCCATAATGTCCATAGAGTTGCTGAAACACTGGAAGCAACGGGCATCGAAGATTTTGGCGTAGCAAACATCCATGAAGCCATTGAACTTAAAACTGGCGGTGTCCTGAAAAAATCTGCAAGGATTCTTGCTTTTTCTTCACCGCTACCCTCTCATATTGAATTTTTTCTGAAATACGGCATCGATATGACGCTCTGCGATACCAGGACACTTCAGATTGCAAATGAGATTGCTGCAAGCCACGGCAAAACGCTTGCCATACAGGTTAAAGTCGACACTGGCATGGGACGACTCGGTGTTACCCCTGAAACAGCTATGGAGATGTGCAGAACAATCGACCAGTCACCATACCTTGAGCTTAAGGGTATCTATACCCACTTTGCCGACAGCACATCAACCGATGGCTTCACAGAAAAACAACTTGCTGTATTTAAGACGCTTACCAAAGAATATGAACATGCATCAAGACAAACAGTCTGCAAACATGCTGCCAACAGCGGGGCACTCCTTTCGCTGCAGGATTCCTGGCTTGATATGGTTCGTCCCGGCATCCTTCTTTACGGTTATCATCCCGCAAAGAACACCCCTTGTCGTCTTGATGTACAACCGGTCATGCAGTTTGAGGCAACAGTGATGTTTATCAAAACGGTAGCTGCAGGAACCACAATCAGCTATAACCGAACCTGGGCCGCACCTGGGCCACGACATATTGCAACCATTGCCGCAGGGTATGCGGATGGCTATTTTCGGACTCTGTCTGGTCGCGCAACCGTCATGATCAACGGCAAAACTTACCAACAGGTCGGCACAGTCACGATGGATCAAATCATGGTTGACCTCGGCACACAACATAATGTCAAAATTGGAGATAAAGCTGTTCTTTTTGGATGGATCGGAACTTCAGCTGAAGAACTTGCCGACATTGCCGGCACCATCAGCTACGAAACACTTTGTTCGGTTTCTTCCAGGGTAAAGCGTGTTTTTGTATAGAACGAGTTAAACCTGAATATTATGAATTTCCTTGAAAAACTGGCTATCAAACTCAGCCTTACCAAAGCTGAAATATATATGGTCTCGATTCTTCTGGGATTTCTTGTGCTTGGGGTTATTTTGAAGAACAGCAATTCGGTGGAGAATGCAGACCTCCTTGTTAAAAAGGCGGAGAGAGCCCGATATCGAGAAGCAGAAGTCGACAGCCTTATACAGATTGCAGCCGTTGAACAGGAGACGGTCAAAAAGGATGTAGAGCAGGAGGTTGCTGCTGAAGAAAAGGAGAAGCACCTCTCATTGGGGAAAAAAGTATTTGCCGGAACAATCTCTTTCAATAAAGCCAGCAGTCTGCAGTTACAGAAAATTCCGGGAATCGGGCCTGTTATGGCTGGTCGCCTGATTGCCTTAAGAACGGAAAAAGGCGGCAAAGTGGAACAATTTCAGGACTTTCTTGAAGTCAAAGGGATCAGCGAAAAAAAGCTTGAAGTCCTAAAACAACATTTCACTCTGGAGTAATGAGCAACAATCAGATAGCATGCTCCATCAACACAACGGAATGCACTGTTGTCCGGCTTACAACATCTGGAAGCACCGGATACAGCCTGAGCACCTGTAAAACCTTTCAATCAGGCCTCGGGGAGCTTGCTTCTGGAAAAAGGAAGCGTATCCTGAACAAACTTGAGCGACACCTTAAAGAGTGGCCAAAAGAGGATATTGCTCTCTGTGTTGAACCAGGAAACTATTTACCTCTTCCGGCGTACTTTCCTGCAGAGGCAAGCCCTGAAGAGTGTAAAGAGTACAGTGCTATCGAAGCCGGATTCTTTTTAACGCAACCTGAACAATACCGTTGCGAGAATACCAGGTATAGCGACAATACCGACGGCGAATTGCTAAAAAAACATCTGTTGCTTTTCTATCCTGAAGAACAGTGCAGAACAGTTTCGGAGTTCTTTTCAACCAATCATCGGATAGTGTTCAGTGGTTCTCCGCAACTGCCTATGCTTTACCTCTCGAGGCTCACCGAAGAACCGCAAGTTATCCTTGAACTTGAAAACAATTATGTACTCCTGAGCATATCAAGAAACGGGCGAATTGATTATTTTTCGTTCCATCAGGTAAAAAACAGAGAAGAGAGGGAATATTTCGCCATAAAGGAACTTGTAGACAACCCTGTCTGTCGGGAAACAAGCGTACAGGTTACCGGCACCATGGCCGATACAATGATCGTGGCACTGATCGGAAAAGAAACCTCAATCGCTCTAAAAACATTCGGTATTCCCCCATCAATATCGATCAGTAATCCGCACAACTTCTCCATCTCTTCAGTTTCAGCAGTAAAAGCCATCAGCACGGCACTGATGGCTCTTGCGGAAAATGATGGGACTACAACTTTTTCGCGATGACAACTTCGGCAATCTGGACAGCATTGGTTGCAGCGCCTTTGCGCAGGTTGTCGGCAACAATCCACATGTTCAGAGTTTGGGGATGCCAGTAGTCGCGGCGAATCCTTCCTACAAAAACCTCATCACGTTCATAAGAGGTGAGCGGCATGGGATAGATGCGGGCTGAAGGATCGTCCTGCAGGATTATCCCCGATGAGCGACTGAGAAGCTCACGCACCTCATCAATATCAAAATCCTCTGCAAGCTCTATATTAAGAGACTCTCCATGTCCGCCATAGACAGGGATTCGTACCGTTGTAGGCGAAATGCTTATTGAGTCATCACCCATAATCTTTCGGGTCTCATTGACCATCTTCATCTCTTCCTTGGTATAGCCGTTCTCGGTGAACATATCAATCTGCGGCACGGCGTTGAATGCTATCTGGTGAAAGTGGGTAAACTCATCCTGCTTTTCACCGGCAAGCTCGCTTTCAAGGGCATCGCGTCCAACCTTTCCTTTCCCTGTAACCGACTGATAGGTGGATACCACCACTCTCTTGACGCCATACCGGTCATGAAGCGGTTTGAGCACCACAACCATCTGAATGGTTGAACAGTTGGGGTTGGCAATAATGGGTTCAGGAGTACCGTCTCCTTTAAAAATATCTCCGGGATTAACCTCTGGCACCACAAGAGGCACATCAGGATCCATGCGAAATGCCGATGAATTGTCGATGACAACCGCACCTTCCGATGCGGCGACAGCAGCCCACTCTTTACTTGCTGTAGCACCTGCTGAAAAAAGCGCAATATCGACTCCACGAAAAGCTTCTTTAGAGGGAACCTGGATAATAAACTCCCGCCCCATGAACTGCACAACCTGACCGGCACTTCTGGGTGAAGCAAGCGGAACAATGTCGCTTACAGGAAAATTTCTTTCTTCCAGAACCTTGAGCATGGTGCGTCCAACCAAACCGGTTGCACCAAACACCGCTACTCGACAGCCAACATCCGAGTTACTCATAACCTATTGTATATTTATTGCTTAGTAATTTAATTCAAGTCTATTTGAATGGTCATTGAGGTATTCCACACCATCATGGATTGTTCCCTCCCTTGCATATCCTTCACACTCCTGGCGATATGCAAGAAGAATATCGATAACCTGCTCCCCACAATCCTCGCGTACCAGTTTATTGCGTACCCGAGAGACCATCGGAAGGCCTTTCAGATAGGTTGCATAATGACGACGCATTTCAAGCGTTCCATACTTTTCACCCTTGTACTGGATTGAAAGCTTTAAATGCTCCACAGCGGCCTCTATCCTTTCCCTGAAATCCGGCAAAGGCATCGGTTTGCCTGTTTTCACCAACTGCTTTGCACGTTCAAAGATAAAAGGATTTCCTATTGCTCCCCTGCCGATCATCACTCCATCCGCCCCGGTCTGCTCAAACATGGCAACGGCATCTTCGGGTGTCCATATATCACCGTTGGCAATGATGGGTATACGTGCATGCTCTTTCACTTCACGGATCCAGTTCCAGTCCGCTTTCCCTTTATACATTTCACTTCTCGTACGTCCATGCACGGCAAGTGCCTGGATGCCGACATCCTCAAGTCGATGCATGACATCAACGATATTGATAGACTCCCGATCCCAGCCTATTCTTGTTTTGGCAGTCACCGGAATACTTACCGCACGAACAACTGCTTCCGCAATTTGTGCCATTTTTTCAGGTTCCCTGAGCAATGCCGCGCCAGCACCCTTGCCGGCAACTTTTTTTGTGGGACATCCGAAATTAATATCAAGGTAATCAGGACTATACTCTTCAGCTATCACAGCGGCCTCAATCATCGAGTCGACACTACTACCGAAAATCTGTATGGCAAGTGGTCTTTCGATAACGTCTGCCGTCAGTTTGCGCACTGATTTTTCAATACCCCTGCGCAGAGCTTCGGCACTGATAAACTCGGTATAGACAATGTCCGCCCCATGCCGCTTGCACAGCTGCCTAAACGCCCTATCTGTCACATCTTCCATGGGCGCAAGCATAACAGGACGGTCAATATCAATGGTTCCGATTTTCATACCTATTCGTTAATTACCTCGACAGGTCGTGCCATCAGCTCCTTAACCTGCGCATGAATCTTTGCATAGAGCAAAGGATCTTCACGCAAAGCCTTTTTGACGGTTTCCCGTCCCTGACCAAGTTTGTCCTGACCATAACTGAACCAAGAGCCAGCTTTTTTTACAACACCAAACTCAACACCGAGATCTATCAGTTCTCCAATCGCCGATATCCCTTCTCCGTAAAGTATATCAAACTCAGCTGATCTGAATGGAGGCGCGACCTTGTTTTTAACAACCTTCACCCTGGTACGGTTTCCGGTACTCTCCTCACCATCCTTGATCTGCGCAATTTTACGGATATCAAGACGCACAGAGGAATAAAATTTCAGGGCCTTCCCTCCAGTAGTTGTTTCGGGGCTGCCGTACATGACCCCGATTTTATCGCGAAGCTGGTTAATAAAAATACAGACACAGCTTGATTTGGAAATAGCTCCGGTCAGCTTGCGCAGGGCCTGACTCATAAGCCTTGCCTGCAGACCCATGACACTGTCACCCATTTCACCTTCAAGCTCAGCCTGAGGCACCAGAGCCGCGACAGAATCAACCACCACCACATCAATGGCTCCACTCCTGACAAGCGTTTCAACTATAGAGAGTGCCTGTTCACCGGATTCCGGCTGACTGATAAGCAGTGCATTGATATCAACACCGAGTTTTCGGGCGTAAGAAGGATCGAAAGCATGTTCGGCATCCACAATTGCCGCAATACCTCCCTCTTTCTGCGCTTCAGCAATAACATGCAAGGCAAGAGTTGTTTTTCCCGATGATTCGGGTCCGTAGATTTCGGTTACACGGCCACGAGGCAGTCCACCAACTCCAAGTGCAAAATCAAGCGCCATCGACCCGGTTGAAATGGAGAGAACCTTCATACCCGCCGAATCATCGCCCATGCGCATGATAGCGCCCTTGCCGAACTGTTTTTCGAGAGCTTCGACGGCAATATTCAGTTGTTTAAGTTTTGCCGGATCAACTTCGATTACCTTTTTGTCAATTTTTTGAGTATCCATAGAACAACGGTGATAAAATTGGAGAAAGAGAGAACTTTCAGGTTATAATGGTCTTAAGTGTTTCGGAAAGATCCCGGTAACTCAAGCTTAATTCCTGCACTGACCTGGTATTGCTGTATGCAAGCAGCCTCGATGAAATACGTATACTTTCCAGACTGATAAATGAGGGAGTGTTCGACAGCATCGACCAAAGTTCGCCACCAAAACCGGCAAGCAAGCCAATGCCATAGGGGACCATAAATGAATGTCTGACACTGCTGCCTGCAAGATTCCCAATCCGTGCGAAAAGCGCACGGAACGACAGGTTATGACCCACAACAACATAACGCTCTCCGGAACATCCCTTTTCCCATGCTGCAATATGAGCATCAACCACATCGAGGAGATCGACAAAACCTGTGCTTCCAGAAGGAAAGAGCGGCAACTTGCCCTGATAGATCAATCTCAACACATCATTCGATGAGCTGACCGAAGCAGGATTTTTCCGGTCCACACCAATCACGACACCGGGATTGACCATGACAACATCAAGTCCCTCAGCAACTCCTCGTAATCCCTCGAGCTCAGCAAGATGCTTGGACTCCATGTACCCATTCCTGCGCTGCCACTCCTGAAAAGAGGTTGACTCACTGGCAGGTGTACCGTCCTCAGTGGCTCCAATAGCGGCAATGGAACTGGTCACGACGAGCTTCCGGACATTGTTGAAAAGGCAGGCATTGACAACGTTTCTTGTTCCAAGAACATTGGTATCATAGAGCTCATTACGAAATTTCCTTGTATAGGAAATCAGTCCGGCACAATGAAACACCGTGTCCACTCCCTTGAAGGCTTCCATGAGCGCAAGGGAATCAAGAAGATCGGCACGAACAATACCAACAGGCAACCCCTCAAGAAAAGAAGTATCCGAACTCTTCCGCACCATCACCCTGCAACTGATCTCTCCGGAAAATTTTGAAAGCAGGGCAAGAACGAGCTGGGACCCTATATATCCTGTTGCCCCGGTTATAAGAATTGATGTTTTGGGCATTAAACGCTGAATATTTCCGCTTTTTTCCGCTTAGTCGGTAGAAAAGATAACATATACCTGTAATGTGGTAACGTATAAAAGACGTTAAAGTTTCACTGTTTACAAAAATAAGAATTAAAACTACATTGCATTCAATTCCTGTCATCAGCATTAGAAAAATAATTCAGTAATGTCAAAACAAAAATCTCTGCATCTTCCGACATCTTCTTCCGATGCTTCGGTCCACCAAGATAAACTGGCAAATGGATTAAAGATCGTCACCGATGCAGTGCCTTATGTCCAAAGCGTTACCCTCGGTATTCAGATTGATGCAGGCTCGCGTGATGATCCCGAAGAGAACCAGGGATTGGCGCATTTTATTGAACATGCCCTCTTTAAAGGTACAGGAAAACGATCATACATCGACATTGCGAGAAATATCGAAAAAAATGGTGGCTACCTTGATGCTTTCACCACCAAAGAGCAAACATGCATCTATCTCCGCTGCCTTGCGGAACACCTTGAATCATCCTTTGACCTGCTTTCGGATCTTGTTTGCGACCCGGTTTTCCCCCCTGAGGAGATCGAAAAAGAAAAAGAGGTAGTCATTGAGGAGATCAGCAGCGTCAACGACACTCCTGAAGAACTTATTTTTGACGAGTTTGATCTGCGCTCGTTTCCCCTTCACCCTCTTGGAACACCGATCCTTGGAACTGAAGAAAGCGTCGGAAATTTTACGGATGAGACGTTGAAAAACTTCATGCGGCAACACTATGTCCCGCAAAAAATGCTGCTCACTGCTACTGGAAAAGTCAATCACGATGAAATCATGCGGCTTAGCGAACGATTTCTCGGCAAACTCAGAGAACCAACAGGCATCCAGTATGTTCGCCAGCCTTTCCTTCAAGAAGATTATACTCCTTTTGAACTGACTCTGAAAAAACGGGTCTGCCAGGCGCAGATTGTACTCGGCACGGCTATAGACCGGCATGATCCTCTCTTTTACAGCCTGATGGTTCTGAACTCAATGCTCGGTAATGGCATGAGTTCCCTGCTTAATCTTGAACTTCGTGAAAAGAGGGGCCTCGCTTATAATGTCTATTCATCAATCACTTTTTACGATGATCTGACCACGCTGAACATTTATGCCGGCACCGACAGCAACAAGACGAAGGTAACTCTTGAACTGATCAAGGAGCTGCTCCAGGGCGACTCACTGAAAAGTCCTGATCGGGAAGAAGTACAAGCGGCAAAGACGAAACTACTCGGCTCACATATCATGGGAATGGAAAAAATGACTCGCCGAATGTCTCAGATGGCATCCGATATTTCCTATTTCGGCAGATATATTGAGCCAGAAGAAAAAACAGCTGCTATCGAGGCTGTCACGGCTGATGGTATTGCCGAAGCTGCCATGCGCTTGGTGCATAATGCACCGTATTCAACACTGGTGTATAAACCGGGTCGGTAAGCGAAATGCCTGAGAAGGGCTGTTTTAAAACAGAGGATTAATTCGTATCTTCTTAACTTTTAATTTTTCACACTCACTAATTAACCAGAGAGAGACTTGCAAAAGAATATCAAGAACGTCAGCGAAACCGAACAGGAACTCGAAATTATTCTTTCCGCGGAAGAGTTCGGTACCGAATATAACCAGGAACTTGAAGAAGCCAAGAGAAGCATACAGATCAAGGGATTCAGAAAAGGACACGCCCCTGCAAGTTTGATAAAAAAACTGGCTGGACCATCAATAGAGGCAACAATAGCCGAAAAAATGGCCTCAAAATATTTTGGGGAAATTGCTGAAGCCGAAAATATTAAACCGGCAAGCCGCGCACAGTTAATCAATGTCAACTTTGAGCCCGAACAGCTTACTCTTCGGCTCTCTTATGAGATCCATCCTGCATTCGAACTGAAAGATTTCAGCGATTATTCTTTCACCAAGGCCCGCTATCCTGTCACAGATAAGGACGTTGAGCATGAGATCAATATGATTCTCAAAAGTCGAGGCACTTTGATCAGCGTCGATGAAGCCGCATTATCAACTGACACTGTCATCGGCAACGTATACAAGCTTGATGAAGCCGGCGAACCTTTAGAAGAAGAGAAAACTGAGAACCATCATTTCACCCTCGAGTACCTGCCCGAAGAGAACCCTTTCCGTAAAGCGCTTACAGGTAAAAAAGCAGGAGAGGTGGTCGATATTGAAAACGATCAGAAAGATTCAACAGCAGAACCGTCCAGATACCGCGTTAACATCAGCGAGATCAAACGGCTTGAGTTACCGGAACTTACTGATGATCTGGTCAAAGAGATCACCGGAGATCGATTTGAATCAGTGGCGGATTTCACTGCGGACGTACACATCCAGATTGAACAGCACTTTTTGTTAAAATCCGAGGAAGATTTGCTTGAATCCATTTCAGCAAAACTGATTGATGAAAATCCGGTACCTACTCCGGAATCGATGGTGGCATCCTTTTCGAAAATGCTTGTTGAAAATGCCAAACGCCAAATGGGCGGACGTTTCCCGAAAGGCTTTGACGAAGAGCAGTTCAGCCAATCGATGAGACCTAATGCGATTCGACATGCACAGTGGCTGCTCATAAGCAAGAAAATAGCTGAACTCGATAATCTTGAAGTATCGGACGATGACATCAAAGCTTATGCAGAGAAAGAAGCGGATAAAAACGGGGCGGGGAATGCAGAAGATCTTCTGAACACTTATATGTCTTCTGAATTCAGGGATTACATCACTGATACTATTCTTAAAGATAAAATCTACGATCTTATCAAGTCTACGGTTACCATCACTGAAGAAGAGAGACCAATTCCTCTTCATAAGGCCTGACAATAATTATGTCATTATAAAAAAAAGCAGGCGTGTGAAACATCACTCCTGCTTTTTTTTTACTCGTCAACCATCAAACACCACACGTTAAAACCCCTCTCTCATCAGGTATAAATCAGTGCTGTGGCAGCTGCAGAGTGGCGGTCATGAGCAATAGAGATCCTACCGCCATATCCATCCCCTGTCAGACAAGCTTAATCGTCATTGAAAGATCAAGAGCCCGGACACTATGGGTCAATTCTCCGATAGAAATAAAATCAACACCGGCTTCAGCTACCTCCTTCACATTGTGCATACCGATATTGCCTGAAGCTTCGAGCAGCACGCTGCTGCAGGTGGCCTTGACATAGACAACAGCCTCCTTTATAAGATCTGGCGTAAAGTTATCCAGAAGGATAATATCCGGCAAACAGACCAGAGACCTGCTCAACTCGTCCATGGAACGTACTTCGGTTTCGATTTTCACATCAAGATGTTTTTTTTCACGGTATTTCTGTGCGCGTCGTATTGCCTGGGCAATACCCCCAGAGGCATCAATATGGTTGTCCTTGATAAGAATCATATCGAACAAGCCAAAACGATGGTTCACCCCTCCGCCTATCTTTACCGCCTCTTTATCAAAATAGCGCAGACCAGGAGCCGTCTTCCGTGTATCAAGAATTTTTGCCTGTGTATGCCTCACCTTATCGACGTAAGCCCTGGTTCGAGTAGCTATGCCTGACATGCGCTGCATAAAATTAAGCGCAGTACGCTCACCAATAAGCAGAGGGGCAAGTTTTCCTTTTAATTCAAGAATAATATCACCACTGCATACCGCTTCTCCATCCCTGTGATGAAGCAGAATTGAAAGATCAGGATCGCAGGCAGCAAAAACCTGCACAGCAACATCAACACCGCCGACAATACCGTCCTCCTTGGCTTTGATTACAGCGCTGCCTTCCTGAAAAGACTCAATAGTTGCCAGCGTCGTAATATCACCTGTATAACGATCCTCCTCTATAGCAAGCATAATAGCCCTTGCACGGCACCCCTCGTAAAAATCGTTACGAGCATTGTTCTTCATAATTGCCGTTCCTGATACATTAATAAAATGGCTTTTCGCTATGAAGGTAGTGAAATTTTGGCTTTTGAACGCCTTGTAAAAAATGATTTTAACCCTCACATTGTATTAACGAGAGAGAGAATTATTATATTATCACGCTTTCGGTATGGACAGATACCAGCTTTTGAAATTGCCTCGAAACCCTGTCCTGTTTCCTGGTTGTTTCTGGACCGAGATGGATATCAACAAGATCAAGTTTAAGGCATTATTTCAGAACATTGCATCACTTCAGGAGGGTTGGCAATTCTCGACGGTCAATACCCGGGATGTCGATTTTTTGGATTTCAGGCAACGATCTGAATGGCTTCAGTTTACCGGACTTTATGATAAAGATGGGCATGAGATTTACGAAGGGGATCTGTTACAGTGGGATGATTATATCGTCACTGTTGTTTTTGAATCGGGTAGTTTCAAAATACTCAATGATGGCAGCTCAGATATGCTTTTGTGGTATTGTGTTCCGGAGTGTGAAGTTATCGGCAATAAGTACGACAACAAGGAGATCAGGCCTTGACTATGGCACAGCTCAACAGTTCATGCGTCCGGTTAACAAATATCGTTTTCTATGCACACCATGGGGTACTCAAAGAAGAGCATACTATCGGCGCGAAATATGAAGTCGATGCGGAACTCTCTTTTGACTTTACTGATGCAGCACAAAACGATGCTATAACAAAAACCGTCGATTACGGCGCTGTCTACAGAAAAATTCGAGAAGTTCTGACTCTAAAAAAATATTTTCTTATTGAGGCAGTTGCCTATAAAATAGCTCATGAGCTTCTCCATGATTTTCCTGTTCTGGACAGGGTCAGCATCAAGGTTCGAAAACACAACCCTCCTATTGATGGTATCTGTGATTACGCAGAGGCCGATTATTCCATCTCGCGTGCCTGAATAAATCCTATGCACAAGGTATTTCTCGGAATCGGTTCCAATATTGGAAACCGTCTCAGTCACCTTCAGGAAGCTGTTGACCGACTCAGCCTTCTCCCAAACACATCAGTTTACAAAGTATCATCGATCTACATGACCGAACCGGTAGGCGAAACTGAACAGAACCGTTTCTATAACGGCGTCATACTCCTTGAGACCTCACTTCAACCGGAAGAGCTTCGCCGATATTGCAAAATTATTGAGCAGGAGCTGGGACGGCCCGACGCCTATCCTCGATGGAGTCCAAGAGTCATTGACCTCGATATTCTCCTCTATGACAACGAATGCATCAACACCACATCGCTCTCAATCCCCCATACCGAACTGCTTCATCGAAAATTTGTGCTTATTCCCCTCCTTGACCTTGCAAACCCTCTGCACCCTGAAAAACAGGAAACCATCCAGCAACTTCTCAATTGCTGCACAGATCGGTCAGTACTGATACGGGTGAAAGAAACCATCCACATAAAAAAAAGAGAGAGTGCTTCGTAAAACAGTCTCTCTTTTTTTTATGTGGTTTACCTCTGCAAGAACTTGTTAGTGTTCGCTCAGTTGGCAAAAGTGATGTTAAGGTTGCCTTCTGCAAAGTCGGCACCCTCTGTCTTTCGACCTACAAGTACATTTGGAAGAATAATGCTTTTGCGGAAGTTGTTGATATCGACAAGCAGTTCATCACCCTTGATATTCACGTTAAGCTTTGTCACCTCAACATTCGGAAGATAAAGGCTCAGTACATATTTACCATCGACTTTCTCCAGCAACTGAGTCTTTTCATCAATATAAAGTATATCAGCTGGATTTTTATCCTCAAAAATCTGCTGGCTCAATTCATAGAGCCTGTCGGTATTGATGATTTCAGCGATAGATTGTTTAGCCTTGAAAATCGGCACAGGATAGAAGCAGTTATCAATGACCCTGAGATACTTACTCTGAATATCGATAAGGCTCTGCAGGTAGTCATCAGATGAGCTTTGAGGAAGAATTTTATTAACCACAGCCGCATCAAGCTTATAACCGAACAGGTTGAGGTAGGTCTGCACCCGCAATGCTTCCTTGATAACCATATTTTCGGGATTCAGTACGACCCTGAATGTCGTGATCGTTTTATCCTGAAGCATGGCATGGAGCTCTTTCATGTGTGAATTCACCTCCGGCATAAGCTTGAAGATGTTTTTTTTAGGCATAAATTTGCTTAAAAGAGGAGCTGCAAAACCAATAGCTTTAGAGTGCCAACCTCCTATTTTGTCCGCATACCATCCATAAGATTCCGGCATTCCAAGTAAGCGCATGGTTTCGCCTGTCGGTGCGGCATCAACAACAACTACATCATAATTACCTGACTTGGCTGCCTTCCAGATATAACGCAGACTGATCATCTCCTCCATACCTGGCATAATCGCAAGTTCTTCAGCAACGACTTCATTGGCACCATCGTGCATTAATATCGAAGAGAAATAGGAATAAAGCTCACTCCAGTTCTCCCTGATTTCAGCAAGAACATTCACCTCCATGGCGAATAAATTCTTTTCAACTTCGACAGGTTTAGAAGAGAGTTCAACGCTCAAGGCATCGGCAAGGCTGTGAGCCACATCGGTGCTCATAATCAGAACACGCTGCCCTCTGCGGGCAATCGCGGTTGCAGTTGCTGCTGACACGGTAGTTTTACCTACCCCTCCTTTACCCAAGTAAAGAATAATTCTCATGTTTATAATAAAACTATTGAGTGGACTTGATTTTGAATGAACGGCAGTCAGTGATGGGTTTGTCCTTCGTTATCATATTCACGCCCAGCTACCTTACCGGGAACAACGGCTGTGCTCTCTGATGCTTCATTATCCGCACGAAGAACTGATCCTGCCTCTGAAAAAACCTTATCCAATGCAGGTGCTGAGGCCACTTCTCCAGACGGATGAATACTTTCTGGTTCGTCATCCGACACAATCCTGATTTTTTTACGTTGAACACCTGGTACATTGCTATCCTTTTCATGCTCAACAATTTCTCCTGACTCCTTGATATCCGGCACGGAAGAAGATTCAAAGGAAAAATCATCCATACTCATCATGTTTTTCACAATGGATGGAGTATTCTCTTCAGGAGCTTTAATCATAATCTTTTTACGCTTCGGGGCTGTTTCTTCGTCAACATCACCAAAATTATTCATTTTTTTTGCAGATGCTGAAGAAACAATATTCTCTTGCCTCCCGACAATATCATTTCCGAAGCAATCATCATTCTGCGTTGCTTCATCATCACTTTTTATATGAATACTTTTTCTTCTTGTAGTATTCACACTATCATCATCGCCACCCCGTCGTTGCTGATTCTTCGGTACATCATCATTTGCATCAGGAACACCAGCTCTTGAGGAACTCTTCTGGGCTGTTTTCTTTGCCCCTCCACCAAAACTGGAAGAAAGTTTCATAAGTTTGTTAACCGAGCCAATCATCCCGTCATTGCGTACCGCAGTTTTAATAATATTCAGAACAAAGCGCTCAGCCTGAGGATTATCAGCAATACTGATCACCAGTTCGTTGAGGGCTGTGAGCATACCGGGAACATGCTGCAGATCGTTCTTAAGCTGTTCCCGAATTTTGAAGGGAGCATCTCCAACCATCTCTTTTATTGATTCAGCGATTCTTTTCAATGAAGCGGGATCCTTGGGAAGAATATTTTCAATTCCCTTTAATGCATCAGCTGGGGAAAAGCCCCCTGAATGACGTTCTCCGCCGGTGGGTTTTCCGCTGAAGTTCTGTGACTGTTCCGGTGTCGAATACCCGATATTTGCCTTGTACTGCTCAAGCAGATCCTGACCATAGCCGATCTGACTTTCCTGTTGCGCTATATTTGGTGAATCAAAACGAAGAGAAATTACTCGAGGAACACAAACCCCGCGTGCTCCACGAAGAACTATGGAAGAAACATCGTCAGGCAGATTATTGCGGTAATTAAGGCCAAGATGCTCTTCTATGATCGATTCGATAACAGTTTGGAGTCGGGATATCAATTCAGCCTCCCGCAGTTCCACCATATCAAAAATCACATAAACAGCCTCCTTGCCATCACGTCGAATCTTAAAATTCAACGTTGCAAAATCATGATCTTTATTCCGACTGTTTACGGAAACTGAAGCAAGATCAAATCTGTCGAGATAATCTTTACTTGAACCTCTTGCCCAAAAATAAACTGCCTTATCAGTATAAATAAGGTAATCCTGAAAGGCAATATTGCCAACTCGTTCCTGATGTGATTCATAAAAAACCCCTTCAAAAAATGCAATCGGATTTTCACCGACATTCATGAGGCCTTTCTGAAAAAACTCAGTTACATCATCCTGTTCAGTCTGCCCTGAGATATACAAAGATAAATTAACCATTAACCACACTCGCTCACTTAATACTTATTGGGACGCTGAAATGAAATCTATCAAATTTTTATAATAAACAGAAATACTCGATTAACCGAAGTTCTTTCGGCTTCATAAACATGGCTGATGTCAACGTAGACTGAAGGTAACGAAGCAAGAACGGGCATCATGCATCATAGGAAAGAAGGAGGCTGTTTATTTCGAGCGGGGCTTACTACCTACGTAAAATAAAAAAGGCAGTGAAACCAAATACTTTTCACTGCCTGAAAAAGATAATTCTGCGGTACTTATTTCGCAAACTTTGATGTTACTTCTTTGGAAGGAACAGCATAGCCGGTGACTTCAGGTGATGAACCACGAAGGCTTGATCCGCCTCCGCCCATGCTGCCATAAGCGTTGCGATTGATTCTCATGGTACCTTTACCTAAAGAATCAAACAGCATACCTACAGTTTCCCAATGCCCCTCAACCATCACCTCAAAAATACGTCCGGCTGCAGCCAGAATATCGGTAAAAACGCCACCACCACTCATAATTCCTCCTTGGAATTTAATTATTGGAAAGTTATCCGAAACTTAAAGCACTGTTCTTTCATTAATTTACAGTAATAAACAAAAAAAAACAAAAAAGAAAACAGGGCGAAAAACCAAGTCCTGCTATTTTTTTATTGGCCCTTTCTGAAATGATCCTGCAAAATTTTTGACTACTTCAGAAGCTGATACCCCGGCATCTCCAACAGCTGTTGCGGCATTTCCTGTTGCATTTTCAACAGTTTCCACAGCACTTGCATACAACTCATTGGCGGTTCTTGATGCGTCTTTAACGGTTATCGCAACGCGGTCAATGGTTTCTCCAACAACGCCACCTGTACTGCCGAGCAGATTACCGATACCCGATGCATCGATAACTGCGCCCACTGTACCGGTTACCGTATCAAAGATGTTGCCTGCAATATTCAAACTGCCAACAACTGCGCTCTGTCCGGTTAAAAGAACGCTTTCTGCAAGAAAAGTAAGGCGATCAGTAAAGTCAAGTTCTTTGAAATCCTTACGAAGTTTCTGGTACGATTCCGACATTCTACTCTCCAAGGAAATGAGGCCCCACTGAACCATGCCTCTGTTATGATGATAGACTAATGAAGTTATATGCTAAAAAAATAAACATAATAATTGATCTAAACAAGTACTCTTCATCATGTGAATTTACCCGCGATCATAGACCTTTTGTTCTTTTTGCATCCGACTATCCTCGTGACGATCAAGATCAAAAGGAATGTGAAGCCATTTTTCCTTAAAAACAGCATCCCCTGGCTCAAGACCAGTGAGACTGATCGGCAGTGTGATGATTTTGCGCTGATTACCAATTTGTACATAGAGCTCATCACCGGTAACCCATACATCGATATCGACAGGATTGGCAAACATAAGCTTCAACTGTACTTCATAGACATTGCCATTGCGGACAAACTTGATCGGTGGTTCATCATACATCATATCTGAAGGATCACTATCACCATACATGTCTTTAGCAAACATTTCAAGCGACTTGAGACCCACAATTTCCTGTTCGTACATCCTGAGCTTTTTTACAGGAAGAGGTGAAAACCCTTCTTCTATCTCACCAAGGTATTTCTGTTGTATGGCTTTCCAGTTCTCCTGGTATCCACAATCCTCATTGATATCAAGCAGCCTGTTGACAAGCACCATATCCACCTTGAAACCGTAAAGATTCAGATAGGTCAAGGCACGCATGGTCTCCTTGATCGACATTTTTTCCGCATTCATCACCAGACGAACTGTTGATTTTTTATTATCTGTAAGGATATCGCGGATATCTTCAAGCTCATCAAATACCTGATCAACCGAATCAAGAGCATCTGCGGGAGGAATAAAAAATGCAATTTTATCAGACATCCTCGAAAGAGGTTTACTGAGCGGCTTGATAAGATATTTATTGACATTTTTGACAGCTTTCATCCCCCATGCGAGCGTATCGGGAAGGGACAGAAGCCTTAAAGTTTCGCCTGTCGGGGCTGTATCAAGCACAAGAACATCATAGAGACCGGAAGCTTTATAGCGCTTTATCCGTAAAAGGGAAAACAGCTCTTCCATTCCGGGTAGTATGGTCATTTCATCGGCCATGACTCCTGAAACACCCTGGGCCATAAAGATTCTTGTATAGTACTTCTGTACCGAATGCCAATTCTGCTTGAGATCCACATACGGATTGACCTCAATGGCGTCGAGATTTTCCTTGATTTTTGTCGGTTCTGCGCCGAGAGGGAGATTAAATGAATCCGAAAGACTGTGAGCGGGATCGGTTGAGAGGACGAGTGTGCGATAGCCAAGCTGCGACAAGCGGACAGCCGTAGCGGCAGAAACACTGGTTTTGCCTACTCCACCTTTACCTGTAAACGTTAAAATACGCATGAACCAAACATTGGATTTGATATGTACAGAGGAAAAAATCTTTTGAAGTTAAAGATATAACTCTGATCTGACACTACAAAAGAATCTAACATACTCACTTCAGGCAATGTTAAAAACTTTATACCAGTTATTAATTGTTTTATAGCGGCAATGTCATTCACAAAAAAAACGGTGAAGCTGGCCACGCTTTCATTTAATTTAATCAAATGAAAAGAGTAACGAACAGTTTGCAGCACCTCTCAACAAGGTAATGTCAGGGAATGGTTTGCAAATGATCCTTCCACTCACTTAATTAGTTCATCTCGGAAAAAAACTGCACCGTCACTTTCTTTGAAAAGCATTATGCTCGAAACTCACCCTATTGTCGATGTCAGGGCAACCATCATCAAGACTCGCCGCATCTGCACCGACGTCAGCATCATCACCCTCAACTGTCCGTTCATTGCTGCCAGGGCAAAACCAGGAAACTTTGTCAACGTAAAGGTCAGCAACACATCCCAACCGCTGCTCAGAAGGCCCTTTTCCATCCACGATGTACAAGGGGATTTCATTGATATCATGGTTAAATCCATCGGGTGCGGAACTTCGCTTTTCTGTGACTCGGAAGCGGGATCAAGTGTTATGGTGCTTGGGCCTCTGGGAAACTGTTTTACCATTGACGACTATGATTTCAACACTGCCATTCTTGTTTCGGGAGGAATCGGCACAGCTCCAATGCGGTTTCTGGAAAAAACACTTGTTGTTCATGGCAAAAAGGTGATCAACCTGATCGGAGGACGTACCAAAAATGACCTGCTTGCCCAAAACCTCAGCAACTGCCGTTTGGCAACAGATGACGGCTCCACAGGCTTTAAAGGCACTGTCATTGATCTCCTCGACAGAGATCTGCGTGATATCGAAAAAGAGGGTTCCATCAAGCTGTTTGGCTGCGGTCCAAATCCGATGTTGAAAGTGCTGGCAAAATTCAGCCAGGAACATCGCATTGCGTGTGACATCTCGCTCGAATCGGTGATGGGTTGCGGTATTGGTATCTGTTACGGATGCAGTGTTGAAATCAACACCACGGACGAAGGCATACGAACCATCCTTCTTTGTCGTGAAGGCCCCGTCATTGATGCAAAACTGCTTGTAGTATAGAACGTATAGATATATCTTTTAAGTAACGGGGATATCATACCCGAAAACTTTGATCAACGAAGAGAACAACATTATGGCAAAAGGCGTTAATAAAGTATTTCTTCTCGGAAGACTCGGTGGAGAACCGGAAAGCCGTCAGGCGGGATCAACAACTGTTTCTAACTTTACCGTCGCAACAAGCGAAAAATTCAAAAACCAGCAGGGAGAGTGGCAGGAAAAAACGGAATGGCATAGAGTCGTTGCCTGGGGACGGTTGGCAGAAATATGCAAAGAGTATCTGCACAAAGGATCGCAGGTATACATCGAAGGAAAACTGCAGACAAGAAGCTGGGAAAAAGAGGGCGTGAAGCAGTACACGACTGAGATTGTGATCACCGACATGAATATGCTTGACAGCAAGCCTTCCGGACAGGGACCTAACGAAGGAGCATCGCCAGGTTATGAACGGCCGCAAAGCACAACACCTGCATTTTCAGCTCCACCTTCGGGACCACTGCTTGAAGATGAAAAAGATGATCTGCCCTTTTAAACTTTTGTTCTACATCGAGGGTGTACTTTGGTGCACCCCACTCCAATGGAAACACTAAGAAAAAACATTCTTGCCGGCAAAATTTCACCGGTTTATTTCTTTTATGGCCCCGAAAGTTTCCTGAAAGAAGAGTGTGCCGGAATGATCAGAACAGCACTCTTTACATCAGAAAATGACGCCGCATGCAACACCCATATTTTTTACGGCACTGATTTCACTTTAGGCGAACTCATATCGAAAGCCTCCGAATACCCCATGTTTACCTCGAAACAGCTCATCATCGTCCGGCAATTTGACAAAATTAAAAAGCCCGCGACGAAAGAGCTGCAAAAAAAACACGACGAAAAATTCAGCAATTACCTTAAGAGTCCTGCGGAATTTACTGTTCTGGTATGCGATGCTGATCCTGTCGAAAAAAAAGATCTGGAAAAGAATTCGTTCAGCGCGCTGCAAAAATATCGCCATGATTTCCCGATCATCAAAGCTCCTGACACGTTTGCTTCCAATAGAGCCAAGGCTGCAGGATGGCAATTTGAACCTGATGCCCTCAAGGCATTTACAACCTATATCCAGCCATCGGCTCGGGAAATATGCCACGAGATCGAAAAGATAATCATGTATGCCTCTGCCCGATGCACCGAAAAACGCATCACAGCAATGGATGTCTATGACTGCGTCGGCATATCCCGCACGTATAACGTCTTTGAACTTGAAAAAGCCCTCGCTGAACGTAACCTGAGACTCTGCAGCGGCATCTCGCTCATGATCATGGATCAGGAGGGCCAGAAAGAGGGACTCGGCAACATTATCCGCTTTCTTACCACTTTTTATCTTCGTCTTTGGAAACTCTCTCTGCCCGACGTTCGGAAACTTCCCCAGGCAGAGATTGCAAAAATTCTGGGCATGTTCGGGAAACAGGAGTACTTTGTTAAAAATTATGTCACCTACAGCAGATCTTTTTCTTTGCAAGATAGCGAGCATGCCATCACCGCACTGAGGGAAACCGATGCTGCGCTCAAAGGGCTACTTCCCTACCCGGATGAAAAATATCTGCTTCTCAGACTGATGCAGCAACTGCTTGGATGAGCAATTTCATCTTACCAAGGCTGCCAGAATTCACAACCACCCTTTCCGACGGTACCAGCAAATTGTTTTTGCCACCCCTTCAGCAAGAGTGGTACCCGCTGTAAAGCCAATATCGAGCATAGCCCGTTCAGGAGAGCAGACCCAATAATCCTGAACAAGTTCATTGGCTTTATCGCGATTGAGAAGCGGGGGTTTTCCGGATAACAAACCTGACGAACCTATCACCATACTAAGAAGATAGACGAACGGTTTAGGAAGCGATACCCTGTACAATTTCTTGAAACCAAGTGCCGGCTGCGAAACGGCAACAAGCTCCTCCCAGAAGCATGAACTGGGAGAAGTAATGTAATAAACACGACCAACAGCCTTATCCGAACGGGCGGCCATCATGATCCCTCTGACAAGATCGTCAACATAAATCAGGCTGAATCGTTGCTTCGCTGCACTGCCTACCGTTACCAATAGCCCTTTGGCAAGCATCTGAAAAACCTGAAGTACATCACGGTCCCCTGGTCCGTATACAGCGGGCGGGCGCACTATGGTAACCGGAATATCAGCTGCACTTTCAAGACAAAGGGTCTCGGCTCTTAATTTACTTCGTCCATAGGCACTTACCGGACATGGGAAATCAGACTCTCTGACTCCCTGTATACCTTCCGAAGCCGGACCGGCAGCAGTGAGGGAGGAGACAAACAGAAATCTTTTCAACGTCGGGTTATGCTCTTTGACTGCTTCAAGAAGATTTTTCACCGGCATCACATTGCCAGCATCATACCCTGTTTCATCGAGAGCTTTCGTCAACCCCGCAAGATGTACAATCCGATCAACACCCCGCACAGCACGAGCAAGAACTTCCTTGTCACTGAAACGGCCTTGAACAACATCAACACCTTCGGGAAGAGCTACTCCTACGCTCTCTGGCCGAAGAAAAACCCTTATGATCTCCCCCTCTTTTGCAAGATAGCTCAGCATCCTTGCCCCAATAAACCCAGTGGAACCAGTCACCAGTATTGTTTCAGCCATTTCTCATATATTTTCTTATTATTCCACCTCTCCCCCTGCTGATTTCACTATGGGGGCTTTCCGAACAGGAAAAAAACCAGAGAGCATATTCAACAAAAAAATAAAATTTTTAATACATTTCGGTACATGGCTAAAACCAACTTGCAAAAAACCCGGTCATCGAACGAAAACAACTAATAAGAGCATTGACCGTAAATACAAGAAATTCCAGCTTTTTTTTTGTTATAGCTGAAGTAAATATGCGTTCCTGTGGATAAAGCGAAAGACCTGTTTAAAAAATGCATTGAGTTTACCCTTGCTGACGAAGTAAAGGCGCAGGGTTTATATCCCTTTTTTCACCCAATAGATGAAAATGAAGGTCCGGTAGTCTCTTTTGGAGGGCGTAAACTGGTCATGGCCGGTTCAAACAACTATCTCGGGCTTACCGCTGACCCAAGGGTTAAAGAGGCCTCAATCAAAGCTATCAACAAATACGGCACAAGCTGCAGTGGCTCCCGTTACATGACTGGCACCGTCAATCTGCACGTTGAACTTGAAGAGAAGCTTGCCGACTTTTTTGAAAAAGAACGGTGTCTGCTCTTCAGCACCGGATACCAGACAGGACAAGGCATTATCCCGACTCTGGTCCAACGAGGAGAATACATTGTATCTGACCGTGACAACCATGCAAGCCTTGTGGCTGCATCCATCATGGCGCAGGGAGCCGGAGCAAATCTGGTACGCTATAACCACAATAACATGGAAGATCTGGAGCGCGTGCTTCAGAATATTCCGGGAACTGCAGGACGGCTTATCGTTTCTGATGGGGTCTTTTCAGTTTCAGGAGAAATTGTCGATCTTCCAGGCCTTGTGGCATTGGCAAAGAGATATGATGCCCGAATTCTTATTGACGACGCTCATGCTGTCGGTGTCATCGGAAAAAATGGCAGAGGCACCCCATCAGAGTTTGGGCTTGTAAACGAGGTCGACCTCATCATGGGGACATTCTCGAAAACTTTTGGTTCACTTGGTGGTTACGTTGTAGGTGACCGGAGCGTCATCAACTATATCAAACACAACGCTTCTTCACTGATCTTCAGCGCATCGCCCACACCGGCAAGCGTAGCTGCAGTGCTGTCAACCCTTGAAATCATCCGCAATGAGCCGGAACTTATGGAACGGCTGATCGCAAATACCGATTACGTTCGCCAGGGACTTTTACATGCCGGGTTTACACTCCAGCCGTCACGTACAGCTATCGTTACCGTCCTGATCAAAGATCAGATGAAAACCCTTCTCTTCTGGAAAAAACTCTTTGATGCCGGTGTTTACGTCAATGCTTTCATCCGGCCAGGGGTCATGCCTGGCCACGAAGCACTCCGTACAAGTTTTATGGCAACTCACAAACGTGAGCATCTTGACAAAGTTGTCAATGAGTTTATCTCCATAGGGAAAGAGCTGGGCGTTATTTGAAAACGAGGATGCACTCTACGTTTATCGTATTAGTTGCATCTTTCTGTTTTTTTTTTAATAAATTGAAACAAAATTGATGATTGCCATTTGAAATGTGTTATGTAATTCCTGTTCTGATTGCTGATAGGCGATGCTTATGATTATGTGCGCAAACAAGGTAAAAAGAAAATATTGACCATGTTTTTTTGTTCGTATCATTGCAACTAAACTATATAACAATCATGAAAACAAAACATGCAGGAGCTTTTCGCTTCGTCCGTTTTGTTGTATCGGCGTTTAGCCTGATGGCTTTGCTGGTACCTCTCCCTTCCTACGGAGCTGACACAGGGACAATTAAAGGCAAAATCACCGACAAAGCTGACGGTGAAGGAGTGTACGGTGCTTCGGTCACCGTTGCCGGCACAACAATCGGAACCGCCACCGACATGAACGGCAACTTTACCATCTACAACGTTCCCGCCAAACAGGAAAAAATTGCTGTATCCATCGTAGGATACGCCCCGTCAAGTCAGCTTGTATCCGTCAGCGCCGGACAGACCTCCACAGTGAATTTCAGTATCGGCCAGACTACGGTCATGGCATCCGAGGTTGTGGTCGGCGCATCACTCTACAAACAGAGCCGACTTGAAGTGCCGGTAACCGTTAATGTGGTTTCGCAGGAAAGGATCAAACAGGAGGCCAACCCGACTCTTGATAAAGTGATAGAAGATGTCCCTGGTGTCGTCGTTACCCGAGCTGGTGGTCAGACTACATCAAGCATCCAGATTCGCGGTTCAAATACCTATCAGGGTGGAGCAATAGGAACCCGTGTACAGGGCTTCTATGATGGGTTCCCTCTCAATGCTCCTGAATCAGGTGAAATTGCCTGGCCTGCAGTAAATATGAATGCTGCAGACAAGGTTGAGGTTCTAAAAGGTGCTGCAGCTACTCTCTATGGCTCAGGCGCTATGGGTGGTGTTGTTAACGTCTTTGGACACCTTCCAGATCAATTTGAAGTAAAAGCAGGTTCAAGTGTAGGTTTTTATGACGCACCTGCGTCAAGTGACCAGAGCGTTTACCGGAACGGTTATACTCCATGGCTCTGGAACACATATGTCGGCTTTGGCAACAAAGACGGAAAATGGAACTACAATGTCCTCTACAGTCATAGCAACGATGACGGCTATCGCCAGAATGCCCAAACCAAGCTGGATGATGTGAAGCTGAAAGCCCGCTATGATATAAACGCAAAACAGTATCTTCAGGTAACCGCGTTTTATAATGAAACAAATGGCGGTTATGCATACTCAATGCCATACGATTTCTACGCTGTACCGACACCAACATTTACACCTCACCCCGAAAACGCTTATGATATCTATGTTAACGCCAAGGCTTTTCAGGATGTAGCATCATTCGCATCCTACATGACTGCACATCCAGGTGCTTCACTGACAGCTGCAGGAAGGACAGTGACAATTCCATCATCTTTTCCTACGATGGTATTCATGGGTCCTGGAAATCCTCTTAACGGTATGAAAACCGCAGCGCAATATGCTGCATTGATAAATAGTTTTGGTGCCGGCATCGCTAATTACAAATTATACGATGTCTATAAGGATGACACCATCCAGCGTAAAAACGCATTAACCGGACTCAACTATGTCAATCTATTGAGTGATAACCTGAGCTTCGATGCCCGTGCCTATTACACATACAACTCTACATTGATTGATTACAACTCTACGATTCTGGATCAGACTTATGCTACAGGAAAAGTGAGAACCCCAGGCGAATTCAATGAAACAAATTCAAGCCGCTATGGTTCTGGGGCAAAATTGGACTGGAGGATAAACAATGACCACAGATTTGTAGTGGGTATTGACGGCAATATCACGAATTTTGAGACGACAACTTGCTCTGCTGATTTGCCGGTAAAGAACACATTGAAGCCCATTCAGGAAAAAAATGCTTCAGCATTTTTACAAGACGAATGGAAACTGACAAACAAGCTGACCTCCCTGCTCTCATTGCGTTATGACTGGAGTGGTATTGATGCTGACAAGGCCGAAACGACTCCTGGGGCCTTTGTTGCCATACAAAACAAATCAGTTGATGCCATAAGCCCTCGCATCGCATTCAACTATTTGGCTTTAGATGATATGTCCTTACGGGCTTCATGGGGTAAAAGCTTCCGTGCACCAACACTGTCTGAACGTTTCATAAGAGATGGAGGAATGTTTACCGGAACACCGAATCCAGCACTTGACAAAGAAACCATGACTGCTTATGAACTCGGTCTGTTCAAACAGTTCAGCGAGAAGGTTTCATTTGATGTGGCCGGATTCCTAAACGACTATGATAATCTGATTGAGTCGGTTATCAATCTCGATCAAACATATCAGTACAGAAACATCACAAAGGCACGCATATGGGGTATTGAAACCGGCTTAAATTACAGGCCTAATACTGCTTGGGCATTTAATGCTGCATATACATACCTTAATGCCAAAAACACATCCTATGTTGCAGGAGCCAATACAAACCAGGATCAGAATCCTGATCCAACTTGGTTACCATACAGGCCGGAGCATACAGCATCAGCTGGCGCAACATGGAAGCCCTTCAATAAACTTTCTCTTAACTTGAATGGCCGCTATGTAGGGATTTACCAGTCTGTCAGCTCCTACCCGAACAAACAAAGTGCGAATTATCCTGGCGACTTCATCGTGTTCAACATTGGTTCGAAATATCAGATCAACAAGAACATGAGTGCCAGTTTACTCTGCAGGAACATCGGAAACGTACAATACGAAGAAGCGGAGTGGTTCCGTGCACCAGGACGTTCTTATGTTGCCGGAGTGGATTTCACTTTCTGAAGAGATCCATAAGCAATAAGTCGTAATGACCTGAGCCAGCCCTTCACAATGAGGGGCTGGCTCTTTTTTTAATCGTTAGTATACATCACAGGATTTTATTACATTTTCCAATCCTGTTAAAACCACAACAAACGCACATCTTTTTGTAATTTTATGCACAATAAAATCAGAATTGCCGCTATTGTCGGAATGGAGCAATGCAACCAGCGAGTATGGCGCGAGGTAACATCCAAGATAGCCGCACACATCGAATTGACCCAATGGACTGATCAGGATCTTGAGCATCAGAACCCTGAAGCAGCCGATGCAATCCGAAATGCCGATTGTGTTTTTACTACCCTGATACAGTTCAAAGTACAGGCGGACTGGCTCCATGAGCAGATCGGAGAGTCAAAGGTCAAGGTTATTTTTGCCTATGAATCGATGCCTGAAGTGATGCAGTTGACAAAAGTCGGCAATTATGTCGTATCGGGAGACGGAAGCGGAATGCCTGATATTGTTAAAAAAGTTGCGAAGATGCTGGTAAAGGGTCGCGATGAGGATGCTCTTTACGGCTACATGAAGCTGCTGAAAATAATGCGCACCATGCTGCCGCTCATCCCAAAAAAGGCAAAGGACTTCAAGAACTGGATGCAGGTTTACACCTACTGGATGAATCCAACAACCGACAACCTGGCATCGATGTTCAACTATATCGTAGCTGAGTATTTCGAGGTAGAGGTCAAGGTTGAAAAGGTACAGGAAGTTCCAACCATGGGCTTTTACCATCCCGATGCACCGGAGTATCAGAAAGATCTGCACCATTATGAAAAATGGCTGCATAAACGCGATAAGGCTTCAGCAAAAAGAAGAAACATCGGACTCCTTTTTTTCCGTAAGCATTTGCTTCAGGAAAAAGAGTATATCGACAATACTATCCGTGCCATCGAGGCCAAGGGGCTTAATCCCTTACCGGTTTTTGTTATGGGAGTTGAGGGGCACGTAGCCGCCCGGGAGTGGTTTACACACAACAACATTGACATGCTGGTCAACATGATGGGCTTCGGTTTTGTGGGAGGCCCAGCCGGCGCAACCACACCGGGCTCATCGTCTGCTGCACGCGAAGAGATACTCGGAAAAATCAATGCGCCTTATGTGGTATCTCAACCACTCTTTATACAGGATTTCACCTCTTGGAAGTCGCAGGGGGTTATACCGCTGCAGTCGGCTATGACCTATTCGCTACCAGAGATGGACGGCGCAGTATGCCCGGTAGTACTTGGTGCCATCAAGGATGGACGTCTGCAAACTGTTCCAGATCGTCTGGATCGACTTGCCGGACTTGCCAAAAAGTTTTCGGAGTTGCGACAGGTTTCCAACAGAGAGAAGAAAGTTGCTCTCGTCGTTTATGACTATCCACCAGGTATGGGTAAGAAAGCAAGTGCCGCTCTGCTCGACGTACCGAAAAGCATCTATAATATCCTCGTGTCGCTCCGAGCTGAAGGGTACAACATCGGTGAGCTGCCGGAATCACCTGAAGCTTTGCTTGGCATGCTTGATAAAGCTACAGATTACGAAATTCAGGCACACGAACAGGATTGTTTTTCCATTGACAGGGAACTGTTCAACAGTATCACCAGCGTCAGGGAACGTGAGCGCATTGAAGGGCGCTGGAGCGGATTTCCCGGTGACATTGCCCCGATTAAACCTGACAGACTTTTTATCGGCGGCATAACGCTCGGCAATATTTTTATCGGTGTTCAGCCGCGTCTTGGTATTCAGGGTGATCCGATGCGTCTGCTTTTTGACAAAGAGAACACGCCGCATCATCAGTATATCGCTTTCTACCGCTGGATCAGCCGTGTCTTCGGAGCCAATGCTCTTGTACACATTGGTATGCACGGCACGGCGGAATGGATGCCTGGCCTGCAACTCGGCGTAACCGGTGACTGCTGGTCGGATGCACTGCTTGGTGAAGTTCCGCATTTCTACATCTACCCCATCAATAATCCGAGCGAGGCGAATATCGCCAAACGACGAGGTTATGCGACGATGATTTCTCACAACATTCCTCCTCTTGCAAGGGCTGGACTCTACAAAGAACTGCCGGCATTCAAGGAGATGCTGAATGATTACCGCGAACGTGGCCTTGAAAAGATCGTTGATGTTGAGACTGAAGAGGTGATCATCACCAAAGCACAGCAGCTCAATCTGACGGATGACTGCCCTCGCGTTGAAGGGGAAAGTTTCCAGAACTATATCAGCCGACTCTATACCTATATGATGGAGCTTGAAGGCCGTCTGATTTCAAACTCTTTGCATGTATTCGGCGAAACCCCAAAGCTTGAAACCCAGGTAACTACCATTACAGAGTACCTGAAGGTGCGCGGCAATGAAAAGTCACTGCCATCGATCATCATGCAGGCAATCGGTGAGGACACTACCTACGGAGATTACGCCTCCCTTGCCACTCGTGCACGAAAGGGTGAACCGATGGCCCTCAAATCGCGTGAAACAGTTGACGAGCATACCAGAGAGTTTATAGAAAAATCCATTTTCGGACAGACTAACCCGACAACGGTATTCAGCAAAATAACCGGTGGAGCAAAGATATCGCACGAGATGGTCGAGGCCGTCAACACTGCACTGCAGGATGGACTTGCCCTGAAGCGTGCACTTGAGGACAACCGCAATGAGATGAAGGGCTTCCTCAGAGCTCTGTGCGGTGAATACATTCCGTCAGGTTCCGGAGGCGATTTGGTACGTGACGGTGCTGGCATACTGCCAACTGGTCGAAACATACATGCGATAGATCCATGGCGCATTCCTTCAGAACTGGCCTTTAAACGCGGCAAACAGATTGCTGAAACCATTCTTCAACGCCACACCGAGGAAAACAACGGTCAGTACCCGGAAACAATTGCCCAGGTGCTCTGGGGTCTTGATACCATCAAGAGCAAGGGTGAAGCTGTGGCTGTCATCATCCATCTTATGGGTGCTGAACCGGCCTACGATGCACAGGGCAAGATCAGCCACTACCGTCTTGTTCCGCTTGAAAAGCTTGGCCGTCCAAGAATTGATGTTCTGATCCAGATCAGCTCAATATTCCGTGACACCTTCGGTGTGCTTGTCGATCATCTTGATAAATTGGTCAAGGATGCAGCAAGAGCAATTGAGCCGTATGAGATGAACCATATCAAAAAACATGTTGACGCCTCATTGAAAGAGGGCAAGGATTTCGAGAGCGCCACCTCTCGCCTCTTTACTCAAGCACCGGGAGCTTATGGTTCGCAGGTCGAGGAACTTGTTGAGGATTCTGCCTGGGAGTCTGAAGAGGATCTCGACAATATGTTCATCAAGCGTACCGGTTTTGCTTACGGGGGGAACCGATACGGTGACCAGCAGACCGATATTCTGAAAGGTCTCCTCAGTACCGTGGATCGAGTGGTACAGCAGGTTGACTCAGCTGAATTCGGCATTACGGACATTGACCGTTACTTCTCCTCTTCAGGAGCACTGCAGCTTTCAGCCCGTCGCCGCAACCCGAAAGGGGACAATGTAAAACTGAACTATGTTGAGACCTTTACCGCTGATGTGAAAATCGACGATGCTGACAAAGCTCTGAAGGTCGAGTTCCGCAGCAAACTGCTCAACCCGAAATGGTTTGAAACAATGCTTGATCAGGGTCACAGTGGCGCAGCAGAAATCAGCAACCGCTTTACCTATATGCTGGGCTGGGACGCAGTCACGAAGGGTGTTGATGACTGGGTGTACAAGGAAGCGGCTGAAACATACGCTATGGACCCAAAAATGCGCGAACGCCTTATGAAGGTCAATCCAAAAGCTTTCAAAAACATTGTTGGACGTATGCTCGAAGCCAGCGGACGCGGAATGTGGAGCGCAGACCCTGACATGATCGAAAAGCTGCAGGAAATTTATTCCGACCTTGAAGACCGCCTCGAAGGGATAGAAATTTAGACCTCTGCAAAGAATAGCTGTTACAGAAAAAAAAGCACGGCGCACTCCGTGCTTTTTTTTCATAGCAACATCAACTTGACAAGAGTAACACAGGTTTCTTTTTGCTGATCTGTTTGGTATATTCAGGTAAATATGTACTTATGGACATAGCAAAGGAAAACATGATACGCAGCATCTGCCGATCACTCGAGGTTCTGCTTTTCTTTGTGGTTTCTGTTGTCGGTTTCAGCGTTCTTGGTAAAACAACTTCTCTCAACACCAAATCAAAAACAAAGTCACGTGGTACCGTTGCCACTCGTGAACTGCTCCTTCATGAGAACTCTCCCACTCAGCACCACGACATTGAAAACACCGATCGCTGTTTCTCTTCACAAGTCCATCAAGCCTCCCCTTCATTGTCCATCCATCCAGGGATTCCCCCATTCCCTGATATTCTGCATCACCTGCAGTTCAGCTTAACGCATAGTGCTCTTGATAAAAACAGCAATGATTTTTTCATTGCCTCCTCTCTGCTAAAACCGGGCAACCTCTTTCAGCAAAATCCTGTCCTACTGATTTGATATCCCTTCTTTTTTCGCTTATCCATTCCCAACACACATCGTTAACTCTTAAGGGATCCCATAACCGAAAGCTCTACTCTTTGTGGAGAATCTGGCGGCAGTAACATATTATTGACAGGTTTAACTTATGCATTTTGTGTTCCTTACCATGGAGGCCACGAACAACAGCACATTGAAAGCTGCTGCTGGTGAGCTGAACAGGAAGTTTCATGCAGGTCTGGAAGTTTCGGTTTTCAGTCTTGGTCTTCATAACAGCAAAAAACTCTGGGAAACGCTTGAACATGTTCTTCCCAAGGCGGATGTAGTATTCGGATCGATGCTCTTCAGCGAGGAGATTGTACGCCCACTGGAAAAACTGCTTAATGCTCTTACGTGCCCGGTCTGTATCATTACGAGCAATCCCGTGCTGATAACCCAGACACGTCTTGGTAAATTTTCACTGCGAAAGCCTAAACAAGAAGATCCGAAGGAATCAAATATTTTCAAGCAATGGGCGTCAAAACTGATGCCAAAGCAGAACCATGGTGAAAGCCAGCGACAGCTTACACTTGTGCGTAATGTCAGTAAAATCATGAAGCACCTTCCTGGTAAGGCACGCGATATCCATACTTTTATAGCGGCTCACCAGTTCTGGCTGAATGGTTCACAGGAAAACATGGAACGATTTCTTTGTCTTCTGGTTGACCGCTACGTTCCAGGTTGGAAAGGCAAGCTCCCCCAGGAAGATCCACTCTTTTATCCAGATGCAGCAATCTGCCATCCTGAAGCAGCTGAACCATTCTTTTCTGCTCCATCGTTTCTTGACTGGCAGCAACAGAACAAATCAAACCTTGACACTGGGCTTGTCGTGATTCTTGCCATGCGCTCAACAGTATTGAGCAAAAACATGGCGCATCTGAACTATTTGATAGACTCGTTTGAATCAAAAGGAATCAAGAGCTGTATCGCCTATAGTGGAGGTCTCGATTTTCGTCCAGTGCTTGACCGTTTTTTCAACTCTGAAACACCCGGTTCTCTGAAGCCTGCATTGCTGATCAATGCTACAGGATTTTCGCTTGTCGGCGGTCCTGCAGAAAACAAGGCTTCTGAAGCGATCGTCGTGCTGAAAAAACTCGATATCCCCTGCCTGAATCTTATTCCTCTTTCCTTCCAGCCCATAGAACTGTGGCGTGAAAGCAATCTTGGCCTGACACCGCTGCAAACTGCTTTAAGTGTAGCAGTAACTGAACTGGACGGCTCCATAGAACCCCAGATCTTTGCCGGTACGGAAAGCGGCAGTGAACGGACAATCCCGCTTGAAGCTGAGGTGAAAATTATTGCTGAACGAGTACAACGGTTTCTCAGGCTGCAGGATACACCGACGAACAACAAGAAAATTGCCATTATTCTTTTTAATTTTCCTCCCAATCTTGGTAATGCAGGTACGGCAGCATATCTCAATGTTTTTGAGAGCCTGCACCGACTGCTGCTGGAAATGAAAGCTGCAGGGTACCTTGTGGATGTTCCGGAGAGTACTGAAGAGCTGAAAGATCGGCTCCTTGATGGCAATCGCCTTGTATACGGTACCGATGGTAATGTTCATGCGCATTTGCCGGTCGATGAGTACCGAAGACTCTTCCCTGCATATCAGGGTATAGAACCTTTCTGGGGAGACGCTCCAGGCGAAATTCTCAATGACCGCACCCGTTTTCATATTCTCGGATGCGCTTTTGGCAATATTTTTATCGGCCAGCAGCCAAGTTTCGGTTACGAGCGCGATCCGATGCGTCTTCTCATGGCAAAGGATGCTGCACCGAACCATGCCTTTGCAGCGTTCTATACATGGATTGAACATTGCTTCAACGCCGATGCCGTGCTGCACTTCGGCACCCATGGTGCACTTGAGTTCATGCCTGGAAAGCAGGTTGGACTGTCGAGCCAGTGCTGGCCAAAAAAACTGATAGGTGCTCTCCCTAATTTTTACTGCTACTGCGTCAATAATCCGAGTGAAGGGGCCATTGCCAAGCGTCGTGGTTTCGCTACTCTGGTAAGCTACCTTTCACCACCACTGGAACATGCCGGACTCTACAAGGGACTGCGGAAACTCAAAGACCTTGTTTCGGGTTACAGAAGCAATCCATCAGATGAGCTGCTTGATGAGATCAAGGAGCTTGCCATCGCTCTTGAAATTGACGGCGGCCAGAATCATTCGCCTGCCGAGGAGTTTATCACAAGACTGAACAGTGAGCTTTACCTTATTGAGGAGCGCATGATTCCACTTGGACTCCATATCATGGGCGAAACTTCTTCGCCCGAAAGTGTCAGCGACCATCTCGCCCTTTTGGCGGCACACAGCCGACCGGAACTTGACGGAAAAACCCTGCCCGAACTGATCTGCAACCACCTGAACTACAATTATCTGCAACTTCTTGATGAAAAAGAATATAACAAGGAAGCTCAGCAGAGATGGCAGCAGGTCTCCACAATTTCCCGTGAATCTGTCAAACGATTTACCGGACATTTCGATGCCGAGAAAACCCGTAATATTTCTATGGCAAGGTTACTTGAAGGAAGCCTTGCTGTTCGAATATCGTCAGCAGACGACTATCTTCATCGGGAAGCAGGCATAAAACCGGTTGCACTGCATCGCTTCTGGCATTTCATGAACATCATTCTCATTCATCTCGCTGAAAATAATGAGCTCCAGGCAGTGCTCCACGCTCTTGAAGGGAAATTCATTCCTCCTTCTCCCGGAAATGACCTCGTTCGAAACCCTGATATTGTCCCAACAGGCAGAAATATTCACAGCCTTGATCCCTACACTATTCCATCAACCTTCGCCCAGCAGGCTGGAAAACGTGCAGCTGAAGAGCTGCTGCTGCAATACAAAAAAGAGAGCGGCAATCTCCCTGAATCCATAGCCCTGATCTTGTGGGGGACAGACAACCTGAAAAGCGATGGCGAAGGAGTTGCCCAGGCACTGGCGCTGATGGGTGCGAAAGCTAAAACCGATGAACTTGGAAAAATCGGTGATGTTGAGCTTATCCCTCTGAGAGAACTTGGCCGACCCCGCATGGATGTGGTCATGACCATCAGCGGTATTTTCAGAGATCTGCTCTCCCTGCAGGTGCGACTGCTCGACAAGGCAGCCCGCATGGCCGCTGCTGCCGATGAACCCGAAGAGATGAACTTTTTACGAAAGCATGTACAGAAGGAGATGCTCGAGAGAAACTGTACGTTCGATGAAGCCTCAAACCGGGTCTATTCCAATGCGCCCGGCAGCTATGGAGCAAATGTGAACCATCTGGTTGAAAGCAGTACCTGGGAAGAGGACAACCAGCTTGCTGAAGCCTTTGTCAGTCGCAAAAGCTTTGCTGTAACATCTACCGGTCACTGGAAGGAGTGCCCTGATGCTCTTCGTTCTGCACTGAAGCATGTTACTCTGACATTCCAGAATATCGACAGCTATGAAATCGGTATTTCTGATATTGACCATTATTATGAGTATCTTGGCGGAGTTTCAAAAACCGTTGAACACCTCAGTAAAACGAAACCAACAGTGATGGTTGGTGATATCGATGGTGCGGGAACAAAGCAGCGGATCTGTTCACTTGAAAAGATGGTCTCGCTTGAGGCACGGACCAAACTGCTCAATCCCAAGTGGTATGAAGCCATGCTTGAGCACGGCTATGAGGGAGTCAGGGAGATTGAGTCTCATCTCAGCAACACTTATGGATGGAGTGCCACTGCCTCGGCAGTTAAAAAATGGACCTATGATCAATTCCACGAAACTTTTCTGCAGGACAAAACCATGCTGGAACGACTTGCTGCCCTTAACCCGCATGCAACCATGTCGATGACCAGAAGGCTGCTCGAAGCGCACTCTCGAGGATTCTGGGAAGCAGAGGAGAGCACCATTGAAGAGCTTCAGGAACTCTATGCCGATCTTGAAACCAGAATTGAAGGTGTTCACCAATAAAGCACCTTTACAGAAGATGTACAATATCAACTCAACCACGTAACCGACAAAATTTTATACCATGAGCAGCTCCTCTTTCAATGCTGAAGAACACAAGAAAATGCTCCGTTCGTATTTCAACGGCCAGGGCTTTCAGCGATGGGCATCCATATACGGTGACGACAAACTCTCTTCCGTACGTAATACTGTCCGTCAAGGCCATGCCGTTATGATGGATAAGGCATTTGACTGGCTGCAGCATCTTGGGCTTCCGAAAGGCGCAACCGTGCTTGATGCCGGATGCGGAACAGGACTGTTCAGTATTCGTCTTGCTCAAGCGGGCTACAAGGTTAAATCAGTCGATATCGCCTCTCAAATGGTTGACAAAGCCAAAACTGAAGCTATAAAGCAGGGTGTTCAGAAAAACATTGAATTTGAAGTCAATACCATTGAATCGGTAAGCGGCACTTATGATGCAGTGGTCTGTTTTGATGTACTGATCCATTACCCTGCAGAAGGATTCGCCCAGGCATTCCGCAACCTGAGCAGCCTGACTAAAGGCTCGGTTATTTTCACCTATGCTCCCTATAATAACATTCTTGCCCTGCAGCACTGGATTGGCGGTTATTTCCCGAAAAAGGAACGTCGCACAACCATCCAGATGATCCGTGACGAAGAGATGCAGAAAGCTATGGCGACTGCCGGGATGAAAGTGAAAAATAAAGAAAAAATCAGTTGGGGATTTTATCACACCATGCTTATGAACTCATCTCACAAGTGACGACGTTATGGTGAAAACCGTATGAATATTTTATAAAAAAGTTGTAAATTAGTAATTCAGGGATTTTTAACAGTATAATCAAGGTTATCTTTGTTCTGTACTGCTATCCCTATTTTGTAAAAAACATATCTGGAGGATGGAGACCGATGAAAATACTGATGGTTCAGCCAAATTATCATTCAGGCGGAGCTGAAATTGCCGGTAACTGGACGCCGAGCTGGGTAGCCTATATCGGTGGCGCACTGAAACAGGCAGGGTACGATCAAGTGCGATTTGTTGATGCCATGGCCGACTACCTTACTGACGATCAGATTGAGGAGATCATCCGCAAAAATAAGCCGGATGTGGTGATGACCACCAACATCACACCCTCTATCTTCAAGGCGCAGGATATCATGAAACTTGCTAAAAAAGTCAATCCGAACATCCGGACACTTATGGGCGGTATTCATTCTACATTCATGTATCCACAGGTACTGAGCGAAGCACCGGAAACCGATTACATTGTCCGCGGTGAAGGTGAAGAAGTTACTGTTAATCTTATCAGAGAAATTGACGCTGGTACTGACAAAAAAAACCGGGCCGAAATTACCGGTATCGCTTACATTGATGACGACGGCAAGGTGTTTGCCACCGCCGCACATCCGGTTATTGAGGACCTCGATACCCTCACTCCCGACTGGAGCCTTTACGACTGGGATAAATACATTTATACACCTCTGAACTGCCGTCTTGCGGTTCCCAACTTTGCGAGAGGATGTCCCTTTACCTGTACCTTCTGTTCACAGTGGCAGTTCTGGCGGCGCTACCGTGCACGCAGTCCGAAAACTTTTGTCGATGAGATAGAGGTGCTGGTTAAAAAGTACAAAGTAGGATTTTTCATTCTTGCTGACGAAGAGCCAACAATCAACAAACAGAAATTTGTTTCGCTCTGCCAGGAACTTATCGATCGAAAGCTTGACGTCACCTGGGGTATCAATACCCGTGTAACCGATATCATGCGCGATGCCGATCTGTTGCCGTTCTTCCGCAAGGCAGGCCTCGTCCACGTTTCACTTGGCACCGAAGCTGCCAGCCAGATGAACCTTAACCGCTTCCGCAAAGAGACGACCATTGAGGAAAACAAGCTTGCCATCAAGCTGTTGCAGAAAAATGGAATCGTGGCTGAAGCACAGTTCGTTATGGGTCTTGAGCACGAAACTCCTGAAACCATTGAAGAGACCTACCAGCTCTGCAAGGACTGGGATCCGGATATGGCCAACTGGACCATTTACACCCCATGGCCTTTCTCCGATCTCTTCAAGGAGCTTGGCGACAGAGTTGAGGTGCGCGACTACTCAAAATACAACTTTGTTACGCCAATCATCAAGCCCGACAACATGGAGCGTGAAGATGTGCTGAAGCTTGTGCTGAAATCTTATGCTCGCTTCTACGCACGCAAGACCTTCTTCGGCTACCCATGGATAAAAGATCCTTATGTACGCAAGTATATGCTTGGCTGTCTGAAAGCTTTTGCACAGACCACCATTACCAAGCGCTTCTACGATATCGATCGCGTCAAGACAAAGAACAACAAGATCGAAATTGATCTCGGCTTTGACAAGTCCAGGATTCTTAGTCAGAACGAGGTCAAAAACCTCAAGGAGCTACGCCCTGAAATGGTTGCTGACATGAGCTTCGGTCTTAAAGAGGCCGGTTACCAGCGTGAGCACGATGAGCACAACTGGGACGAGTTTGACGAAACGACAATCAAAGATCGTAACTCTTCAACAGTCCGCAACTGCTGACAACTCTTGTTCGATCATAAAAGCAAAAGCCCTTCAACAACGGAGGGCTTTTGCTTTTATGATCGAACAGTTTAAAGAGTGTGATAAATTCTTTATCTGTGGCGGTTATGGTATAAGCCCATTCAGTCCACGAACAACCAATGATAAAAATCAACCCAGCCTTTTGAGGGATAGATCTGGTTATAGACTGTTGTGCCTGCCACCTCTTTAATCTCCATTTCGTCACACATCAAACCTTCGCTATCAAGAAACGTCTGTCGAGCGCCACTACGCCGAAATGGAAGATTAATGACTCGATCTTCTGCACGCAAACGAAACGATTCGTCCCAAAAGAATTTTTCAATGAATATCTTTGCATGATCTAATGACATGATGGGGCATGGTTAGATTTTTTTTAAGCAGATTGACAGTATAATCTTTAAATAAAAAGCAATATGCAAATTAAGACATTAATTATCAAGGCATAATCAACTCTGCGACAAACTCACAAGTCGATATTTTTTTTCATTGATATTGCTTTATCAAGAGAGACTTTCTTGCCCTTCACGGAGGCAATAGATGAAGCAGAATCGTAAGGAAATATTATTTGTTGAGGGCTCTCTGCTGTGATTATATTCTGCGTAGAGGGCTGCATGAATATCACTGTTGGTTAGTCGACATTAACTAAAAAATAATGTAATAATTTGCAGGATATTTTTCAGTCCTTTCTTAGTTTCTGATGAATTATTCAGGAATAGTAAGAGAGGTAGAAGTGGAACAGTTATTCCATATTACATTATATTATCATTGCATCTTTCTTCCCTTACCGTCGTACAATGACCATCCCAGGCATGGCAAAAAAGCATCAAACCAACAAACCCACTCCCTCTGCAGAGCTGCGCCAGCAAGCCGAAGCACGTCTGCACCAAAACAAACTCAGCACTCAGAACTCAGCACTCAGCACTGTTCTTTCTTCCCCCGAAGAGATGATGCGGTTAATCCACGAACTGGAAGTTCACCATGTCGAACTCGAACTGCAGCAGGAGGAACTGGCCAGCCAGAAGATTGAGCTGGAGAAAAGTCTCGGCAAGTACACGGAGCTCTACGAGTTTGCCCCGGTTGGTTATCTGACCTTAGGCAGAAACAGCAATATTCTGCAGGCTAACCTGACCGCCACCAGACTGCTCGATATTGATCGCACCTTGTTGCTCGGCATGCCGTTTAAAAAAATTGTTGCCGCTGAAGCATCTCAGCTCATTGACGCCATGCTTGAGCATCTGTTCACAAAAAGAGAGCCCGGGAGCTGTGAAGTTAAGCTTCAGGCCTCAGATCACACCGTTCGTTTCTTTCGCCTTGAAGCAGCCGTCAGCGATACAGAGTATGCATGCCGGATTATACTCTCCGATATTACCGCGCAAAAGGTTGCCGAAGAGTGTTTACGCAAAGCCGAAAGGAAATTTCGTTCGATTACCGAGCAAATCGAAGAGGTGGTTGTCGTAACCGACGACAAAGGCGTTATATCCACCGTGTCACTGGTTGCCGAAACCATGTTCGGTTTGTCACGAGAAGAGGTCGTCGGACACTCATTTATCGACTTTATGGCAGATGATGACATACCCGCCGCTCTCGAGGTACTTCACGACACCTTGCTCTGTAAAAAAGCAAAACAGGTTGTCGAATTCAAGCTCAAGCGAAAAAACGGTTCACTGTTTGACGCCGCTCTTCATTTGCAATACTATCAGGATGCCGATGAAATAGGATGTATTTGTCTCATCTGGGATATTACCGAACAAAAAAAAACTAAAACCGAGCAGCAACGATTAAATCGAGCACTCATAGCGACCAACAGTTGCAACCTGGCAGTTATTCACGCTACTCATGAAGTTGAATTGCTCGAAAAAATATGCAGCATCATGGTCGATATCGGTGGCTACCGGATGGCATGGGTCGGCTATCCAGAACATGATGAGGCCAAAAGCATACGACCGGTAGCTCACGCCGGTTTTGAAGATGGTTACCTTGATCAGGCAGGCATATCCTGGGCCGATAATGAACATGGGCAAGGTCCTACAGCAATTGCCATACGCACCGGCCAGAAATACATGCTCCGTGATGTCCGAAAGACCAAACTGTACGACCGGTTACTGGCCGATCCCACACAGCGAGGGTATGCATCCATACTGAGTTTACCCCTGAAAGAGCATCAGGAAGTCTACGGAACCATAACCATATACTCAGAGCTGCAGCATGCCTTTGGTGCAGAAGAGATCGAACTTCTTACAGCACTTGCAGAATCAGTGGCCTATGGCATCACGATGCTGCGAAACCGCGAGGCAAAACAACGCTCAGACGATGAACTCAAGCACAGTGAAAAACGATTCAGAATGTTGTTTGAGGACAATTCAGCCATCATGATCATTTTTGATCCGGAAACAGGTCATCTTGTTGACGCAAACCAGGCAGCAGCAGACTTTTACGGATGGCCGATAGAGGTATTGAAGCACATGAACCTGAATCAGATCAATATCCTTACACCCGCAGAAATCAGGCAAGAGTTGAAAAAATGGGACTCACTGAACAAATGGCATGTATCATTTCCCCACCGCAGAGCCGACGGATCCATTCGTGAAGTAGAAGTATTTGCCAAAAAAATCGAGATCCAGGGCAAAGCGCTCATTTACGACATCATTTACGACATTACCGACCGCAAGCAGCAGGAAATAGCACTGAAACAAAGTGAAGAACGATTCAGAAAGCTCTTCGAGGATCACTCCGCCGTCATGTTGATCATCGACCCCGAGACCATCAACATCCTTGATGCCAATCATGCCGCATCCGTTTTTTATGGATGGAGCATTGACGAGCTGAAGCAGATGAACCTGGAAGAAATTGCCATGATTCCCCGCTCGACTCTGGCGGCTAATATTAAAAAAATAACCACAGCAACGCAGAACGAGTTTGTCTTGACCCATCATTGCAAAGACGGCTCCTTGCGAGATGTCGAGGTATTCAGTAACCTCATCGTGATTGAAGGAAAAGCCATTCTCTATTCAATCGTTCACGATATCACCGAACGCATACGAGCAGCAGAAGAGAGCGACCGGCTGAAAACAGCATTCATCGCCAATATGAGCCATGAAATCCGCACCCCCATGAACGGCATCATCGGCTTTTCAGAACTGCTGAACGACCCACAGCTCACCGGAGAAGAGCAGGCCGAGTATACAGCGCTTATTCAACAGAGCGGAGAACGCATGCTCAATCTGGTGAACGATCTCATGGATATCTCCAAAATAGATGCCAGAGAGGTAACACTCCTTGAATCCGAAACATCCGTCAATCAGATCCTGCGAGATCTCCAGGCATTTTTCAAGCTTGAAGCCAACAAGAAAGGATTGCGCCTACGTTGTACCGAAGGCCTCACCGACCCAGAAAGCATCATAACAACCGACAGCGGAAAACTGACCCAGATACTCACCAACCTGATCCAGAATGCCCTGAAATTCACCCTAAAAGGCGGCATAGATATCGGCTACAGCAGAAAAGAACAGATGCTTGAGTTTTATGTCATCGATTCCGGCATAGGCATTCCCGCAGGCAAAAAAGAGAAAATCTTCGAACGCTTCAACCAGGCCGACAACTCATTGACCCGAGCCCACGAAGGATCAGGCCTGGGCTTAAGCATAGCCAAAGCATACATCGAAATGCTCGGCGGCACCATCGCCGTAACATCAGTCGAAGGCGCAGGAAGCAACTTCACCTTCACACTCCCCTATAACCCCAAAAAGGAGCAGCAAGCTCAAAGTAATAAGTACAAAGCACTCAGCACTCAGGACTCAGCACTCACTACTATTTTAATCGTTGAAGACGATCCAACAAGCACACTCCTGCTTCAACGAAACCTGAAAGGCCAGAACCTCACCATCCTCTGTGCCGAAAACGGATGGGAAGCAGTAGAACTCGTTGAGCATCACCCAGAAATCAATCTCGTGCTGATGGACATTAAAATGCCCGTCATGAACGGTTATGAGGCAACAAGGCTTATCAAAGAGCAGCGACCCGACCTCCCCGTCATCGCCCAGTCAGCCTTCACCTCAAATGAGGAGAGAGAGAAAGCAAGAAAAGCCGGATGCGACAGCTTCATCACCAAACCCATCAACAAAACCGAGCTCCTCGAACTGATAACCAAGCAGCTCCACCCATAGCGGTCGACCATAACTCAATGCAAGGCAATGCCACAGAAAAAGCACGACCATAACCCAGCAGCCCGACAGGACGTAAGGTCACAGGCCGAACAACGCCTCAAGCAAAAATACCTCGACTCCGGACTCCCTGCACTCAGCACTCAGGACTCAGCACTCAGCACCTTATTACCAGAAGAAGCGCTTCGGACAATCCACGAACTCCAGGTTTTTCATATCGAACTTGAAATGCAGCAAGAGGAGCTGGTGCAGTCAAGAGAAGCGCTCGCCCGATCAAAAGCTGAGCTGGAAGAGAGTGTCAACCGATACGCAGAACTCTATGAGTTTGCCCCAATAGGCTATCTGACCCTTGCCCGAGACACCTCCATACTTCAGATCAACCTGACAGCCACAACCATGTTCGGTGTAGAACGATCACTGTTGAAGGGACATCGATTCATCACCTTTCTCAGCGACGAAGATCGACCAGTCATCGAAACAATGATGGAGACTCTTTACAGCAACCGGGAAAAGCAATCCCATGAGGCCACGCTCCTGCCAGGTTTTTCCGGCCATACCGTTCGTATCGATGCCGTCCTGGGCGATAACGGAACAGAGTGCCGGGTTATTCTGATCGATATTACCGAACGCAAAAAAGCCACAGAAGCAGCCTTGAAACTGGTAGAAGATCGACACAGATACCTCTTTGAGCACATGCTCAACGGCATTGCCTACTGCAAAATCCTCCTCCACGATGGACGCCCCGCTGATTTCATCTACGAACAGGTCAACGCACGTTTCGAAACACTCACCGGCCTTAAAAATGTAGAGGGCAAAAAAGTTTCAGAGCTGATTCCAGGTATTGACGAGCTGCATCCAGAACTTCTTGAAATCTATGGCCGAGTAGCAACAGGCGGACAGCCCGAACGATTTGAGTTTTATCTGGAACCACTGAAAATATGGTTCGATATAGCCGCCTACAGTCTTGAAAAAGATCACTTTGTAGCCATATTCGACAACATTACAGAACGCAAGCTGGCAGACATCGCACTCAAAAAACTCAGTGTTGCCATAGAGCAAAGCCCCGCCATTGTTGTCATGACCGATCCTCTGGGCAATATCGAATACGTCAACCCTGCCTTTACCCAGGTTACAGGATACAGCGCAGAAGAGGCAAAAGGCCAGAATCCCCGCATCCTCAAATCAGGCAACATGCCCCAAGCCGTCTATGAAGATCTCTGGAAAACCATTCTATCCGGCCAAATATGGTATGGAGAGTTGCACAACAAAAAGAAAAACGGAGACCTCTATTGGGATCAGGCAGCTATCTCCGCCATAAGAAACAACGAAAATGTTATCACCAGTTTTGTAGCCGTCAAGGTCGATATCACCGAACAAAAAAGAATAGTACAAGAACTGCTGGTCGCCAAACAAAAAGCCGAAGAGAGTGACCGTTTAAAATCCGCCTTTCTTGCCACCATCACCCACGAGCTGCGAACCCCGTTGAACGGTATTCTCGGCTTTGCCGAACTGCTGACCGAGCCTGAACTCCCGCAAGAAGAGTCCGCCGAATATGTTGACCTCATTCATCAAAGCGGTCAGCGCCTCCTGATGCTCATCAATGAACTCATCGATATCGCACGCATTGAATCAGGAGAGACCCGGGTGCAGCAAGTCATCACCAACGTCAACAAGCTTCTGCGAGATCTGACCACCTTCTTTAAACTTGCCATCAGCAAAAAAGGACTGCGATTAAAGTGCACCACCGAGCTTCCCGACAGCGAAAGCATCATCCAGACCGACAGCGCAAAGCTCACCCAGATACTCACCAACTTAGTCAACAACGCCCTGAAATTCACCTTTACAGGTTGCATCGAAATCGGTTATACCATGCTCAACGGCACCCTTGAGTTTTATGTCAACGATACCGGCATCGGCATACCGTCAACCATGCAAGACAAGATATTTGATCGCTTCATTCAGGTCGATAACCCCTTGACAAGAGGAATGGAAGGCTCCGGGCTTGGCTTGAGCATTACCAAGTCCTATATCGAAATGCTTGGCGGCACCATCCACGTCCACTCCGTTGAAGGCAAGGGCAGCTCCTTCACCTTCACCCTCCCCTACAATCCACCAGCTACTTCCGAGCCAGCCAAAGTCGCTCCAAGCCTCCTGCTGCTCATTGCAGAAGATGACGACATCAACCGCATCCTGCTCAAAAAAATACTGAAAGAAGAAAACATGACCATCCTCTATGCCCATAACGGTCAGGAAGCTGTAGAGCTCGCCAAGCTCCACCCCGAAATCAATCTGGTACTTATGGACATAAAAATGCCACTCTTAAACGGCTACGAAGCAACACGGGAAATCAAAAAACTCCGCTCCGACCTGCCGATTATAGCCCAGACAGCCTATACCGCACCCGAAGACCGTGAAAAAGCCATCGAGGCAGGATGTGACCGCTTTATCAAAAAACCAATCAGCAAAAAAGAGCTTCTTGCTCTGATGCATGAACTACTCTACCGGTAATACTCTAACATACACAAAGTAGAAAGTATAAAGTACTCAGCCTCCCCCTTCGTCTGTGAATACACTTTCAGAAAGCTTCTGAACATGATGCCTGATATCGATCGGCCATGTGGTTACTATCTCATGAAACTTTTCTGGATGTACAGCAAACAACGCTCTTGCTGCCTCCTCAAATCCCGGCAGATCACCAGCTATTGCGGACATGAATCGGTAGACGGCACCTTGTGAAGAACGCAACTGATCCCGATCGCTGTTCATACGCCGAGCTTCCTCAACCAGTTTGCGAAGAGCCACAGATGCGCCTCCAGGTTGACTGTTTAGCCACTCCCAATGCCGCGGCAGTAAGGTAACTTCCCGGGGAATAACCCCCAACCTGGGGCGTCCAGGACCCCGAGGAGTAGTTTCCTGATTGTTTTCTGGTGCTGTGGGATTCCCCAACCTCTTCAGAACATCTTCCATCGTTCCGCGAAAATCCACTTCAACAAGCTCACTGCTTACATCGTCAAAGATCAAAACCGAGAGCGCTTCACCATTATCAATATGCTCTTTAACCTTTTTGATGACCTCTACCAACTTACCTGATGCAATAGAGCGACTGCCATCAAATGCTGTGCAATATTGAATATGTGTCCTGTTCATCTTATTATGTCAGTGGTATTAATATTATCCGGATAATATACGGATAACTTTAACAGGAAAGAAGAGAATTATTTTCCCTTCAACATCGTTCCAATACCAAGACGATCTGCCATATTGGCTTCCGGATCGATTACCGGCCTGATAAGCGGCGAGGCGCAGGTCATCAGGGTGGTGACACCAGGCCCGTGACCAGCTTCCAAGCAATCGCTGTGTATGACTATTCCTATACTGACAGCACCTTTACGATACGCTCTTCCATAACGGTTGTCATGATCCAGCAAAGCTACAAAATCACCGAAACGGATTTTATCGATACCATACTCTTTCACCGTTTCAGCATCGCTGGTCATGATGTCGTAATCTCCTTTTGCCACATGGGCGGAACCTATTCCTGATCCCATACAGACAGCAGGAACAACCGTTGTAACCGGCACTTCCAGCACTCCGCCTGCAACTTCCCGAATATTCATGGCTTTGAGCAAATCAGGATCGAGATTAAAGAGGATAATGTCTGGATAATCCGTGAGCTTGAGACCCTGGCCTTTCCCGCGGATAATGATAGTATCGCTGTAGAGAAGCTTTTCCTTTACTTCACGCACAAAATCAACGATAACATGTTCAGACCCTCCATGATGGCCAAGCACACGGCCTTCTGCTCCTTTGGCTTCTCCAGTTGCGACCGTGGCGACGTTGCCTGCGCAGGAATAGATCTGAAGCCCGACATTCGGATGCTCAAAGGGCTTATTGGTGTCAGCAGTGCAACTCACTCCAGGCTCAATATGATCACCCTGCCAGCCAAAAGCCGGATCTCCAACCTGCACATTCAGAGTAATACCCCCGATCGAAGGAAGAAGAAAGGGAGTCCCGTGATGGTCAACTTCCCAGTTCCCTCTGGTTCTCGGCTGTCCAGGCTGGCACTGCAGTAAAAATTCTACAAGATGCTGTCTATTAGTGTTAAGCATACCTTTACTTTGATTTATGGTTGTCTTGATACATTACCAAGGAGACTATGCATCGAATCCCGGACGAACAAAAGCACGTGCAGCAGGAAAGACCACTTCAAGCGAACGGCGCAGTCGGTCAAGATGCAGAAGAATCGAAAGCGTTTTGTCCTCGTATGCAGGATACTCAGGATAGAGCACACTCCATGCTGCAAGAGAGCGATCAAGTGCTATCAAGGTGATTTTAGCCGTACCGTAAGCATCACTTTGAAGTTCAGGTTGTTCTGCAACAGGGTCCATTCTGCCTTCGATGGCACGGACAATTTTTGGATAGATAAAATACTGATAATGCCTGATAACCTGGAGATGCTCATCAAGAAAAAAAGGATGATCAGTCAACAGTGATACCTCAGCTTCAGAAAGCTCGTCAACAGCCGCAAACCATTCGTTAACCATCCCGGAATAGACCAGAGCTGCAGTAGCACAAGGATGTTCACGAGCGGTACGCTGAAGAGTGTCGAGCGTTTCTGAATACAGTACAGTTTCCTTATGCAAATCTTCAGGGTCAATACCCTGCTGTACCGCCATTTCCCTGAGAAGACGCATGGCTTGAACCAGAGCTTCGCCCATATCCTGCCAAAACCGGGCGTTCAATGCATCAAAATCCCTCAGGGCATCACTGCTCTGTGTTTCTTCGGATTCAATCTGAAACTGAAGGCAGCGCGATGTATAGGCACAACGCTCACACCAGCGGTCGCAATAGTTATAGATGCCAGGAATAAAATCCGGTTCAGCGCCCATTGATTGTTTTTTTTAGTTGTCCCTGCCTTTCCTTCACTACCAGTCGATGCGACCTCTCAGCAATTTGAGATCTGAGCGATTCTCCTTTGTTTCAAGTCGTTTAACTTTTGAACGTAGGGTTGGTTTTGTCCGCCTGCGTTTTTTTGGCACATCAGTCACACTTCCAAGAATCAGCTGAAGCCTGTCAAGAGCGTCTTCTCGATTTTTCTCTCTTGAACGAAAACGCTGTGCTTTAATGACCAGAACACCTTCTCTTGAGAGGCGCTGATCCCTCATTCTGAGCAGACGCTCCTTTATCTCATCCGGCAGAGAAGAGGCTCTGATATCAAAACGCAGATGAACCGCGGTTTCAACCTTATTGACATTCTGTCCTCCTGCTCCCTGAGAACGCATGGCATGCAGCTCAATTTCGGTAACCGGAACAGTCACCGTCTGGTTGATTTTTTTCACATCAGCCATTGTATCTCTCATTATGAAGGTTCTGACTACAAAGCGGCAAGTGCGGTGATTGTTTCAGGCCATGTTTCAAATCTGATGCTTTTTATTCCAACCGCTGCAGCTGAGCTGCAGTTTTCGGGCTTGTCATCGATCAACACAAACTCATGTGCAGGCAATCCTGAATCATTAAGAACATGCTCAAATGCTTCTGGTGAACTTTTCAGAAAGCCATGTTCATAAGAAAGATAGTAACGTTCCCTCTCCCTTAAAAACGAATAATGGCTCAAGAGAAAAGCAAAATGCAGAGGATCGGTATCGCTCATAATCCAAAGCTGATGTTCCCGGCTGAGCGTTTCCACGCCCTCCTCTGCTCCCTCCAACAGTGAAAAGACATTTTGCCAAAGCTCCCTTATTTCGCCATGACTCATGCTTGCTGTCAGCGAATCACGGCCAATCATGCAGAGATAGTCAAGTGGTGCAATAATGCCTTGATCAAATTTGAGTTTCAAATCCCCTTCACAATATTTCCTGGACACTGCCTGCAGGTCCGAAGATGCATCAAGAACAACTCCCCTGCAGAATCGTAAGAAATCTACAGATGCAATCACATTTCCAATATCAAGTAAAATAATGCTCATACTTTATTTTTCATCTGTTCTGAGTTGATCGCCACACGATGACCCTTTCCTCGAAAGAAAAAGCCGCGAGGCTCTGTACCACAAGAGCAAATCGCAGAAACACAAAGGGCGCATGGTTATGCGCCCTTTGTGTTTCTGCCATAGCTGAAACTGTTCGGCTTCTCCAGACAAAGCCTTGTGCGGTTAATCATAACAACCACATTCATAAAAATACGAGAGTGCTGATAACTAATCCGCAGGCAAAGCCGCTCGGACTAAACGGCATGAAGAACCGTTCTATGGTTCGAAAATACTTTAGAGAGGAGTTACATCTTCAGCCTGAAGACCTTTCGCTCCCTGGGTTACTTCCATCAAGACTTTCTGGCCTTCGACAAGTGTTTTGCGACCAGTGCCATTGATAGCACTATGATGCACAAACACATCTTTTCCGCCTTTCTGCTCGATAAAACCGTAACCTTTTTCTTCGTTGAACCATTTAACAGTTCCTTCAACCTGAGTACCCATATCTACCTCTTTTTATTTTTGCCATTTAAATTTGGCGTTACAATGAACGAACCTCGACATGAGGCGCTCAAAAACGAATTTATTTTTCGTAAAATGAATTTACTCACTTTAAGCTAATTCAAAAAGGAAGTTGTGCAGTTTACACCACTTTTTTATTTTTGACAAAAAAAGGAGTGGGCCCTTTTTCAGAGCTTGCAGCTGTCGTAAACCCGATGAAAAACGCTTACTACCTTATTGCCCAGAGCTTGATTTTGCGATCATCGCTTCCACTGGCAATTATTTTTCCGTCAGGAGAGATATCTACCGATTGCACTTCGAGAACATGACCTCGATATGAATGCAGCTGCTTACCTGAGGTTACATCCCAGAGTCGAACTGATTCATCGTTCGCCGCACTGGCAATCTTAGTGCCATCCGGACTGAAACAGACACTACGAACAGCATCTTCATGACCCTCAAACACGGTGATAATTTCGCCACTTGCAGCATTGAGAATCTTTACCTTGGCATCTCGTCCGCAGAAAGCAATAAGCTTATCATCAGGACTAAAGACCAATGCGTGGGAGAGTCTATCATTTGTATTGAAGTTTGCAATATTTTTACCGGTTTCTACATCCCAGATTTTTATGATTGGTTCTTCTCCGCAACTTGCGATTTTTTTACCATCATGGCTGTAAGCAAGACATTCGATATATGATTTATGACCGAGAAGTCTGGAGAGTTCTTTTCCGGTTTCTACATCCCACAGCCTGATTGTTGTATCACGTGAACAGCTCGCAACAATTCTGCTATCCGGACTGAAGGCTACCATCCGGACTGCGGTATCATGACCTTTACAGACGTGCAGGCACTGTCCGGTCGATGCATCCCAGATTCTTACGGTACTGTCGGTGCTTCCACTGGCAAGCCGTCTACCGTCGCGGCTGATATCGATGCATTCAACCCAGGTATCGTGCCCTTTCATGGTTAGCAGCTTTCTGCCGGATTCCACATCCCACAGCATAACCTGTTCATCAAAACTACCGCTGACAAGTTTTTTTCCATCAGCACTGAATTTTACACCTAACACCCTGTCGAGATGACCTTCCATCGTTTTTATCAGATTGACATCTTCAATAACCTTTGGAAGCTTCAATTCAACTTCTTTTTTCCCGAATATGTTCGATAAGAAACCCATAACAATAGTCTTGTTTGAATTGATACTCTTTGACCCTATACAGATCGCCCTGGTTGAAGGCGCTGATTTTAATCGTGCAATTTAAAAAAAAATATCACCTTCCCCGAATCCTGCCTGATATCAGGAAAAATTGTAGTGACGTCCTTTCCATCTGCTGCCCTTACCAAATTTTATTGTAAAAAAAGAGTTACATGCTATGGCAATCAGTATCATCTGGGAGAGAACATGAACAAAGGTTATTGGTAGTGACTGGCGAAACAGCCTTGCAATAATAAGCCTGCAGAGAAGAGCAATGAGAATCTGAAAAAGGGGAATCCAGAACAATGCAAGGTCTGAGTTCCCGACAAGCAGTGAATGGAACAGAAATGCATAGGGTATAACGTAGAGTGCTGCAATGATTGTCACCAGCAGGAAGAGTCCTGGAGTGCTGTAGCCAAGAGCAGCAAAAAGGTTTTTTGAAAACCCTTCCCATATCTCCCTGAAATTATGATACATCCTGCAACTGACTACATCTGAGCCGTTAAAAGCGATAACGCTGCCTCCTGCTTTTTTAACTGCCTTGCAGAGCCAGACATCTTCGACAAGAGCATTTTTTACGGCAGCATGGCCACCAAGAGAGTCATAAAACGAACGGCGAAAAAACATGAACTGACCGTTGGCAAAACTGAAAGCAGGTCTCGGGCTTGTTCGGACAAAACGAATTGGCAGGTAACACATAAGAATAACATGGATAAGCGGCACCACAATCATTTCCCATAATGATTCGAGCTCCTGATGGGGCATAAGGGAAAGCAGGTCTGCTCCTGATCGCTGTATGGCTCCAACGGAGCGACGAAGTGCATCAGGTTCATGCATGGTGTCTGCATCCGTAAAAAGCAACAGCTCACCTTTGGACTGGCGGCTGAGCTGAAAACAAGCCCATGCCTTGCCATGCCATCCAACGGGAAGCGGCTCACCACGAAGTACCCGCAACCGTTCCCCAAACTCTCTGACCAGACTATCCAGCAACTCGGGGGTAGCATCGGTTGAACCGTCATCGAGCACAAGAATCTCATAAGACCCATAGTCCTGCCGCACGAGTGATCGGACACAGCGTTCGATGTTGAGTGCTTCATTGCGGGCAGGTACCATAACTGAAACGAAAGGCCCTGCATGGGGAGCATGCGCTGGCATACAGGGAAAGTCTATCAGGTTTCTCAGCAAAAGCCCTAAAAACAACAGCAATGAAAACAAAACAACTATCTGATACAATAAAAGCATAGGAGCGATAAAAAAGGCCACCCTTACGGGCAGCCTGCAAGTTGAAAAACAGGGATGTAACTCCCTTCAATCAATCAGTTTGTTGATATCATACTCGAAAATGCCCTCAGCCCCGGCTCTTTTCAGTTCTGGAATAAGATGGCGAACAATTTTTTCTGTAACAATAACTTCAAGTGCCACCCATCCTTCTTCGGAAAGATGTGATATGGTCGGCTGACGCAACGCTGGAATAATTGCAATAATTTTATCAAGCGAAGATTTTGGTGCATTCATTTTCAAACCAACCTTCCCCTGAGCGTTAATGGCTCCCTGCAGCAACATGGCCATATTCTCGATCTTCTCGCGCTTCCACGGATCATTCCATGAATTTTTGTTGGCAATCAGTTTTGTATTTGACTCGAGAATAGTATCAACAATCCTCAGCTTGTTTGCCCTGAGAGAAGAGCCTGTTTCAGTCACCTCAACTATGGCATCGGCAAGATCGGGGGGCTTGACTTCAGTGGCTCCCCAACTGAACTCCACCAAAGCGTTGACACCGTTTCTGGCAAGATATTTCTTGGTAATATTGACCACTTCGGTAGCAATATGCTTTCCTTCAAGGTCCTTGACCGATTGTACGGGAGAGTTTTCCGGAACACAAAGCACCCATCGTACCGCTCTCATGGAAGCTTTTGAATAGACAAGATCAGCAACCTCAACGACATCAGCATCAGTTTCGATAATCCAGTCTTTACCGGTCAAACCGACATCAAAAGCACCCAGTTCGACATAGTGAGCCATTTCCTGCGCCCTGATAAGGATGGCTTCCAACTCATCATCATCTATAGAGGGAAAATAGGATCGGCTCTGGACAGAAAAATGAAATCCTGCATGTGCAAAGAGATCGATTGTTGAATCCTGCAGACTTCCTTTCGGCAAACCAAGTTTCAGAACCTTGTTTGAATTACTCATGGCAACAGCTGTCTATAAATTAACGTTATAACTCCTCGAGTTTAAAAAAACCATTTTTGAACACTCCATAAGGCCAATGACCATCAATCCATGATCCAAGATTAACATACCGACGAGGAGAAACAGAAAGCTCTGTTATTCCCTGAACATGATTATGGCCGCAGACAAAATAATCAAACTCGTTTTCAGCCGCCAGAGATTCTGCAAAATTTAACAACCGATCCGTTTCAAAGACACGATCTACTTTTTTATGATCACGACTTAAGCGCGATAAACTTTTCATCAAACTGATAGCAAGATCAGGATGAAACTCCAAAAGAGAGAGATTAAAGCGGTTCCTTACCATACGGGCAAAAAGCTTATAGCCAAGATCTCCTTTCCCAAGGCCATCGCCGTGGGCAATAAGAAATGTGCGACCGTCAATCACCCGTTCATGCATACCGTATATCGTCTTTACCCCAAGCTCCTCATCAAAATACCGCCCAAGACAGAAATCATGGTTTCCCGCTACATAAACCACCTCAATGTTATGGCGTACAAGATCAGATAATAAACAAATAAACCGGGAGAACCCCTTTGGAATGACATGACGGAACTCCATCCAGTAATCAAGAATATCGCCAAGCATATAAAGCGAACGACCTTCCGCCTTAATGATGGCAAAAAGCCGTTCGAGGTTGTCCAGTTTGAGCTGCTCGCTTTTTTTGTCCTGCAGTCCTATATGAATGTCGCTGATAAAATAAATGGCCGGCATATCCCCCGTCTTCATGCGTTCATCTCACAAAAAACTGGCTGCGAGAATGACTGCAACAGGTATGGTAATATTATCAAACTCTTTAGGACTGACCCCTTCTGCAATAGTGGCAATAATCGCAATAGTCACAATCTTTCCAGCATCAAACAATTCTGGAACTATGAGCCAGACAAAAAACATCCCGGCAAAAATAGCACCAAGCAGAAATGCAAGACTCCCTTCAACACTTTTATCGCTGAGCACACGATATTTCAATTTACCGTACCGGGTACCGATGATCGGTGCCAGACCATCTCCCCAACCAAGCATAGCCATTGCGAGCACACCGGCAAACTGTTTGTAATAGAGAGTTCCACAGATCATGGCCACAATCACAAAATAGAGCGTCCCTTTGAGCAGTTCACGCTTGTCGCCAGTACGGGTCATGGTTTTCACCGCCTGATCGTCATCTGCGGCGAACAAACCTTTCTGGATCAGCAGCACCGTCCAGACCGCAAACACGGTAATATTAAGATAGTGCGACCAGCCTGCGTCAATAAAAAGCGGAAGAAAAACGATGGCTGAACCGGCACAAATATGGGTAATCTTGCGGCTGATATCCCTTGGAAGCGAGTGATTCGTTACAAGGTAATCCATCAGGGGAGGAACGCTGAACACATAGACAAAGGTCATCAAGGTGACCAGTGCATTATGCCATACAACAGGAAGCGAAAAAAAAGTTGTTTGAAGAGTAGTCATAGCACTATAATGGTTGAAAGATTACGCTATTTCCTGTACAATGAAATTATTATATATCTTTGATGTATTTCAATCCTACCATGCCGGCAACAAGAAGATTGTTGAGTAAAAACAAGATGTTATTTATAACCTGAAACCTGAGAAACGTATTGTGTTCCTGAACGTCACTTTTTCCAATTGCATGTCCAAATCCGTCTTCAACGGCACCTTTCATAAACGATATGCCGCCTTTTGGATCACGTAAAAGCTGAACCTGAATGGAGAGATTGAGGGCCAGGCCGATTAAAACAAATACCGAAGGAATAATAAAGCCCCATGTATATGAAAGGTAGGCAAGAACACCAAAAACAACGTCAATAATCAAAAATGATACAAGAAAGGTATTTCTGGCACCGATCATCACGGTCAAGGACTTGAGTCCACCTTCCTTATCGCCTTCCGCTGATTTGAAATCATTAAGAATGATCAACGCAACAGCCATAAAAAAATTCAGGGTCGCAAGCCATAGTGCTTCAGGACGAATATCTCCGAACAGGGCATTCGCTGATAAAAAGGAAACAAAACCATAGGAAAAGCCAACGGCAGGTGCAGAGGTCAGAATATTTTTTTTCAGCTTGAGTGGTGGCGCAGAATAGATATAGGCAACAAAAAGAGCTGCCATGATTGAAATGACAATAACGAGCCCACGAACTCCTCCGATATGCACTCCGAGAAACACTCCTATCCCCATAGCGAGTAAAAGAGCGACAATACTGTTCCCTAAAGCCTCCATTTCGGTTAAGCGACCTGATGGAATCGGACGGGAAGGTTCATTGACCCTGTCAAGTTCCAGATCAAAATAGTCATTGACTGACTGGCTGAAACCGGTACCAAGTGGACCAAACATCAGAAAAATGGCAAGCAGAAGAAGATAGTCGTGAAGGGTTGGCTGCATGGCCCCAGAAGCCATTACGCCTCCTGCGAGGCAAGGAAAAACGCTGATCCATGTAACAGGATCAAGCAGTTCAAGATGTGCTCTTACTTTATCGATCAACCCAAGTTTTACGGGAACTGACATGCTTTTACTTATCTCCGAAGCCCGAATACGAGCCTTATTGTATAATGGTTTGAAAACGACAATTTACAAATCCAGCGCCAGATAAAAAACTCTTAATAGAAAGAGAACTTATCCTTACGGGTTCAAACAACATGATTGGCAGCATGATCCGGCTTACCAATCAATGTTGCGGAAGTAGCTGACGTTATGAGGACGTTCAAACGTTCCCCTGTCTGGTAATGTTCTCGATCAAAAACAACAACGCGATTGGTGGCTGTGCGTCCCATCAACTGCTGTGAAGATCGTTTGCTTTCTGATTCAGCAAGAACCTCTACAACCGTTCCTACTGCGCCCTGATATAGTTCCTCAGATATTCTGTTCTGCAAGTCAATAATCTCCTGCAACCTACGTTTTTTAACCGGTTCTGGAACATCATCTTCAAGCGTTCTCGCGGCAAGGGTTCCTGGCCTTTCAGAGTAAAAAAACATATAGGCCAAATCAAATCGAACATCCGAAAGCAGTTCAAGCGTCGCCTGATGATCATCCTCCTGCTCACCGCAAAATCCTGCGATAATATCGGTTGTCAGTACAACTCCAGGAATAATCGATCGAATCAAAGCTAATTTTTCCCTGTACTCCTGAATGGTATGTCCGCGGTTCATCAATTCAAGCATTCTCGTTGAACCGGACTGCACCGGCAAATGTATGTGATTGCATAAGTTCGGATGATCGGCAAGAGTACGCACAAGCGCTTCGGAGATATCTTTAGGGTGGGAGGTAGTAAAACGAATCCTGGCCATGGGCGCTTCTCGACTTACCGCATCGAGGAGCACTGCAAAGTTCCGGCCCTCTTCTGGATCGCTGTATGAATTGACATTTTGTCCAAGCAGGGTGATCTCTCTGTACCCTGAAGCGACAAGCTGCCTGACTTCACTGATGACCGAAGTGAATGGATGACTGCGTTCCCGACCACGAGTAAACGGTACGACGCAAAAAGCACACATATTGTTGCACCCCCGCATGACTGGAACAAACGCACTGATCGATCCTTGTCTTACTGGATCAATACCTTCATAAGTTTCAGCTGAATTGAACTCTAAGGAGAGTGGCCTCAGCCCGGCTCGAACCTGCTCAATAAGCAATGGAAGAGAACGGTATTTATCCGGACCGGCAAGAAAATCAATTGCTGGAGAGATTGAAAACATCTCCTCTTTCTGAAATTGAGGCACACAACCCACGACACCAACAATCAGGCCTTTATGTCTTTTTTTCAGCCCTTGAAGGCGCTGGAGATAATTTTCAATGCGATCGACAGCATTTTCCCTTACGGCGCAGGTATTCAGCAGAATAATCCCCGCCTCATCCTCACTTTCTGCTGGCGAATAGCCTTCCTGCCGCATTAACGCTGTTATGATTCCGGAGTCAGCCTGATTCATCTGACACCCGAACGTATGAATGTAGAAAGTGTTCCTTACGACTGTTCTCATCATGACTGCTGTTTGTTCCTGTAACGTCTTGTTAAAAATAGTAACTCCTTGTAAAAAGATGCGTTTCAGCCCGCATTCATTACCTTATTCCCGCAATATTCCGAGCCACAAAAACTGAAAAAAGTCCGGTAAGTGAGATCTGAAACAGGGGGAAAAGCCCTACACCCAACAATATCGGCATTGAAGTCTCATACTGCCAGTAATGCACGATAAAGATAGTCACATACTCAACAGCATAGGCAGAAACCAAGCCGGAAAGAAAAAAACAAATACTATTGAATAAACCAAGCGTCCAAAACCATCGGCGAGCAACAAGAGCTGTGAAAGTGTAAAGAGCTACGACACCGAGCGTGTCCATAGCCGCCATAGAAAGCATCATGGGCACGTAATCCGATGCAGCCATTCCAGGATGCCCCTTATAGAGTAAGCCGTGGAGGGATTCCCAGCAGAAATTGACCAAAAAGGCAGTTCCCGCAAGAGCTGCAAAAAAATTAACCGTTTTGTTCATGCTGCTCTAAGAACAACAATGGGAAACATGATTGTTCCCCATTGTTTCATGGTACCAAGTTCCGGAAGATTCCGTAAGAGAGACTATTGGCACTCAGACGCCGAAATGAATATGCTTGAATTTTTCAAGAAGTACTTCAGCTTCGTCCTTGCACTGACCACATACTGTACCAAGTTTGGTTCGCTCCTGCAGTTCAAAATAAGTACGGGCCCCTTCAAGTACCGCATCCTCAATATCATGGTCGGTAATACTCATACATTGACAGATCACTTTTGCCTGTTCCTGCTTAACCTTGTCCTCCTGACCGTTGCGGGTATAGTAATTGTTTATGGCAGCCCGCAAAGCCTTATCACCGAGCACTGAACAGTGAATTTTATGATCCGGCAGCCCACCGAGAGCCTGAGCCACCTCTTTGGGTGAAATATGAAAAGCCTGATCGAGGGTTCTGCCCTTGACCATTTCAGAAAGAATAGAGGTACTGGCAATTGCACTGGCGCAACCATAGGTTTTCCACTGACAGTCAGTAATCACCTCTTTTTCCTTGTCTACCTTGATTACGACCATCATCTGATCTCCGCACTGCAGGTTACCTTCCATACCAACGCCATCGAAGTCATCAGTATTTTCACCCTGAAGTATATTCTTCGGGTTCATAAAATGATCCTTCAAAGTTTCACTATATGCCCACTCACCTGCTTGCAGCATGCAATCCTCCTTTTATATATGCCGTTGACATGTTTCTGATTCTTTTAATTATTTTTGGTAACACATTAAGGAGGTAATCCACCTCCTGCCTTGAACTTTCCCTACCCATGCTGAACCGTATGGAACCATGGGCAAGTTCAGCATCTACACCAGTCGCAAGCAGCACATGCGAGGGGTCAAGAGATCCAGATGCACATGCCGACCCAGTAGAGACAGCAATTCCTTCAATATCGAGATAAAGCAGTATCGCTTCACCTTCTACACCGGCAAATGAGACATTAAGGGTACTGGCAAGAGCGTCCGTTGGGTGACCATTAAAGTGAATATCATCAATACTCTCTTCAATACCATTTCTGAGTATGTGTTTCAGTTCAAGCAATCGATCCTCCTCCTCCGGCATTTCCTGAGCCCTCATTTCAACTGCTTTCCCAAGGCCAAGAATTCCGAGAGTGTTTTCTGTACCTGCACGCCTGCCAAGTTCCTGATGACCTCCTCTTATCAATGGGCAGTATGGAACGCCTCTTTTTACAAACAAGGCACCAATCCCTTTCGGACCATATATCTTATGCGCTGAAATGGTAAGGAAATCCACACCGAGCAATCTCACATCAACAGGTATCTTGCCTACTGCCTGCACAGCATCAGTATGCATCAATGCGCCACTTTCATGCACCATTTTTGCTATGGTTTCAATATCCTGCAGAGTGCCGATCTCATTGTTTGCCATCATAATTGAAACCAGACCAACATCATCGCCAAGCATCCCTGCAAGCTGATCGAGATCTACTTTGCCATACCGGTCAACATCAAGATACTTTACCCGTACACCACGGTGTCCAAGACATTCAGAGGTCTCAAGAACACAGGGATGTTCAATTTTGGTGGTAATAATGGAACTGCGCATCTTTGAGCCGGGAATACACTGACTCGAACCACAGACGAAAAGCGAAAGCACGGTATTGTTGGCTTCCGATCCACTACCGACAAAAACAATTTCTTTTTCGGTTGCCCCGATAAAATCAGCGACCTTCCGACGGGCATGTTCAACATTTGCCCTTGCTTCACGTCCATACGCGTGCATGCTGGAAGGATTGCCAAACATCTCCATTGCCGCAATCATTTCCTTTTTCACTTCAGGATGCAGCGGAGTCGTAGCATTGTTATCAAAATAAACCTTCATGTCTGCCATAATGCTTTCAATATTCGTGGTTTCGGCTTATGCCATTACTGATGTATACGTTATGCATTGCGTTAACTGTTCTTTGAAAATCAAGGTCCACAAAACAACAATAATAGCCAATAAACATCCTTTATCACAACAAGGATCGTCATCAAGATTCCAGAATTTCATGAACTTATTGATGAACTGTGTTTTAAGGAATGTTTAAACAAGACTATTAATTCCTTTAAGAAGACTTAATTTATCCTATTTATATCAAAAACCCGACACTTGCTGACAAAAAAAGTTCACCGCCTATAAAATGCTCAATGAATGATAAGGATCCGGTCAGTTGTCTGAGGGATTTTTTTTCCGTTGAGGTACAATTCGACATATTTTGGTCGTCCTATATTAACCCAGAACTTTTTGCGGGCCTCGTATCGAAGCACCTGACCTTTCGTAAACTTCCCGCCAGGGTAAACTCTTGCGCTGTCATCAGCGACAACTTTGACCCATGAATGATCTTCTATCAAGCGGACAACGAGCACCTTTCGATAAGGAGAAGATTTGGACGATGGAACCAAAGAAACATGTTTGGCCCACTCTCTGGAATTTGAGGCACCTGCATGAGCCGTAACAACTGATGCTGGTGATGCATGCGCTTTAGGAGAAGGAGAAGAGGTCGACACAGAATCAACCTTGGGCTTCGATGGTTTATGAGAAGTCAAGGGTGCAACCTTGGGCGGCGACGGTTGATGAGAAGGTAAGGATGCAACATTGGGTGCAGGTTTATTCGAACTGGTCATCATAAGAGAATCTACTATCTGCTCGGCAACAGCAACAGTATCTTCTCCAGTTACGGAAGGAAGCGTAGCGACACTCGGAGAGGGATGGGCTGAAGAACGCAACTTGCTGTTTGAATAAAACAGGAAAAATCCCGCAACTACAACAAGGATAATGCCGATTATCAACAACAAAATAGATCTGGGAACCCGAATATCCCGAAAAGTCTTCTGTTTGCCTGGCTGTTTTTCTGTCCTGATGAAATCTTTTTCGACGGGAACGTCATCCTTAGGTGCACCGGCAAGCAGCAGTTCCTTCTTGCATTGTTCAAAAATTTCATCGTTTCCAACCCCCATCAGGATTGCATATTCTTTGATGAAGGTGAAAATATATATCCGGGGTAAAAAGCCGAAATCCCCTTCCTCAATATTTGCGAGATAACTCTTTTGAATCGTTGTCAGCCGGTTAACATCTTCAAGGGAAAGGTTTTTTTCCATTCTGGCATTTTTCAGCTCTTTTACAAGACGCTCCAATGCTATACCGCTTGATACCTTTTCCGTCATAGAAAACAATTCAACTTACAATAACACAATAAAATGCAAAAAATATAACTCTTGTGAATTTACAAAAAAGCTTCTTTATCTCTCCTTAATCAATTCCGTAAGAGGAAATATTCATCCATGTTTCATAATCAACATCAGGGTTTATCCCAAGAGAAAACAATGCCTCCGACCCGAAAACCGTCCCCTGCATCTCTTGACTGATCTTTTGACGAAATGCTTCAAGCTGCGCTCCGCTATAGTTTTTCCAAAGAAGAAACACTCTGTCGCGCGGAAAAAAAAGTTTTTGCAACCTTGCTCCAGTCACCTTATCGGCACGGTAAAATAAAATTCTGGACAGAGTCTGGGCTGATTCCGGATGCTCTGACAGCAATGAAAACTCTTTAATCGACTGCAGGTATGAATACCTTTTTTCAGGTCTCAAATGATTATTAACCATCAGGATATGATAAGGAATAAGATCCTCGCTAATCACAACAAGATGCTTGTAACTGCCAAGCGATCCAGCAAAAGGCTCATAAAATGCTTTCTGCAACCACTCCAGTTCCAAAGAACTCGGCTGATGCATGGGAAAACTTGATGCAAGCTCTCGCCTGATAGCCTCTATCTTTGAACCAGGAGTGTTAAGCGAGTCAAAGCCCACTCCGCTTCGTGCTATCTGCAACTGCCTTCTACCGATAAGCATGACACCGCAAAGACTGTCTGAAATAAGAGGTTTTATTATCGCCTGATCCTCCTTCAAGGCAGACTGAACCGTCTGAAGCGTTACCGGGATAAGCTGGATAGCTTCCGCTGCAACCGGGTTAATAACCCTCACTTGGGGAAGAAGCTCAATCAATCTGCCTCTTTTGATGTTCAGGGCCTGATCGGCACTCCGGTTTTTTTCAAATCCTTCACCTCGGATGAAAAAATCAGCTTTTCGCTGAAGCAGTCCGGAAATTTCATGCTGTAATCGAGAGATTTCCGCTTCGAGCGCTTCATGACCTTTGCCGAGGGTGAAGTTTTTTCGATACATCTGCAATGAACGCTGCAGGTCAAGATTACCGGTTTGTTCACAGGCATCGAAAAGCTCAAAAATTCTTGATTTCTCAAGCAGTAAGCCTGTCAGACGTTGAGCTGATTTTTTTTCAAGCTGAAGAAGCTCAGGTGTAGGATAAGGTGGGGCGAAATATCTGTTGACCGAAAAACCCTGCTGCAAAGCGCTGATCTGCTCCTCATGTTTAAGCGATTTGCTTCCGCCAAGCATCAAAAGAGAGGTTGCCTGCGCATACTGCATATTCTTTATTCGGAAATATTCAGCAGCCTCACGAAAAGGGTCGGGTTTCCTTACAATGACCGCATTCGATTCCAGACGAAGTATCTGTAAAAGCATGGGATTATGGGACTCTCCGGCAAGAATAAGTGCCTTGAATAAAAAAAAGCTGGCATTTCTGCGATGTTTATCAAGCAGCTGAACACTTTTTGATGCTGCTCTGAGCGCCTGAATCCTTTGCTCCAATGCATCCTTCATCGCTAACACCTTTCCGGACACAGCGGCAATCTTTACGGCAATGGCATCAGCCTTTTCATGAACAAGTTGCGGCTGCGATAGCTTGCATTGCAGCAGCCCTGCATAAGCTGTAATTCTGGTAGCAGGATCATACTCCAAACCTGATAGATGGCGATATATTTCTATTGCTTTATGGAAAGCACCTGACTTTTGGTACAATGATGCCATCTCAAACCGGACTGCAAGAGAAGGAGCAACGATATGTTCAAGGGCAGTCGCAGCATCGCCAAAGCTCCCCAATTCGCGAAGCAATGTCGCCTTATCGGAAAACAGTTCAGTACGAAGTGAATCAGACAGTATTCCTGACGGTAGTTTTTCAAGCCGGGCTGTGGTTTTAATGGCCTCGTAATACTCCCCTGTCAGACCTTCAATGATCCTCTTCTCATTCAATCCCTTGACAGCCCTTGGGGAAGTCGCTTTCAAAGTATCAAGGGCGAGTGCTTTGTTATACAAATCAAGAGCCTTCCGATAGTCACCGCGACTGCTGTAAGAAAGTGCCTGTTGGTATATCAGTTCGAGGGATTCCCGTGGGTTATTTTCAGTAGTGCAGGCTGAAAAAAGCAAATAAAGGCCCAGCAGTACTATTCCTGACGGAAACCTCCTGAAACAAATGTTCATGACACGGAGCCTCCAGCTCCCGGAAGATATTGAGCTTATCGTATGAGCAGGTCAATGACTCCACGTTATATTTTTCCACCTCTCTCTGCTCCGGATTTTTCCGTTACTCATCTCGGCAAAGACGGATTAAAACGCCCTGACAGGCCTTACACGACTGGTGTTTGTCTTATTACCATCAATCTGTTGACCAGTGCTGAAGTCCTGGGCCCATGCTTTGTTCGATTCGCTTTCAGAGGAACTCCAATAATAGGTATCCATAATGCCACCAAGATGGCCGCGATTGATATAGAGTTGTTTTAACTGCTCTTTGTTCGGCAAAAACCAGTCGCAATAACCATCCACAAAGGAGTTCGCCGCAACCTTGGCACCATACCAGTTAAAAAATCCTTCAGCTTTACCAGAAGAACCTGTCATATCAGCTTTGGCGGCAATAAGCCCATGCTGCCCGGTACCATCAACATAAAATACAACACCTCCGTTGTAGCTGTCACCAATCTTTGGTGTAGCCGCTGCGGAAAGTGAAGAAAGCATGACCATACTCAGGCCGGCAAGCAGAAACACTGTCCATAGCCGGGTAACATATTTTTTTGCATAAATTTTCATGAGGTAGTCCATTTATAATTAACAGTGAAAATAGCATACTGAGGTTCTATACCATTAATATAAAAGGGGTGACAGGGAAAAGAAAAGTTTTGGTTGAACAAAGTTAGGGCATCTTCGTGATTTACTTGGCCGACAGCAAGGGTATAGAACCCAATAACAGAATGATCTGCCAACCCAACATAGGTCGATGATGAATCAGACTGTTGACTGGTAAGTTGGGATGATAGAGAGCCATTCGATCGGAGTATGGGATGGGTAGACTACCTCGTCAATGAGGTGTATAACTTTCATAAGTACAGATAGTCATGAGCGTCCCTTACGGGTATTTTCGCCATGATTCTGCGGTCAGTGGCAGCTCATTGAGTTCGGTGCGGGCTTCGCGCCAGGTTGGATAGTGCTCGTTGAGGATGGCAACAAAGATCTCACTGTGCTTTGGTTCCAGGAGATGCGCCATTTCGTGGACAATGACATATTCCAGCAGGTGTTTTGGCTTTTTCACCAGTTCGGTATTGAGCCTGATATGGCCTGCCTGGTGATTGCAGCTTCCCCATTTGGTTTTCATTCGCTGGAGAAAATAGTTAGAGACGGTGACCCAAAGTTTTTTCTCCCATTTGTGGATCAGTGGCGGTATTTGCTTGTGAAGAAGGGATTTGTGCCAGCTATGGAGTATTTCGGCCCGTTTGAGGGCATCGCCGCCAGGTCGAACATTCAGGGTTATCCGTTTGTGGTCGAGCACTATACGCTGTTTGGCATTTTGATACACAACGGTCATAAGATAGCGTCTCCCCCAAAGGTAGTGGCTTTCGCGCTCAATGAAATGCCTCGGTGTTTCTCTTGCCTGATTATTCAGTTGCTGCTGCTGCTGGCGTATCCAGCCAAGTCTGGATATTGCATAGGCGCGAGCGACCTCCACTTGCGTTGCGTCGGGGGCAACCAGTGTTACATGACCTGAGGGCGGATGCACCGAAAGATGGACGTTCTTGACCCTCTTGCGCGAGAAAGCAATGACGACATCTCCAAGCTTGATGATTTCGGTCACAGATACTCCGGCTGATTCTTGATGATTTCAAAGAGCGGCCTTGTCGTCGTCATCAGTTGGATAACAAAAATTTGTTGCATCGAGAGAGCTGAGGTTATTGAAAAGTATGACCGCCTCGGGCTTGCCATGCAACACGGCAGGAACTCCGTCATCAGAGTGTTGTTCAGCAAGCCTCGTTACCCGTGCCTCAGCATTGCGCAGGAACTTTTCATAGGCTGCCGTGTCGGCTCTGCTTTGTTTGATCAGGTCATCAAGCAGCCTCGAGTCGGGTAACAGCAGCACATTACTGCACCGCCGTCCCCTAAGAACCGAGCAAGCGATTTTCACCGCACACGGCTCAAGCCTCTGCAAAGGCGCCTTGCGGCACCCGACAACACCGCAGTGTTGATTTGGTTCTCTGTTTGTTCCGACGGGCCTCAAAGTATTGCTTCCACGCTGGATCGTGTGGGTTAGCCATACCCTTGATCTGAACGTGTCGCTTTATAGGGATGTCAGCTTCAAGCACCAAGCTGAGCTTTTTTGTGCTTGTTACTTTCGTCTATGGCGGTAAACATCCAATCTCTGTATCCTCTGCTTTTGAAGTATTTCGCTTTTACCCATCGGGCAGATTTATTCGGATGTCGTCGTTTGGCCCATCGCCAAAGTGTTGACCAGACTTGTGAATCAATCCAGCTAAAGGTTTTCTTGGCGACTATGTGGCAATGATAGTTTGCCCATCCCCGCAGAACGGGATTAAGCAGGCCTATCAAGTCCATCTGTTTAGCTGTTTTGTTTGCCTTGATGATTTCCCGTACCTTAGAGATATGTGCTTTAATATTTGCTTTTGACGGCTTCATGAGAAGTTTGCCATGATATTTGCGAATATTCCAGCCGAGGAAATCAAACCCTTCCGTGATGTGCGTTATTCTGGTTTTTTCCGGTGACAGGGTGAGCCCCCGTTTTGCTAGAAAGGTAACCAGCACAGGCATGACCTTCTCTTCCAGCCACTCTTTCGAATGTCCGGTGACAATGAAATCATCACAATAACGCACCATATTCATTTTCAGACCCTTTTTTATGCTGTACGGAAAAGCTTTTGCCAGCGCATATTCGAGGCCATCTAATGTCATGTTTGCCAAAACCGGGCTGATAATACCGCCTTGTGGTGTGCCAGATTCTGTAGGAAAGAGTTGTTTTTGATACACAAATCCTGCCTTGAGCCATTTCTGAAGGATCGTTTTGTCAACTGGTATGTTGTCGATCAACCATTCATGACTGATAGCATCGAAACATGCTTTGATATCCGCCTCAAGCACCCATTGGGCGCGGTCGCCCCTTGCAAGACAGGAGAAACATTGTTCCCCTGCATCTGCTGTTGAGCGCTCTGGTCGGAACCCATAGGAGTGCCGATCAGCAGTAGTTTCGGCAATGGGTTCCAGTGCCAGCAGATAAAGAGCTTGCATGGCACGGTCTTGCATTACCGGTATACCGAGAGGTCGTGTTTTGCCCTTCTTTTTCGGAATGAGAACTCTCCGAAGTGGAAGCGGCTTGTAGCCGCTCCGTTGTAACGATGCTATCGCATTGATCTTTGCTTTTGATGTGTTCCAAATCACCTTGTCAACTCCGGGAGTATTTTTCCCCCGGTTTTCACTCACTCGTTTGACGGCTAATGCTTTGCCGCTGAACGAGTGGGTCAGCAACCACTGCAGGGCTTTTACCTTACCGTGTTTGCCAGCCTGTATTGCCTTCACAATACGCGCTTGCAGCTTTTTTACCTGACACCTGACAATAACCCAATTGATGGTTTGCCAGCCGAGGCCGGATGGTGCACATGCAACTGTTCCTGCATTGTCGGGTAACAGCAGCGCATTACTGCGCCACCGTCCCCTAAGAACCCAGCGTGCGACTTTCACCGCACTGGGCTCAAGCCTCGACTAAGGCACCTTCAGGCACCCGGCTATACAACGGAGT